>Ga0335085_10000288_pt1 | contig 152355 bp, 118 predicted proteins | sample Lox_Sample_45_FD_206712 | JGI IMG/M metagenome (GOLD analysis project Ga0335085, IMG submission 206712) | Soil microbial communities from Loxahatchee National Wildlife Refuge, Florida, United States - Lox_Sample_4.5 | ecosystem: Environmental > Terrestrial > Soil > Wetlands | place: USA... | reverse complement strand
TTCTCTCTTCACATTGCGGCCGCGATCTCGTGGAAGCGCCGGCGGAAGGCGTTCATGTCCCCCGCCCGGGCGTCGGGATGCAGACGGTTCGCGAGGAGCACGCACACGCGCCCCCGGGCCGGGTCGACGAACAGGGACGACCCCGTGAACCCCGTGTGCCCGTAGGCGGCCGCTCCGAGCGGCTCCCCGGCGCTCCCTCGCGTCGACGCGAGCTGCCACCCGAGGCCGCGGTCCTCGCCGAGGCCCGCGCTCCCATTCTCCGTCGCGAGCGCGAAATAGCGCTCCGGCAGGAGGCGCCCGTCGCGCGCGAGCCACGCGCGGCCGAGCGCGGCGGCGGCGCCGGCGGTCGCGAAAAGACCCGCGTTGAGAGACACGCCGTTCCCGCGCCGGTACGCGTTGCCGTCGTTGACCTGCCCGTTCACGACGCCCTCCCGGAAGCCGCCGTACGTGATCTTGCGTTCCGCGGTCATCGCCCGCTCGGTCGCGTCGTCACGCTCGCCGCCCGCGGTCCGGGCGAGATCCTCCGAGGAAGAAGGAGAGAAGAGGAGATTCATCGAAAGGGTAAGAGGGGCGGAGACCCGCGCCTCGAAAAGCCGGTCGAGGGGTGCGCCGGAGACACGCTCGACGATTTCCGAGAGAAAGAGATAGCCCGGGCAGGAATAGATGACCTTCGTGCCCGGGATCGCGGCGGCGTCCAGCTCTCCCAGCGTCCGGGCGTACGCCGCGCGGCCTTCTCCCTTCGAATAGAGGGGAAACCAGTCCACGATTCCGCCGAGATGCGCGAGCAAGCGCCTGACGCTGACACCTTCTAAGAAACTCTTCCTCCACCGATCCTCGAACCTCGAGACGGTGTCGTCCAGAGAGAGGGTCTTTTCCGAAACCAGAGACAACACCAGCGCCGCCCCCGCGAGAGGCTTCGTGAGCGACGCGAGGTCCCAGAGGGTGTCCGGCCCCGCCGGCCGGCGTTCGCCGGCCGGCTCCACGCGCGCGTCGCCGGCGTGACGCTCGAGGAGCGTTTCCGACTCCGAGACGACGAGCGCGGACGCGCCCGCGAAGGACCCGCGCTCGATCCCCTCGTCGAGGAGCGCGGCGAGGCTTTCGGCCGACGTCACGTCACGGCGCCGCGGTCGCGCTCCGGGCCGCGTCCTTCGCCGCCGGCGGGAGGAGCGGCTTGTCGAGGGCCTCGTGCGCGGCCGCGAGCCGCGCGCGGAACGGCTCGAGCGTCCTGATGTTCGCGCGCACGGAGTCGGGCTCCTTCTCGCGCGACTCGCGGCGGACGCGCTCGGCCTCCGCCTCGAAGTTCGCCGCCTGCTCGGCGATGAGCTTGCGGGAGCCTTCGTCCGCGGCGTCGGCCTTCCGCGCCTTCAGGTCGGCGAGCGTCCGCTCGAGCATCGCGAGCACGGAGGCGTTCATGCGCGCCGTCATCGCGGCGGCCTCCGCCTCGAGGACGCGCTCTTTCACCCAGAGGAACTCCTCCGTGTTGACGCCGCGCGCCCGGGCCGCCGCGAGGTCGGGGGGCACCGAGGTCAGGGGGTCCGACGGCGCCGGGGTCTTCCCCGCCTTGCGGTCGAGGCGGACGCGGTCGAGGACCCCGAGGTAGGTCTCGACCTGCGCGGGCGTGACGCGGCCGTCGGCCGGAGGCCGGTAGACGTCGCGCGAGGCGCCCGCCCTCGGCAGCGGCGCGGCCGACGGGGGCGCGGACGGGGCGTCCGGTCCGCCGCAGCCGGCGAGGGACGCGGCGGCGACAATCGAGAGAGCCAGCGGAACGCGGCGCCGTCGCACGCCGGAATGATAGCCGCGTGGTACGATTTTTTTCGTCTCATGCTGACACAGGTCGGGAAATACACCATCGAGGAGAAGGTCGGCGTCGGCGGTTTCGGCACCGTCTACAAGGGCCGCGATCCTTTCATCAAGCGGGCGGTCGCGATCAAGACCTGCCAGAGCGACGAGGAGGAGATCAGGAAGCGCTTCTTCCGCGAGGCGGAGTTCGCCGGGAACCTCCACCACCGCAACATCACGACGATCTACGACTTCGGCGTGACGGACGACGGGACGCCCTACATCGTCCAGGAGTTCCTCACGGGCGACGACCTCGACAAGCTCGTCAAGAAGCGCGAGCCGATGACGCTCAAGCGGAAGCTGGCGATCCTCGTCGACGTCTGCGAGGGGCTCGGCTACGCGCACACCTCCGGGATCATCCATCGCGACATCAAGCCCTCGAACGTGAGGATCCTCGAGGACGGAACCGTCAAGCTCATGGATTTCGGGATCGCGAAGTCCATGGTGTCGCCGTCCACGCTCACGCAGACCGGCATCACGCTCGGCACGGCGTCCTATCTCGCCCCCGAGCAGATCCGCGGCGAGGCCCTCGACCCGCGCACGGACATCTTCAGCCTCGGCGTCCTCGCCTACGAGCTCGTGACCGGCGCCAAGCCCTTCACCGGCGACCACATCTCGACGGTGCTCTACAAGATCATGAACGAGCACCCGGCGGCGCCGAGCACGATCGTCTCCGGCCTCCCGCGCGCGCTGGACGCGATCATCCTCCGGGCGCTCGAGAAGGACCGCGCCCGGCGCTACGCGAGCTGCGCCGAGCTGAAGGCCGAGTGCGCCGCGGTCCTCGCGGGACTGTCCGACGCGCCGGCGGGCCCGACGGCGCCTGCGGACGACATGGAGCGCACGGTCGCGACGCCCTCGGCCGGCTACCGGACGGGGGCCGCGCCCCGCCCGGCGTCGCGCGTCCTCGACGTCCCGATCTCGTCGACGGGCGCGCCCCGGGCGACGCCGGGCGGCGCCGCGGACGTCCGGCTGCGCACGTCCGGACGCCCCTCCGCCGACTCGACGGGCGCGTCGGGAGAAGCCCGGGACGCGCCCGGGGCCGAAAGAGGCCCGGCTTTGCGCGTCTTCCTCTCGGCCGCGGTCGTCGTGCTGGCCGGCCTCGGAGCCTTCTACGTCTACACCGAGAGGAAGGCGGCGAAGCCTCAGCCGGTCTCCGTCGCCGGGGAGCCAGCTCCGTCTCCGTCGACGGCTTCCGCGCCGGCCGCCTCGACGACCGTGCCGGCCGCGCCGTCCACGGCGGCGCCGTCGGGGCCCGTCTCCGCGCCCTCCACGTCGCTCCCGGGCGCGGCGGCGGCTGCCTCCGCATCGGTCATGCCGGGAGCGGCGCCCGCGCCGGTTCCCGCCGCCCAGGAGCCCACTCCCGCTCCCAAGGCGCCTCCCGCCGGGCCCGTCGCCGTCACCTTCCGCTCGAATCAGGTGGCCACTCTCACCGTGGACGGAAAGAGGCAGGGCTCCGTGACGCCGGCGGGCGCGCGCGTCACGCTCAAGCCGGGCGCGCACACGGCGATCTTCGAAGTTCCTGGATTCATGAAGCTCCCGCCGAAGACGTTCGAGGTCACCGGGCCGGACACGCGGCCCGTGACGGCCGAGTTCCCGGCGCGCGGGCTGCTCTCCCTCACGGTGACGCCGCCGGGCGCCGAGATCCGCATCGACGGCGTCCTCGCGGGGCCGGCCTCGGAGGCCCCGTTGAAGAGGAGCCTCGTCGCGGGCGCCCACGAGATCGTCGTGAGCATGCCCGGCTACCGGACGGAGACGAAGGCCGTCGAGCTCGAGGAAGAGGCCCAGTCGGTCGTCCGCGTCGACCTCCACCGGGAATAGCTAGAATCCCGGGGTGCGCTTCAGGACGACTCTCGCGGCGGCCTGTGCCTTTCTCGTTCTCGCCTCGCCGGCTCTCGCGCAGGAAGGCTCCGAGTCGCTCGAGAAAGAGGCACGCAAGGCGTTCAACGCCGGCCAGTTCCGCCGCTCCGCGCTGAAGTTCGAGAGCGCCGCCTCCGCCGCCGGCGACCCGGCCCGCAAGGGCCGCATGCTCCTCCAGGCGGCCTGGGCCCACTTCAACGAGGGCAAGCGCGCCGACACCCAGGACGCCCTCCGCCGCGCCTACGCGGCGAGCCCCGATCTCGAGGTCCTGCCCGACTTCTACTCCACCGAGTTCGTCAAGGTGGCCGCGGACGTGAAGGCGGCCCTGCAGCCTCCGCCCGCCGCGCCGGCCGCGGACCTCGCCGAGCTCAAGCGCGTCGCGAGACAGAAGCTCGTCGACGGCGCGGCCGAGGACGTCGTCCACGACATCCTGTACGACGTCCCGCGCGACAAGCTCGACGCCGAGTGCCTCGACCTCCTCGCGCAGGCTTACGAGAAGCTCGGGAAGTTCGCGGAGGCCTCGCGCGTGCGCGCCTCGATGTCCGATCCCGCGAATGCGCCGCTCCCGCCGCCGGCGGCCGCGGCCGCGCCGGCCGGGGCCTCGGCCGGAACGGCCCCGCCGCCGGCCCCCTCTCCGGCGGCGCCGACGGCTGCCTCTCCGGGAGCCGTCCGCCTCGCCCCCGCCTCCGGCGCCGCGGCCGTGGACTACATCGCCCTCGGGCGGGCGGCGCTCACGCGGGGCGACGCGCTGAACGCGCAGGCCGCGGCGAACCGCCTCCTCGAGGTCGACCCGCAGTCGAGCGACGCCTACCGCCTCCTCGGCGACGCGTTCGCGATGCGCGGGGAGAAGGTCCTCGCGGAAGCGAACCTCAGGCAGGCCCTGAAGTACAACGAGAAGAACGAAGGCGCGCTCCTCGACCTCTACGACTTCTACATGGCCGACAAGAGCTGGGAGCCGGCGCTCGACGCCCTCCGCCGGGCGGCCGAGCTCAATCCCGACGACCGCGACAAGCTCGTCGCGCTCGGGCGCAGGGCGCGCGCCGACGGCGACCTCGCGCACGCGCGCCAGGTCTTCGCGACCGCGGCCGCGGCCGCCCCGAAGGACACGTCGATCCTGACCGAGTACGCGGCCGTCCTCATCCAGCTCAAGGACTACGACGCGGCTCTCGACCCGCTCACGCGCGCCGCGGCCGTGGAGCCCGACCGCGAGATCGTGCGCGCGAACCTCGCCGCGGTGCTCCGCCGGAAGGGCCTCTGGAAGGAGGCCGAGAAGGAGTACCGCGAGGCGATCCGCTCCGACCCGGACTACGCGCCGGCGCTCACGGGCCTCGGCGCGCTCCTCCTCGAGCGCGGCCAGGCCGCGGACGCGATCGAGCCCCTGAAGAAGGCCGTCCTCCGGGCGCCCCAGAGCGTGGACGCCGCGTGGGCCCTCGCCCGCGCGCAGCGCGAGACCGGCGCGCTCAAGGAAGCGGCCGACGGCCTCGAGAAATCGCTCGCGCTCGATGCGCCCGAGCTCTGGAACGAGGCGGGCGCGATCGCGATGGAGCGCGGCCGGTACGACGAGGCCGTCATCTTCTTCGACAAGGCGATCTCGCGCGACGCCGCCGTCCCGCTGTACAAGGCGAACCGCGAGAAGGCCGCCGCCGCGGCGGCGTTCGTCAAGAGCGTGGCGCCGTCACCGGGCGGGGCCTGACGGATCATTCCTCCCGGCCGGGCCGCACCCTGAAGAGGCCGTCGAACAGGACGCCGCGCGCTCTCTCCCCCGAAGGATCGGGCACGGTCGACGCCACGAGCGTGAGGCCGAGCCAGCCCGTTCTGGAGAGGTCACTCTCCGCGACGTCGATCGGAACCTCCCGCTCTCCGTGGAGAAGGAACTCGACTCGCCGACGCCTCGCTCCCCAGGTGATCGACACGTGGGAGATCGTGCTTCCCGGAGGGGACTCGAGGCGAATGACGTAGCGCCCCGGGTCCGCCGGAAGCACGAATCCCGCCTCGGCCGCGGTCCAGCATCCGGCGTAGGAGTGGCTCGACCACGTGGCGCTCGAGTAGGGCTCGAGGCCCCACGACCCGACCCCCGCACCCCGCAGGGAGGCCTTCCCGACGTCCTGGGCGAGCACGGTCTGGACCGGGGCCAGCCGCGAGGCCGAGGGCAGGAAGACGAAGGTCCGGTCGCTCGCCGCGAGCTCCGTGAGGCCGAACGACGTCGCATGTGCCTTCCATCCGGCCGTCGCCGGCACGACGACGTGAGTGACGCCCCAGCGATAGTCGAGAATCGCGGCAACCGAGGCCGGCGGAAGGTCCGTCTGCCCGTCGAGGACGACGAGAGGCCCGACGGCCGGGTCCGCGCGACGGGCTTCGTCCTGCGCCGTCGGGGTTCGCGAGAGGTAGCCGAACGTGATCGGGCGCCCGTGGGCCATCTGCCGGACGAGCGCGCCGATTCCCATGTCGACGTCCAGGACCGCCCCGCCTCGCGCCTCCGCCAGCGCGCGGATCGCCGGGTCGGGAGGGTTCATCGGCCACGCCTCGATCGGGATTCTCCAGGGAGCGTATTCGAACGCGCACAACGCGAGCGCCGCGACCGTGAACGCGCCGGCCGACCTTCTCCGGGACCCGCGATCGATCCAGAAACCCAGCCCCAGCGCGAGGGGAAGAAACGCGAGCTGCTCGAAGCGATTGACGCAGCCGCCGAGCCTCAACGCGGGCGCCCAGGCCTCGAGCGCCGCGTAGGGAAGAGGGACGTCGAGGAGGCGGTCGAAGACGCGGAGCCGAGGCCCCAGGGACACGACCAGGGCGATCGCTCCGGCCACGAGGGCGAAATCCATCTCGCGCGAACGCCGCCGGAACGCCACGGCGAGAGTCGCGAGGACGGGCACGAGCCCGAGATAACCGACGCCCTCGACGAGGTTCTGGTGGTTGCGCTCGGTCAGGGCGCGCGTCAGCACCGACGCGACCTGGATGCGCGAGGGGACGAAGAGCGACGTCAGGGCGACGGAGCACCACTTGCTCTCGTGGCCGGTCGCGACCGCGCCGGCGTCGCGCAACGTGGCGCGCAGCTGAGGCAGCGCGAGACCGAGGGAGAGCAGCGCCACGGCGGCGAGCACCGCAAGGCGCGAACGTCGTTCCCCCCGGGGCGCGCGAAGCAGCTCGAACGCGCCCAGCGAGGCACACGCGATCGCCCCCAGGACCGCGAGGTAATAGTCGCAGTAGGCGAGCGCCGCGAGGGAGACGGCTGCCTCGACGGCGCCCGGCACGCGCGCGCGGCCTCGGCTGCGGCTCGCGGCGACGAGGCCTTCGAGAGCGAACGGCAGGAACCCCAGTCCGACGAGGTTCAGGTGGCCGTACGCGCGCGCGACGCGGGGCGGGGCGAACGCGAAGCACAGGGCGGAGGCGAAGGCTCCGGAGCGGCCGACCCCCAGGCGCAGCGAGAGCCGGAACATCCCGAGGGCGGCGAGGACGAAGGAGAGAAGGACCGTGACGTTGTAGGCCGTCCGGAACCCGATGACGCGGCCGAGAAGCGCGCCCGGGACGCTGAGGGACAGCGATTGGCAGTGCGCGCCGAGTCCAGCGCCCTCGGGGTACCAGAGCGCGTGCGTCCGGTAGACGGAGGTCCCCTCCCGAAGCGACGCGTCGATATGGTGAAAGTTCCACAGGTTCTGCCAGGCGTCACCGCCGCCGGCGACTCCCGTGCTCCAGCCGGCCCCCGCTCCGAGCAGGAAGAACGCGATGAGAAGCGTGACCGAGCAGAGGGCGGCCGCGGCGGCGATCGGGCGTCCGGCCGGATCTCTCAAGGGTCGCTTGCCCGCTCGCCGCGCAGCGCCGTCAGGAAGTCCGCGAGGATCCGCGCGGTCGCGCCCCAGATCGCGTGGCCGCGGTAGTGGTAGACGAGCGTCATGACGTCGCGGCCCTTCCACTTCACCGCCCGCTCCTCGACGACCATCGGGTCGAGGAGGTACGAGACCGGCACCTCGATGATCGACTCGACCTCGGGGGCGTGGGGCCGGAACGCCGTCGGGTACGGGATCGCGCCGACGAACGGCGAGATCTCGAAATCGGTCACGGTGACGAGCTTCGGGAGCGCGCCGAGGATCTTCACGCCCGCGCGGGGCACGCCGATCTCCTCCTCGGTCTCGCGGACCGCAGTCTCCCAGAGGTTCGCGTCCGAGGCGTCCTTGCCGCCGCCGGGGAACGAGATCTGGCCCTTGTGGTGCTCGACCTGTTCCGTCCTCTTCGTGAAGAGCGTCCAGAGGTCCCGGTCTCTCACGAAGAGCGGGATCAGGACCGCCGCCTCGCGGATCGGGCCGGCGCCGGGCCCGCGCTCGAGCTCGGCCGTCCGCGCCGGCCAGTCCCGCAGGAGACGGGCCCGGACGTCGTCGATCCAGCCGCGTGGCCCGTCGCCGCCGCCCTGTCCGCTCACGCCGGCTCGGCCGCGTTGAAGCCGGGGCGGTCCTTCGCGGCCTTCTCGCCCTTCTTGACCATCGTCTGGAGGTACGCCTCGATGAACCCGTCGAGGTCGCCGTCGAGGACGCGGTCCACGTCCCCGACCTCGAAGTTCGTGCGGTGGTCCTTGATGAGCCGGTAGGGCGCGAGGACGTAGGAGCGGATCTGCGAACCGAACCCGATCTCCATCTTCGTGCCCGCCCGCGCCTCGTCCCGGGCCTGCCTCTCCTCGAGCGCGAGCTGGTAGAGCCGCGAGCGCAGGACCTTCATCGCCGAGGCCCTGTTCTTGTGCTGCGAGCGCTCGTTCTGGCACTGGACGACGAGGCCGCTCGGGAGGTGCGTGATCCGGATCGCGGATTCCGTCTTGTTCACGTGCTGGCCGCCCTTGCCGCCCGCGCGGAACGTGTCGACCTTGAGGTCCTTGTCGTCGATCGCGATCTCGATCGCGTCGTCGATCTCCGGCGAGACGTAGACGGCCGCGAAGGACGTGTGCCGGCGCGCGGCGGCGTCGAACGGCGAGATGCGCACGAGGCGGTGGACGCCGCGTTCGGCCTTGAGGTGCCCGTAGGCGTACTCCCCCTCGAAGCGGAGCGTCGCGGTCTTGATGCCCGCGTCCTCGGCGTACGTGACCTCGAGGACGTCCGTCTTCCAGCCGTGCCGCTCGCCGTAGCGGAGATACATCCGCATGAGCATGTCGGCCCAGTCCTGCGCCTCCGTGCCGCCCGCCCCCGCGTGGATCTCGAGGATGGCCGGGAGCGGGTCTTCGTCGTTCGTGAGCTTGAACGTGAGCTCCTTCGTGCGCGCCCACGGGCCGATCGCCGCGAGGGCCGCGTCGGCGTCCTTCTCGACGGCCTCGCCCGAGCGCAGGAACTCCACGAGGATCTCGAGCTCCTCCTGCCGCTCCCTGAGGTCCTTGTCGTCGGCGAGGATGCGCTCGGCGCGCTTCAGCTTTCGGAGCGTGTCCTGCGCCTCGAGCGCGTTCGTCCAGAACGAAGGCTCTCCCGCTTTCCGTTCCAGCTCGGCCTTCTCGCGCTCGGCCTTGCCGACGTCAAAGATAGCCCCGGAGGGAGCTCACGGACGACGCGAGTTCGAGCAGGCGCTCAATGCGTTCCTCGTTCACGTGTTTCCTCTCGGCGGCGCGGGGGACGCGGCCGCAACGGGACCCCGGGGCGAGGGGAACCGCGCGCGGAGGATACCGGCGAGGAGGCCGGCCGCGCAAACCCAGACGACCGCGTCGCCGGCGGCGACGGCGGGCGGCGTCGCGGTCGGGCGGAAGACCGGCACCGAGAACGCTCCCTTGCGCCCCGCGGGAAGCGAGACGAGGACGCGGCCGTCCCCGTCCACGGCGCCGCTGATCCCGGTCACGGCGGCGCGCACGAGCGGCCGTCCCGTCTCGACGGCGCGGAGAACGGCGGCCAGCCAGTGCTGCCGCTGCGCGCCGGCCCGCCCGTACCACGCGTCGTTCGTGAGCGTGAAGAGGACGTCGGCCCCCGCGCGCGCCTCAGCGCGCGCGATCCACGGGTAGACCACCTCGTAGCAGACGGCGCCCCCCAGCTTCCAGTCGCCGAGCGGCAGGAGGACGGTCCTCTCCCCCGGCGTAAAACCGCCGGGGACGGCGCGGCTGATCGGCTTGATCATCCTCAGGACCGGAGCGAGCGGGACGTACTCGCCGAAGGGCACGAGCCTCTGCTTGAAGTACGGCGGAAGGACCGGCCCGTCCTTCTTCACGAGGAGCGCCGCGTTGTAGTACGGCGCGTTCTCGTCCCACGGCGCGTCGGACCACGCCGTGCTCGTGAGGATCGCGACGTCGAGCTCGCGGCAGAGAGCCAGGACGCGCTCGCGGTAGGCCGCGTTGAACGACCAGGCGTACGGTGACGCGCTCTCCGGCCAGAGGACGAGAGCGGGGCGGTCGGCCCGGCAGAGCGCGCGCGTCTGCGCCTCGAGGTCGGTCTGGACGCGCTCGGCGGTCTCGCGGTCCCAGCGGATGTCCTGCTCGACGTTCGGCTGGACGACGCCGATCTTCAGCGCCTCGTTGGAGGGGCGCGGCCGCGGCGGCCGCGCCGCGGCGGCGGCGAGCGCGCAGGTCGCGGCCCCGAGGAGCCAGGCGAGACGCGCGTTGCGGGACGGCCTCGTGAGCGCGACGAAGAGCGCCGCGTCGAGCGCCGCGACGAGGAAGGACGTCAGGAACACGCCGCCGAGGGCGGCCGTGCCGAGGAGCACGGGGACGTCCGCGAGCGGGTTCGCGAGGAGGTTCCACGGGAATCCGCCGAAGACGAAGACGTACGTGCGGAACGCCTCCTGGAGGACCCACGCGGCGGCGAACGAGAGGACGATGCCCGGACCCGTCCGCGGCCGGACGGCCGCGTAGAGCGACGCCATGATCCCGAACGGCACCGCGTACACGCCGGCCGTGATCGCGAGGGCGAGGCCGGCGAGAGGCAGGCCGACGCCGCCGAACCGGTGCACCGTGTAGGCGATCCACGGGATCGTGACGAGCCAGAACGCGGACCCGAAGACGAACCCGGGCAGGAACGCCTGTCGCCACCCGAGACCCGAGAGCGACGCGAGGAGCGGGATCAGCGCGACGGGAAGGAGGGGAAGAATCGAGAAATTCGGGAAGCAGAGCGCCAGCAGAACGCCGGAGGCGAGAGAGAAGAGAAGACGGGAAGATCTCTTAGAAGGTAAGAAAGGCAACACGGCAGGCCTGCGCCGGTCGGCGCGCGCAGAGCGCGGGCGCGCGAGAAGAGATTTTCACGCCAGCCGCGTCTCCCCTCCTCACTTTCTGAGAAGCTCCTCTGCGCGGTAGCTCGAGCGGACGAAGGGCCCGGCGAAGACGGCCGCAAAGCCCATCTTCATGCCTTTCTCTTCGAGCGCCGCGAAGCGCTCCGGCGTCGCGTACTCGACGACAGGGAGGTTCCAGGCCGACGGGCGGAGGTACTGCCCCACCGTCACGACGTCGACGCCCGCACCCCGCAGGGCGCCGAAGACCTCGATCACCTCGTCGTCCCTCTCGCCGAGGCCGAGCATGAGGCCCGACTTCGTCGTCATCGCGGTGTGCCGCGCCTTCACGCGCGCGAGGAGGCCGACGGAGCGCCGGAAGTCCGATTTCGGCCGAACCGTCCCGTAGAGGTGCGGCACGGTCTCGACGTTGTGGTTGTAGACGTCGGGCCCCGCGTCCGCGACCCGGTCGATCTGCTCCGCGACGCCCTGGAAGTCCGGCGTGAGAACCTCCACCGTTCGCGCCGCGTCGTCCGCTTTGAGCGCCCGCACGACCTCCGCCCAGTGCGACGAGCCGCCGTCCGGCAGGTCGTCGCGGTCCACGGACGTCACGACGACGTGCGCGAGCCCCATGTCGCGCGCGGCGCCGGCGAGGTGCGCCGGCTCGAGCGCGTCGAGGGGCGCGGGCCTTCCGGACGCGATGTGGCAGAAGCCGCACGCGCGCGTGCAGACGTCGCCCGCGATGAGGAACGTCGCCGTCTTCCGCTCGAAGCACTCCGTCCGATTCGGGCAGCGCGCCTCCTCGCACACGGTCGAGAGCCCGCCGAGGCGCATGCGCGCCTTGATCGCGTGCAGGTCGTCGAGGCGCAGCTTCTTCTGGCGGATCCACGGCGGAAGCGCGGGCTCGCCGCGGACGGGAAGCGGCCGGCTCATGGGACCACGAGCGGAACGTTCTTGATCTGCTTGTCGGTCGCCTTGATCTTCTTCGCGAGCGTTTCGGCCTTCGCGCGTTCCTTGAACGGCCCCACGTGCACGCGGAACCAGCCCGGCTTGCCGGAGATGACGGCGACGTCGGCGGCGAAGCCCTCGCTCTTCAGGCGCTTGGCGAGCTCGTCGGCGGCCGCCGCGTTCTTCGTCGCGAGGACCTGCACGTAGAAGGGCCCTTTCGGCGCCGTCGGCGCGGGCGACGGGCGGCGCGTGGGCGCGGGCGCGGCCGTCGGCGTCGGGGGAACCGGAGTCGGCGGGACGGGCGTCGGCGCCGCCTCGGCCGCCTTCTTCGCGTCCCGGGCCTCCCGCGCCTCCTTCTCCTCCGCGGCGGCGGCGCGCCGCTCCTCCGGCCTGATGCCGAGCGCGGCTTCCGGCCTCTTCTCCTCCGACGGCGCGAGCGTCGGGACCGGGATGTCGGACGCGGAGGCGAGGACGGCCGCCGCGCCCCCCGGGCCCTTTCGGGCGGCGGCGCCCGTCCTCATCCCGAAGAAGAACGAGAGCCCGAGCGCGCCGAGGAGAAGCAGGAAGAAGAAGCCGGCTTGCCGCCCCGTGATCGAGATCTGGTAGTGGACCGGAACCGGCGCACGGGGCTCGTCGGGCGGATCACCGAGGCCGAGCCCCGGCATCAGGCCCTTCCGTCCTTCTTGAGGAACGCGCTCACGAGATCCATCGGCAGCGGGAAGATGATCGTCGAGTTCTTCTCGGACGCGATCTCGGTCAGCGTCTGCAGGTATCGGAGCTGCAGCGTCGCGGGCTCGCGGCCGATGATCTCGGCGGCCTCGGAGAGCTGCTTCGACGCCTCGAGCTCGCCGGAGGCATGGATGATCTTCGCGCGCTTCTCGCGCTCGGCCTCGGCCTGCCGCGCCATCGCGCGCTGCATCTCGATCGGGAGGTCGACGCTCTTGACCTCGACCATCGTGACCTTGATCCCCCACGGGTCCGTGTGCTGGTCGAGGATCTCCTGCAGGCTCTCGTTGAGCTTCTCGCGCTCGGAAAGGAGCTGGTCGAGCGTCGCCTGGCCGAGGACGGAGCGGAGCGTCGTCTGCGAGAGCTGCGACGTCGCGTAGAGGTAGTTCTCGACCTTGACGACCGCCTTGGACGGGTCCATGACGTGGAAATAGACGACCGCGTTCACCTTGACGGACACGTTGTCGCGCGTGATGACATCCTGCGGGGGGACGTCGAGGACGACCGTTCGGAGCGAGATCCGGATCATCGTCTCGAACGGCCAGAAGATGAGCGTGAGGCCCGGGCCCTTCGGCTGGGGCGCGAGGCGCCCGAGCCAGAACGTGACGGCCCGCTCGTACTCGTTCAGGACGTTGATCCACTTCGACAGGAAGACGATCGCCACGAAGACGACGGGGACCAGCAGGGTGAGATTGCTCATCCGATTCTCCTCAGCCCGCGCTGCGGGCCGGCCGCACGACGAGCGTGAGGCCCTCCATGCCGACGATCTCGACGAGCTCGCCGGCGCCTACGGGGACGGCGGAATGCGCCTCCCACAGCGCGCCGTCCGCGAAGACCTTGCCGGACGGCGCGATGGGGGTGCGCGCGGGAACGACCTGGCCGACGAGGACGCCGAGGCCCGTGCGGTCGGGCAGCCTCTTCATCGCCAGGGCCTTGAACGAGAGGATCGCGAGGATCGCGGCGGTGGCGACGGCGCCCGCCGTCAGGACCGCGAACTCGCCGCGCGGGGCGCCGACCTCTTCGGGAAAGAGGAGGATCCCGCCGAGGACGACCGCGGCCGCGCCGCCGATCGCGAGCACGCCGTGCGACGCGAGCTTCACCTCGAGGAAGAAGAAGAGGACTCCGACGAGGACGAGAGCGACACCCGCGGCGTTCACCGGGAGGACGGACATCGCGAACAGGGCGAGGAGGAGCGCGATCGCCCCGAGGACCCCGGGCAGGACGCCGCCGGGGTGCGAAAGCTCCGAGTAGAGGCCGACGAGGCCGATGAGGAACAGGATCCCCGCGAGCCCGGGGTTCGCGAGGACGCCGAGGATGCGCTCGCGCCGCGTCATCGTCACCGCGACGGTCGTGAGCCCGGCCGTCTTCAGCACGACGTCCGGCTTGCCGACGCGCCGGGCCGTCCGCCCGTCGAGCTGGGCGAGGAGGTCCTTCTCGTCCCGCGCGACGATCTCGATGAGCTTTCTCTTCAGGGCCTCGGTCTCCGAGTAGGAGGCGGCGTCGCTGACCGCCTTCGCCGCGTCGTCCACCGGCCGGCCGCGCGGCTCGGTCACCGACCTCAGGAGCGCCGAGACGTCCTGCCCCGCCTTCTTCGCGAGCGTCTTCGGCAGGTCCTCCCCGGCACCGCCCACGGGCGAGGCCGCTCCCGCGTTCGTGCCGGGCGCCATCGCGGCGACGTCGCAGGCCATCAGGACGATGAACCCGGCGGACGCGGCCTGGGCGCCCGGCGGCGCGACCCAGCCCACGACCGGCACGGGTGACGCGAGGATCGCCTGCGTGATCGTCCGGGTCGAGTCGAGGCGTCCGCCCGGCGTGTCGATCCTCAGGATCACGAAGGGCGCGCCGTCCGCCTCCGCCTCCTTCAGGACGCGGGTGACGAACGCGGCGCTGACGGCGTGGATCTCGCTGTTCAGATCCGCGACGAGCACGGTGCGTCCGGCGGGAGGCGCGGGGGCCGCGGACGCGGCGAGCGCGCCGGAGAGAAGAAGGATCGCGGCGCAGCGCACGGGGGGATTATAGGTTCGTGTGCTAGAACGCGCCCGTGCGCTGGAAGCCCGTCGACGTCCTGACGACGCTGTTCGCCGGGCTCCTCTTTCTGGCGGGCCTCTCGCGTTGGGAAACTCTGGAAGACCGAAGAGTTCTTCTGAGAATGATCGTGGTCGCGGCCGTCCCGGCGCTGATCGCGTTCCTGCGGGCGCGCGCGCCCTCACCTTCCAGGAGTCTCCGGATCCTCCTGGATTTCTACGTCGTCGCTTGTGTCGTCGCGATCTTCGACGGTCTCGGCCCCCTGATTCGCGCCGTGAACCCCGCCGAGCGGGACGCGTGGCTCGCGGCGTTCGACCGGGCCCTTTTCGGCGTGGACCCGACCGTGTGGCTCGAGCGGTTCGCGACGCCGCTCCTCTCGGACGTCCTGACGGTTTTCTACGCGCTCTACTACTTCCACCCGATCGTCCTCGGCGGGCTCGTCTACGCCGACGACGCCCGCCGCCCGCGGGAGACGCGCGAATTCGGGCGGTACGCGTTCGTCATGGTTCTCGTCTTCTACGTGAGCTACGCGGGGTACTTCCTCGTCCCGGCGATCGGGCCGCGGTACACGGTGACGCACGCGGGGCCGCTCCCGCGCGGCGCCGTCTCCCGCGCCATCGACGGGACGCTCGACCGGCTCGAGACGAACAAGCGCGACTGCTTCCCGTCCGGCCACACGATGGTCGTCACGGCGGTCCTCCTCGAGGCGGCGCGGCGCTCGCGAAAGACGTTCCTCTGGTTCCTGCCGTTCGCCGCCGGACTCGTCGTCGCAACGGTCTACTGCCGATACCATTACGTCGCGGACGTCCTCTCGGGCCTCGCGCTCGCGTTCCTGACGGTGCCGCTCGCGAACGCTCTCTACGCGAGGTTTGCCCGCTCCCCGGGTCGCGTCGGGGCCTCTACTTGAAGTACCCGTTCACGTCGACGATCAGGTGCACCGTCCCGCTCGGCTGGTCGCAGTAGAACGAGAGGCTGCCCGACGCGGACGGAGCCGCGATGCCGTTGTTCGCGCGCGTGTCGCCGGCGCTGTAGCTGATCGCCGTCGCGACCGGGACGGACGTCCCGGAGGCGAAGACGTTGAGGTCGCCCGCGGAGGTCGGCGACGTGATCGTGACGTTCAGGGACAGCGCGCGCGCCCCCGCCGGGACCCCGCACGTCCCGGTCAGGGGGAACGAGCGCGACGCTCCCGCGTTCAGCGCGGGCCCGCCCAGCGCTCCCGCGGGGTTGCGCGTGTCGAGGAGCCGGCAGGGCGTCAGCGGGAAGAAGAGCGAGGCCCCGCACGAGGCGGAGATCGGGATCGACGCGGAGGCCGAGGACGCGCATCCGCTCGCGCTCGTCACGGTGACGCCCAGAGCGACGCTGCCGCTCGCGCCGGCCGAGAAGGTGATCGCGCGCGTGCCCGAGCCGGCCGTGATCGTCCCGTTCGTGATCGACCACGCGTACGTGGCGCCGGTTCCGGCGTCCGGCACCGAGGCCGTCTGGCCCGTCGCGCCCGCACAAATCGAGGACGGTGCGGTGATCACCGAGGACGGGAGCGGATTCACCGTGGCGCTCGTCGTCGCCGCGGCCGACGTGCAGCCCGCGACGGTCGCCGTGACGCTGTAGGTGCCCGAGGCGGCCGTCGTCGCCGAGGCGATCGTGGGGTTCTGCAGCGCCGAGACGAAGCCGTTCGGACCCGTCCACGCGTACGTGGCGCCCGCCACCGTCGACGCCGTGAGCTGCAGCGTGTGCCCCGCGCAGATCGGCCCGTTGTTGCCGGCGGTCGGCGCGGAAGGCGGGGTGCAGCCCGGGAGCGTCAACCGGAAGACGACGCCGGCCTTCCCCGGGCCGCCGGCGTTCGTGACGCCGTAGAGCTTGCCGTCGCTGGCCTGGATCAGGCCGCCGACGGGGCCCGCACCCTCCTCGAGGGTGAGGCTGTGGAGGGACGAGAAGCTCGTTCCGGCCGTGTCGATGCTGAAGACGGTCCCGTGGTCGTAGGTGCCGCCTCTGTAAGTCGTCCCGTAGAGCCTGCCGTCGGAAGCCTGGAGGAGGTTTCCGTACGGCTCGCTCCCGTCGCTTCCCGAGAAGCTGTGGATGGTCGCGTAGGCGCCGGCGGAGCTGATCCGGTAGACGTTGCCCGCGCTGTTCGCTCCGCCGACGCGCGTCGTCCCGTAGAAATTGCCGTCGCTCGCGCGGACGAGGCCGCCCATCGGCCACATCCCGTCGTCGTCCACGCCGCCGGTGTGGTTGAACTCGTGGAGCACCGTCACGGTTCCGGCGGGCGTCATCCTGATGACGTTGCCCTGAGCGACCGCGGCTCCCCCGCTCGCCGTCGTCGCGTAGAAGTTCCCGTCCGGCGCGAGCAGCAGTCCGTCGCTCGGGTAGGCGCCGTCGGTCAGGTCGAACGAGTGGACGGGCGTGATGGCGCCCGCGGTCGACATCTTGAACGCGTTCCCGAGCCCCGTGCCGCCCTGCTCCGTCAGGCCGTAGAGCATCGAGTCCGCGGGGCGCTGGACGAGCGCGGCATCGCGGGGCCCGAGGCCGTCGGCGCCGTCGAAGCTGCCGAGCAGCGAGAAGGTGCCCGAAAGGGTCACGCTGAAGGCGCTTCCCCATTCCGACGCGCCGCCGCGGCTCGCCGTGCCGTAGAGCGGTCCGGCGGCAGCCAACTGGACCAGCTTCGCCCACGGCTGCGCGCCGTCGGTCTCGGTGAAGTCGTGCACGACGGTTCGGGCGCCCGCGAGCGTCAGCCTGAAGACCGTCCCGTTGTTGCCCGGCCCGCCCCAGAACGTCGTGCCGTAGAGATTGCCGTCCGACGCCTGCATGACGCCCGACTCCGGCTCGTACCCGGCGCTCGCGTCACCGAAGTTCTCGAGCGTCGTCACGATCCCGGCCGACGTCATCTTGAAGACCGTGCCGCCGGAGGCATCGCCGTTGGTGCCGCCGTTCTCGGTCGTTCCGAAGAAGCTGCCGTCGGTTCCTTGCACGACGCCCGCGACCGGATACGCGCCGTCGGTGCCCGCGAAGGAGTGAACGGTCGTCAGGGTGCCGGCGAAGTCGATCTTGAAGACCGTCCCGAAGTCGCCCGCGCCGCCCGCGGAGGTCGTGCCGTAGAGCTTGCCGTCGGAGGCGAGGACGAGGCTCGCGGCCGGAGCGTGGCCGTCGGAGGCGCCCAGGTTCTTGACCGTCGCGAAGGTCCCCCCCGAATCGATGCTGAAGACCGTCCCGAAGCCGCCGCTGCCGCCGGACTTCGTCGTTCCGTAGAACTTGCCGTTCGCCGCGACGAGGGCCGCCGAGGGCGCGGCGCCGTCGGTTATCGCGAAGCTGTGGAGGCTCGTGAAGGTCGTCCCGGCCGTGTCGATCGAAAAGACCGTCCCCGAGCCGCTCCCGCCGACCTGCGTCGTTCCGTAGAGCCTCCCGTCGGCGGAGCTCTGGACCAGTCCGGCGACCGGATAGACGCCGTCGGTCCCGAGGAAGGTGTGGAGGATGGTCACGGCGCCCGCGGGCGTCATCTTGAACACCGTGCCGAGATCGTTGAATCCGGTTCCGCCGGCGGAGGTCGTGCCGTAGAAGTTGCCGTCGGTCCCCTGGACGAGACCGGCGAGAGGGTAACTGCCGTCGCCGGAGTCCTTCCCCGCGAACGAGTAGAGCGTGGCCAGGTTCCCGGCAGAGTCGATCCTGAAGACCGTGCCGAACCCATGCGCCCCGCCACCGTACGTCGTGCCGTAGAAGAAGCCGTCGCTCGCCTGCACGAGCCCGGCCTCGGGGTCGTTGCCGTCCTCGTACGAGAACGTGTGGAGCGTCGTGAAGGCGCCGCCAGAGTCGATCCTGAAGACGGTCCCGCCGGCGGCGGCCCCGCCGCCCCTCGTCGTGCCGTAGAAGAGGCCGTCGGTCCCCCGGACGAGGCCCGCGACCGGCTCGGCGGCCGGAACCGTGAACGCGGTGACGACCTCGTAGGTCTGCGCGCGCGCGGGCGCCGCGCACACTCCGAGGGCCAGTACGCCGACGAAGAGCGCAGAGGACCGGACCTTGTCGGACACCCGGAGGACCTTCGAGCAGGAATTCTACGACGCACGCCTGTGAACGGTCACGCCAAGGTGCGCTCGCCGGGCCGTAGTTCCCTTCGGCTTGCGATAAGTACTTCATTGAAGTAGTATCCGTTCGTGGTCTTGGTCGAGACCTCTGCGTTCACTCGGCTCGTCCGGCAGTTGCTCTCCGACGACTCGTATCGACGTCTCCAGACTCACCTTGTCGTTAACCCGGAAGCCGGTGATGTGATCCCGGGCAGTAGCGGGCTTCGGAAACTTCGCTGGCAGGAAGTAGGCAGGGGGAAGCGCGGCGGATTGAGGATCATTTATTACCGGGTCAATGCCGGCCGGCTCTACCTCCTCTACGCGTACAGGAAGAGCGATCAATCGGACCTCACGAGAGCGCAGATCCGAGCTCTACGCCAGATCATCGAGGGAGACGAATCATGAAGAAAGCGCAGTTCGAAGAGCTCCTCGAAAGCATTCATGAGATGAAGGCGATCGAAAAGGGACAGAAGAAGGCGCCCCGCGCCTTCGAATTCCCTCCCCCGAATGCACGTCAGATCCGGCAGAAATTTCAGCTGACTCAGTCCGACTTCGCCCGGCTCATCGGAATCAGCGTCAGTACCCTCCGCAACTGGGAGCAAGGGCTGCGAGTTCCCGAGGGCCCCGCGCAGGTCCTACTCAGAGTCGTAGAAGCCCATCCAAACGCCGTCTTCTCCGTGAGCGCTCCGCTTCGACCCCGAGCCGCCTCGGCTCGATAGCGCGCATGACCGTTGCCGAGTTCGTCGCCAAGTGGTCCGCGTCAGGGGCAGCCGAAAGGGCGAACAAGGACTCGTTCCTCATCGAGCTCTGCGACCTGCTCGGTGTGCCGCGGCCCCATGCCACAACGGGCGACCCGGCGAAAGACATCTACACCTTCGAGCGGGACGCGATCTTCGCCCACGAGGGCGACAAGTTCACGACCGGGAAGATCGACCTCTTCAAAGAAGGTCATTTCATCCTGGAGGCGAAACAGGGCTCCGACGAGACCTCCAAGAAGCTCGGCAGCGCCAAGCGAAACACGCCCGCTTGGAGCATTGCGATGCGTGACGCATACGGGCAGGCTCTCGGTTACGCGCGAACTTTCGACGCTCCCCCACCATTCCTGATCACGTGCGACATCGGTTACTGCTTTGACCTCTACGCCGCGTTCGACGGGTCCTGGGCTTACCGCCCATTCCCTTCTGCGCAGAGATCAAGGCTGTTCGTCGCAGATCTTGACAAACACCTAGATCTTCTTAGGACGATTTTCACGGCCCCGGCTTCCTTGGACCCGGCCCTGAAATCCGCGAAGGTCACCCGCGACGTCGCCACCCACCTTGCCGCGCTGGCCCGCGACCTCGAACACGCCGGCCACCCGCCCGAAAGCGTCGCGAAGTTCCTCATGCGCGGCATCTTCACCATGTTCGCGGAGGACGTCGGACTCCTTCCGGATCACCTCTTCAGCGAGGCGCTCGAAAAGATCTGGATCCCCCACCCAGAAAAGTTCCGGTACGACATCGAGTTCCTCTGGCAGGCGATGAACCACGGCAAGGAGTTCGGCTTCGTCGGGAAGCTCCTCCGCTTCAACGGTGGCCTGTTCGCCACGCCCTCCTCCCTCCCGCTGACAAGAGAGCACCTTCTGCTCCTGAAGGAGGCTGCCCTGTGCGACTGGGCAGACGTTGAACCCGCGATCTTTGGCACGCTTCTGGAACGCGCCCTCGACCCGAAGGAACGGCACAATCTGGGCGCCCATTACACGCCGCGGAGCTACGTCGAACGGCTTGTGCGGCCGACGATCGAGGAGCCAATCAGAGCCGACTGGGACGTGGTGCAAGCCGAGGTCCGGCAGCTGGTCATGAACGGGAAGATCGTCGACGCGGTCAAGACTGTCAGGGCCTTCCATCACCAGCTCTGCCACCTTCGTGTCCTCGACCCCGCCTGCGGCTCGGGGAACTTCCTCTACGTGACCCTCGACCTCTTCAAGCGCCTTGAAAGTGAAGTTCTCGGGCTACTGAACGACCTCCAACCCAACGCGGCCACATTCCTCGAAGTCGAGGGCGTAAGCGTGACGCCGAGTCAGTTCCTCGGGCTCGAAGTGAAGCCATGGGCGAGGGAGATCGCGGACCTCGTCCTTTGGATCGGCTATCTCCAGTGGCATTTCAGGACGCACGGCACAACGCCGCCGCGAGAGCCGGTCCTGCACGACTACAAGAACATCGAATGCCGCGACGCGGTTCTCGCGTACGACAGCGAGGAGCTCGTAACGGACGAGCGGACGGGTAAGCCCATAACCCGGTGGGATGGGACAACGACGAAAACCAGCCCGGTCACGGGCGAACAGATTCCGGACGAATCTGCTCAGATGCCCCTGTACCGTTACGTGAATCCGAGGAAGGCCGAATGGCCGGAGGCGGATTTCATCGTCGGAAACCCGCCATTCGTCGGGAACAAGCGCATGCGGGAGGCCCTCGGCGATGGATACGTCGAGGCCCTACGGGCCGCCCACTCGGACGTGCCCGGCAGCGTGGACTACGTTATGTACTGGTGGAATCACGCCGCGGACCTTCTCAAGAGGGGACCCCTCCGACGATTCGGACTCATCACAACAAACTCCGTAACCCAAGCTTTCAACCGAAAGACATTGCAGCGATGCATGACCTCGGCGCCGCCCATCCACCTCGTATTCGCTATCCCCGATCATCCATGGGTTGAGTCGGGGGATGGTGCAGCCGTTCGTGTAGCTATGACCGTGTGCCAGCGCGGGTCCGGTGAAGGGCGAGTCGAGACAGTTGTCCGTGAAGAGCCGCTTGGTTCATCTGGAGAACTCGGCGTTCTGCTGGAACAGCGAACAGGCACGGTGCATGCGGACCTCACGACGGGCGCCGATTTATCTGCCATCAGGGCACTCAAAGGAAACGCAAACCTGTCGTTCATGGGGGTGACCCCGCTGGGCGCCGGTTTTCGACTGGCGGCTGCGGAGATAGCCGACCTTCGTCAACCCGCGAATCAGCGATTCCTGCGGCCGTTCCTGACCGGCCGCGATCTTTGCCGAATGCCGGGTAACGAGCTGATAATTGATTTCTTCGGCCTCTCAGAGGCTGAAGCGAGGTCCGAAAGCCCGGAACTTTTTCAGAGACTACTGAATTCTGTTTACCTAGACCGTGCCCATGACAAGCGAAAGGCATACCGGGATCGCTGGTGGGTCTTCGCGGAACCGCGGCCCGCGATGAGAGCCGCGCTGCAGGGCCTGCGTCGCTTCATCGCTACAGTTCAGGTTTCGAAGCACCGGTTCTTCGTGTTTATTGACCCATCTGTCCTCCCCGACCATGGGGTCTTTGCGGTCGCCTCCGATGACGCTTACCTGCTTGGAGTACTTTCATCGGACATCCACTGTCGTTGGGCGCTCCTGACGAGTGGGACGCTCGAGGATCGCCCCTACTGGAACAACTCGCAGTCCTTCGAGCCATTTCCATTCCCGGCACCTACTCCTGTGGTGCGATCTCGAATCAGCGAGCTGGCTGAGCAGCTAGATAGTCACCGCAAGCGTCAGCAGGAGCGGCACGCGGACCTGACGCTCACGGACCTCTATAACGTCGTGGCGAAGTTGCGCTCAGGCGAGCCCCTTAGCGATAAGGAACGGACTGTGAACGAAAGGGGCCTCGCCTCAGTCCTTAAAGGCATCCATGACGACCTGGACGCCGCGGTGTCTGAGGCTTACGGCTGGCCCATCGATCTTACCGACGATGAGCTCCTCTCAAGACTCGTTACCCTCAATGAGCAACGGCTGTCGGAGGAAGCCAGCGGCCTGATCCGATGGTTGCGGCCGGAATTCCAGAATGCTGCCGCCCTCACGGGAGGAATCCAAACGAAGCTCACGGGCGCGGACGTCCTGACCGCCGCCGGTGGCGAGAACGGCGCGAAGACTGCCTGGCCGAAGAAGCTGCCTGAGCAGGTCGTCTCACTCCGCGGCGCACTTCAGGCGGCTAAGCGGTCCTTCTCCGCCCCGGAAGCAGCGAAGCTCTTCAAGGGCGCGAAGGTAGCGGAGGTCGAGGCCGTGTTGGAGAGTCTCTCTTCCTTGGGGCTCGTCCTTTCTTTCGAGACGAACGGCGTTCGGCGTTGGCGCTCGGGGAGCCGGCAGGTCTAGAACACTTCAGGCCTTCGGCCCGCCAGGAGGCCGTGGGGCGTCCAGCGCAACCACGATTACGTCCTCGGCGCCAGCGAGGTCCCCCGGGAATGCGAACCGGGGATTCTCCCTGAGATTGGCCGCGAACCTCTTGCCGAAAAGGCTGAATGTGATTGGGGTACCCATCTCGTCATCGTCCCGAAACTCAAATCGGATTTCCGGGTCGAAGGGAAGAGATGTGTTCACGTAGAAGTCATTTCGGAAGGGCTCGTCGCGGAGGATAAACTCGCGGGCTCGGTCGAAATCTGGCGAGAAGGCACGATCGACGCCCACCTTAAACGCGACCATTCCTAGTCCGAGTTTGAAAATCGCCCTGGCCAATAGCCGCCAGTCGTCAGGCCCGACCGTGAATGACAGATGCCCCGCATCGACCGGGTCAACAATGCGGCCACCGCGTTCGATCCGGAGAACGCGTGGCCGGACCTTGCGGATAGTTGTGTCGCCGATCTGAACTGATGGCATTCGCCCCTTCTTCGTGAAGAGAGCGACCCCGAGTCGAACGAGGGCCACCTGCGGAAAATTCAGGAACGCCTTATCCAACCTCGAGAGGACGCCGTTGTTACAGGGGTCGCAGACGACGCCTACCGGCAGTATCGGCAGGTCGGCCGCCAGATACTCCGGGACGAGGCTCTCCGGGTAGACGTGTTCCTCCGCTCTGAACGGACCGTCCCGCGAACAGCAATAGATGCACCGCGACTCTGCTGGACTAAGGGTCGCCACCAACGCCCGATAGTGCGGGAGGCGCCGGGCCACCTTGATCCGCCGAGCCAGAAAAGCGACAAGCGGGAAGGAATCGACGTTGAACGTGAGGAACTGTAGCCATGCCAGGCCATGCAGGGCGTCTCGCCTGAACGCTTGAATCTTCGCGGCAGCCACCTCGATATCACCAAAGTACGTGCCGTCCGCGAGGATCCGATAGAACTCGTCGCGCCTTATCGCTCGGTCATTCTTCTGGTAACCGATCGACCCGATCTTCACCTGCTCCAGCTTATGCGCGAAAGCCGCGGCGTCCGATTCAGAAAATACGACCAGACCGGACCCGTGGAGCTCGCGCCACAACCTCGGGAGAAAAAGCTGCGAATTCTCATCGAGGAATGGCCGCATGAGAACAACGAACAGTGCCATCTGTTCGTCGTCGGTGGTTTTCACTTCCTGGGAGAGCTGATTCCCACCGAACTGGAGGTTGAAGGAAATCTCTCCCACCGGGTAGGCCCGGCGCGCGCGTTCGCACTGCTTCACAAAGGCGCGCGCAGCCCTCAGAAGCCTAGCGGTTTCGGTCGAACCAAGCGGTCCGGAGCTGCCGCCAACCACCTACCCGATACGCTTCTCGACGATCCGGTAGCGGCGGTAGACCTTCCCGCCGAAGACCTCGAGCGGCTTCAAGATGTCGAGGTTGTCCTCGAGCATCCACGAGAACTCGGCCCACTTGTGGCCGATCCGGATCCCCTCCTTCATCGCTTCGTAATAGAGGACGGCGTCGATGCCCCTCTTGCGGTATTCCGGCAGGACGCCGAGCGCCATCGTCCGGCAGCGGTCGATCTTCCCCTTCTCGAGGAGGAACGTGAGCCAGCCGAACGGGAAGAGCGACCCCTTCATCTTCGCGAGGACCTGGTTGAAGTCCGGGAGCGCGAGGTGGAAGGCGGCGGGGTTCCCGTCGATCTCGGCGAAGAGAATGTAGGGCGGGTGCAGGATGGGCTTGAGCTTCTTGGCCATCGCGTCGATTTCCTCGGAGGTCATCGGCACGAAGCCCCAGTTCTTCTCCCACGCCCCGTTGTAGATCGTCTTGACGATCGCGAGGTCCTCGTCGAAATGGTCCATCCGGATCGGCCGCACGACGAGCTTCGGCTCGCGGCGGCGCACGCCGTCGGCGAGGCGCGCGAGCCGCTTGAACGAGACGTCGCCGACCGGCGCGAGGATCGCGACGAGGTCCTTGACCTTCGCGTAGCCGGCGGCCCCGAAGAGGTCGAGGTAGTACGCCGGGTTGTACGTCATCATGATGAACGGGATGCCGGGCTCGCTCTCGGCCGGCAGGAGGGCCGCGCACTCGTCGTTCAGCGACGGGTTCACGGGGCCGCGGAGCCTTTCGCAGCCGGGCAAGGCCTTCTGAGCCCACGCCTCCGCCGCGCCCAGAAGCGCCGACGCCGCCTCCCGATCCTCTTCACATTCGAAGAATCCGAAGAACCCGGTCTTCTCCCCGTGCACCCGGTTGTGCTCGTCGTCCACGATCGCGGCGATCCGCCCGACGACGCGCCCGTCCTTCCGCGCGAGGAAAAGCTCGCGCTTTGCGTGGTGCCAGAAGGGGTTCTTCGAAACGTCCAGCATCCACCGCACGTCCGATCGCAGCGGAGGCGCCCAGCTCGGGTCGCCCGCGTAGATGCGGTACGCCAGCTCGACGAATTCCTGGAGGTCGCGGGGCGAGGAGACGTGGTCGATCGAAATCATCTGCGTCGGAGGGAAAGCGAAGATTTCGGATTTCCTAGACGGGTGAGGGGGCGAGGCGCGAATTGCCTCGCCGCGGCGATGAGCGCGCTCTGCCCCGTGCACCTTCCAAGAAAATCATCCTCTCCCTCTTCTCCGTCTGCTACGACACCAGCCCCAGCTCGCGCCCGACCTTGTGGAACGCTTCGACGGCGCGCGTGAGGTGGGCCTTCGTGTGCGTCGCCATGTAGGACGTCCGGATGAGCGCGCGCCCCGGAGGCGAGGCCGGGCTCACGACGGCGTTCACGAAGACGCCCTCTTCCTCGAGCCGCTTGGCCATCTTGAACGCGACCATGTCGGGCCCGACGACGACCGGGATCACGGGGGTCGAGGACTCGCCGCAGTCGAATCCGATCGCCCGCAGCGCCGTCAGCATGAATCGCGTGTTCTCCCAGAGGCGGTCGCGGCGCTCGGGCTCGCTCTCGATGATGTCGAGGGCGGCGAGGACGGCCGCGACCGACGCGGGCGGCGGCGCGGCCGTGAACATGAGGGCGCGCGCGCGGTGCTTGACGAACTTGACGACGTCCGGCTCTCCGACGACGAAGCCGCCGACGGTCGCGAGGGACTTCGAGAAGGTCCCCATGATGAGGTCGACCCGGTGCTCCAGCCCGAAATGCTCGGCCGTCCCGCGCCCGTGCTTTCCGAGGACGCCGACGCCGTGGGCGTCGTCGACCATGATCGCCATGTCGTAGTCGTCGCAGATCGCGACGTACTCGGGGAGAGGCGCGATGTCGCCCTCCATCGAGAAGACTCCGTCGATGACGAGGAGGCGTCCGCTCCGGTCCCCGTTGAGGGCGAGAAGGCGCCTCAGGTCGGAGGGATCGTTGTGCTTGAACTTCTTCACCTCGGCTCCGACGGCGAGCCGCGCGCCGTCGTAGATGCAGGCGTGGTCCTGCCGGTCGAGGTAGATCGCGTCACCCTTCCCCGCCAGCGAGGAGATGACGCCGAGGTTGACGCCGAACCCGGTCGAGAACGTGACGCAGGCCGGCTTCTTCATGAAGGCGGCGAGCCGTTCCTCGAGCTCGACGTGGATGTCCAGCGTTCCGTTGAGGAGACGGCTGCCGGCGCATCCGGCGCCGTACTTCCGGACGGCCTCGATCGCGCGCTCCTTGATCTTCGGGTGGGAGGTCAGCCCGAGGTAGTTGTTCGAGCCGAGCATGACCATCTCGCGCCCGCCCATCGTAACGACGGGGTCCTGGCCCGATTCGATCGTCCGGAAAAAGGTGAAAAGGCCGGCCGCCTGAAGCTCGTCGGGAGCGGTGTAAGTCCGACACTTTTCGAAAATCGAGCGGCTGCCGGCGGGCGTCGTGAGCGTGTTCGGGCGCCCGAGCATCGGCTCACCCTCGGCGGCCGAGGGCCGCGCCGTTCGAGGCTGTGTCATCTGATCTCCCCTACGGGGATTTTACCACCCCGGTCCCGGACCCATCCCCGCTCGAGATACCAGGCCCAGGTAAGCCTCGCTCCCGTTCGAAAATCGGTCCGAAATGGTTGTCCGAGAGCGACTTGCGTCTCAGTCACATCGCAAAGCCAGGCGTCCTTCAGCATCTCCTCCGCCTTCTCGGAGTTGAACACGGGCGGCCCTTTTCCGAGCGCCGAAAGGGCTCCCACGATGTGACCGGCGCCACGGATCACCGCCGCCGGGACGGGCAGCCTCAGGGGGCGCCCGGACGGGAGGCCGGCGAGGATCTCGGCGATGCCGGCGTAATCCAGCACCTCCGGATGGGCCGCGGCGAACGTCTCCCCACGGGCCCCGCGGCGAAGGGCGCCGATCACGGCGTCGGCGAGGTCCGGTCCGTAGAGCAGGTGGATCCTCGGCCGCCCGCCCGCGAGGACCGGAACGACGCCGCGCGAGGCTCCCACGAAGAGGTCGCGGATCGCGGTCTCGCGCGGACCGTAGACGGCCGACGGCCGGAGGATCGTGAACGGAACGCCCGACCGCCGGAGCGCCTTCTCGCCCGCGAGCTTCGAGCGGCCGTAGGAGGACACGGGCCGCGGGGGGTCGGAGCACTTCACCGGCTCGCCGTCGAGGCTCGGTCCGCCGGCGGCCTGCGACGACACGAGAACGACGGGCGCGCCCTTCGCGTGCGCGCGGGCCGCCGCGGCGACGTTCTCGGTCCCGGCGGCGTTCGCCGCCATGTACTCGGCTTCGTTCCGCGCGGAGGTCTTGCCGGCGACGTGGACGACCGCCGATGCCCCGTCGACGAGCGCCGGCAGGGTCGAAGCGTCGCGCACGTCTCCCGTCACGAGGTCGACGCCGGTTCCCTCGAGCCACGCGACGCTACCCGGCCGCCTCACGAGGGCGCGGACACGGAAGCCCGCCGCGAGAAGCGCGTCCGCGACGTGGCTGCCGACGAAGCCGGTGCCGCCCGTCAGCGCGACGAGTTCGCCCGAACGCATCGGACGACTCTATCGCAGGGCTAGAATCCCCGGCGATCATGAGACGACTCGCATTCGCCGCCGCCGCGACGCTCGTGCTCGGTCTCCCCGCCGCCGCGCTCGAGGCGCCGCGGAAGGTCGTCGACTACGACATCGCGGTGTCCCTCGATCCGGCGACGAAGCGGGTCGAGGGAACCGAGACGCTGAAGTGGACGAATCCGTCGGAGGCTCCCGTCGGCGAGCTGCGCTTCCACCTCTACTGGAACGCGTTCCGCAACGACCGGTCCACGCTCTTCCGGGAGTCGGGCGGCCGGCTCCGGGAGGACACGGCCGACACCGGAAAGGGCTGGGGCTACACGGACGTCACGTCCATGAAGTGGGACGGCGCCGAATTGATCCGGGGCGCCCGCTTCGAGAGCCCCGACGACGGCAACCGCGACGACCGCACGGTTCTCGTCGTCCCGCTCCCCCGTCCCGTCGCCCCCGGGGAGACGGCGACCCTCGCGATCGCGTGGAAGGCGAAGGTCCCGAAGGTCTACGCGCGCGCGGGCTACGTCCGCGACTTCTTCATGTTCGGACAGTGGTTCCCGCAGATCGGCGTCTTCGAGCCGAAGGGCCGCCGCCGCCGGACGGACGCGGGCTGGAACTGCCACCAGTACCACGCGAACTCCGAGTTCTACGCGGACTGGGGCGACTGGAAGGTCGCGATCACGGTCCCCGAGAAGTTCGTCGTCGGGTCGGCGGGGGCGCTCGTCGACACGAAGACCGCGGGCGGGAAGAAGACGCTCACGTTCGAGCAGAAGTCCGTCCACAACTTCGCGTTCACGGCCGACCCGCGCTACGTCGTCGTCGAGGACGTCTTCGATCCCGCGAAGGACATCCCGAAGGACGAGATCGCCCGCGCGTCGAAGACGCTGGGCCGTTCCGAGGCGGACCTCCTCGCCGGCTTCCACAAGGTCGCGATCCGGCTCTATCTGCAGCCCGACCACCTGGCCTTCGACCGCCGTCACATCGAAGCCCAGAAGTGGGCGCTCGCCTGGACGGGCCTCTGGCTCTTCCCGTACCCGTACGCGCAGATCTCGATCGTCGACCCGCCCGAGGACGGGATGGGCGCGGGCGGGATGGAGTACGAGACGATCTACACGACGGCCACGTTCAAGTGGATGTCGCGCTGGCCCTTCAGCCGGTTCGTCGTCCCCGAGACGGTCACGATCCACGAGTTCACGCACGGCTACTGGATGGGTCTCCTCGCCTCGAACGAGTTCGAGGAGAGCTGGATGGACGAGGGGATCAACACCTTCACCGAGCAGCTCATGGTGGACAGCAAGTACGGGTACTTCCTCCAGGTCCCGCCGGGCATCGGGCTCCGGGATTCAGACGTCTACCGCGCCTATGCCTCCCTCTCGCAGGACCACGATCCGATTCTCGCGCCCGCGTGGAAGTTCGCGAACGGCCAGTCGTACGGGCGCAACTCGTACGACCAGCCCGGGACGACGATCCAGCAGATCCGCCTCCTCCTCGGCGAGGAGGCGTTCTGGAGGGCATTCCGCGGCTACGCCGAGCGCTGGCGGTTCGACTTCCCGACCTCCGAGGACTTCTTCGACTTCATGCGCGCTCCCGGAAACCCGGTCGTGGACGACCTGATCCGGAAGACGTGGTACGGGCGGGGCTGGGTGGACTTCTCGATCCTCGTGGCGAGCACGCGCCCGGACGACGGCTTCACGGGCTTCGACGACGCGGACAAGCCCGTCAACTTCGACCCCGACCCCAGGAAGCCGGAGAAGAACGAGGACGACGAGGACAGGAACTTCAAGGGGCCCTGGCAGTCGCTCGTCACGGTCGTGCGCGACGGCAGCATCGAAATGCCGGCGCACGTCGTGATGACGCTCAAGGACGGCACGAAGATCGAGCGCACGTGGGACGGCGCGGGCGACTGGATCAAGTACCGGGTCACGTCCTCCTCGCCGCTCGTGAAGGCCGAGGTGGATCCCGGGCGTCGGATCGTCCTCGACCGCGATCCGTGGAACAACGTCCGGTACACGAAGAGGTACGAGGGGCCGTCCGCGGCGCTGAAAGCGCGGGTTTACGCGCTCAACCTGCTCGAGATCCTTCTCTCGTCGGTGTGGGGTGTCCTGTGAGCGCGCTCGGCGCCGGTCTCCGCGCTTCGCTCCGGCATCGCCGGCTCGCGGCGGTCCTCTGGCTCTCGCTCTTCTTCTCCGCGCTCGTCTTCGGGCACACGTTCCGCAAGCTCTTCGCCCCGCTCGACGAGGGCGCCTTCCGCGAGTCGCTCGTGAAGGGCTGGGACGGCTGGGGCGTCCTGACGTTCACCGTCAAGCACTGGGACGCGATCGGCGTCGCGATCGCCGCCGCGGGCGGCGCGGTCCTCCTCTTCGCGCTCCTCCAGGTCTTCCTGACGGGCGGCGTCCTCCGCGCGCTCGTCGCGGGCCGGGCGCGCCCCGTTTTCCGGCTCGTCGTCGCCGAATCGGCCGGCCTCTTCAAGGCGAACCTCTGGGCGACCCTGCGCTTCGCGCTCACGGCGACGCTCTGGATGGCGCTCCTCGTCGCCGCGCCGGTGCGGGTCCTCGGGAAGCTCGGGAAGGACGCGCCGCCGCACACGTTCCTCCCCGAGCTCGCGTTCTGGTGGGCGATCGCCGCCGGCTCGATCGTTCTCCTGAACGTGGGGCTGAGGTACGACCTCGCGCGGGTCGCGCTGGCCCGCGGCGAGGCCGTGAACGCCCGCGGCGCCTACCGCGTCTCGAAGAGGAGGCTCCGGGGAAGCCGGCCGTCGGCGATCCTCCTCGCGGTCGTCTGGCTCGCGGTCGGCCTCGCCGTCCAGGCGCTCTTCACGTCCTGGGGCCTGCGCTGGAGCCCGCGCACGAACGGGTCCACGTCCGGCCTCTTCGTCTTCCGGCAGGTCGGGTTCTTCGTCCTCGCGATGGCGCGCGTCGGCTTCTGGGCCTCGCTCCTCGCGTGGGAGAACGCGCGCCGCCCGGCGCCGTCGCTCTACGGCGTCTAGTCCGTCAGCGGCAGCGCGAGCGGCGGCTCGACGTGGAAGGCGAGGCCGCCGATCCGCGCGAGCGCCGCGTCCAGGGCGCCGCGGGCGACCGGCTCGAGCGTGACCACGAACGGGAGCGCGTTCTTGTCGGCCCAAGGCTCCTGGAAGACGGCCTCGATGTTCGCGCCGTGGTCGGCGAGGATCCGCGCGAGGTCCGCGATGATGCCGGGCCGGTCGCGGACGACGAACCGGAGCGAGTACGCCGAGACGAACTCCGCGTGCGCGGCAGCCTCGCACGGCTGGAGGTCCGCGAAGCCGAGCGGCGGCACGCGCGGCTCGGCCGGCGAGCGCGCGAGCTCGATGACGTCCGCGAGGACGGCCGTCGCGGTCGGCTCGCCTCCGGCCCCGGGCCCCGACAGCACGAACGACCCGCCCGCGGCCGCCCGGACCTCGATCGCGTTGAACGGCCCGGAGACCTTCGCGAGAAGGGACGCGCACGAGACGAGATGCGTCCGCACGGAGAGGAGGACGTGGCCGGACGGCAGCTCCCGGGCGAGCCCGAGCTGCCGGGGCGTGCGGCCGAGGCGCTTCGCGTAGAGGAAATCGCAGGGGAGGAGCCGGGTGATTCCCTCGCGCGCGATCTGCCCCACCTGCACGTCGCGTCCGAACGCGAGCCGCGCGAGAAGGGCGAGCTTGTAGGCCGCGTCCTCGCCCTCGACGTCGCTCGCGGGGTCGGCTTCCGCGAACCCGAGGCGCTGGGCTTCCCGGAGAATCTCCACGTACGGGCGACCGGACTCCTCCATCTCCGTCAGGATGAAATTGCACGTCCCGTTCAGGATGCCGGCGACGGAGACGACGCGGTCTCCCGCGAAGCTCTCGCGGAGCGCGCGGAGGATCGGGATGCCGCCGGCGACGGCCGCCTCGATCCCGAGGCCGGCCCCCTTCTCGCGCGCGAGGCGCTGGAGCGCGGCGCCCTCTTTCGCGAGGAGGAGCTTATTCGCCGTGACGACGCTCTTTCCGGCCGCGAGCGCCGAGCGCACGAGCGTCCCCGCGGGCTCGTGCCCGCCGATCAGCTCGACGACGAGGTCCACGTCCGGCGAGGCGGCGACGCTCGCGAGATCCCGTGTCCAGCGGACGCCGGCGAGCTCCGGCCCGAGCTCCGGCGCGCCGCGGCGCGTCCCGACGGCGACGAGGCGGACGTGCGCGCCCCGCCGCGACGCGAGGTCCGGACCTCGGGCGTTCAGCAGCCGGGCGAACGCGCGCCCGACGGTGCCGTATCCGAGGAGACCGATCCGCACCGGCCCGCCGGGTTCGCTTTTCATGCCCGCGCAATGTACGGTACGCCCCCACGCCGGTCAAAGAACGCTCCGGAGGCCTCTCGATGCTGACGACGCTCGCCCTCACCGTCCTCCTCGCCCAGGGCCGCGCGGCGCGCCCGGCCGCGACGCCTTCCACGGCCCCGGCGGCGACCGCTCACGAAGAGGACGGGGAGAAGGCCGCCGACCGGAAGAAAGAGGAGAAGGAGGAGGCGCCCGTCGTCACGAAGCACACCCTGTCCGTGCGAGGGACTTCCCTCGCATACACGGCGACGACGGGCTTCCTGCCCCTCCGGTCGGACGCGGGCGACCTCGAGGCGAAGATCTTCTTCGTCGCGTACACGCTCGACCGCGGAAGCGCCCCCGCGTCGCGGCGGCCGCTCACCTTCTCGTTCAACGGCGGCCCGGGCGCGGCTTCGGTCTGGCTCCACATGGGCGCCCTCGGCCCCAAGCGCGTGAAGATGAAGGACGAGGCCGGGATGATGCCCGCCCCGCCCTTCGGCCTCGTCGACAACGAGGAGACGTGGCTCTCCGACACGGACCTCGTCTTCATCGATCCGGTCGGCACCGGCTACAGCCGTCCGGCGAAGCCCGAGCTCGGGAAGAAATTCTGGGGCCTCGACGGAGACATCGCGTCCGTCGGCGAGTTCATCCGTCTCTATCTCACCCGCTACGAGCGCTGGGCTTCCCCTCTCTTCCTCGTCGGGGAGAGCTACGGGACGACCCGGGCCGCCGGGCTCTCGGGCTACCTCGTGGACCGCGGGATCGCGTTCAACGGGATCCTGCTCGTTTCCTCGATCCTGAACTTCGAGACGGCGCGGTTCACGCGCGGCAACGACCTCCCTTTCCCGCTCTTCCTCCCGACCTACGCGGCGACGGCCTGGTACCACCGCAGGCTCCCGCCGGACCTCCAGGGAAAGCCCCTGCGCGCCGTGCTCGACGAGGTCGAGGCGTTCGCGGCGGGCGAGTATCCAGTGGCGCTCGCAAAGGGCGACGCCCTCGCGACGGCCGAGCGCAAGGCGCTCGCCGCGCGCCTCGCGCGCTACACGGGCCTCGACGCCGCCTGGATCGAGCGCACGGACGAGCGGATCGAGATCGAGCATTTCTGCCGCGAGCTCCTCGCCGACGAACGGAAGAACGTGGGCCGGATCGACTCGCGCTTCACCGGCGACAACGAATCGGGCGTCGCCGAGCGGCCGGACTTCGACCCGAGCATCGCGGCGATCGTCCCGCCCTACACGGCCGCCTTCAACCAGTACGTCCGGGCCGACCTCGGCTTCAAGAGCGACCTCACGTATTTCGTCCTCGGGGGCGGGATCCACGGGCCCTGGGAGTTCCCGCAGAACACGTTCGCCGACACGAGCGGCGCCCTGCGCTCGGCCTTCGCGAAGAACCCGTCGATGCGCCTCTTCGTCGCCTCCGGTCACTTCGACCTCGCGACGCCCTACGTCGCGACGCGCTACACGCTCGCGCACATGGGCCTCACGGCCGAGCAAAGGGCGCGCATCACGACGAAGGAGTACGAGGCCGGCCACATGATGTATCTCCACGTCGGCGAGCTCGCGAAGCTGCGCAAGGACGTCGGCGCGTTCCTCGCGTCCGCGCTCGCGAAGTGACGGGCCGCGCCGCGGCGCTCCTGCTCGCGTTTCCGGTCGGCCTGTCCCTCGGGCTCCTCGGGGGTGGCGGGTCCATCCTGACCGTGCCCGTGCTCGTCTACGTCGCCGGCTTCGACGCGAAGCTCGCGATTCCGGCGTCGCTCGTGAGCGTCGGGACGACGAGCCTCGTCGCGGCGCTCGCCCATGCGCGCCGCAAGGGCGTCGCGTGGGGCGCGGCGTTCGCGTTCGGCGGCGCCGGCCTCGTCGGCGCCTTCCTCGGGGCGCGCGTCGGCCGCGCGTTTTCGGGACGCACGCTCCTCGTGCTGTTCTCGGTCCTCATGGTCGCCGCGGGCCTCCTCATGCTGCGGGGCCGCCGCGGAGGCGAGAGGGAGCGCGCGCCGCGCCCGCTCCTCGTGGCGCCGCTCGGCGGAGGCGTCGGCCTTCTGACCGGCCTCCTCGGCGTCGGCGGCGGGTTCCTCATCGTGCCCGCGCTCGTCCTCGCGGCCGGCCTCAGGATGCCGCTGGCGGTCGGGACGTCGCTCGTCGTCATCGCGATCAATTCCGCGGCGGGCTTCACGGGCCACCTCGGGGAGCAGGAGGTCGGGTTCGCCTACGCGGCGGAGTTCACGTGCGTCTGCGTCCTCGGGGCGCTCGTCGGCGAGCGCCTCGGGAGAAACGTACCGGCCGCGAGGCTCCGGAGATGGTTCGGCGCGTTCGTGATCGCCGTCGGCCTCGCCCTTCTGGCGAAGAACCTCGCCTCCTGACGGGAACCGCCTCCGCCCGGGCGGGTCCAAGGGTGCGAAGGAGAACGCCATGAGGCTCCGCGTCCCGCTCCTCTCTCTCCTCCTCGCCGCCGGGCCCGCGCTCGCGAAAACGACGGCGGGCTTCGGCCTCGAGGTCCTCGTCGACGGATCGGCCCGGCCGGAGTACGCCTCGCGCGGCACCGTCTACGTCGAGGCCCTGCGCGGCCGCGACTTCTCGCTCCGGATCACGAACCCGCTCGGCGTGCGCGTCGCGGTCGCTCTCGCCGTCGACGGCCTCGACACGATCGACGCGAAGCACGGATCCGCGAAGGACGCGCGGAAGTGGGTCCTCGCCCCGTACGAGAGCGTCGTGATCCCGGGGTGGCAGGTCTCGGGCGAGACGAGCCGCAAGTTCTATTTCACGGGCGAGAAGCGCTCCTACGGCGCCCAGCTCGGGCAGACGGCGAACCTCGGGACGATCGAGGCGGTGTTCTTCCGGGAAAGAGTGCTTCGTCGTGTTGGCGGTTGGGCGGAGAGAGAGAAAAAAGAGAAGATCTCCTCGAGTGGAAGAGAGAAAGATAGAGACGAGGAGGAGATTTCTTCGAATGAAAGAGGGGCGGACGCCGCCGGCGCGGCACCGGCGGAGCCGAGCCTCGACGGCGCGCGCGACCTTTCGAAGAACGCGGGCTCTTCATCCCTCTCCGACGAGCTCGCAGCGACCGGCATGGGCCGGAGGACGCGGTTCGACGTGACCTACGTGGACCTCGACCTCGAGGACGCGCCCGCGGCCTCGGTTCGCATCCGATACGAGTTCCGGCCTCAGCTCGTCGCACTCGGCGTCCTTCCGCCCGGGACCCGGGATCCCATCGCCCGGCGCGAGGCCGCCCGGGGATTCGAGAATTACTGCCCCGAGCCGAACTGAGCTCGAAAAACTTCGGGCTCTCCCTCGTATCCGTAAGAGATAGATTCCGCAGACGAAGGAGAGCCCTGCATGCGCCTCGCCCGCCCCGCTGCCCTCGCCCTCCTCGCCCTCTTCGCGGCCCGGGGAGACGCCCAGTCCGCGAAATCCGCGTCGTCCGACTCCTCCCGGCCGGCCGCGCCGCCCGCCGTGCGGCGCGCGAAGCCCGCATACGACATCCTCCCGTTCGAGGCGGCCGAGAAGACCCTCCCGAACAGGCTCAAGGTCATCGTCGTCCCGACCGGATTCCCGAACATCGTCTCGCTCCAGATCCCCGTCAAGACCGGCTCGCGGAACGAGGTCGAGCCCGGCAAGTCCGGTTTCGCGCATTTCTTCGAGCACATGATGTTCCGCGGCACGAAAGCCTACCCGCCCGAGACGTACCAGGAGATCGTGACGCGCTCCGGCGCCCGGCAGAACGCGTACACGACGGACGACTACACGAACTTCCACACGACGTTCCCGAAGGAAGACCTCGAGACGATGCTGAAGATCGAGGCCGACCGCTTCCAGAACCTCGATTACACCGAGTCGGCCTTCAAGACCGAGGCGCGCGCCGTCCTCGGCGAGTACAACAAGAACAGCGCGAACCCCGTCCAGAAGCTCTACGAGGTCATGCGGGACGCCGCGTTCCACGTCCACACGTACCAGCACACGACGATGGGCTTCCTCAAGGACATCGAGGACATGCCCAACCAGTTCGCGTACTCGAAGACGTTCTTCGCGCGCTGGTACCGCCCCGAGAACACGACGATCATCGTCGCGGGCGACGTCACGCCCGCCGAGGTGATCCCGCTCGTCACGAAATACTGGGGCGCGTGGAAAAAAGGGCCCCCGCCGCTCGCGGTCCCGCAGGAGCCGCCCGCGAAGGGACCCGTGACCGCGCACGTGCCGTGGCCGTCCGACACGCTCCCGTGGGTCGCGGTCGCGTTCCACGGCCCGGCCTTCTCGGAGACGAAGAAGGACCTTCCGGCGCTCGAAGCGCTCTTCGACCTCTCCTTCGGCCCCACGTCCGACCTCTACAAGAAGCTCGTCGACAAGGAGCAGAGAGTCGACGCGTTCGAGCCCGACGTCGAGATCCACGAGGATCCCGAGCTCGTCGGCGTCTTCGCGCGCCTCAAGCAGGGGACGGACCCGGTCTACGCCCGCGACCAGATCCTCGCGACGGTCGCGAGCCTGCGCGAGACGCCCGTCGACGCGAAGCGCCTCGCCGAGCTGAAGTCGAACGCCCGCTACGGCCTCGTCCGCGGCCTCGACGACACGGAGCGCATCGCCGGGCTCCTCGCGCGCTTCGTGAGGCTGCGCCGCTCGTACGGGACGATCAACGAGTACTACCGCCTCGTCGCGTCGCTCACGCCCGCCGACCTCGAGGCCGCCGCGAAGACGTACCTCACGGACGCGAACCTCGTCCTGACGACGCTCTCGAAGGACGCGATGCCGGAGGCGATGGCGAAGGTGCCCGCTCTCGCGACGTTCGTGGCGGCGAAGTCCGCGCCGGGGCCCGAAATCGCGTGGATCGCCCAGCCGTCGCCGCTGCCCCGCCTGGAGGTCAAGCTCGTCTTCGCCGCCGGATCGGCGCACGACCCGGCCGGGAAGGAAGGCCTCGCCGCCCTGACGGCGCGCATGATCGCGGACGGCGGCTCGCAGGACATGCGGATCGACGAGATCCGGAAGGCCCTCTTTCCCGTCGCGGCGACGTTCGGCGCCGGCGTGGACCGCGAGCTGACGGTCTTCACCGGAGTCGTCCACGAGGACGCCTGGAAGACCTTCGCGGACGTCGCCCTGCCGCAGCTCGCAACGCCCGGGTTCCGCGAGGAGGACTTCCGGCGCCTTCGGGACGCGCAGAAGAACGCCCTCGTCCAGAACCTCCGGACCAGCAACGACGAGGAGCTCGGCAAGGAGCGGCTCCAGGCCCTGATCTTCGCGGGCACGCCGTACGGGCATCCCTCTCTCGGGACGGTCGCGGGCCTCGACGCGATCACGCTCGACGATGTCCGGGAGTTCGCGAGAAAGGCCTACACGCAGGCCGCCCTGACCGTCGGCGTCGCGGGCGACGTCCCGCCGGAGTTCTCCGCGCGCCTGAGGGCGGAGCTCGCGAAGCTGCCCTCCGGTCCCGCCCTGCCGGCTCCCGCGGGGGTCGCGGGACAGAGGCCCGCGGGCATCCACGTCGACATCGTGAAGAAGGAGACGCGCTCGACGGCGATCTCGTTCGGCTTCCCGATCGACGTCACGCGCTCCTCCCCGGACTTCGCGGCCCTTTCCGTCGCGCGCTCGTGGCTCGGCGAGCACCGCTCGTCGAGCTCGCATCTCTACCAGAGGATCCGCGAGGCGCGCGGGATGAACTACGGCGACTACGCCTACATCGAAGCGTTCCCGGGCGGGATGTTCCGCATGCTCCCGGACCCGAACGTCGTGAGGCGAGCGCAGCTCTTCGAGATCTGGATCCGCCCGGTCGTCCCCAAGAATGCGCACATGGCGCTCCGCATCGCGATCCGGGAGCTCGACAGGCTCGTGAGCGACGGCCTCACCCCGAGCGAGTTCGAGACGACGCGCGACTACCTCATGAAGAACGTCTACCTCCTGACGGCGACGCAGGACGCCCGCCTCGGCTACGCGCTCGACCAGAGATGGTACGGGCTCCCCGACTACGTGACGGACATGCGGGCGAAGCTCGCGAAGCTCACGCGCGCCGACGTGAACGCGGCGATCAAGAAGCACCTGCAGGGCAAGGACCTCTCCGTCGTCGTCGTCACGAAGGACGCCGAAGGGCTCCGGGACGCGCTCGTCGCCGACGCGTTCTCGCCGATCGCGTACGACGGCGAGAAGCCCAAGGAGCTCCTCGACGAGGACAAGGCCATCGGCGGGATGAAGCTCGGCCTCGGGCCGGGCGCCGTCACGATCACCCCGGTCGAGGACGTGTTCGCAAAGTAGTCTCTCCGGCGGTGGCGATCGACAACATGTACCGCAGGCGCCGGCTCGGCCCGCCGCTGGGCGTGCGGCTGGCGCTGTCGATCCCGCCGTCGGTCTTCTTCCCGACCCTGGGCTTCCTCTACATGGCGTTCCTCGACCACCCGCGCCGCCCGCGCCCGTTCCTCCTCTACGTGTTCGCGCCGCTCACGGCGCTGGCTTCGACGAAGGACATCGGCCTTGCGGCGATGCTCGTGATCCTCGACATGCTCCTCTGGCTGGCCGTGATCAACGCGGTCTTCACCGGGATCGGGTGGGTGTTCGAGAGGCCGGAGCCGACGGCGAAGGGGCGCCCTCCGCGCGATTGAAACGCCGGCCCGGACGGCCTATCGTATGGGCAAGAGTTGACCCAATTGACGTTGCGTCTCCCGCTCAAAGGCCGCTCGCGTCTTCTTCTCTGCCTGCTGCTGGGCTCGGGCTTCGCCTCCGCCGCGAACGACGCGGCGGGCTTCGGCACGGCGCGTCCCTCGCCGCGTCCGACGCACGTCGTCACGTGGCGCGGAGGCGCCGACCGCCTCTGGTCCAACCCAGCCAATTGGGTTCCTCCGGTGACGCCGGGCCTTCGCGACGTGGCCCGATTCGACGAGCGCTCGACCGATTCCGTGATGGACGCCGCCTCGGCCTCGCTCGTCGGAGCGATCGTTCTCGAGTCGGGCTTTTCGGGTGTGATCCGGCTCGGAAGGGACGTGGAAGTTCCCGGAAGCGTCGTGATCGCCGGCGGCGTCCTCGACCAGGGCCCGTACGCCCTCGGGGCCGGTTTCTTCGATCAGACGGGAGGTCGCTTCGGCGGTGGTGATCGCCCCCTCGTCGTGAGCGGCGAAGTCCGGGTCAGGGGCGGCCTCCTCTCGACTCCGGCCGCCCTCATGCGTGTCCGAACGCTCGACATCCGCCGACCCGGCGTCGTCCGAATGGCGGCTCGCGGGAAGCTGGAGATTACGGGCGACGGCACCCCGCTCAGGGGCGACGGTCTGCTCGACACCTCGACGAACCGGCCGACGAGCGTCGAATACACCGGATCCGCGACGACCGACCTCACGTCGGCGGCGCCGGCGACGGCCCTGCGCCCGTCACCGGGCACCGCCGCCCCGAAGGCTCGATTCGCAGGTGCGCGGCCGGTCCTCGGACGGGGACGCTCGCCTCTCGCATTCGGGAGTGCCGAGACCGCGCTCTCCCTCTACCCCGGCGAGAACCAGCTCGTTTCCGCGGTTCTCGATCCGGCCGCCGGCATGGCTTATTTCGGCTCGACGAGCGACATGTCGTATCCCACGGGACCCGGTGTCATCGTCAAGGTGCGCCTGAGCGATTTCACGCGCGTTGCCGCCATCACGCTGAATGTCGGAGAGGAGCCCGGCCCGGCGGCCGCGATCGACCCGACGGGCGGTTTCGCGTACTTCGGCACCGACGCGACCCCCGGAGTCGTCGTGAAGATCCGGCTGTCCGACTTCACGCGGGCCGATTCGCTGAGCCTGGGGCCTCACGAGGGCAGCCTGACGTCGGCCGTCATCGACCCGGGCGGCGGCTTCGCCTACTTCACGGCCGGGACCGCGCCCGGCCGCCTCATCAAGCTCCGGCTGTCCGACTTCACGAGAGTCGGCGCGCTCACGGGCGCGCCGGGAGAGAACGACTTCAACGCCTCCGTGATCGACCCTTCGGCCGGCATCCTCTACGTCGGCACGTTCACGTCTCCGGGAATCGTCGTGAAGGTGCGTCTTTCGGATTTCTCGCGGGTCGCCGGCCTGTCGCTCGACGCGGGGGAAGGCTACATCCGCTGCGGCGCGATCGATGCGACCGCCGGGTTTGCGTATTTCGGGACGCTGACGGCGCCCGGGATCGTCATCCGGGTGCGCCTCGGGGACTTCACGCGGGACGCGGCGCTCTCGCTGGGCACGTCCGAAGACAATCTCTATGCCGCCGCGATCGACACCGGCGGCGGATTTCTCTACGCGGCCTCCGTCGACTATTCGAGCTGGTCGGGAGCCGTGGTGAAGATCCGGCTGGCCGATTTTTCGCGCGTGAGCAGGCTCGACCTCGCGACCGGCGAGCTACGTCTGTACTCGGCCCTGATGGACGCGGCGAGCGGTTTCGCCTATTTCGGAGCCGGCGCCGACGTCGGCGTTGCCGGTCCGGGCGTCGTCGTGAAGGTCCGGCTTTCCGATTTCACGCGACAGGCCGGCCTGCCGCTCGACCTCGGGGAAGGCGTGCTCACGGCGGCGGCGATCGATCCGGCGAACGGCTACGCGTACTTCGGGACCGATACGGATCCGGGAATCATCGTCAAGATCCGGCTCTCCGACTTCGCTCGCGTGGGGGCCGTGACGCCCGGCGGGAACGCCGCCTTCTTCCGGTCCGCGGTGCTCGACCCGGCAGGCGGTTTCGCTTATTTCGGCACGGACGCCCAACTCCCACCCTACGTGCCCGCCCTCATCGTGAAGCTCCGCCTCTCGGACTTCACCGTGACGGACACGATGGTGCTCGACGTCGGCGCCACGGCCGGTCCGGCGGTGATCGATGTCGCCGCCGGGTTCGCGTACTTCGTCGAAGGCGGCCAGGTCATCAAAGTCCGCCTCTCGGATTTCACGGACACCGGCAGGCTCGCGGGTCCGGGGGAGCCCCCGGGCGTGGCCGACGGGTCGGCGGCGATCGACCCGGCCGCCGGCTACGCGTACTTCGGGACGTCCTCTTCCATCGTTCGATTGCGTCTCTCCGACTTCTCCTGGGCCGGCACGCTTTCGGCCGGGCCGGTTGATCCGCGAATCCACTTCGTGTCCGCCGCACTCGATCCCGCCGCGGGCTTCGGGTACTTCGGAACGAACGGAACGGACGCGACTCCCGGCACGATTGCGAAGGTCCGCCTCTCGGACTTCACCCTCGCCGGGAGCCTCACGTTCGACGCGGGCGAACGCCTGGCTCCGACGTCGGTCCTCGATCCGGCCGCCGGCTTTCTGTACGTCGGACTCCTCAGCCAGCACCTCGACCCGCACGGAATCGTGCCCTCCTCTCTGGCGCGGATCCGGCTCTTCGACTTTTCGCGGGCGGGCACGCAGACGCTCCTGGCATCGGACTACGATCTGTCGTCCGGGGTCTTCGACCCGACTTCGGGACTCGCCTATTTCGGGACGAGCGCCTACCCGGGACGGGTCCTGCGCTTCGACCTCAACGCGACGCCGTCGGCGACCGCGACCGTCGGCGGAGGCGCCGTGACCTGCGCCGGAACGCCGGCCACCGTCTCCGCCTACCTGACCGGGATGCCGCCGTGGTCGGTCACCTGGTCGGACGCCGTCACCCAGTCGGGGATCACCTCCAGCCCGGTCCTCCGCGGCGTGAGCCCCGCCGGGACGACGTCGTACAGCATCACGAGCGTCTCGGACGCCGCGGGTCCGGGCGTGGCGGCAGGCGCCGCCGACGTCACCGTCAACCCGCTGCCGGCGCAGCCCGTCGTCCAGGCACCCGCCTCGGCCCCCGCCGGCTCGACCGGCCTCACGGCGAGCGTCGCCGCGCACGGAGAAGACCGTTATCAATGGCAGCTCGCGGGCGGCACCGTCACGTCCGGAGCGTCCTCGAACCTGGTGACCTTCTCGCTGAGCGACGTCGCGGGAGTCGACACGATCTCCGTCGTCGAGACGACACCCGACGGGTGCAAGTCGCCCGCAGGCTCGGCGAACATCGTCGCGGTTCCCGTTCGCGCCCTCTCGCTTTGGGTCCTTCCGCCCTGCCGCGTTTTCGACACGCGTGAGGAGACGGGCCCTGCCGCGGCATCGCCGATCCTCGGTGCGGCCGAAGACCGGATTTTCTCCGTCCTGAGCCGCTGCTCCATCCCGTCTGCGGCGCTCGCTCTCTCGGTCAACCTCACCGTCGTGAGCCCGGCGTCCGCCGGATACCTGACCCTCCACGCCGGAGACGTGACGCCGCCCTTCCCGGCGAGCTCGCTGTCGTTCTCCGCGGGGCGGACGCGCGCGAACAACGCGATCGTCCAGCTGTCGACCGACGGACGCTCGACGATCGGCGTTGAGAACAACTCGTCGGACGCGCTCCATTTCGTGATCGACGTCAACGGCTATTTCCGATAGGCGGCGTCCGCCCGTTCGCGTCGAGGCTCCCGGAACGCGCCTCCCGACGGCGCCCGACGGGCTGGCCGCCGGGAGCGAAAGGGTCCATATTCGGGGCCGGGGTGATCGTGACGTCCGTCGCCGAATCCGCCCATCCCACCGTTCACTGGCACGCCGAGGGCGACCGGATCCAGTGCGACGTCTGCCCGCGCTACTGCCGGCTCAAGGAGGGGCAGGAAGGGCACTGCTTCGTGAGGGCCGCGCGGGAAGGCGCGATCGTCCTCACGACCTACGGCCGGTCGAGCGGATTCTGCGTCGACCCGGTCGAGAAGAAGCCCCTGAACCACTTCCTCCCGGGGACGTCCGTCCTCTCCTTCGGGACCGCCGGCTGCAACCTCGCGTGCCGCTTCTGCCAGAACTGGGACATCTCCAAGTCGCGCGAGATCGACACGCTCGCGGATCAGGCCTCTCCCGAGCGCATCGCCCGCGCCGCGGCCGACCTGGACTGCCGGAGCGTCGCCTTCACGTACAACGACCCCGTCGTCTTCATGGAGTACGCGATCGACGTGGCCACGGCCTGCCGGGCGCGGGGGATCCGGACCGTCGCCGTCACGGCCGGGTACGTCTCGCCGAGGCCGCGCGAGGAGCTCTTCGCGGCGATGGACGCCGCGAACGTCGACCTCAAGGCCTTCACGGAGGACTTCTACGCGAAGACCTGCGGCGCGCACCTTCAGCCCGTCCTCGAGACGCTCGAGTACCTCGTGAAGGAGACGAAGGTCTGGACGGAGATCACGACGCTCCTGATCCCGGGCCTGAACGACACCGATGCCGAGGTCGACGCCATGACGCGCTGGATCGCGGAGCACCTCGGGCCGGACGTGCCGCTCCACTTCACCGCGTTCCACCCGGACTGGAAGATGCGCGAGAGGCCCGCGACGCCGCCTTCGACGCTGAAGCGCGCGAGAGCGATCGCGAAGAAGAACGGCCTTCGATGGGTCTACACCGGGAACGTGTACGACCCTGAGGGGCAGAGCACGACGTGCGCGGAGTGCGGGGAGATTCTCATCGAAAGGGACGGATACGAGATCGGGACGTGGGGCCTGAGGGCCGGCGGCCGCTGCGGCGCGTGCGGCGCCCGCTGCCCGGGAACCTTCGAGGAATCTCCCGGTTCCTGGGGCTCCCGCCGCCTGCCCGTCCACCTCGCGGCGTCGTGAAGCCATGAAGCTCGAGTCGGCGACTTCGTCCCGCGTTCGGCGGCCCGCCGTCGCCGGGGCGTTCTACCCGGCCTCGAGATTCGAGCTCGCTCGGCACGTCGACGCGCTCCTCGACGCGGCGGAGCCGCCGCCGGCCGGCAGCCCTCTCCCGCTGGCTCTCGTCGTCCCGCACGCGGGAACGATCTATTCCGGGCCCGTCGCGGCGAGCGCGTACGCCCGCCTGCGCGCCCACGCGGCCTCGATCGCGCGCGTCGTCGCCTTCGGCCCCGTGCACCGCGTTCCGGTGCGCGGCGCCGCGGTTCCCGAGGCCGACGCGTGGGCGACGCCGCTCGGCGACGTGCCGGTCGACGCGGCGCTCCGCTCGCGCGCCGTCGCGTGCGGCGCCGCCGTGGACGACCACCCGCACGCGCCCGAGCACGCCCTCGAAGTCCAGCTGCCGTTCCTTCAGCGCGTCCTCGGCAAGGGCTTCACGTTCCTGCCCGTCGCCGTTTCGGAGCTCTCGGCGCGGGCCGCGGCCGACCTCGTCGCGGAGTTCCTCGGGGAGAAGGGCACGCTCGTCCTCGTGAGCACGGACCTCTCCCACTATCACGACCTCGCGTCGGCGCGCCGGCTCGACCGCGCCACGGCCGACGCGGTCCTCGCGCGCAACGCGGCGGTGATCTCCGGCGACGGCGCCTGCGGCTTCTACCCGCTGCGGGGCCTCGTCGAGCTGGCCCGGCGGAAGAGCCTCCCGATCGAGCTCCTCGACCTCCGGACGTCCGGCGACACCGCCGGCGAGCCGGAACGCGTCGTGGGCTACGGGGCGTTCGAGGTGCGTGCGTCGTCCGCGCCGTCCTGAGCGCCCGCTGATCGGGAACGGGGGCGCGGCGCGAAGGACGGCCCCGGCTTGGCCGGCTGAATTGCCGGCAGATACCAGAGCCGGGCATCTCCTGACGCAGAAGAGCCAAAGAACACGCCTCGAGGTGCTGGGACGATGCCCCAGATCGACAATCCCACGGCAACTGGCGAGAAGTCCAGAACCATGAAAGTCCCGGCAACGGTTCCGTCGCTGCGCCACAGTCCGACGCCTTGGACACCGTCGTCGGAGACGAAGTAGAGGATCCCGTCGCGAACGGAGGCCTCAACGGACGGCAGGTTCTGCCCGCCGGATTCGAAGCGGACACGCACCAGCTTTCGCATCCCGCCATCCGTGCCGTCGCTCGTCCAGAGGTAGTACTCCCGCGTCTTCGGGTCGATGGCGAAGAAGTAGACGGCATCGCCTCCCGTCGTCAGCCCCAGGATCGAATCCCAGACGCAGCCCGCGAGGCAGTCCTCGAAGCCGCGCCCCCAGCCCGGGGACTCGGGTCCCGTGAGGGCGCGCGTCCCCGTCTCCGTCCCGTCGCTCGACCACACCTGGAGTTCGTCCCGGGAATCGGCGGCAACAAAGAAGAGTTTTCCCATTGCCGACGAGAGGTTTCCGAGGCCTCCACTGACGCGTTTGACGCGTGCGGTGCCCCCGGGCGTCCCGTCGGTCCGCCAGAGCTCGTGGCCCCCGACGGCGCTGAAGAACACGGTTCCGTTCACGTCGAAGAGAATCGGCAGGCCAAAGCCGTAGGACGGCGCGACGGAGTCGGCCGGCGCGAGCGCCACCGTCCCCTCGACCGTTCCGTCCGACGTCCAGAGTTGGGATCCCCCGCCGAAATCGGCGGCGAAGAACACGGACCCGTGCGATCCGACCATCGGCCCGTATGGCACGACGCCGGTTCCGCCGCCCGGGTCGAACACCTTGAGGAGGCCGGTTCCGCCGGGCGTTCCATCGGTCTTCCAGATCTGCCCGATTCCGAGGAAGTAGAAGACGTTGCCCGAGGCCGCGCCGTTCACCGCGTCGATGTCCATCAAAGGGGAAGTGCCGGCGTCGGTCCCGTCCGACACCCAGACTTGCGGCTTGCCGTCGGCGTCGGTGCGCGCGAACGCGATGTAGTCGCGAGCCGCGGTGAACGGGAAGAAATAGACGGGCGACCCGTTTCCGGAGCCGAAGTCCTTTACCACCGAGGTCCCGGCGACCGTACCGTCGCTTCTCCGGAGAGCCGTGCCCTGAAAATAGTAGACGCCTCGCCAGATGACTCCAGAACCGGGGCCGTTGAAGGGCGCGGGCGCGAGGTCCTCGATGAAAACCGTCTGGGCCGAGAGGAAACGGCAGCCGAAGAGAGCTGCGAGGGTCAACCGGCCGAGGATTCTCACGTTCATCTTGCCGAGCGCTGTCTGCTTCGTAGTGTGAGTTTATCCACCCGCTCCCACGGTGAGATCGAGTCTCACTAAACCTTTCTGAGAGAATCTCTTATCCCTCGTTTTGACCTCTTGACCAAATCCGTACTATTTCATATCGTACTGTTCCGGTTCGATATCGGACCGGAGGGTGCAAGGATCGGAGAAAGCCGATGTTCCGGATGACGAAAATGACCGACTACGGGATCGTGCTCCTGACGCAGTTCGCGGCGCACCAGGACCGGCCCGCGTACACGGCGCGCGAGCTCGCGCAGGACACGCGGCTGCCGCTGCCGACCGTCGGGAAGCTCCTCAAGCAGCTCTCGCACGGCGGCCTCCTCGTTTCGCACCGCGGCACGCGCGGGGGCTATTCGCTCGCGATGCCGGCGCGCGAGGTCACGGTCGCGTCCATCATCGCGGCGCTGGAAGGGCCCGTCGCGATCACCGAGTGCAACGGCGCGATCCGCTGCGAGCACGAGAGCTTCTGCTCGACGCGCCCGAACTGGCAGGTCATCAACGACACGATCCGCGCCTCGCTCGAGCAGCTCACGCTCGCGGACATGACGCGCCCGCTTCCGCCGCGCCTGTCCCTGCAGGCCCGGGCGCTCCCGACGGTCGCGCCGGCGCCCGGAAGGAGCCTCGCATGAGCGACGCCCTCCTGAACGAGCTGACCCAGCGCGAGTACCAGCACGGCTTCGTCACCCACGTCGAAACCGAGTCGATTCCGGCCGGGCTCAGCGAGGACGTCGTCCGGCTCGTCTCGAAGAAGAAGAACGAGCCCGAGTGGCTCCTCGAGTGGCGCCTCAAGGCGTACCGGCACTGGCTCACGATGGAGGAGCCGGCGTGGGCGCGCGTCTCGTACCCGCCCATCGACTACCAGAAGATCGTCTACTACGCGGCGCCCAGGTCCGCGAAGGAGGGCCCGAAGAGCCTGGCGGACGTCGATCCCGAGCTCCTCGCGATGTACGAGAAGCTCGGCGTGCCGCTCAAGGAGCGCGAGGTCCTGGCCGGCGTCGCCGTCGACGCCGTCATCGACAGCGTGTCCGTCGCGACGACGTTCCGCGAGAAGCTCGCCTCCGTCGGGATCATCTTCTGCTCCTTCTCCGAGGCCGTGCGGGAGCACCCCGATCTCGTCAGGAAGTGGCTGGGCTCGGTCGTGCCGTCCCGCGACAACTTCTTCGCGGCGCTGAACTCGGCCGTCTTCTCGGACGGGTCGTTCTGCTACATCCCGAAGGGCGTGCGCTGCCCGATGGAGCTCTCGACGTACTTCCGGATCAACCAGGCCGACACGGGCCAGTTCGAGAGGACGCTCATCGTCGCCGAGGAAGGGGCGTACGTCTCCTACCTCGAGGGATGCACGGCGCCGAAGCGCGACGTGAACCAGCTCCACGCCGCCGTCGTCGAGCTCGTCGCGCTCGACGACGCGCAGATCAAGTACTCGACGGTCCAGAACTGGTACCCCGGCGACCGCGAGGGGAAGGGCGGCATCTACAACTTCGTCACGAAGCGCGGGAAGTGCCTCGGGGCGCGCTCGAAGATCTCGTGGACGCAGGTCGAGACCGGCTCGGCGATCACCTGGAAGTACCCGAGCTGCATCCTCATGGGCGACGATTCGGTCGGCGAGTTCTACTCCGTCGCGCTCGCGAACAACTTCCAGCAGGCCGACACGGGCACGAAGATGATCCACATCGGGAAGAACACCCGGTCGACGATCGTCTCGAAGGGGATCTCGGCCGGCCACGGGCAGAACACGTACCGCGGCGGCGTCAACATCCTCAAGTCGGCCGTCGGCGCGCGCAACTACTCGCAGTGCGACTCTCTCCTCATCGGAGACCAGTGCGGCGCGCACACGTTCCCGTACATCGAGGTCAAGAACTCGACGGCCACGCTCGAGCACGAGGCGTCCACGTCGAAGATCGGCGAGGACCAGCTCTTCTACTGCATGCAGCGCGGGATCTCGGCGGAGGACGCCGTGTCCCTCATCGTCAACGGCTTCGCCAAGCGCGTCCTCAAGGAGCTCCCGATGGAGTTCGCGGTGGAAGCGCAGAAGCTGCTGGGCGTGTCGCTCGAGGGGTCGGTCGGATGAAGCGAACCCCGGAGATTTCGGAGTTTTCTGCTGTGCGGCGGCCGCTTTGCGGCCGCCGGCAGAACGAATTTCCCCCGGACGTCCGGAGTCAAGGGTCGAAGACCGCTTCGCGGCGCGCGCAGCGCGCCCTTGACACCGGACATCCGGAAACAGATTTTCCGTCCATCGGCGGCTGCATCAGCAGCCGCCGCATATAAGGAATCCTCTTCTTGAGCAATTCGAATCTTCTCGAAATCAAGAACCTCCACGCCTCGATCGAAGAGGACGGCACGGAGATCCTCCGCGGCATCGACCTCGTCATCAGGCCCGGCGAGGTCCACGCCGTCATGGGCCCGAACGGCTCCGGCAAGAGCACGCTCGCGCACGTCCTGTCGGGGCGGCCCGGGTACGCCGTCACCGCGGGCAGCGTTCGCTTCCTCGGGAAGGACCTCCTCGCGATGCCGCCCGAGGAGCGCGCGCGCGAGGGTGTCTTCCTCGCGTTCCAGTACCCGGTCGAGATCCCCGGAGTCTCGAACACGTACTTCCTGCGCACGGCCGTCAACGCCGTGAGGAGGCACCGCGGCGAGCCCGAGCTCGACGCGATGGACTTCCTCCAGCTCCTCGACGAGAAGGCGAGGCTCGTCGAGATGGAGGAGGCGCTCCTGAACCGCTCCGTCAACGAGGGCTTCTCGGGCGGCGAGAAGAAGCGCAACGAGGTCCTCCAGATGGCGCTCCTCGACCCGCGCCTCGCGATCCTCGACGAGACCGACTCGGGCCTCGACATCGACGCCCTGAGGATCGCCGCGGGCGGCGTGAACGCGCTCCGCGACGGAAAGCGCGGCATGCTCGTCATCACGCACTACCAGCGCCTCCTGAATTACATCGTCCCCGACGTCGTCCACGTGCTGTCGGACGGGAAGATCGTCAAGTCGGGCGGCAAGGGCCTCGCGCTCGAGCTCGAGGCCAAGGGCTACGGCTGGATCGAGAAGGAAGCCGCGGCCGCGGCGCGGTGAGCATGGCGACGACCGCCGGCCCCGTCCGGCCCGCGAAGGCCGCCCCCATCCGCGACGGCGTGGACGTCCTCGCGGCCCAGGCCGCGGAGTTCGCCTCCGGCCTCGCCGGCCCGCCCTGGCTCACGCGGCTGCGCCGCGACGGCCTCGCCGCCTTCACGAGGGCCGGCTTCCCGTCGCTCCACGACGAGGACTGGCGCTACACGAACCTCCTGCCGCTCGCGCGCACGGTCTTCGGCCTCGCTCCCCGCGACGTCACGATCGCCGAGCGCACGCAGGCCGTGGAGCTCGAGGCCCGGCTCGGGACCCTCGGCCTGTCGTCCCCCGGCCCCCGCCTCGTCTTCGTGAACGGCCGGCTCGTCCGCCGCACGGCGCACACGCTGCCCCCGGAAATCCTCTTCGAGAACCTCGCGACCGTGCTCCGCCTCGCGCCCGACCGCGTCGAGAAGGCCCTCGTCACCGCCCCGACGGCCCATCCTTTCGTCGCCCTGAACGACGCGTTCCTCGACACGGGCGCGCTCGTGAACGTCGGCGCCGGCCTCGCGGCGCCGCAGCCTCTCGTCGTCCTCCACGTCTCGACGTCCGCGAGCGGGACCCCGGCGCCGCTCATGTCGCACCTGAGAAATCTCCTCGTTCTCGGAGAGAACGCGGCAGCGACCGTCGTCGAGATCTACCTGGGCGCCGACGAGCTGTCCTTCACGAACGCCGTCACGCAGGCCGTCCTCGGCGAGAACGCGCGGTTGACGCACGTCAAGGTCCAGCTCGAGGGCCGGCAGGCCTTCCACGTCGGGAACCTCTTCCTCTCGCACGCGCGCGGCGCGCGGTCGGCCTCGCACGTGTACTCGTTCGGCGGGGCCTCGGTCCGCAACGAGATCTCCGCGACGCTCTCCGGCGAGGGCTCCGGCACGGAGCTCTACGGCCTCTTCGCCGCGACGTCCGGCCAGCACGTCGACTGCCACACGCTGATCGACCACGCGGCGCCGCACGCGGACAGCCTCGAGCTGTACAAGGGGATCCTCGACGGGAGCGGCCGCGGCGCCTTCGACGGCAAGATCGTGGTGCGGGCCGGTGCCGTCAAGACGGACGCGCGGCAGACGAACCGCAACCTGATCCTCTCGAACGAGGCCCTCGTCGACAGCAAGCCCCAGCTCGAGATCCACAACAACGACGTCCGTTGCTCGCACGGCTCGACCACGGGCCGCATCGACGCCGACGCCCTCTTCTATCTCCGCTCGCGCGGCCTCTCCGAGGGCGCGGCGCGGGCCCTCCTCACGTACGCCTTCGGCAGCGAGGTCGTCTCGAAGGTGGCCGCCCAGGACGTGAGAGCCCTTCTCGAAGACCGGCTGCACGCCTGGCTGCCCGCGGACGAATCGGTGAACTCATGAGCGTCGTCCCCGAGACTGCCCTCCCCGGCGTTTCGCCCGCGTTCGACGTCGCGAAGATCCGGGAGCAATTTCCGATCCTCCGCCAGACCGTGCACGGCAAGGGGCTCGTCTACCTCGACAACGCGAATACGACGCAGAAGCCGCGCGCCGTCATCGACGCCGAGAGGCGGTACTACGAGGAGACGAACGCGAACATCCACCGCGGGACGCACTTCCTCTCGGAGAAGGCCACCGCCGAGTACGAAGGCGCCCGGGCGAAGGTCGCCCGCTTCCTCGGCGCGCGCTCGACGAGGGAGATCGTCTTCACGCGCGGCACGACCGAGGCGATCAACCTCGTGGCGGCGGGCTTCGCGAGCGCCGTCCTGAAGGCCGGCGACGAGGTCCTCATCACGGGCCTCGAGCACCACTCGAACATCGTCCCCTGGCAGCTCGCGTGCGGGCGCACGGGCGCGAGGCTCGTCGTCGTCCCGATCACGGACTCCGGTGAAGTCCCCGTCGAGGAGTTCGGAAAGCGCCTGTCGGACAGGACGCGCATCGCGGCCGTCTCGCACGTCTCCAACGCGCTCGGGACGGTGAATCCCGTCGAGGAGTTCGTCCGGCTCGCGAAGGCGCGGAACGTCCCCGTCCTCGTCGACGGCGCGCAGGCCGCGCCGCACCTCCCGATCGACGTCGCCGCGCTCGGCTGCGACTTCTACGCGGTGTCGGCGCACAAGATGTACGGCCCGACGGGCATCGGCGCGCTCTACGGCACGGAGGCGTGGCTCGAGAAGCTCCCCCCCTACCAGGGCGGCGGGGACATGATCTCCTCGGTCACGTTCGAGAAGACGACCTACAACGAGCTGCCGTGGAAGTTCGAGGCCGGCACCGCGAACATCGCGGGCGGGATCGTCTTCGGCGTCGCGACGGACTGGCTCCGTGCCGTCGGCCTCCCGCCCGTCGCCGCGCACGAGCACGCGCTCCTCGTCCGCGCGACGGAGAGGCTCACGGCGATCGAGGGTCTGCGCATCGTCGGGACGGCGCCGCGGAAGGCCGGGGTCGTGTCGTTCCTTCTCGGCGACGTCCACCCGCACGACATCGGGACGGTGCTGGACCGTGAGGGCATCGCGATCCGGACCGGCCAGCACTGCGCGCAGCCCGTCATGGACCGCTACGGAATCGGCGCGACGGCGCGGGCCTCCTTCGGCGTCTACAACACCGGGGAAGAGGTCGACGTCCTCGCGGCCGCGCTGAAGAAGGTGCAGGAGGTCTTCGCCTGATGACGGACCTCCGCGACCTCTACCAGGAGGTCATCCTCGACCACAACAAGTCGCCGCACAACTTCCGGGAGATGGCGGACGCGAGCCGCATCGCGCTCGGCCACAACCCGCTCTGCGGCGACCGTCTCAAGCTCTACGTCAGGCTCGACGGCGACCGCATCGCGGACGTCGCGTTCCAGGGCCAGGGCTGCGCGATCTCGAAGGCGTCCGCCTCGCTCATGACGGACGCGATCAAGGGAAAGACGCTCGACGAGGCCGAGACGCTCTACGCGAAGTTCCACGACCTCCTCACGGGCCCGCCGGACGAGAAAGCCACTGGCGCAGGCCTCGGGAAGCTGGCGGTTTTCTCCGGCGTGCGCGAGTTCCCCGTGCGGGTCAAGTGCGCGACGCTCGCGTGGCACACGCTGGAAAGCGCGCTGAAGAACGACAAAGAGATCGCGAAGACGGAATAGAAGAAGAAGAGATGGGAGAAGAGAAGAGATTCTTAGAAGGTAAGAGGGCGGAAGGCACCGCCGAAGCCGGCGCGGCAACGGCGACGCAGCCCGCGGCGCCCTCTGACGCGCCTTCTCAGCAGTCTTCGTCTTCGTCCTCCTCTTCGTCTTCGTCCGCGTCTCGTTCCCCTCTCGAGCAGAAGGTCATCGACGAGGCGCTGAAGAAGTGCTACGACCCCGAGATCCCCGTGAACATCTGGGAGCTGGGGCTGATCTATTCGCTCTCCGTTTCGCCCGAGGGTGTCGCCGACGTGAAGATGACGCTCACGGCCCCCGGCTGCCCGGTCGCGGGCTCCCTGCCCGGCGAGGTCGAGCAGAAGATCAGGTCCGTCGAGGGCGTCACGGGCGCGAAGGTCGAGATCGTCTGGGACCCGCCCTGGAACATGGACATGATGTCGCGCGTGGCGCGCGTCATGCTCGGGATGTAGCCGGCTCCGGCCGCCTCAGCGACAGCACCCAGCCCGTTCCGAGCGCGATCGCAGAGCCGAGGAGCGAGTACCACGGCCACGCGATCGCCTTGCCGAGCGGGAACCGGACGAAGTCCTTCGAGCCCAGCCAGAGGACGAACATGAAAACCGCCGACGTCGCGATGCCGGCGATCGCATCCGCCTGAATCGCCTTCTTCGCCCAGAGCGCGAGGAGGAAGCCGCCGAGGAGGCCGCCGGCCGTGACGCTCGCGAGCCCGAGCGCCACCTGCACGGCCGGCACGTGCTGCGGCAGGCGCGAGAAGCCCACGGCGAGCCCCGCGAGGACGAGCGTCCAGAAGAGCGTGAGCACCTTGCCGAGAACGAGACCACGGCGGCCCTCGACGTACTTCTTCCCCATCAGCGGCGCGACGATGTCCATCGCGAGCGCCGAGGCGAGCGAGTTCAGCGCCGACGACTCCGAGCACATCGCCGCCGAGAAGATCCCCGCGACGAGGTAGGCCGAGACGAGAGGCGGCAGGCTCCTCACGATGAACGTCGGCAGGATCGCGTCCGAGGACGCGAAGCCGCCGGGCCCGATCGGCGCGCCACCGTAGAACGCGAAGAGGCCCACGCCCAGCGCGAGGAACAACGTGAACTGCAGGATCACGAGGACGCCCGACCCGATGAGCGCCTTCTGCGCGTCGCGCAGGCCGCGGCAGGCGAGCAGCCGCTGGACGATGAGCTGGTCGGCGCCGTGGGACGCCATGGCCAGCACTGCACCTCCGATGACTCCGGCCCACAAGGTGTAGGGTTCAGAAAGATTCTTTGAAAGGTCAAGAAGGCGAACCGGCTGCCCGAGCTCCATGCACCTTCTAAGAATCTCCTGAAATCCTCCAAATCCTCCTCCAAATTTCCCTACGAGCACCCAGAGCGCCATCACCGCGCCCGAGATGTAGACGATGACCTGGATGAGGTCGATCCAGATGACCGCCTTGATGCCGCCGACGTACGTGTAGAGAGCCGTCGCGGCCGCGAGGAGGAGAATCGCGACCCAGACCGGCACTCTCAGGATGAGGGCGATCGGAATCGCGGGGACGGCGAGCCTCACGCTCGCCGCCATGACGCGCGTGACCATGAAAATGAGCGACGTGAATCGCCGGGCGCCGACGCCGAAGCGGCGTTCGAGGAGCGCGTAGGCCGTCGTGATCTCCCCGTGGAAGTAGCCGGGGAGCAGGAGGAACGACACGGCGATGCGCCCGACGAGGTAGCCGAACGCGAGCTGGAGGAACGTGAATCCGGAGTGGTACGCGTCGCCGGGGACCGAGAGGAACGTCAGCGCCGACGTCTCCGTCGCGACGATCGAGGCCATGACCGCGCCCCACGGCATCGCGTGGCCGCCCAGGAAGTAGTCCCTCGCGTCCTTCTGGCCCTTTCCGAGCCACGCGCCGAGGACGTTGATCGCGGCGAGATAGACGGCGATCGCGACGAGCGTCGGCAGCCCGAGGGAAAGGCCTTCCATGCGCGGGCATGATCACACAGGCCTGCGCGGCGCTTACACTCCGCGCGTGGCTCCTGGCGTGGAACGCAACAGACTCCTCTCGGGGCTGGCGGACTTCTGCGCGGCCCACCCCCTGGACGAAAAGATCCTCCTCGTGCCGTCCTTCCCCGTCGGCACGCAGGTCCTCGACGCGCTCGCGCGCTCCGGCTGCGCGCACCTGAACCTCAGGCCCGCGACCGTCTTCTCGCTCGCGCACGGCGTCGCCGGACCCGCACTCGCCGCCGAGGGGCGCGAGACGCTCTCACGCGCGCAGCTCCTCGCGCTCGTCGAGGACGCGTGCGACCGGGTCCTCGAGCCGACGTCGTACTTCGGCGCGCTGCGCGAGCGGCCCGGGCTCCACCGGGCACTCCAGTCCACGCTCAACGAGATCCGGCGCGCCGGCCTCACGCCCGAGCGGCTCCCCTCCGAGGCCCTCGAGGACCCTCGCAAGGCGCGCGAGATGAAGGCGATCGGCCGCGCCTACCGGGACGCGCTCGAGGCCGGGAAGCTCGCCGACCCGCTCGACGTCCTCGCCGCCGCGACGCGAATGCTCGGCGAGAACCCCGGCCTCAAGCTCGCGAAGGGAGTCCGCGTCCTGAGGCCCGAAGGCCTCGAGCTCTCGGCTCTCGAATCCGCTTTCCTCGAGGCCCTCCTGCCCCGCCCGGCCACCACCCTCGCCGTGGACGCGCCGGAGGACGCGTCCCTGACGCCGCGCCGCGTCTTCCTCGCGTGCGCCTCGGGCGAGGAGAACGAGGTGCGCGCCGTCTTCCGCCGCGTCGTCGACGACCGGATCGCCCTCGACGACGTCGAGATCGCGATCACCCACGACGCGGCCTACCGGCCGCTCGTCTACGAGCTCGCCCAGCAGGCGGGCTTCCCCTGCACCTTCGCCGACGGAATCCCGGCCACGTTCTCGCGACCGGCCCAGGGCGTCCTCGACGTCCTCGACTGGATCGCGGGCGGCTACCAGGAGCGTCCGCTCGCGCGGCTCCTCGGCGCGGGCCGCGCGAACCTCGGCGCGGCCCACCCGCGCGGGGCCCTCGTCGGGCCCCTGCGCGCCGCCCGCGCGTTCCGGAGGGCCGGCATCGTCCGCGGCCGGGAGCGCACGCGGGCCCGGCTCGCCCTGGACCGCGCGCGCCTCGCGCGCCGGGCCGCCGCCGAGGGCCTCGAGCCCGCGGCGATCGCCGAACGCCTCGTGCCCCTCGACGCGGTCGCGGCCTTCGTCGACCGCCTCCTCGCGATCCTGCCCGTTCCCGACGTGGAGGGCCGCGTCGATTTCGCGGCGCTCGCCCGCGCGGGTCTCGCGCTGACGGACCTCCTCGACGTCGCGAGCCGGCTGGACGGGATGGCGCGCGAGGGCCTCGCCCGCCTCTTCGCCGAGTTCGCCGCGCTCCCCCCGCGCCGGCTCCCCCTCGCGGAAGCCGCCGCGCGCCTGCGCGAGGCCGTGTCCACGCTCGCGGTCGCCTCGTCCACCCCGCTGCCCGGGCACGCGCACGTCGCGCGCATCGCCTCGGCGGGGTGGTGCGGCCGCGGCCACACGTTCGTTCTCGGCCTCGACGAGGCCCGCTTTCCCGGCGGCGGCGCGCAGGACCCCGTCCTCCTCGACCACGAGCGCGAGGCCGTGAACCGGAAGCTCGGGTCGCCGTCCCTCCCGCTCCGGCGCGGAACGGCCGCGGAGGAGAACCGCCGTGCGCTCGCGTCGCTCCTCGCGCGCGCCCGCGGCCGGCTCGTCCTGTCCTACTCGAACCGCGACTTCCTCCAGGACGCCGAGCAGTTCCCCTCGTCCGCCGTGCTCGACGTGTTCCGCGTCCTCGAGGGCCGGCCGCGCGCGACCTTCCGCGACCTCTTCGACCGCGAGGGCGCGCCCGCCGCGTTCCGCCCCGCCGGCGAGCCGCTGGACGAGATCGAGTGGTGGCTCGCCGCGCTGCACGCGCCCGGGACCGATGCGGCCCGTGCGGCGCGGGAGGTCGAGGCGGCGTATCCCTGGATCGCGGACGGCCGCGAGGCCGAGGAGGCGCGGCGCTCCTCCGCGTTCACGAAGTGGGACGGGCGGCTGTCGGTCGCGCCCGGGGAGCTCGACCCCCGCGTCACGCGCGAGCCGACGTCCGCCTCGCGCCTCCAGCTTCTCGCGAAGAGCCCGCGCGCGTACTTCCTGAAGTACGTCCTCGGCCTGTCCGAGCCGGACGAGGAAAGGGCCGCGGACGTGTGGCTCGACCCCCTCGAGTACGGCCGTCTCTTCCACGACACGGTCTTCGACTTCTTCACCGAGCGGGAGGACCCCGACGTCCCGTTCGAGCTCGTCCGGGAGACCGCGCGCCTCTTCAAGCTGGCGGACCGCAACCTCGGGCGGATGCGCGGCGAGATCCCGCCTCCGAGCGAGGTCGCGTTCCGGCAGCAGCGCGACGCGTTCCTCGCGGACCTCGACGTCTTCGTCAAGGGCGAGGCGAAATCCGCCGCGACGTCCGTGCCGCGCTTCTTCGAGGTCCCATTCGGCCGCTCGCACGGGAGCGCCGGGAAGGACCTCGCGTCCGCCGCGCCGCTCGAGATCGCCGTGGCGAGCGGCTCGATCTTCCTCGAAGGAAAGATCGACCGCATCGACTCGGAGGGCGCCGGTGCGTGGGCCGTCTGGGACTACAAGACCGGGAGCGAGCGGCAGTTCAGGGACGCCATGCCCCTGAACAGGGGCCGCCAGATCCAGCACGCTCTCTACGCGCGCGCCGCCGCGATCCTGCTCCGGCGGTCTGGCTTCGACGTCGAATCCCTGCGCTCGGGCTATTACTTCCCCACGCGCAAGGGCGGCGGGAGGCGGGTCGTTCCGGAGGTCTCGCACGCCGACGTCGACGCCACGCTCGCGGACCTCCTCGACCTCCTCGCGGCGGGCGCGTTCCCGCACTCGACGCAGAAGCGCGACTGCGAGTACTGCGACTTCCGCATGGCCTGCGGGGATCCCGACCTCGCGGCACGCCGGTCGAAGGCGAAGTGCGAATCCGGCGAGCCCCTCCTCGAGGCGCTCCGCGCTCTGGAGGGCCGCAATGTCTGAGCGGATCCTCAAGAAGGGAGCGCTTCCGGACGCCGCCGAGAGGTACCGCATCGAGACGGACCTCGGCCGCAACTTCCTCGTCGAAGCGGGCGCGGGCTCGGGCAAGACGACGAGTCTCGTCGCGCGGATGATCGCGCTCCTCGCCGCGGGGCTCGCGGAGCCCGACAGCCTCGTCGCAGTGACGTTCACGCGCAAGGCGGCCTCCCAGCTCAGACAGCGCTTCCAGGAGATGCTGGAGGAGCGCCTCGGCGCCGAGCGGGAACCCGCCGTCAAGGAGCGGCTCGAAAGGGCGCAGAGGGGGCTCGACCTCGTGCGCGTCGGCACGATCCACTCCTTCTGCGCGTCTCTCCTGCGCGAGCGTCCCGTCGAAGCCGGCATCGACCTCGGCCTCTCGGACGTGAAGCTCCAGGAGGCCGTGCTCTTCCAGCCGCTCGCGTGGCGCGAGTGGATCGCCGAGTGCGCGGAGAAGGACGACCCGAGGCTCGCGGCGCTCGAGGAAACGGGCCTGAAGGCGCAGGACCTCGAGAACGCCTTCCTCACGCTCGCGGAGTATCCCGACGTCCTGCCGGTCGTCGCGGATCCGCCGCCGCCGAGGCCCGCGCTGGACGGCGTCCGCAGGAAGACGGCGCTCCTCCTCTCGGAGGCCGACCCCCTGAAGCCGGGCGAGCCCCTCGCCGGCAAAGAGCCCGACGCCCTCCAGGGCGCGCTCGTGAGGGTGAAGCGACTTCTCGGGCAGCCGGACGCCGAGAGCGACGACGGGTTCGTCCGCGTCCTCGAGGAGCTCGAACCCGACAAGCTGGCGGAGATCAAGGCCACGCAGTGGGAGGGCGGCAAGGCCGCCGCGCAGGCGTTCCTCGCGCGGTTCGAGGACTTCCGCGAGGAGGTGCTGCTGCCGGCGCTGCTCGCCTGGCGCGAGTGGGTCCACCCGCGCGCGATGGGATTCCTCGTCCCCGCGCTGGAGCGCCTCCGCACGCGGCGCCGCGAGGAGGGCTTCCTCACGTACGAGGACCTCCTCCTGATCTCCCGCGACGTGCTGCGCGACCAGCCTGCCGTGCGCCGTTACTTCCGGAGCCGGGTCTCGCACCTCCTCGTCGACGAGTTCCAGGACACGGACCCGCTCCAGGCCGAGGTCATGCTGTTCCTCACGTCGGAGGACGACCGGCAGAGGAACGCGTGGAAGCTCCGCCCGAAGGCGGGCTCGCTCTTCGTCGTGGGCGACCCGAAGCAGTCCATCTACCGATTCCGCCGCGCGGACATCGAGACGTACGAGACGTTCACCGAGATCGTGAAGGCGTCCGGCGGCGAGGTGCTCCGGCTCACGTCCAGCTTCCGGACCGTCGACGCCGCCGCGGCGCCCGTCAACCGGACCTTCTCCGGAATCCTTCCGAAGGAGCCGACTCGGCTCCAGGCGGCCTTCGCTCCCGTGAACGCGCGCGGCGCCGAGTCGGGGCCGACCTGCGGCGCGTTCCGGCTTCCCTCCCGCGGCGACGGGAACTTCCGCGAGGGGCGCGTGCGCTCGCAGAACGCCCAGGACATCGCCGCTTTCGTGCGTCACGCCGTTGCCGGCGGGTGGAAGATCCCCGGTCCTGGCGGCGCACCCGTCACGCCCCGGCCGTCGGACATCCTCGTTCTGACGGTCGGGCGGGACGCGCTCGCGGAGTACGCCCAGGCCCTCGAGACGGCGGGCGTTCCCGTCGAAGTCACCGGGAGCAGGGCGTTCGCGATCACGAAGGGCCTTCTCGCGCTCCAGCCCCTCCTCGCCGCCCTGAACGACCCCGACGACGAGGTCGCCGTCGTCGCGTTCCTCTCGGGTCCGCTCTGCGGCGTGGACGACGACGCCCTCTTCCGCCACCGCAGGGCGGGCCGCCGCTTCGCGTTCACGTCCGACCCCGAGCCGGGAACGGACCCGAAGATCGCCCGCGGCCTCGCCCTCCTGAGAGACGCGCAGCACGACAGCCGCGCGTTTCCTCCCGCGGCCGCGCTCGTGAACGTCGTCGAGCGCCTCGGGCTCGCCGCGTCCATCTCCGCCGAAGAAGGGGGTCGCACGGCCACCGGCAACCTCCTCAAGGTCCTCGCGTGGGCGCGGCGCCTCTCGGCGGACGGCCACTCGTTCTCGGACGTCGCGCGCCGCCTCGTCGACGAGGCGCCGGAGCTCGAGGAGATGAGCGTCGACGCGGCGCGCTCGAACGCCGTGCGCCTCATGAACGTCCACAAGGCCAAGGGACTCGAGGCGCCGCTCGTCGTCCTCGCCGAGCCCGTCGACCGTCCGGAACGCGAGCCCGGCTCGCACATCGAGAGGACGGGCGACGAGCCGCGGGGCTGGTTCCCCGTCCTCAAGCCGCTCGGGGAGCGCGGCGTGCGTGTCCTCGCGCTCCCGCCCGACTGGGCCGAGAAGGGCCGGGTCGAGCGCACGTTCCTCGACGCCGAGCGCGATCGCCTCTTCTATGTCGGCGCGACGCGCGCGATGTTCACGCTCGTCGCCAGCATCCACACGAAGGTGACCCGGAAGAACGGGCCGCAGCTCACGGGCCTCTGGGCCCCCCTCGACCCGCACCTTTCGGCGCTCCCGACGGGGCCGGTCCCCGTGCCCGCGGCTCCCGGCCACGAGCTGCCCGCCCTCGCACGCGAGCTGCCCGAGGTGCGCAGGCGCATCGCCGCCGCCCGCGAGCGTGCCGTCGCGCCCTCGTACGGCGTCGTCACCGTCACGGCCCTCGCGAAGAGGGAGGGCCCGCGCGCGCCGACGCCCGCCCAGGAGGCGCACGGCACGGCCTGGGGCCGCATTCTCCACCGGCTCCTCGAATCCGCGATGAGGACTCCGGGCGTGGACCTCCGGGCGCTGGCCGCGAATCTCATGCGCGAGGAGGACGTCTCGCCCGAGCTCCTCGACGAGGTCCTGCGCGTCGCGGCATCCGTGACGAGCTCGGACCTCTGGACCCGGGCGCGCCGCGCGACGCGGCGTTTCGTCGAGGTCCCGTTCGAGATGGTCGTCCCGTCGAAGGACCTCGGAGAAGGCGCCGGCGGTCCGGACGAGACGCTCCTCAAGGGGGCGCTCGACCTCGTCTTCGAGGAGGACGGCGTCTGGCACGTCGTGGACTGGAAATCGGACGTCGTCGGCGGCGGCCTCTCAGGCCTCGTGGCGCACTACGCGCCACAGGTCGAGCACTACCGGCGCGCGTGGGAGTCGCTCACGGGGCAGAAGGCCAAGGCCGGGCTCTTCTTCATGGACACCGGCGACCTCGTCTGGCTGGGAGAGGACGAGAAGAGAGAGGAGGAGATTTCCTTGAAGGTGAACAGGGCAGGCGGCGAGGCCGGCGCGCCGCGCACGGGGGCGAAGCCGCGGCAAGGGTCGCTGTTCGACGAATAGCTCGGCCTGACCGGCGCCCGATTACCATTCGAAGAATCTTGAAGTCCCCTCCCGCCGCTCCGGCGCTCCTCGCTGTGCTCCTCCTCGGGGGGTGCGCGTCGTCGGTCTGGCAGAGGACCGAGAACGTTCCGGGCGGCAAACTCTACGTCCCGAAACTCTACGCTCCGCTCCTTCCCGGTTCGATCTACCCCGACCGGAACGTCCCCGTGCCCGCGAAGGGCCGCCCCGCGATCGTCGTCGTATGCCCGGCGCAGGGCGATTGCCGCGAGAAGGAGATCCTGAGCCAGGCCTCGCTGCGCGGCCTCGTCGTCCTCCTGGGGAAGGAGCCGAAAGACGATCTGCTTCGGACGCGTCCAGAGGCGGACCCGGAGCGGATCGGCTGGCTTCTCGTTCAGCCAGAAGAAGATTTTCTTAGAAGGTGGATAGGGGCCGGAGCGCCGGGCCAGGCCGCCGCCGTAATCGGACCGCCGCCCCGGGCCGCAAAGCCGCCCCTCCCCTCTTCCCTTTCTAAGAAAGTTCTTCTCTCGGCACTTCTCTCCGCCGACCCGCTCGAGGCAGAAGACGGAACCGACCTCAAGCTCTATTCTCCGAACAAGAACGGCCTCCTTCCGGACCAGGCGTTCCGCGACGCGGTCGAGTGGCTGGCGGGCGAGCTCGGAGCTCGCTGAGACCTGCTCGCAGGTCTAGAATCCCCCGCCATGAACACGCGGAACGAAGGCGCGGTTCGCGCCAGGGGCGTCCTTCACCCGTGGCAGCGGCGGCTCTACACGATCCTGCTCGTGCCGCTCGGCCTCATGGCGGCGAACTCGATCTACCTCGTCGCGTTCACGAAGTACTCGTCGTTCTTCATGGCGATGCTCCTCATGCACCTGACGCTGGGGCTCCTGATCGCCGTCCCGTTCCTCGTCTTCGCGCTGACTCACGGGGCGCGGATGCTCGCGAACATCCGGAACCGGAAGGCGAAGGCCGCGGGGATCACGATCGTGTCCCTCGCATTTCTCTGCATCGGGACCGGCATCTACATGGCGCTCAGGGGCGCGACGCTCACGCACCGCCCGGTCTACCTCGCGCACGTCCTCGCGATCCCGGTCGCGCTCGTCGCGTTCATCCTCCACCGCCGCGCGGCCGTCCACAAGCTGCACTTCCGGATGCTCGCGCAGTGGGGCGGAGCGGTCGCCGCGTTCCTCCTCGTGATGGCCGGCCTCCACAAGATGGAGAAGCCGCCGCAGCGCATCGTGAACAGGAACGGCGACACGCAGTTCTTCCTCTCCTCCGCCGAGACGTTCGACCAGGGCCTCCTCGACGGGAAGAAGCTCGCCGCGAACCAGTACTGCCAGGAGTGCCACCCGGACAGCTACAAGCGCTGGGAACGGAGCGCCCACCGCTTCTCGTCCTTCAACAACCCGTTCTACCGTCGCTCCATCGAGCTCATGGCCGACCGCGTCGGGCGCGAGAAGACGAAGTGGTGCGCGGGCTGCCACGACCCCGTCGTCCTCTTCACGGGCCAGATGGGCAAGGCGACGATGGCGACGTTCTCGTACGACCAGTTCGAGGCGCAGCAGGGCCTCGCGTGCATGGCGTGCCATTCGATCGCCGAGCTCAAGGACGTGCGCGGCAACGGCGGCTACGTCATCGAGGAGAGCAAGCAGTACCCGTTCGCCTTCTCGAAGAACAAGGCGCTCCACGAGGTGAACAAGCTCCTGATCCGCATGGAGCCGTCCCTCCACCGGCAGACGTTCATGAAGCCGTTCATGCGCACGCCCGAGTTCTGCGCGTCGTGCCACAAGGTCGCGCTCCTGCCCCCGCTGAACGACTACAAGTGGCTCCGGGGCCAGAACCACTACGACAGCTGGTTCGACTCCGGCGTCTCGCTCAACGCCGTGCGCTCGTTCTACGACCCGCCGAAGGCGAAGGCGTGCCGCGACTGCCACCTCCCGCTCATGCCTTCCGAGGAGTTCGGCAACCAGGCCGGCAAGCTCCACGACCACCTCTTCCCCGCCGCGAACACGGCGCTGCCGGCCGTGAGAGGGGACAAGGAGACCATAGAAGATATTCGTAGAAAGGTATTGGTCGGATCCCTGTCGATCGACCTCTTCGCATTGAAGCGTGGGGGCGAAGTCCTCGTTCTCGGGCCGTCATTGCCTTCCGTTCGCCCCGGCGAGACCGTGAACGTCGAGGTCGTCGTCCGCACGCGGACGCTCGGCCACCCGTATACGAACGGGACCGCGGACAGCAACGAATCCTGGGTGGAGTTCCACGCGGACGACGGCCCGCGCCCGATCGTGGCCTCCGGCACGCTCGACGCGAACGGGCGCCTCGACCCGGCGGCCGACAAGCTCTCGCAGCTCGTCATCGCGCACGACGGAAGCGCGATGGACCGCCGCCAGCCGCAGGACATCCACGCGCCGCTCTTCAACAACTTCATCCCGCCGGGCGCCGCGCGCGTCGTGCACTACCGCTTCGCCGTGCCCCGGGATGCCACGGGCTCGATCACCCTGTCGGCGGCCGCGAACTACCGGAAGTTCTCGCGCGACTATTCGATCTTCGTCGCGGGCCCGAACGCGCCGAAGCTGCCCGTCACGCGCATCTCGGCCGACTCCGTGACCCTGCCCATCTCGTCGGAGATTTCTTCGAAAGCGGCTGAGGCCGCCGCGGTCTCGCCGCCCGGCTCCGCGTCCCCGAGCGCCGATGCCAAGACCGTTCGAGGAAATCCGGATTATCCCGACCGCCAATGGATCCGCTGGAACGACTACGGGATCGGCCTCTTCCTCCAGGGCGACCTGAAGGGAGCGTCCGCGGCCTTCGCGAAGGTCGCCGTGCTCGCCGCGGACAAGCCCGACGGCCCGGTGAACGTCGCCCGCTGCAAGCTGCAGGAGGGCGATCTCCCCGCCGCGAAGGCCGCGCTCGCCGAAGCCGAGAAGCGGCGCCCGGGCTGGCCGAAGACGCAGATCTTCCGCGCGCTCGCCTCGAAGGAGGAGGGCCGCCTCGACGACGCCCTCGCCGACCTCGACCGCGTGCTCGTCAGGTACCCGAAGGACCGGTTCGTCCTGAACCAGAAGGCGCGCGTCCTCTACCTCGCGGGCCGTTACGCCGAGGCGCTCCGCCCCATCGACCGCGTGCTCGCGATCGACGGCGAGGACCTCGCGGCGCACTACAACGCGATGCTCTGTCTCAAGGCGCTCGGGCGCACGGACGAGGCGGCTGCCGAGGAGACGTGGTACCGCTACCACAAGGACGACGAGTCCGCCGCGTCGATCCTCGCGGACTACCGGATCGCCCACCCGTACGACAACCGGGAGTCCCTCCCGGTCCACGTCCACGACGAGGCGACGCCGGCCCGGGCGGTCCCACCCCCGTGGATCGCGGAGATCGGGCCGAACGGCTACGCCTACAAGGGCTACGCGCCGAAGGGCGAGATGGTCCTGAAGGACGACAGGCCGCCGGGAGCCCCCCGGCCCTTCGCGCGTCCGGAGCCCCCGGCTCGGGAAGCGGGCGGGAAGGGCGCGTCCGTGCCGGTCGCACTCGTCGCGCCGTTCGCGGCGTCGCACTGAGGCGGACTCCCGCGGGGCCCCCCCTCTCGCGAGAGAATGGGCCCCGTGGAGATCCACACCCTCGACCTCGAGTTCTTCCGCCGCGGGACGATCGCGGCCTACCTCGTGGAATCGGACGGCCACCTCGCGCTCGTCGAGACGGGACCCGACTCGACGTGGCCCCGTCTCGTCGCGGCGCTCGCGAAGCACGGAGCCCGGCCGTCCGACGTGAAGGACGTCCTCGTGACGCACATCCACCTCGACCACGCCGGGGCCGCCTGGCGCCTCGCGCGGGCGGGCGCGAACGTCTGGGTGCATCCCCGCGGCGCCCCGCACATGGCGGATCCCTCGAAGCTCCTCGCGTCCGCGCAGCGGATCTACAAGGAACAGATGGAGACGCTCTGGGGCACGCTCGAGCCGATCCCGGCCGACCGGCTGAAGATCACGTCGGACGGCCTCGACATTCCGGTCGGCAGCGCGCGGGTCCGCGTGATGGAGACGCCGGGGCACGCGATCCACCACAACGCGTACCTCCTCGACGGGAACGTCTTCACGGGCGACGTCGGGGGCGTCGCGATCGGCGACGGCCCCAACCTGCCGCCGACCCCGCCACCCGACATCGACCTGCCGACGTGGACGCGTTCCATCGGGCGCATCAAGGCGGCGCGGCCGGACACGTTCTACCCGACGCACTTCGGCGGGCATCCCGACGTCCCCGGCCGGCTCGACGAGATGATGGAGGAGCTGCACGCGTGGGCGGGCTTCATCCGGGCGCGCCTCGAGGAAGGCGACGACGAGCCCGCGATCGTGCCGCTCTTCGAGGCCTGGCTGACGGAGCGCCTCGTCGAGAAGGGCGTCGATCCCGCCGGCCTCGAGGCCTACAGGACGGCTCTTCCCTTCGCGATGAACGTGACGGGCCTCGTCCGGTACTGGAAGACGATCGGCGCGGCGGCCCGACGGCCGCCTACATTCCCGCCTGCGGCTTGAGGTCGATCGTCGGCCTCGGCTCGTACCTCCTCAGGAACTCGTTGACGCTCTCCTGCTGGGCGGCTCTGAGCGCCCCGCGCAGCTGGATCTGCTCGAGCGTCTGCGCGAGGTAGCGCGGCCCGCCCATGTATTTCGGCGCCCGGTCGCGGAAGAACGTCTCGACGTCCGCGCGCTGCGCGGCCTCGTGGAACCCCGCCGCGAGCATCGGAAAGCGCGCGGGCGACTCGCGCGGGAGCCGGGCCGCCAGCGCGTCGAAGTTCGCCTTGAGGAATGCCCACGCCTCGGCGCGCGTCTCGCGGTTCGCCGCCTCCTCGCGGAGAATCCCGACCGTCTCGCGCGCGTCGAAGTCGTTCGAGAGAGTCAGCGAGAGCGCGACCGGCACGACGGTCGGGTCGCGGAAGAGGCCGGTCGCCGAGAGGAGGCGGTACCGCTCGCGGCGGTCGGACGTCCGCTTCGCCTCCGCGACGTACGCGCGGAAGAGCTCGAGGTCCCCGTGCCGCGCGGCGGTGCCGAGGACGCCGGGCGCCAGAAGGGAATCCACGGCGCTCCGGTCCTTCAGCCACTCTCTCGCGAGGCGGCTCGCCTCCGCGACGAGAGCGGGCTCGTCTCCCTCGTCCGCGACGAACGGGACGAGGCTCTCGCGCAGGAGCTGCGTGTCCTCGTCCTCCCCCTTCTTCGGAGTCCACCCCAGCGCGCGGGCGCGCGCGCCGAACGCCTCGCTGACGAAGCGCTCGTACCGCGGGCGCATCTCGTCCGACACGAGGAAGTCCCGCGGCGCGGCCGCGATCTTCTGCACCGCCTCGACGACGGGCCGGTCCGGATCGCCCGCGAAGGCGGGGACGAGCGAAAGCGCGGTCGCCATGGGGACGTCCCCGTTCCGCGCGAGGGCGGCGACGTCGGCCAGCGCCGTCACGCGTTCCGACGCGGTCAGGTGCTTCCCCCCGTCCGCGAGGAGCTTCCCGAGGAGGCCTCCCTCGTAGAGCACGCGGTAGTAGCCGCTCCCCGCGTTCGCGAGGACGCGGGCCGGGCACGCTCCGGGCAACGCGAGGGTCCCCGTGGGCCCGGTCAGGAGCGTGCACGTCGTCGCGGCGCCGGGGTCGCCCGCGCGGGCGCAGACCGGGATCTGCCACGTCTCCTTCGACGACCCGGTCGAGCCCGTCGGAAGGAAGCGCGCCTGCGAGAGGTGCAGCTCCGGCGCTCCGCCGCCGCAGACGAGCTCGGCGGTCACGAGCGGCACGCCCGGCTGGTCGAGAAACGAGCGGAACGCCGGGACGACCGCGGGCCTCCGCGTCGCCTCCGCGATCGCCGCGACGAAGTCGTCCGCCGTCGCGTTGCCCCAGGCGTGGGCCTTCAGGTAGCGCCGGATTCCCTCCCGGAAGCCCTCCTCGCCGACCCAGCCTTCGAACATCCCGATGACCGCCGCGCCCTTCTGATAGGTGATGCCGTCGAACGCGTTCGCGATGTCGTCGTTGCCCGCGATCGGCTGGCGGATGCGGCGCGCGGTGACGAGCGAGTCCTGGTCCATGACGGTCGACCTCGCGCCCGCGCGCTGGACGGCCCAGCTCCACTCCGGCCTCCAGCGGTCGACGACCTTCGACGCCATCCACGTCGCGAACGCCTCGTTCAGCCAGATGTCGTTCCACCAGGAGGTCGTGACGAGATCGCCGAACCACTGGTGGGCCGTCTCGTGGGCGCAGACGCTCGCGTAGGCGCGGCGGAAGGCGACCGTCTCGTCCGCGCTCTTCGCGAGAAGGAGGTTCGAAGCGTACGTGACGAGCCCGGCGTTCTCCATCGCACCGAAGCCGACGGTCTGCGGGATCACGAGATGGTCGAGCTTCTCGTAGGGGTACGGGATGCCGAAGTAGCCTTCGAGGACGTCGAGGATCGGTCCCGTGGACGCGACGGCCCAGCGCGTCTCGGCGGCATGGCCCTTCGGCACGATCATCCGGATCGGCGTGTGGTTCCGGCCGGCCGTCCCGGCGTTCACGACGTCGAACGGCCCGACGCCGAAGGCGACGAGGTAGCTCGGGAGCGGCTTCGTCGGCGCGAAGACGAACTTCCGCCCGCCGTCCGGATCCGCCGTGTCCGACGCCACGGGAGTGTTCGAGACCGCGATCGCGCCCTTCGGGACGTGGATCGTGAGCTGCCAGGGCGTCTTGAACGAGGGCTCGTCGAAGCACGGAAACGCGCGGCGCGCGGAGATCGCCTCGAACTGGCTGAACGCGTACCAGTCGTCGCCCTCCTTCTGCCGGAAGACGCCCGCGGTGTCCTTTGACTCGACCCTTCCCGTGTAGGCGAGCATCACGTCGTAGTCGCCCGGCGGAAGACTTCTCTGAAAGTGAAGACGGATGTAGTCCGCGCCCGCGGCGGACCCCTCCGCGGCGATGGCATCCTTCCCGCCCGCCGCGACCGCCGACGCCGACTCGATCGTCAGCCCCTTCCCGTTCAGCCACAGTGTGTCGGATTCCCCTTTCGAAGAAATCCGAATCTCCATCTTCCCCTTGAACGTCTCTTGAGCCGGGTCGAGCCACAGCTCGGCCGCGTAACGCACCGGCGCGACACCCTCGGGGAGACGGAGCTTCGGCGGCTGCGGGTCGGCCGAGAGAAAGGGCGCGAACACCAAGGAGAAGAGAAGAATTCCTTTGAAGGGAAGAGAGGCGAGGGCACGCTTCATGCGCGGACTTTACGATGGAATCCGCCGTTCGAAAGCTGGAGTAGCATTTCCCTCCAATGACCATTCCGAGAAATCTCCTCTTCGGCGCCTCCCTGTGTCTGCTTGCGGCCGCCTGCGGGAAAACCCCTCCGAAGCCCGTGTCCCCCACTCCCGCCCCCGAGCCGACGAAGGTCGCGTCGGCGATCCGCTTCGAGGACGTGACGAAATCGTCGGGGGTCGCGTTCGTCCACGTGAACGGAGCCGCCGGGAAGAAGTGGATGCCCGAGACGATGGGCGCGGGCGTCGCCGCGTTCGACGCGGATGGCGACGGACGCGTCGACCTCCTCTTCGTGAACGGGCAGTACTGGCCCGGCGACCCGCGGGCGGCCCGCCAGCCGACGCTGTCGTTCTGGAGGAACGTGACCGAGCCGGGCGGTCCGATCCGCTTCGAGGACAGGACGAAGGAGGCCGGGCTCGCGGTCTCGCTCTACGGGATGGGCGTCGCGGTCGGCGACGTGAACGACGACGGCGCGCCGGACCTCGTGATCACGGGGCTCGACGACATCCGTCTCTTCGTGAACGACGGGAAGGGCCATTTCCGCGACGCGACGAAGGGATCCGGCCTCGTCGGATCCGGCTGGGGAACTTCGGCGGCGTTCGCGGACTTCGACGGCGACGGCGTTCTCGACCTCTTCGTGGGCCAGTACGTGAGCTGGACGCCGAAGACGGACATGTACTGCTCCCTCGACGGCAGGAACAAGTCCTACTGCACGCCGGAGCGGTACAACGGCGTGCCGTCGCGGCTCTACAAGGGCCTCGGCGGCGGAAAGTTCCGGGAGATCACGAAGGAGGCCGGCCTCGTCAACCCGCTCGGGAAGGCGCTCGGCGTCGCCGTCCGCGACGTGAACGGGGACGGACGGCCCGACCTCGTCGTCGCGAACGACACCTCGCCGAACAACCTCTTCCTGAACGTCGAGACGAAGAACGGAATCCCGCGGTTCAAGGACGCGGCGATCGAGGCGGGCGTCGCCGTCGGCGAGGACGGCAGGGCGCGCGGCGCGATGGGCGTCGCGTTCGGGGACACGAAGAACGAGGGCGGGGTCACTCTCGTCGTCGGCAACTTCTCGAACGAGATGTGGTCGGTCTGGAGCGCGGGCCCGAAGGGCGACTTCTTCGTGGACGAGTCCGTCCAGAGCGGCATCGGCCGCACGTCCCTCCTCCCGCTCACGTTCGGCGTCGCCTTCGCGGATTTCGACCTCGACGGCGTCCTCGACCTCGTCGGCGCCGACGGGCACGTCGAGAACTCCGTCCAGGACGTCCAGCCCACGGTGACGTACCGACAGGCGCCGCTCCTCTTCCGCGGCCTCGGCGCCGGCCGCTTCGCCGACGTCACGAAGCAGGCCGGCGCGGAGTTCTCCGCGCCGATGGTGGGGCGCGGTCTCGCCGTGGCCGACTTCGACGGCGACGGGAAGCCGGATCTCGTCCTCACCGAGAACGGCGGCCCGGCGCACGTCTTCCGGAACGTCTCCGAAGGCGCGGGCAATGCCGTCCGCCTCGTCCTCGCGACGAGCGGGAAGAACCGCGCCGCGATCGGCGCGCGCGTGACCTGCGCGATGGGCGGGAAAAAGCGCGTGGACGAGGTATCGGGCGGCGACGGGTATCTCTCCGTCAGCGACCGGACCATCACGCTCGGCCTCGGCTCGGCCGCCAAGCTCGACGCCGTCGACGTCCGCTGGCCCGACGGCACGACGGCGAGCGCGAAAGACCTCGCTCCGGGCCTCTACAAGTGGGTCGAGGGAGCTGCTCCGCTCGCGGTGACTCGATAGCGGCGAGCCAACGTCTCCCGATCCAGCGGCATCAGTGTCGCGACCGTTCTCACGCTCCACGCCGGCCCCGGCCCCGTTTCGGCGGGCGGGCCGGCGGGGGCTCGAGCGGGTGGCGCCAACGGAGGCCCGGGAAGCGCGCGTAGTCCCGGTCCGTCGTGATCCACTCGCAGCCCGACTCGATTGCGAGCGCCGCGAGGTAGGCGTCCGGGACGAGGTTGCCCCGGACCCGGGCCGAGCGGCACAGTCCTTCGAAGATCTCCCAGTGCCGTGCCCCGGGCGCGATCGTGATCGCGTTCTCGCGCCCGCGCACGGCCGAGACGAACTCCATCGCGTTCGCGAGAGGTGAAGGCTCGACGAATACTCTCGGGTGGGTCACGATCCTCAGGAAGCCCGACAGCACGAAGTCCGAGATCCCGTAGGGTTCCTCGGACGAGATGGCCTCCTCCAGCCACTTCTTCACGGGCCGATGACTCTCCGCGTCGGAGCGAAAGGCGTAGACGAGGACGTTGACGTCGAGAAGGATCATTCCCGGCCGTCCATGACGTCCAGGAGGCCCGCCGAGTCGTCGAGGTCGACGCCCGGCCGGACACCCTTCTTCCCCCGAAAGACCGGCAGCCGCGCCCGTCGCGGGCGCTTCGAGCGCGGGCTCCGCCGCGCGAACCGTTCCCTGAGTGCGTCTTCGATCAGGGAAGTTACTGTTCGCCCGGAAGCTGCGGCGGCGGCCTTCGTCTCACGGTAAAGCGTCTCCGAAAGGAGAATCGTCGTCCTCATATGTCAAAGCATATCATATCCACATATATACATATTCCTTCGTCACCGCATCCTCACGTCCTCGAGATCCAGCTCGTGCTGGAGGCGGTGGAGGACGTCGTCGCCGATGACCTCCTCGTCGCGCAGCTTGAGGAGCTGGCGCCGCTGCGCCTCGACCGCTGCCTGCCGGAGCTCGGTCGTCAGCGCGAGCGGCGCGTGCGCGGGTCCGTCCCCCTCGAGGCCCTTGAGCGAGCGGACCCGCTGGACGAACTCCTGCCGCACGCCGTGGACCTGGTGGGCCTGCAGGTTCCGCTCCTCCATCGCGCCGTCGAGGTGCTCGAGCGCCGCCTCCGCGAGGGCGAGGCGCGCCTGGCGCTCCTCCTTCTCGCTCGACTGGTCCTCCTCGACGCGCAGCCAGTGGACGAGCGGCGCGAGCGAGAGCCCCTGGACGACGAGCGTCCCGAGGATCACGGCGAACGTGATGAAGATGATCAGGCTGCGCGCCGGGAACGGGCGCCCGTCCGCGAGGACGAGCGGGAGCGACAACGCCGCCGCGAGGGACACGACGCCGCGCATGCCCGCCCATCCCACGACGACGACCGCCTGCCAGGGCGGATAGGGATGGGTCTTGCGGTACTTCGGGAAGAGATAACGCGGAAGGTAGGCGCCCGGGAACATCCAGGCGAGCCTCACGACGACCACCGTCCCGAACGCCGCGAAGATCCCGTCCACGACGGTAGGCCACGGCCAGTCGAGGGTCCGGAGGACGACCGGGAGCTGCAGGCCGATCAGGACGAAGACGAGCGCGTTCAGGAGAAAAATGACGGTCTGCCAGACGCTCGTGCTCTCGATCCGGATCCGCGACGAGAGGATCCGCGGGACGTACCGGCCCTGGACGACGCCCGCCGTCACGGTCGCGAGGACGCCGGAGACGCCGAGGTGCTCGGCGGCGAGGTACGCGACGAACGCGAAGAGGAGCGACGCCGTCGTCGCGAGGATCGCGTCGTCCAGGAAGCGCTGCGCCTGCGCGAAGAGCCAGCCCAGCCCGAGCCCGACCGCGACGCCGCCGACGACCATGACCGCGAACTCGGCGACACCGGGCAGGACCGCGAGGTGCCCCGTCACGATCGCCGCGCTCGCGAACTTCAGGAGGACGAGGCCCGTCGCGTCGTTCACGAGGCTCTCGCCCTCGAGCACCGTGACGACCTGCCTCGGGAGGCGCACGCGCCGGGCGATCGCCGTGGCCGCGACGGCGTCGGGCGGCGAGACGATCGCGCCGAGGACGAGGGCCGCCGTCGGCGGAACGCCGGGCACGAGGGCGACGACGACGGCCGCGACGGCCGCCGTCGTCGCGACGACGAGGCCCACCGCGAGGAGCGTGATCGACACGAGGTTGGTGCGGAAATCGCGCCACGACGTGAAGTAGCCCGCCGCGTAGAGGATCGGCGGCAGGAAGAGGAGGAAGACGAGCTGCGGGTCGAGGATCACGACGGGAAGGCCCGGCACGAACGCGACGGCCATCCCCCCGATGACGAGGAAGATCGGGTACGGCACCCTCGCCTTGTGTGCGAGGAACGCGAGGAGCGTCGTCAGGCCGAGGAGCGCGAGGATCGTCTCGACGGACTGCACGGGACCCATTCTCGCTTATGATGTGGCGACACTCATGCGTTCGGCGATCGTGGCGGGGGCCAGCGGTCTCGTCGGCGAGCGCGTCCTGCGGCGGTTGCTCGCGGGCGCGGTCTACGACCGTGTCGTCGCGCTCGTGCGCGGTCCCCTCAACGTGACGCACAAGAGGCTCGAGCAGCGCACGATCGACTACGAGCGGATCGGCCGGATGTCGGCCTTTCCGCGGGCCGAGGACGTCTTCTGCTGCCTCGGCACGACGATCCGGAGGGCCGGCTCGCCCGAGGCCTTTCACCGGGTCGACGTCGAGTACGTCGCCGGCCTCGCGGAGGCCTGCGTCCGCTCGGGGTCGGCGCAGTTCCTTCTCGTGAGCGCCGTCGGCGCGGACCCCCGGTCCCGGAACTTCTACCTTCGCTGCAAGGGAGAGGCCGAAGACGCGGTGCGGACGCTGCCCTTCCGCGGCGTCCAGGTCTTCCGTCCGTCCTTCCTCGTCGGGCACCGGCGCGAACGGCGGCCCGGGGAAGGCTTCGCGACCGCCGCGGCGCGCCTCTTCTCGATCGCGATGATCGGCCCCGCCCGCCGCTACCGGCCGATCCGGGCGGACGACGTGGCCAAGGCCATGGTGGCCGTGGCGCAGGTGTCGCCGCCCGGAGCCCACGTTTACGAGGCCGGGGCGATGCAGGACCTCGCCGACGAGTCCTGACCCGTCACTCGAGACGCTTCAGGATGTCCGTGATCCGTTTCTTCTGGTCCTCGGGCGCCATCGAAAGGGCTTTCCGGTAGCTCGCCGCCGCGCCGGCCTTGTCGCCCTTCTTCTCGAGGCCCTCGCCGAGGCTGTCCCAGACGTTCCACGATCCCGGGTGGTCGGCGCTGTTCTTCCGGAACAGCGCGAGCGCCTCGTCGACCTTCCCCTCGCCGAGGAGGGCGTAGCCCTGGTTGTTGATGTCGGCCTCGGTCGCGAGGCCCTGGGCCTTCCCGCGCGCCTCGGCCGCGCCCGCCGTGTCGCCCTTGAGCTCGAGGAGACCCGCCTTCGTCCGCAGGTTCTGGTACGTCGGCGTCATCGAGATCGAGCGGTCCGCCCACGTCATCGCTTCGTCGAGGTTCGTCTTGTTGCGCAGGCACCACGCAGCCGCGCCGTTCCAGCCCTGCCAGGAGAAGCGCGGCAGGCCGCGGAGCTGCTCCTTGATGTTCGCGAGCGTGACGGCCTTCGCGTCGATGCCGATCGGAACGGAAGCCCTCAGCTTCTCCCACCGGAGCGTGAGCGCGGCGCCGTCGCCCGTCGGTTCGTCGAAGGACCACGCGAGCCGTTCGGTGAAATCGGCCGGCGCGGGCTTGACGCTGACGCGGACGACGTCCTCCTTCTCGTCGTAGCTGAAGCTCCCCCAGGCCTTCGACTCGGAGCTCAGGATGAACGTCCACTCGTCCGCCTTCGGCAGGACGTGTATGCCGTACGTGCCCGCCGCCATGGGCGTGCCTCCGAACGTGAACGGCGTCGACGCCTTCAGCGTCGTGTTCTCGTTCGCGCCGGCGCGCCAGACCTCGCCGTACGGGACGAGCTTGCCCCAGACCTCCCGATTGTTCACGGCCGGCCGGTGGTAGCTGACCGTGAAGTCGGCGAGCCCGATCGCCTGGCTCACGGTGGCCGCCGGGCTCGCCTGGGGCAGGTTGATCGGCACCTGGGCGGCGGCCGGTGGGACGAAAACGAGGAAAGCAGGGACGAACGCGAGAAACCGGAGGACGGAGCGTCTCATGTGGTGCCTCCCCTTGTTCACGGCCGTTCTTCTTAAAAGGTGAATACGGGAGACAGAGGGGAGAGTTTCCGGACTCAGAGCTTCGAGTCACGAGGCCGCGCCCCTCGGTGCGAGCCGCCCCCGGATCGCTCTCTTCCACTCGGGGAAATCCCCGTCTGCCTTGCGGCTGCTCCGGCGCCTCGGGCCGCGAGAGCCGCCTCGAGAAGCTCCCGTTCGCGGGCAGAAATCTCTCTCCCCTCCCCTTCCTTCAATTCACCGAGCCCCACGGGCCCCACCGCGACACGCTTCAGCCGCCGCACCTTGTGCCCGGCCGCGCGGAAGAGGCGTCGGATCTCGCGGTTGACGCCCTCGTGGAGGACGACTCTCAGGCGCGTCCCGCCCCGGGGCGCCTTGCCGAGGCGCGTCACCTCGACGGGCCGGAGGACGCGGCCCTCCATCGCCCCGCCGCCGGCGCGCATGGGCGCGAGGGCATCCTCGTCCGGGAGGCCCTCGACGACGACCTCGTACGTCTTGGCGACGCCGCCGGGGTCCATGAGCCGCTGGGCGAAGGCGGCGTCGTCCGAGAAGAGGAGAAGGCCCTCCGACTCCTTGTCGAGGCGTCCGACCGCGAACCAGCCGCGCACGTCCGGCGGCAGGAGCTCGTAGACGGGAGTCGCGCCACCCTCGCCGACCGCGGAGCAGACGACGCCGCGCGGCTTGTGGAGCGCGAAGACGCGCGGAGCGGTCAAGGCCGGAAGGTTCGCCGCTCCGCGAGAACGCCGTCCCGGAGCGTGTAGAGACGCCCGGCCCGCACGTTCTCGAACGTCGCGGCGGGCTCGGTTGCCCCGGGCGGGACGACCTCGACGCGCGCCGAGTCGGCGCCGCCGAGGCCGAAGTGGAGCGGGATCCAGGCCCCGGAGGCGTACGAGGGCCGGAGAATGAACTCCTGGACCTGTCTCACGCCGTTCGCCGTCACGACCACTTTCGTGCCGAGGACCGTGCGACGGTCCGCGCCGGCCACCGGGAGGATCTCGAGCGCGTGCCCGGGCGCCGACGTCGCGTTCCTCAGGACGTGCACTCCTCCCGCGATCGCCGCGATCACGAGGTCCACGCGCCCGTCGCCGTCGAGGTCCCCCGCGGCGAGCCCGCGCGCCGCGAGGCGCAGGCCGGCGAGGTCTCCCGAGGATGCCGTCGCGTCCTCCATGCGGCCCGCGCCCGTGTTGCGGTAGAGGACGGGCGGCTGCTTGTAGCTCCGGTCGCCGAGCGAGTACGGCCCGAGGGCGTGGCCGCTCCCGAACAGGCGCGCGATCGTCATGATCAGCTTCGGGATCAGGTGCCCCGACGCCATGACGAGGTCGGGGCGCCCGTCGTCGTCGAGATCGACGATGTCCGTGCCCCACTGGACGTACGGCAGCGACGGCCGCTCGACGCCCGAGGACTCCGTCGCGTCGTCGAAGAGCGCGCCCTCGACGTTGCGGTAGAGCGTCTTCGGCTCGCCCGCGAAATTCGTGACGAGGACGTCCGGGCGTCCGTCCCCGTCGAGGTCGCCGATCGCGATTCCCATCCCGGCGCGGGCCTCTTTCTGGTCCCGGCGGCCCGCTCCCGTCTCGACCGTCACGTCCTCGAAGGTGCCGTCGCCGCGGTTGCGGTAGAGGACGTTCGTCGTTCGGTCGTTCGCGACGTACAGGTCGGGCCGGCCGTCGCCGTCGTAGTCGAAGAAGACGGCCGAGAGCCCGCGCCCTCCCGTGTTGAGGACGCCGGCCTCCTTCGCGCGCTCGGTGAAGCGTCCATCCTCCCCCTGGACGTTCAGCTTCGCCTCCTGGCCCGTGTAATCCTCCGGAACTCGGACCTCGAACTGACCGAAGGAGTTCTCCTTCTTGTAGTCCGTGTCGAGGTAGCCGACGACGTAGAGGTCCACACGCCCGTCGCCGTTCACGTCCCCGGCGGCGAGCCCGACCGCGTAGCCGGGCGCGACGAGGCCGCGCTCCTTCGCGACCTCGCGGAAGGTCCCGTTCCCGAGGTTCTTCCAGAGCTCGGTCCTCCCGACCCCCGTCACGACGAGGTCGAGACGCCCCTCGCCGTCGAGGTCCACCCAGGCGGCGCCCATCGCCCAGCCGCAGGACCGGATCCCCGAGCGCTTCGTCACGTTCTCGAACGTGCCGTCGCCCCGGTTGCGGTAGAGCGCGCCGCACGGGCCGGCCTCGGGTCTCTTCCCGTTCGCGGCCGAGCCCGTGAAGAAGAGGTCCGGGAAGGAGTCGCCGTTGAAGTCCCCCATCGCGACGGCCGCGCCCATCGTCGCGAGGTTCCGCCCGCGGCGGAGGTCCGTCTCGAACTCGAAGTCGATCCCGGATCGCCTCGTCACGTCGGTGAAGCGGATCGGGGAACCTAGTGAAGAGGGAGACGACGAAGAGGAGGATTCTTCGAACGAGTAAGAGAGCAGAGGCAGCAGGAGAAGCGCGGCGAGCACGGCCGCGAAAGCCCGTGCCGCCGGCAGCGGGGCGCCGCCGGCGCCTGCGCGAGGGGCATTCGCCTTTCCAAGAAGATCTTCCGACCGCGTCACCCGAGCCTCACTGTAGCTCGACGCGCGCCGGCGAGACGGGAGCGAGGGAGCAACGCGATCTCTCCCCCAGCGCCTTGCGGAACCGCTCCGGCCCCGCCTCGCGCGTGAGCGTCTCCTCGAGGAACGTCGGGTCGGGGTAGTGCTCCGCGTCCGGGTACGGATACGCCGACATCGCGTGGAAGGGCCACGGGCCGTAGGTCTGGCCGGTCACGGTGTTCTTGTCGAAGTCCTTGTCCCAGCCGTCCGACACGACGACCCAGTCCCTCTTCCACCCCTCCCGAAGCGGCGGCAGCCGCGACGCGTCGTACGTGATCCGGATCGCGTCTCCGCCCTTGAAGACGACCCAGCGGTCGTCGGTCTTCGAGAGGAGGTCGGTCACGTCGCCGAGGCGCGTGACCCGGCCGGGCACGTCCTCCCAGGCCGGTGCCACGCTCACGTCGCCGTGGTCGAAGAGCTCCGGCCCGTCGGGCGTCTCGCGATACCGCCGCGAGAACCCCCGCTCGGAGAGCACGGCCTTCACGGGAGAAAGCAGCGTCGTGACCACCTCCACCGCGGGATCGTCGACGGTCACATACGCTTCGTCCCAGAAGACCGCCATCGTGGTCCGGATCCGAACGCGCGGGTCGGCGGGATCGACGAGGCCCGTGAGATCGACGGGCATCGTCTTCGTCTTGCCGGCCGGGAAGCCGAACGCCGCCATCGCGACCTTCCATCCGCCGCGCCCGTCGGGAACGTCGAGGACGGGCGCGAAAGGCGCGAGGTCCTTCCGCTGCGAGAGCGAGACGTTGATCGACGTGTCCGTATAGAAGATCCAGCCGTTCAGGAAGAGGACGACGCGGCTCCCATTCGCGACCGGGCCGAGGTCGAGGACGAGCGCGTGCTCCTTGCGGACGCCCTGGTACGCGGTTTCGGCACCCGGGTCGACGTAGACCTTGTCCGCGCGCCGCAGCCGCGCCGTCACGTCCTCCGTCCGGCCCGACGCGTCCGACCAGGCCGCCCGCACCGGGCGCGGACGGGCCACCGTGAAGAGCTTCTTCTCCGTCGCGCCGGGGATCATCCTCTCGTTCGGAACCACGGCCGTGCCCGCCGGGTGGTCGACGGCCATGAGCGAGACCTCGTCGAGATACGCGGCCTCCCACAGCTCCTCCGTGTAGTCGAGGAGGAGCGTCCCGTCCCGCGTCGGCGCGAGCATGCCGTCCGGCACGAGGAGCCACTCGCGCGTGTCGGCGCCCGCGAGGTGGACGCCGTCGTACAGAAGGCCGATCGGCGCGCGGCCGAGCGCGTCCGACACGAAGCTCCAGACTCCCGTCTCGCCGTTCAGGGCGTAGACGAACGGACACGAGCCCTTGAGCTGCTGGACCTCCCTCACCACCGTCCTCGCCCTCTGGTCGAAGACGTTCTGCGGAATCCCGTTCGTCCACGTCGCGCGCACGACGTCCGCCCGGGTTCTCGCGCCCAGGCCGACGTGCGTCGGCCAGAGCCCCGCCGTGCGCGTCACGACGAGGTTCCCCGCCTTCACCTCGACGAGGCTCCCGACGCCGCCGCGGTTCACCTTGCCCGAGCCCGTCGCGAGACCCTCGAGCGCGACCGTCAGCCAGCCGTTCGCGTTCCCGCCGTCGTTGACGAGGACGAACGTCTTGCCGCCCGCCGACACGAGGAGGTCGAGATCGCCGTCCTTGTCGACGTCGTAGGCGAGGAGCGCCTCCGCATTGGTGATCTCCGAAGAGACCGCAAGAGGAGATTTCTTGGAAGGTGAAGAGAAGAGCGGCCATTCCGTGAACGTCCCGCCGCCTTGATTGCGCCACGCGTGAAGTCCGTCCGAGGAGGCCGCGACGACGTCCGGGAACCCATCGTTGTCGAAGTCCCCGAGGACGACCGCGCGCACCGCGCCGGGCGCCGCACCGGACCCGGCGCCGCCGGAGGCCGCCGAGAAGTTCTGCCCCGTGCGTTCCAAGAAATCCCCATCTCCCTTCCCCAGGAGCAGCCGTAGCCCTTTCGAGGTCGCGACGACGATGTCCGGGATCCCGTCCCCGTTCACGTCCTCGACGGCGAGGTCGACCGCGCCCGAGACGTGGAGCGGAACCGTGCGGAAGACTCCCTGCCGCTCGTTGAGGCGCAGGACGAGGTCGCCCTTCGCGTCGATCACGACGAGGTCGAGGTCGCCGTCGCGGTCGACGTCGGAGGCGACGGCCTTCCTCGACTGGAAGACGGCGTCGCCCGTCCGCGCCGTCACGTCCGTGAACGTGCCGTCCAGGTTGTTGCGCAGGAGCAGGTCGGGCCCCGTCCCGCCGAGCAGGTAGACGTCGAGGTCACCGTCGAGGTCGTAGTCGAAGAAGACGACGGCCGTGAAGGGCGCCGGAATCGGATAGAGCGAAGCCGCGCCGGAATTGGCGAGGTCCGCCTTCCTCAGAAATCTCCCGAGGTCCCCCTCGAACGCAGCGGGCGCCCGAAAGCTCACGGGAATCGACGGCCCCGCGCCCGCGCGGAGCGCTTCTTCCACCTTCGAGGAAAATCTCTCGACGGGCAGCCCGACGACCTGCGTGAACACCTCTCCGAGCGATTGGAGGTACCGCGGCGTCACGCGCTGGACGTTCTCGAGGATGCGCACCTTGACCGAGGCCGCCTTGAGATCGCCCTTCCCGAGAGCGTCCCTCGCCTCGGAGAGGAACTGGCGGGAGCGCGCGTCGCCGTCCGAGAGGAACGGCTCCAGCTCGGAGAGCGCCCGCTTCGCCGCTGCCCCGTCGCCGGCCTCGACCTCGAGGAGGAGGAGCTTGAGGCGCGCCGGGAGGTTCGAGGGCGAGCGCCGGACGATCTCCGAGAGAAACACCCTTCGCTTCGCCTTCTCGGCCGCGCCGGAGGCCTGGTCCGACTCGACGCTGCGCGCGTAGCGCCAGCGCGACTCGAGGTCGCGCGGGTCGAGGGCCGCGGCCTTCTCGAGCGCGGCTCGCATCGCCGCCGGCCGGTTGCGCTCGTTCTCGAGGGCGGCGCGGATCGCCCAGACGTCGGCCCGGTCCCCCGCCTTCGCGAGCAGGGCCTCGGCGCCCGCGAGGTCCTTCTCGCGGAGCGCCGCGACGGCGCCGTTCGCGAGCGGCAGCGCCTCTCGCGGCACGAGCTCCGCGAGCTTCGCGAACGTCGCGCGCGCCTCCTTCGGCCTGTCCTCCTCGAGCTCGGCGAGACCGACGTTCCGGAGCGTCAGGATCCGCGACGCCTGCTCGGGAGAGAACCGGGGGGAAGAGGAAGAAGAGGAATTCTCTGCGAATGAAAGAGGGGCGGCGGCGAGGACGGCGCAGAAGACGGCGAGTCGCGGCGCGCCGCCACGGACGAGAAGAGACCGCTTCATCGACCGGGATTATGGCCGGACGCTCTTCGGATACTCCCCGCCCTCTTCATTTTCTAAGCAAATCCGTCTTCTCTTCTCTTCCCTCGACGAGCGTCACCCGCGTGCCCGCCGGCACGTCTTGCAGCGTATCGCGGCGGCCGTCGGGCCAGCGGATCTCGATCCGGTCGGCCTTCGCGTTCGCGCCGAGCCCGAAGAGGAGGTCGTGCGACGACTGGGAGAGGTACGACGAGCCCGCGCGCACCTCGCGCAGCTGGACGTTGCCGCCCGCGTAGAGCCGGACGACGGCCCCGAGCGCGTCGCGGTTGAAGCCGGCCGGCTCCGAGAGGCGGAGGACGAGGCGGCCGCCTCCGTCCTCCTTCCAGCCGTTCTCGTAGACGAGGAGAGGCCCGCGGAAGCACGACACCACGATCTCCGGCGCGCCGTCGCCGTCCAGGTCGCCGTAGGCGAGGCCGCGCGTGTCGTCCCGCGTGTCGAAGCCCTCGACGAAGGAGCGCTCTTCGAACGTGCCGTCGCCGCGGTTCCAGAAGAGCTTCTTCGGGGTCCGCGAGGCCATCCCGTTCGCGCCGAAGTCGATCCCCCCCCAGATTCCGTCGTGGAAGTTCACGCCCTCGCGCCCCATCGCGTTCCAGAAGGCGATCTCGTCGTCCCGGCCGGTCGTCGCGCGGAACATCCCGTTCACGACGAGGAGGTCCTCGCGGCCCTTTCCATCGAGGTCGACGAACTCCGTCCCCCAGGCCCAGCCGCCGTCCGCGACGCCCGCGCGCTCGGAGACGCGCTCGAACCTCATCCCGCCGACGTTCCGGAAGAGCCCGTCGCCGCGCGTCCGGCGGGTCATGATGCGCGCCATGATCGGCCGCGCGAGGAACGACCCCGGAAGCGCGGGCATCGGCCAGCGCGCATCGCGAAGGATCCACTGGTACGGCGTCCAGTAGTCGGTCACGTGCAGGTCCCAGCGTCCATCGCCGTCGAAGTCGCCCCAGGAGACGCCCATCCCGTAGCCCTCGTCCTCCACGCCGGCGGCCTTCGCGACGTTGACGAACGAGGGATGGCCCGGCGTCGAGCGATTCTCGAAGAGGACGTGGACGCCGAAGTCGTTCGCGACGTAGAGGTCGTCGTCGCCGTCGTCGTCGGCGTCGCAGGCCGAGGCGGCGAACCCCCACCCCGTGTCGCCGAGGCCCGAGGCGGCCGTCTCGTCGACGAAGAAGGGATGCCCGTCCCGCTCGACGTTCCGGAAGAACCGGTCGCCGACGCCGTTGGAGCCGTCGTACGCGGGGCCCGTCCGGCGTGCGTCGCCGTAGCAGGCGACGAAGAGGTCGACGCGGCCGTCACGGTCCGCGTCGAAGAAGACGGCCGACGTGAACGGCGCCGTCAAGCCGGCGAGCCCCCACTCCGCCGTGACCTCGCGGAACTTCCCGTGCCCGAGGTTCTTCAGCATGCGGCACGGCGAGACGTGATTCGTCAGGAAGAGGTCCGGGAGGCCGTCGCCGTCCACGTCCGCCGCGACGCCGCCCGAGGCCTCCATCTCCCCGAGAAGGTCGAGCCCGGATCCCGCCGTCGCGTCGCGGAAGTGTCCCGTTCCGTCATTCAGGAAGAGCCGTGGGCGCCTCCCGGGCACGATCACGTCGAGCGCTCCGTCGCCGTCCACGTCGACGAGCAGGACTCCCGGGTGGTGGTGCGTCGCGGGAAGGCAGAGGTTCGTGGCCTCGACCGGGTCGAGCGTCTCGTGCGTGACGCCGAGGCCGCGCGCCGCCGCGTCCTCGGTCAGGTGGGGCCGGCCGCGCTGGATCGCCGCGGGGCCGTTGACCCCGCGCGACTCGGCGAGCCTCCAGGCCGCCGCGTCCGCGGCGCGCGCGAACTCGAGATCGAAGAACGAGAGGGCGGCGACGCGCTCGCCGGTCTCCGTCGAGGCCAGACCCTCGAGGCGGACCTCGAGGCGTAAAGTGAGGTCCAAAGAAGATTTCTTCTGGAGGTCGATGATCCGGATGGCCGACGCGCAGCCGCCGTTGCAGGAGCTCCTCCAGCGGCGCGAGAGATCGGCCAGCGGGGCCGCGCCCTCGCCGTTGCCGAGACATTCCGGCGCGGGGCGAAAGCCCCCTTCACCTTCGAAGAAATACTGTCCGATTTCTCGCACCGGGGCCGACACGCCGAGCGAGTAGTCCTCCAGTGTCGGCGTCGGCTTCGTCGCGCCGCAGCCGGTCGCGAGAAGGGCCGCCGCGGCGAACGCGAGGGAGCGCACGCCGGGATCTTAACGAGATCGAAACTCCATCTCCCCTGCACCAGAAATGCATAATGGGCTCCGGCGAGTCTGCTTCCGGAGAAGCCTTGTCCCGCAGGAACGACCAACCCAAGAAAGCCGCCCGCCGCGGCGTGCTCGCGATCCGCGTCTCCGCCGCCGTGCTCGGGGCGGCTCTCGCCGGGGCGTGCGCCTCCGCGACGGACACGCCCGCCGCGCCCGAGACCCGGTGGGTCCCGCCGGCGGCGGCCGTCCCCGCGGCGCCGACTCCCGCCCCCCCGCCCGCCGACTTCGCGCCGGAGAAGCTGGCGAACCGGACGATCTCCCTCTACGAGGCGATCGACGTCGCGCTCCGGAACAGCCCGGTGACGCGCCAGAGCTGGCTCCTCGCGCAGTCGGCCGCGGCCGACGTCGGGAGCCGGCGCTCGGCGTACTACCCCGCCGTGGAGGCGGATCTCTCGGGCATTCGTCAGAAGCAGAGCTCGCTCGGCGGCTCCGTCACGGTGACCTCCACGACGTACACGCCGTCCCTGAGCCTGAACTGGCTCCTCCTCGACCTCGGCGGGCGCGGAGCCGACCTCGAGGAGGCCCGACGCCGCCTCTGGGCCGTCGACTTCGCGCACGACGCGACGATGAACGACCTCATGCTCGGCGTCGCGCAGGCGTACTACTCCTACCAGGGAGCGCGGGCCCTCCTCGTGGCACAGGAGGCGAGCCTCAAGCAGGCGCGGGAGAACTACGCCGCCGCCGAGGAGCGCCACAGCGCCGGCGTCGCGACGATCGCGGACGTCCTCCAGGCCCGCACCGTGCTCTCGCAGCAGAAGCTCGCCTACGACCAGGTGAGCGGGCAGATCCAGACCTACCGCGGACAGCTCGCGACGGCCCTCGGCGTGCCCGTGGACCTTCCCGTCGACGCGGCCCAGCTCCCCGCGGACGTCCACGAGGACGCCTCGGTGGCCACCGTGGACCGCCTCATCGCCGAGGCCGAGAAGAGCCGGCCCGATCTCGCGGCCGTCCGGGCGCGGGCCCAGGCCGCTCACGCCCACGTCGCCTCGGCGCGATCGGCCGGCCTGCCGTCGCTCTCCGCGTCGGCGTTCGCCGGCCGGAACGTCTACGACTTCCTCGGCGAGAGCGAGCCGTACACGAACAACTACTCCCTCGGCCTCTTCCTGCGCGTCCCGCTCTTCACGGGCCTCAAGACGCTCTACGACACGAGGAGCGCCGAGTACCTCGCGCGCGCGGCGGACGCCGGCGCCGAGTCGTACACCCAGCAGGTCCTCTTTCAGGTCTGGAACAGCTACTTCGGCGTCCAGACCGCCGCGCAGCAGGTGCGGGCGTCGAAGGACCTTCTCGAGAGCGCGCAGGAATCGGCCGAGGTGGCGCGCGGCCGCTACCGCGAGGGAGTCGGCTCGATCCTCGACCTCCTCACGGCCGAGAGCGCGCTCGCGAACGCCCTCGCGCAGGACGTGACGAGCCGTGCCGTGTTCCTCCTGGCCGTCGCGCAGCTCGCCCACGACACCGGGACCGCCGACACGGCGCTCGTCCCCGTTCCCCCGAGGAAGGAAGCTCCATGAGACCGATCGTCGCGTCCCTTCTCCTGGCCGCCCTGGCCGGCTGCGCGAGGGCCCCGCACGCGTCCGCGCCGCCGGGTGTCCCCGTGACGACGGCCGCCGTCGAGAAGATGGACGTCCCCCTCGAGGTGACGGCCGTCGGGCACGTGGACGCGTACTCGAACGTCGCCGTGAGAACGCGCGTCGGGGGCGAGGTCACGAAGGTCGCGTTCCGCGAGGGTCAGGACGTGAACGCGGGCGACCTCCTCTTCGAGCTGGACCGCCGGCCCTACGAGGCGGCGCTCGCGGAGGCCGAGGCGAACCTCGAGCGGGACCGCGCCCGCTCGCGCGAGGCCGACGAGAACCTCAAGCGGTACGCCGAGCTCGTCAAGAAGGACTACGTCACGAAGGAGCAGTTCTCGCAGGCGACCGCGAACGCCGACGCGCTCAAGGCGACCGTCAAGGCCGACGAGGCCGCGGCCGAGACCGCGCGCCTGAACCTCGCGTACTGCACGATCGCCGCCCCCATCTCGGGGCGCACGGGCGGCCTTCTCGTCCACCCCGGGAATCTCGTCAAGGCGAACGACGACCGAGCCCTCGTCCTCATCAACCAGGTCGAGCCCATCTACGTCACGTTCGCGATTCCGGAGGCGGCTCTCGCGGACGTCAAGAGGCGCGCCGCGGCGAGCGCGCTCAAGGTCTCCGCTCTCCCGAACGGGTCGGGCGAGAGACCGTCCGAGGGAGTCCTGACCTTCGTCGACAACGCCGTGGACGCGACGACGGGCACGATCAACCTCAAGGCGACGTTCCCGAACCGCGAGCGCGCGCTGTGGCCCGGCCAGTTCACGAACGTCTCGCTCGTCCTCACGACGGATGCGGGCGCGACGGTCGCGCCGAACACCGCCGTCCAGCCCGGACAGAACGGCTCGTTCGTCTACGTCGTCAAGGCGGATTCGTCCGTCGAGGCGCGCCCCGTCACGGTGCGGCGCGTCTTCGGGCCGTGGACCGTGATCGACAAGGGACTCGTGCCGGGAGAACAGGTCGTGACGGACGGCCAGCTTCGACTCGCCCCGGGCGCGAGGGTGACGATCAAGAAGGCAGGCTGAGGTCGTCGATGAACATCTCCGAGCTCTTCATCCGCCGGCCCGTCGCGACGACGCTCGTCATGCTCGGAATCCTCTTCTTCGGGATCGTCGGATACCGGCTCCTGCCCGTCTCGGACCTCCCGAACGTCGACTTCCCGACGATCCAGGTGACGGGCGCCCTCCCGGGGGCGAGCCCCGAGACGATGGCCTCGGCCGTCGCGACGCCGCTCGAGAAGCAGTTCACGACGATCGCGGGCCTCGACAACATGACCTCGACGTCGATCCTCGGCGTCACGCAGATCACGCTCCAGTTCACCCTGAGCCGCAGCCTCGACGCCGCCGCGCAGGACGTCCAGGCCGCGATCGGCGCCGCGTCGCGCCAGCTTCCGCAGGGCATGCCGACGCCGCCGACCTACCAGAAGGTGAACCCGGCCGACCAGCCCGTCCTCTACATCGCCCTCACGACGCCCACGCTGCCTCTCTCGACGCTCGACGAGTACGCCGAGACGATGATGGCGCAGCGCATCTCGACCGTGTCGGGGGTCGCGCAGGTCCTGATCTACGGCAGCCAGAAATACGCGGTGCGGGTCCAGCTCGACCCGCGCGCCCTCGCGTACCGCGGGATCGGGATCGACGAGGCCTCCGCGGCCGTCGCGTCGGCGAACGTGAACATCCCGACGGGCACGCTCTGGGGCTCGAACACCGCGTTCACCGTCATGGCGACCGGCCAGCTCACGGAGGCGGCGCAGTACGGCCCGCTGATCGTCGCGTACCGCAACGGGTCTCCCGTGCGCGTCCGCGACGTCGGCCGCGCGCTGGACGGTGTCGAGAACGACAAGACCGCCTCGTGGTACGTCGACCACAACGGCGCCACCCGCAGCATCGTCCTCGCGATCCAGAAGCAGCCCGGCGAGAACACGGTCGAGGTCGTCTCCAACATCCGCAAGCTCCTGCCGCAGTTCGAGTCCGCTCTGCCGGGCTCGGCGAAGCTGAACATCCTCTTCGACCGCTCGCAGTCCATCCGCGACTCCGTCGCCGACGTCAAGTTCACGCTCTGGCTCACGCTCGCGCTCGTCGTCCTCGTCATCTTCCTGTTCCTGAGGAACCTGTCCGCCACGATCATCCCCTCGCTCGCCCTGCCTCTGTCGATCGCCGGCACGTTCGCGGTGATGTACGTCCTCGGCTACAGCATGGACAACCTCTCGCTGATGGCGCTGACGCTGTCCGTGGGATTCGTCGTGGACGACGCGATCGTCGTGCTCGAGAACATCGTCCGGCACCTCGAGATGGGCGAGAAGCCGTTCGAGGCGGCCCTGAACGGGACGAAGGAGATCGGTTTCACGATCCTCTCGATGACGATCTCGCTCGCGGCCGTCTTCATCCCGCTCCTCTTCATGGGCGGGATCATCGGGAGGCTGTTCCGCGAGTTCGCGGTCACGATCGCCGTCGCGATCCTCGTCTCCGGCTTCGTCTCGCTCACGCTCACGCCGATGCTCTGCGCCCGCTACCTGCGCGCCCACACGAGGGAGGAGCGCCACGGCCGTCTCTACCTCGCCTCCGAGCGCGTCTTCGACGGCTCTCTCGCGCTCTACGAGCGGGGGCTCCGGTGGGCGCTCTCCCACCAGCGCGCGACGATGGGCTTCTCGGCCCTCATCCTCCTCGCGACGGCCTGGCTCTTCGTGCACGTCCAGAAGGGCTTCCTGCCGGCGGACGACACGGGCCAGGTCTTCGCCCCCACCGAGGCGGCCCAGGGCATCTCGTTCGAGTCGATGGTCGCCCACCAGAAGCAGGTCGCCGCGATCGTGGCGGAGGACCCGGGCGTGGACGGCTTCATGTCGAGCTGCGGGAACCGGGGCAACGACACGCGCGGCGGGAACACGGGGACGATGTTCCTTCGGCTCAAGCCGCGCGGCGAACGCGCGGGGGTCGACGAGATCATCCAGAGGCTGCGCCCGAAGCTCGCGCAGGTCCCCGGCATCCGCGTCTACCCGCAGGTCGTGCCCGCGATCCGCCTCGGCGGGAACCTCACGCGCGCCCAGTACCAGTTCACGCTCCAGGCCTCCGACACGAAGGACCTCTATGCCTCGGCCCCCGCGCTCGAGGAGAAGCTCCGGGGCGTGAAGGGCCTGCAGGACGTCAACAGCGACCTGCAGCTTCGCAACCCGACGGCTTTCCTCACGATCGACCGCGACCGCGCCTCCGCGCTCGGCGTGACGCCCGAGTCCCTCGAGAACGCCCTCTACACGGCCTACGGCTCGCGGCAGATCTCGACGATCTACGCGCCCAACAACGAGTACCAGGTCATCATGGAGCTCCTCCCGGAGTTCCAGCGCGACCCCTCCGCGTTCCAGCTTCTCTACGTGCGCTCGAAGAAAGGCGACCTCGTGCCGCTCTCGGCGCTCACCCGCCTCGAGAGAACCGTCGGCCCGCTGGCCGTGAACCACGCGGGCCAGCTCCCGGCCGTCACGCTCTCCTTCAACCTCGCTCCGGGCGTCTCGCTCGGCGAGGCCGTCGCCGAGATCAACAAGGTCGCGCGCGAATCGCTCCCCGTGACGATCCAGACGAGCTTCCAGGGCACCGCGCAGGCGTTCGAGTCCTCGCAGAAGGGTCTCGGCCTCCTCCTCCTCGTCGCGATCCTCGTGATCTACATGGTCCTCGGCATCCTCTACGAGGACTTCCTCCACCCCGTGACGATCCTCTCCGCCCTGCCTTTCGCGGGTTTCGGCGCTCTCCTCACGCTCCTCATCTTCCGGACGGAGCTCTCGATCTACGCCTTCGTCGGCGTCATCCTCCTCGTCGGCCTCGTCAAGAAGAACGGGATCATGATGGTCGACTTCGCCGTCGAGGCGCGCCGCGGGGGCAGGAGCGCGCCGGAGGCGATCTACGAGGCCTGCGTCGTGCGCTTCCGGCCGATCATGATGACGACCATGGCGGCCCTCATGGGGACGCTCCCGATCGCGCTCGGGTTCGGCGCGGGCGCCGAGTCGCGCCGGCCGCTCGGGCTCGCCGTCGTCGGCGGGCTCCTCTTCTCCCAGATGATCACGCTCTACGTCACGCCGGTGTTCTACGTCACCATGGACCGCCTCGACGGATGGATCCGGCGTCGCCTGCGGCCGGACGAAGACGCGCGCGGGGCGCCGGTCGAGCCGGCGGCCGCGGGCGGCTAGGAGCATGGCTCTCCTCTTCGAGCCGCTCCGACTCCGCGGGGCGACGTTCCGGAACCGGGTCTTCGTCTCGCCGATGTGCCAGTACTCCGCCGAGGGCGGCGTGCCGAACGACTGGCATCTCGTCCACCTCGGGAGCCGCGCCGTCGGAGGCGCCGCGCTCGTCATGGCGGAGGCGACGGGGGTCTCGGCGGACGGCCGGATCTCACCGGGCGACACCGGGATCTGGAACGGCGCGCAGGTCGACGCCTTCCGCCGCATCGCGTCCTTCGTCTCGTCGCGGGGCGCCGTGCCCGGCATCCAGCTCGCGCACGCGGGCCGGAAGGCCTCGACGCACGTCCCCTGGAAGGGCGGCAAGGCGCTCGCCGCCGGCGAGGGCGCGTGGACGACCCTCGCGCCGAGCGCCGTGCCGTTCGCCGACGGCTACACCACCCCGAGGGAGATGGCGCCCGCGGACGTCGATCGCGTGACGGAGGAGTTCGCCGCGGCCGCGGGGCGGGCCGCGGAGGCCGGCTTCGGCGTCGTCGAGGTCCACGCGGCCCACGGTTATCTCCTCCACGAGTTCCTGTCCCCTCTCTCCAACCGCCGAAGCGACGCGTACGGCGGCCCGCTCGAGAACCGGATGCGGTTCCCGCTGCGCGTCGCCGGCGCCGTGCGCGCCGCCTTCCCCGCCGAGCGGCCCGTCTTCGTCCGCATTTCCGCGACGGACTGGGCGGAAGGCGGATGGGATCTCCCCCAGTCCGTCGTCTTCGCCCGGCGTCTCGAGGAGCTGGGCGTCGACCTCGTCGACTGCTCGAGCGGCGGCCTCGTCCCGTACGCGAAGGTCGCGATCGGACCGGGCTACCAGGTCCCGTTCTCCGAGGCGATCCGGCGCGAGGCGGGAATCCCGACCGCGGCCGTCGGGATGATCACCGAAGCCGCGCAGGCCGAGGGAATCCTCGCGGCCGGCAAGGCCGACGCGATCGTGATGGCGCGGGCGTTCCTGCGCGACCCGTACTGGCCGCTCCACGCCGCGAAGGAGCTGGGCGTCGACGTCGACTGGCCGAGCCCGTACCTGCGCGCGAAGATCTGATCCGCTACGTGGCGGCTTCGAGCAGCCGCGCGACGACCTCCGCGGCCCTGTAGGACGAGGCGCCGTCGCGGAGGAACCGCGCGATGTCCGCGACGTCGTCGCCCGACGTCACGAGCGTCTTCTCGGCGAGGCCGCCCCGGAGCTGCGGCATTCCGACGTCGGCCATGAGGGCGTTGCAGAGACACTTGCGGCCCTGCGCGTTCGCCTCGTCGCCGCCCTTCGCGACGTACTGCGCCACGGGCTCGGAAGCGCATCGGTAGCCCGTCGAGCCGTCTTCCCTCCGGTAGGGCTCGCGCAAGTACCCGAGATCGCAGATTCGCGCGCGTTTCACGTACTCGGCTTGCGACGACATCGTGCCCTCGAGCGAGACGACCTTGAACGGGAAGCCGGTCGGCGACGCGACGGGATCCGTGAAGACGCGCGCGGCCCCGGCGATCGCGAGACCGAGGACACGCGCCTTCGTCCCGGCGTCCAGGCCCGATTCGTCGCAGTACGCGAACGCGGTCCCGACTTGGATTCCGGCGGCCCCGCTCGCGAGAGCGTCGCGGAGGCCCTCCGCGGTGCCCCGCCCGCCCGCGAGCCAGAACGGGAGGCCGAGGTCGCGCATCTTCGCGAGATCCACGACGTCGCGCTCGCCGTACACGGGCTCGCCCGCCGCCGAGAGCGGCGGCTTGCCGCGCGGCGGGGCGTTGTGTCCTCCCGCGGTGGGGCCCTCGACGATGAACCCATCCACCCGCCCGTTCGCCTTGCGCTGGAGCGTCGTGGCGAGGGTGTTCGAGGCGATGATCGGCAGGAAGATCGGCCGCACCATCGCCGCCGGCGTCCCCTCGAAGTAGCCGGCCGGATCGAACCGCATGAGGTTGTCGTCGCCCTCCAGGGACCCGGTGACCGCGAGCGGGTACTCCGCCGCCTCGTGCAGGACGAAGCGGTCCAGGACGCCGGGAACGCGGATCGGGATCCCGGCGCCCATGAGGACCGCCGCGACGCCGGCGAGCATCGCGCCGTAGATCGACGGCAGCACGGGCAGCTGGATCTTCTCGAGGTAGTTGATTCCCACCGGACCCGCGTGGCCCTCGCGTGCGAGGAAGACCTCGACGAAGTTCGCGACGACGCAGAGCTCGACGAGCTCGCGCGCCGAGCCCGTCCGCGAGAACATCGGGACCGGGCGGTACGGGGCGCCCTCGAGGCGGCCGCCCTCCACGAAGTGCCGCGCGAGGACGCGCGCTCCCATCTCCGGGAAGGGGAAGTGCGCGATCGCGCGCCGCATGTGGCCGCCTTCGTCGCCGTCCTGGAGGCGCCGCGACAGGATCACGTCGAGCGCCGTGCCCGAGACGACGCCGAGCTGGCCGAGTCGCGAAACGGCGTTCGCCAGCCTCCAGTTCGAGACGCCGGCGCCCATGCCGCCCTGGATGATCTTCGGAAGAACCGGCACGGGGCCTTTCCGGCCTGAGGGTCGGCCGAATTCAGGATACAACGGCGATCCGCGGCCGCCTGTGACGCGACGAGTTGACGCGACGCGTAATTCGCCCTATATTTCGACCCGGCTGAGGAGGACGTATGAGCCCAGCGAAAAGGCCGAGCCCGACCCTCCCCGCGCCCGGCCCGGAGCCGGGCCCCGAGGGTCACCACACGTGCACGCGTTGCCCGGTCTGCGCGACCGAGACGTGCGAAGTGCTCCAGGACCTCGGGATGTACTGCGAGACGATGTGCGCCGCGAGTCAGGCGACCCCGGAGCGGAGGAAGCGCCGGCGGGACACCGCGGCCTGATCGCGTTCGATCCGCGTTTCGTCTCTCGGGCCGCGTCTCAGCCGAGGAGGAGCGTCACAACCCGGTTCGCGACGAGCGCGCCGGAGTAGGCGAGGAGCGTCATGTACGCGAACTGGACCGCCGGCCATCTCCAGCCGTTCGTCTCGCGCCTCACGACGGCCACGGTCGAGAGACACTGCATCGCGAACGCGAAGAAGACGAGGAGGGCGACCGCCCCGCCGGGCGTCAGGTCGTGTCGGAGCGCCGCCTGGAGTCCCGCCGTCCCGGCCGCGTGGTCCATGCCGTAGAGCGTCCCGAGCGTCCCGACGATCACCTCGCGCGCCGCGAGCGACGTCACGAGGCCGATCGCGATCTTCCAGTCGAACCCGAGCGGCCGGACGAGCGGCTCGAGCGCGCGGCCGAGCGTGCCCGCGACGCTGTTGGAGACCTGCGGCATCTGCCCCGCCGAGAGCGGCAGGTGCGCGAGGACCCAGAGGACGACCGCGACGCCGAGGATGACGGTCCCCGCCCGGCGCAGGAAGATTTTCGACCGGTCGTACATCCGGAGCAGGACCTGGCGCAGCGTCGGCCGCCGGTAGGGCGGCATCTCGAGGAGGAACGGCGAGCCGTCGCTCTTCAGGACCGACGACTTCAGGAGGCGCGCCGTTCCGAACGCGGCGAGGAACCCGAGGACGTAGAGGCCGAGCATCGCGGCCGCGCGCGTCCCGAGGAAAGGCCCGACGAGGGGCCTCTCCGGGATGAAGGCCGCGATGATGAGGGTGTAGACGGGCAGGCGCGCCGAGCACGTCATGAACGGGGCGATCAGGATCGTCGCGATCCGGTCGCGCTTGTTCTCGATCGTCCGCGACGCGAGGACCGCCGGCACCGCGCACGCGTACGCCGAGAGGAGAGGGAGGAACGACTTCCCCTGCAGGCCCGCCTTGCGCATCGTCCGGTCCGCGATGAGCGCGGCGCGCGCGAGGTAGCCCGAGTCCTCGAGGAGCCCGATGAAGAGGAAGAGGATCAGGATCTGCGGGAGGAAGACGAGGACCGATCCCACGCCGCCCCAGATCCCCTCGACGAGGAGGCTCCGGAGCGCCGACGCCGGCAGGAGCGAGCCCACCCAGGCGCCGGAGGCGCGCACGCCCGCGTCCACGAGGTCCATGACCGGCCGCGCGGCCGAGAAGATCGTCTGGAAGACGGCGACGACGACGGCGAGGAAGACGATCGGGCCGGCCACCGGATGCAGGAAGACGGCGTCGAGCCGGCGCGTCCAGACGGGGGGAGCCGGGGCGGCGTAGCCCGCCCCGTCGCCCACGCGGACCGCCCACTGGCGGCACTTCGGGACGTCCGCGAGCGTCGGCAGGTCGAGCGCGCGCGGCACGCCGACGGCGCCGTTCAGGAAGTCCAGAACGGTCTCGATGCCGTCTCCCTTGGAGGCGCTCACGAGCGCCACGGGCGCTCCGAGCTGCTCGGCGAGCGCCGCGGGGTCCACGCTGCCGCCGCGCGACTCGAGCTCGTCGGCCATGTTGAGGACGACGAGCGTCGGCAGGCCGAGGGCGAGGACCGGAGCCGCGAGCACGAGGTGGCGCTTCAGGTTCGTGGAGTCGAGGATGAGGAGGATCGCGTCGGGCCTCTGCTGGCCCGCCATCTCCCCCGCGAGGACGTCGCGGGTCACGCGCTCGTCCTCCGAGCGCGGCGTCAGGCTGTAGACGCCCGGCAGGTCGATCAGCACGACCTCCGTGTCGCCGTCGAGGCGGGCGCGGCCGCGCCGCTCCTCCACGGTCACGCCCGGGTAGTTCGCGACCTTCTGGCGCAGGCCGGTCAGGCGGTTGAAGAGCGTCGACTTGCCGGAGTTCGGCGGCCCGACGAGGCCGACGACCCGGTGATGCGCACCGACCGGGAGCGCGGCGACCGGGCAGCCGTGGCAGGACGAGGACGACGGCGACGCGCTCACCGGCCCTCCTCCGCCGCGCGCACGACGGAGGAGGCGTCGAGTCGAATGTGCTTCGCCGTCTCGCCCCTGAGGGCGAACTCGGTCCCCTCCACCCGGTAGACGCGGGGATCCCCTCCGGGGGCGCTCCGCGCCGCGACGATCACGCTGCCCGGAAGGAAGCCGAGCTCCATCAGGCGCCGCGCGTCGGGCTCGGGAAGGTCCATGTCCGTCAGGACGCCGCTCTCGCCCGCGAGGAGATCGGCCAGGGTCTCGGGGGCGGGAAGACCGGCTCGCCGGTCGCTCTTATTGAGAACGATTCTCATCTACGGTCATTATGCTCCACCTTTCCTGAGACTGCATCCATGATGCATATGTCTCATTCGGGGCCTAAAATGCGCTCCATGGCGCTGAAACCGACCGGCTCGGCCACGATCTCCTTCGGGCTCGTCTCGATCCCGGTGAACCTCCACTCGGCGAGCGAGTCCAAGGCCGCCCTCTCCTTCAACATGCTCCACGACGAGGACCACGCCCGGGTCAAGCAGCAGCTCGTCTGCACGAAGGACGGCGAGATCGTCGAGCGTGACCGGATCGTGAAGGGCTACGAGTTCGAGAAGGGCCAGTACGTCGTCTTCACGCCGGCCGAGCTCAAGGCCCTCGACGAGCAGTCGAACCAGGTCATCGAGATCACGGAGTTCGTCCCGCTCGCGAAGATCGACCCCGTCTACTTCGACAAGGGCTACTACCTCTCCCCCGGCAAGGGCGGCGACAAGGCCTACCGCCTTCTCTCCACCGCGATGTCGAAGACGGGCCGCTGCGGGCTCGCCAAGTACGCGGCGCGCGGCAAGCAGTACCTCGTCGTCGTCAGGCCGGTGACCGGCCACGAGGGCGGCCTCCTCATGCAGCAGCTCCACTACGCCGACGAGCTGCGCTCCTTCTCCGAGGTCGAGGTTCCCGAAGGCGAGGTCAAGGACGCCGAGCTGAAGCTCGCGATCCAGCTCACGGACCAGATCGCGACCGACGAGTTCCACCCCGAGAACTACAAGGACGAGGTCAAGGAGCGCGTCGAGGGTCTCATCCAGAAGAAGATCGCCGGCCAGGAGATCTCGGAGGCCGAGGCGCCGGCGCCGAAGACCCAGGTCATCGACCTCATGGAGGCCCTCAAGGCGAGCCTTGCGGCGCGCACGGGCAAGAAGGCCGCGCGGCCCGCCGACGAGCCCGCGAAGCCCGAGCGCAAGCCCGCGACGCGCGCCGACGCCACGCGCGGCGAGGCGCGGCCGAAGCTCCGCGCCGTCGCGAACGGAAGAAAGAAAGGCTAGAGACCGGAGAGGGACTGGGAGAGGAAGACGAAGAGGAAGAGGAAGATTTTCTCAGAAGGTAGCGCGGCTCCGGCATTCCCGCGACCTTCTCTTCCTTCTAAGAGAATCTCTTCGTGCTCCCCTCTCCGCTCTTCCCTTCTAAGCGGATCTTCTTCTTTCTCTTCCTCTCTCTTTTCCTTTGAGTAAGTCTTCTATTCTTTCTTTGTGAAGGGCTATTCGGCCCCCGATGCGGCCAGCATGCTCGGCGTCTCGCTCCCGCGCGTCCTTGCTTGGGCCGGGTGGCTCGGCCTCGGCTCTCGCGGCGGGCCGCGTTTCTCGTTCCAGGACCTCGTCCTCCTCAGAACCGCCAAGGGGCTCGCGGACGCGAAGGTGCCGACCGCCACGATCCGGAGGTCCCTGAAGCGGCTGCGTGCGCAGCTCCCCGAGGGCCGCCCGATCACGGGCGTGAGGATCGCGGCGGACGGCCGGCGCGTCGTCGCACGCGACGGCGCCTCCGTCTGGAACCCCGAGTCGGGCCAGACGCTCTTCGACTTCGCGGTCGCCGAGGTCGCGACGGCCGCCGCGCCGCACGCGCGCCGGGCGGCCGAGGACGCCCGGCGCGAGGGCGAGAAGCTCTCCGCGTCGGACTGGTACCGCCTCGGCTGCGACGTGGAGGCGGCCTCCCCCGCCGACGCGCGCGACGCGTACCGGCGCGCCGTCGAGCTCGAGCCGCACCACGCGGACGCGCACGTGAATCTCGGCCGGCTTCTCCACGAGGACGGAAAGACCGCCGCCGCCGAGATGCACTACCGGATCGCCCTCACCGCCAGCCCCCGGCACGCGGCCGCGGCCTTCAATCTCGGCGTCGCGCTCGAGGACCGCGCGAAGCTCCGCGAGGCCGCGCAGGCGTACGAGCGCGCGCTCGCGTCCGACGCCGACTTCCTCGACGCGCACTACAACCTCGGCCTCCTCTACGAGAAGCTCGGCAAGCCCGCGGCCGCGATCCGGCACCTGTCGGCGTACAAGCAGGCGCTCGACGGGCGCTGACTCAGCCGGGCGCGCCCACCTTCCCGAACCAGAAGTCCAGCTCGCGCTTCTTGTCCCCCGACTTGAACTCGTCCTGCCAGGTGTCGGCGTCCTTGAGTCCGTTCCACATCGTGGAGGTCGCGTTCGCCGGGTGCGCCGGGCCGCCCTTGGCCGCGAGCGCCGCGTTGTGACGCGACTTGTAGTGCCCGTAGATCCCGAGGATGTTGACGGCGTACTCGGCGGCGAGGCCGGGCGCGTTCTCGATCAGGACGACGTTGTCGTCGTTTTCCGAGCTCGCCTTCGGCCCGAGGTTGTGCGAGCCCGTCATGACGACCGGGTGAGGGCCGAAGGGGTCCACGACGACGACCTTGCTGTGGATCATGACCATGTTGAACGTGAACTCGTCGGCGAACCACCCCTTCATCTTCGTCTTGATCGCCGCGGGCAGGACGACCTCGGGGTCGGGGTGGACGGGCGTCCCGCGGTCGACGAGCGTGAGGATCGGCGTCTTGCCCCCGGGGTCCTGATTCACGACGCCGTGGACGAACAGCTTCTCGGCGTTCAGGGCGAGGACGTCGTTCAGGAGCGACCCCTTCGGCCCGGGGTTGAAGAAGAGAAAGAGCACGCCCTGGCGCGCGCCCTGAATGAGCTTGCGCGCGTCGGCGAGATCGACGAGACCCGTGCAGGGCACGTTCCAGGCGGTGACGGCAGACGTCCCGATCCTCGCATGCGCGGGAACGGAGCCCTGCTGCGCGAGCGACGGCGGGTAGCCGGCGCCCGCGGCGGCCAGCGCCTCCCAGCGCGCCTTGTACGCCGCGGCGAGACCGGCGTCCTCGACGAGGATCCCGTTGTTCACCTGCGTGCAGAGGCCCGTCACCGTCCAGTTCGTGCTGCCCGTCCAGACCCGCGCCGGCGCCCCGTCCTTGCCGGCGAAGACGACGAACTTGTTGTGCGCGAAGTGCGGGCTCGCGACGAGCCGGTCGCGAAGGTCGATCTTCTTCTCCTTCTTCAGCTGCGCGCGCACGGCCCCGTTCTCGTCGGGGACCGCCGGCTTCCCCTTCGACGCCGGCTTGTAGGCGCCCGAGCCCAGGAGGAGGTGGCACTTCTTCCCGAACGCGGAGAGCGCGGGGATCAGCTCGGGGTCGTTCAGCTCGTAGAGCGCCGCCCAGATTTCGCCGCCGGACGACGCGGCGCGCGAGAGGAGAGAGAGCAACTGCGTGCGCAGCAGCCCTCCGAGAACCTTGCGATCCATCGCGTTCGGGTCCTGGATGTCCCGGCGGAGCCGCGCGACCGGGCCGCCCGGGACGTCGTCGAGCATCCGGGCCAGCCATTGCGACGCGACGATGCCGCGGTTGAAGTACGCCGAGAAGCCCGGCGTCTGGCCGGTCGAGACCGCGCACCACGGGCTCCAGTCGCTGCAGGCCGCGTCGGGCGCGCGCTTCAGGCTCCCCGCCTTGCCGAGCATCGGGACGACGCGGTACTGCACGGCGACCGCGTCCCGCGCCGAGTAGTCCGTCCAGAGGAAGCGCTGCACCGGCCACTCCGTGCTCGGCCGGTGCTGGCCGCTCTGGGCGGCGGGGTCGCCTTCGAAGCCGACCCACGTCGGCAGGACCGAGGCCGTGACCGCGCCGGCGCCGCCCTTCGCCCGGCGGTCGAGCGCGAAGCCGCGGCAGCCCGGGATGCGCGCGGCCGCCCGCCAGACGATCGTGGCGTCGTCGCTGTTCGTGTACACGCGCAGGTCGATGCTCTTCGTCATGTCGCCCTCCTCGGGAGCCCGCGGATCATCCCCGCTCAATAAGGACAGCTCCCGGCGGGTCCGATGACCCGGAGGGCCGGGATTTTCCTCGCGGAATTCCCTCCTCGAGAAGTTTCACGAGCGTGTAGAGGGCGCGGTTGACCGGCGTCGGAACGCCGAGCGCCTCCCCCCGCCGCGCGACGAAGCCGTTCAGGGCGCCGATCTCGGTGCGGCGCGAGCGCGCGAGGTCCTGCGCGGTCGAGGACGTCGCCTCAGGCATCGATTCCGCGAGACTCAGCGTCGCGCCGAGGACGTCCCGGTCCCCGATCGCGACGCCGCTCGCCGCCGCCACCGCGAGGACCTCCGCCACGGCCTCCGCGAGGAGCCGCCGGCCCGCGGGCGAGGCGCCGATCCGTCCGTACGGGGCGCGCGCGAGCGCCGAGACGGGATTGAACGCGCAGTTGGCGGCGAGCTTCGACCAGAGCTCCGCGTCGATCTCCTGCGAGACGACGCACGGGACGCCCGCCGCCTCGAAGACGCGGGCGATTTCTTCGAGCAATCGGCCGCGGCCTTCGCCGCCCGCGGACGCGCGGTCGGGGTCGCCGACGACGAGATCGCCGCGACCCGAGTGCGTGAGCGTTCCGGGGGCGGTCATCTCGGCCGCGACCCAGACGACGGCCGGAAACGCGTCCCGGCCCGTCGCCGCCCGGAGGACCGCCGCGTTCCCGACGCCGTTCTGAAGGCTCAGGATCGTCGCGCCCGCCGCGAGGTGCGGCGCGAGGGCACGCCCCGCCGTCTCCGTGTCGTAGGTCTTCACCGCGACGAGGACGAGCTCCGCCCCGCGCGCCGCGGCGGCGTCGTGCGACGCCTCCAGGAACACGCGGCCCGAAAAGTCCCGCGTGTCGAGGAGGAGGCCGTCGGCCGCGATCGCCTCGACGTGCGGGGACCGGCCGATGAGCGTGACGGCTGCGCCCGCGCGCGCGAGCATCCCGCCGAAGTAGCACCCGACGGCTCCCGCCCCCATCACGGAGACGCTCGGCCAGCGCGGAGGCTCCGGCTCGGTGCTCACGCCGCGATTCTCCTCCGGCCGGGCCGCCCTCGGGCGCTCGCGGGCGACGCCGCTTGACGAACCCGGCGGCGGCAAGTACTTTCATCGCCGCCACGGCGCCCTCGAGCGGGTGTAGTTCAGTGGTAGAACGTCAGCTTCCCAAGCTGGATGTCGTGGGTTCAAGCCCCATCACCCGCTCCATTGATTCCACGGCGCTTACGGCCGCGACCCGGACGATCCTCGAGGGTGCATCCTGGAACCGTGACCAGGTGCGCGTACCGGCGCAGCGGATAATCCTCGCGTGCGCCTCCTTCGTGTCGCTGCCGCGGGCGTAGCCGCCGTCGCGGCCCTCGCCGGGGCGTGGCTTCTCGTCGGAAGCGCCTGGGCCGCACGGCGCGAGCGGGAAGCGGACCGCGCGTTCGACGAGGCCTTCGGCCCGCGCGCCGCCCTGGAAGCGAAGTACGGCGTCGCAGCGTCGAATGCCGAAGCGCTGAAGGCCGAAGAGCTCGCGCGTGCCGTCGGTTTTGATCTGCGACCGCGGAAGGGGCGTGACAACGTCGCAACCACGGGCACGGCAGCACCAAACGCAGATCGGGTCGCAATTGGGGACTACGTGAAGGAGCAGGTTGCCCGGGCCGACGATGCCGTCCCGCCGCCTCCCGCGGCCGCCGCGGCCGTCCTCGAGTCGCGCCGCGTGGCGCTTTCGGCGCTAGAGGACTCTCTTGTGACCAGGGCGGCGCCTCGCTGGGCCTTCGATCCTCACGTCGACTACGAGGAGCGGCTCGTACCGAACGCCCTTGGGCACATCCAGATTCAGCGTCTTCTGATCGCGGACGCTCTCTCGAGAGCGGCCCGAAGAGAGGACGGGGCAGCGGCCCGGGCCCTGGAGGCGTCCTGGAAGCTGAACGAGGGACTGACCTCGCGCCCCGAGATCGTCTCCGAGCTCGTCGCCATCGCCGTCGCGCGCTATGAGGCGGGGGCGCTCCGAATGTTCGAGGCTTCCGCCGACGCCTGGACGCCACGCCTCGCCGCGATGGGTTCGCGTGCCCTCCTCGTCGACGGTCTCGTCCTCCAACACCGCACTTCGACGAACATGCTCGCGCGTATCCGGAGTCTGCGACCCGAGGGTGTCGGTTGGTGGGCCCACAATCTCGTTTCCGTCCTCCAGGAGCCTGGCGAGCGGCTCGCGTGGGCGAATTACGGAAAGGACTGGGCGCGCTCGCTCGCGGAGCTACGCGATGAGCCCGCCTTTCGGGAACGTGCGCCAGATCCGAAACCGGGCTGGAGCACGTCAGCCGTCATCATGTCGATCACGGTCCCGAACATCCGCAACTCTTTCGAGCGAGCCGACCGCCTCGCCCTGGAGGCGGAGCTCACCGGGAAGATCCTGCGGGCGCGGGCGGCCCGAGCTGCAACGGGTGCGTGGCCCCCGCCATCATCCGAGATCGCCGCGAGCCGGTTCCCTGGGCTCACGTGGAACTACGCCGTCGACGGAGGCGCGATGAAGATCGCGTTGAACGGCGAGCTGCCGCCTCTCAAGTCGCCACTCGTCCTGCCGACGTCGTTTTCGGCGAAGACCCCATGAACGTTCCGGACACGCTCGAGCTCTAGGACCCTCGTCGCGGCATCGCGGTCGAGTCGCGGCGGACTACGCACCCCATCTCCTGCCCGGCGGATCGGTGTTGAACGAGCCGGCTCCGAAGATGCGCAGCGCACCGTAGACGGCGCGCCGCTGCCACGTCGCGGCACCGAGGTCTGGCATCGCCTCGAAGCACAGGATCTGGTCGCACCGCTTCCTGGTGAGAGCCGTGGACCCCGAAGGGACTCCTCCCCGGAAGACCGGGACCCTGCCGACGTGCCCGTAGAGGTAATCGTGGATCCAGGCGCCGAGCTCGATGAACGGAGCGTCCGGGTCGGCGAAGACCGTCCACGCGATCTTCGGGATGCTCGCGAGGTCGGAGAAGAAGCCCGCGGGCACGACGAGGTCGCCGCCCGCGATGTCGGAACGGAAACGCAGCTCCTCCTTCAGGAGAAACATCGAAACGGACGGGTCCAGCCCGCGGCGCGTCGATTCCCACGGCGCGAGCTGAATCGACAGGTCGCCCACGCATCCGTAGAAGCGGTTCATCGCCGCCGGACGATATCAACCGGGCGAGCGCGATCGGCGTATCGTTGGCCATCTGCGCGGGCGCAGCCCCCCGGAGGCCCGACCGAATCATGACGACGACGCGGACCGCCTCGTGCCCCTTCTGCGGGCGAACCGCGCCCCTCCGGTCCATCACCGCGGCCGTCCAGCTCGATTGTTCAGCCTGCGGGCCCTACGAGATCACAGTCGGGGCGATCGGGCAGCTCCGGGCCGACGCGCAGACGCGCGCCGCCGTGCGCGCCGAGATCCGCCGGCAGCTCGATTCCGGCGTCGAGCGGCCGCACGTCGACCTCGAGATCGTCAAGGCGCTCAAGGCGCGCTGACCCCGCGCGCCCCCGAGGCGCTCCTTGACGCGGCCCGTCTCCCATCCCAGATTGGAGTCAGGGCCCGCGGCCGGCCGAGCGCCGCATCGAGGAGCTCGGCAAGGTCGAGGCGGCCCAGGGGCTCCCCTGCTATCGTCTCGAGCGCCATGGAGGTACCGCACATGAATCCGCGCACCCGCACGACGATGGCCGTCTTCCCTCTCGCCGCGCTCCTGACGGGTTGCGCCACGTCGAAGGTCCTGACGGCTCCGGCGGTCCCGGAGGCGCTGAAGGCTCCGCCGACCCAGGCGCCCTCGCTCGAAGCGCACGCGACGGGCGTCCAGATCTACGAGTGCAAGCCCGGCAAGGCCGACCCCACGCGGTACGAGTGGGTCTTCAAGGCGCCCGAGGCGGTCCTCTTCGACGGCGCCGGCAAGAGGATCGGAACACACTTCGCGGGCCCGACGTGGGAATCGGACGACGGAAGCCGGGTCGTCGGCGCCGTCAAGGCACGCGACGACGGGCCGGATCCCGGCGCCATTCCGTGGCTGCTCCTCGCCGCGACCTCGAACTCGGGAACCGGCGTCTTCGGCAGCACCCGGAGCATCCAGCGGGTGAGCACGGACGGCGGCAAGGCGCCCGCTTCCGGCTGCGACCAGGCTCACGCGAACGCCGAGGCGCGCGTCCCGTACAAAGCGGTCTACGTCTTCTACGCCGCGAAGCCCTGAGCGCGCCTAGACGGCGGCGGGCTGCTCCCTTCGGGCCTTCTCGAAGATCGCGTCGAACCAGGCCGAGAAGCGGGCCTCCGTGACGTCGAGGCCGAGGGTCGCGACGGGAGTGATCGGCTCGCCCGGGGCGGCGAACGCGAGGAGCGGCCGCCGGACGCCGCCGGCGTGCCACACGGCCCCCGACGAGCCGGAGTCGAGCCCCGCCCAGATCGGCACGACGCGCCGGATCTCCGCGGTCACGTCCTCGGCGCACGCGTACCTCATCTTGAACCGCTGGCCGAGGAGGCCCGCGAGCCGGCTCAGGATCTCCCACGTCTCCATCCCGCCCGCGGGAGGCACCGCGCGCCGGAGCTGCTGCACGCGGCGCTCGGCGTTCGTCATCGTGCCGCTCGTCTCCGCCGCGCTCGAGAGCGGCAGGGCCACGGTGGCGCGGGCCGCCGTGGCCGTGAGGAAGAGGTCGCCCACGAGGAGGAAGTCGGCCGCGAGAAGGCCCTCGCGCAGGTCCTCCGGGAATCCCGGGGCGCCGAGCGGGTCCTCTCCGAGCACCACGGCGACCCGGATCTTCCTGTCGCGGAGGAGCCGGGCCACGTCGAGCCCGGGCGCCGACAGGTCGCCGAGAACGACGCCCATCTCCTTCTCCATCCGCTCGAAGGCGTCGCCGCCCGCGGGGTCGACGTAGCCGGGCAGCCAGCGCGGGTCGGCGCCCATGTCGAGGAGGCCCTGTCCGTTCGCCTTCTCGCGCAGGGCGAGGACCGAGCAGCCCATCGCCGATGCCGCCTCGGCGAAGAGCCGCTCGTCGCCTTCCCGGCGGGTGCCGCGGTAGTCCTTGTTGAAGACCATCACCTTGAGGAGGGTCTTCGCGAGAACGTCGGCCGCCGCGCGCGAGTCGGCTCGCGCCACCCCCGAGAGCTCCTCGAGGCGCTCGTCCGAGAAACCGGCCGCCGCCCGGCCGAGATCCGGATGATCGAGGAACGCGTCCGGCCTGAGGGCGGAGCAGGCCTTGAGCAGTCCGAGGATCGCCCAGGCCTGCCCTCCGGGCCGGCACCTGAGGTGCCGCTCGGCGAAGCGCGTCGTGCGGTTGTCCTCGGGTCCCACGCAGACGAGGCGGGCTCCCTTGCGGATCGCCTGCTTGCAGGCGATGTCGACCGCGAAGCTCTCGCCGTCGAGCGCCGCGTTGACGACGAGCAGGGCCTGGGCGTCGCCGATGTCCGCGTACGTGGCCGTCGACCGGACATCGGGCGCTTCGAGCCCGAGGTTGACGAGGCGCGACAGCGAGGTCACGTTGTGCGTCCGGAGCGCCAGCCGCGCGAGCTTCTGGGCGAGGTAGATCTCCTCGTTCGTCATGCGGGGAGAGACGAAGACCGCGGCCTGCTCGCCGCCCGTTCGGCGCATGAGCTCCTTGAGCCGCATGGCGGCATAGCGCAAGGCCTCCTCGAGGCTCGCCTCCTGCAGCTCCCGGCCCACACGCAGGAGCGGCCAGCGCAGGCGCTCCTCCGACTGCACGTGGCCGTAGCCGAACCGGCCCTTCCGGCAGTGGTTGCCGAACGTGTCCGGATCACGGGCCGCGCTCCCGACCCGGTCGGCCGCGCGCGACACCTGGACGAGGGTCGTGCCGGAGACCTCGTAAGCGAGCCGGCACCCGGCGCTGCAGTACGGACACACGGACTCGACCGGCGTCGTCTTCCACGGGCCCGGCTTGGGAAGGCGGAGCTTCTCGGCGATGGCCCCCGTCGGGCAGGTCCCGAGGCACAAACCGCAACTCACGCATTCCGTGTCGAGCAGCGAATCCCCGAGGGCGGGCTCGACGACGGTGTCGAAGCCCCGGCGGACGAAGCCGAACGCGGCCACCCCGACGAGCTCGGCGCAGATCCGCACGCACCGGCCGCACAGCACGCACTTGTTGGGATCCAGGACGAGCAGCGGGTGGCGCCGGTCCACGGGATGCTCGACGGCGGCCCCCATGAACGTCCGGACGTCCGCCCCGTACTCGGTGGCGTAGCGCCTGAGGTCGCAGGTGAACAGCGCGGAGCAGCCGCACTCGAGGCAGCGCGCCGACTCGCGGCGCAGGTCCTCGCGGCTGTACCCGGTCTCCACCTCGGCGAAGCCGACGGCGCGCTCGGCGGGCGGAAGCACGGGCATGCGCCGACGGCCGTCCGCGGAACCGGGGGGCAGGTCCCGGGCCTCGACCTTCCGGTAGGCGTCCTTCCGGCTGTAGACCTCCGCCGGCTCGGGCTCGGCGCGCCCCGTGGCGACGTAGCGGTCGATCGCCCAGGCGGCCTTCCGCCCGGCCGCGATGGCCTCGATGGCCGTCGCCGCTCCCGTGACGACGTCGCCTCCCGAGAAGACGCCGTCGACCGTGGTCTCGAACGTCCGCTCGTTGACGACGACGGTCTCCCACCGTGTCAGGCTCAGGGTCTCGCCGAGCGGCAGGAAGTCGGGGACGCTCCCGTCCACGAGCTCCTTGACGCGCGTGCCCTGGCCGATCGCGGCGAGCACGAAGTCGCATTCCACGTCGAACTCGGAGCCGCGCACCGGCCTCGGGCTCCGGCGGCCGCTCGCGTCGGCCTCGCCGAGCTCCATGCGGATGCATTCCATCCCCGCGACCCGCCCGTCGGCGCCGCGCCGGACGCGCACGGGTGCGACGAGAAAGTCCATCTTCACGCCCTCGCGCCCGGCCTCCTCGATCTCCGCCTCGTTGGCGGGCATCTCCTGGCGCGTGCGGCGGTAGAGGACGCGCACGTCGGCGACGCCGAGGCGGAGCGCCGTGCGCGCGCAGTCGATCGCGGTGTTCCCGCCACCGACGACGACGACTCGGCCGTGGAGGTCGATCCTGCGCTTGCCGCCGAACTGCCCGAGGAAGTCGATGCCGGCCAGCACCCCGGGAGCGTCCTCGTCCGGCACGCGCAGCTTCGAGCTCTCCCACGCCCCGAGCCCCAGGAAGACGGCGTCGTAGCCGCCCTGCCTGAGGCCGGCCACCGTGAAGTCCCTCCCGAGCCGCACGTTCGTCGAGAGCTCGACGCCGAGGTCGAGGATCTGGTTGATCTCGAGGTCGAGGACGTCCTTGGGCAGGCGGTACTCGGGGATGCCGTAGCGCAGCATGCCGCCCGCCTCGGGCTGGGCCTCGAACATCGAGACCCGGTAGCCCCGGATCGCGAGGTAGTAGGCGCAGGAGAGCCCCGCCGGCCCGGCGCCCACGACGGCGACCTTCCGCCCGTTCGGAGCGGCGAGGTCCGGGCGCCACGGGTCCCCGTCGGCGAGGTCGAGGTCCGAGAGGGCGCGCTTGACGTAGTCGACGCCGACGGCCTCGTCGAGAAGCGCGCGCCGGCAGCCCTTGACCTCGCAGGGGCGCGTGCAGATGCGCCCGCAGACGGCGGGCAGGGGGTTCCTTTCCTTGATGAGGGCGACGGCGTCGCGGTGCTTGCCGAGCGCGGCGAGAGCGACGTAGCCCTGGACGTCGACGCCCGCCGGGCAGGCGAGCTGGCAGGGGCCGATGCAGTCGGCGAAGTGGTTGGAGAGCATGAGCTCCAGCGCGGCCTTGCGCGAGCGCCGGATCTCCGGGTTCGAGGTCTCCACGACCATGCCCGCCGCGACCCTCGTGGAGCAGGCCGGCGCCAGCGTGCGCGCGCCCTGCACTTTCACGACGCACAGGAAGCACGAGGCGAAGGGCTCGAGACGTCCGTCGTGGCAGAGCGTCGGGATGGAGCCGATCCCGTTCTCCCGCGCGACCTCGAGGATCGTCATGCGGTCGTCGGCGATGACCCGCTTGCCGTCGATGTGGAGCTTGACGAGTTCCATGCCTCACACCCTCGTGACCGCTTCGAAGCGGCAGGCCCGGTGGCACTCGTCGCAGCGGATGCACTTTTCGTGGTCGATGACGTGGGGCTTGCCCTTCTCGCCGGCGATGGCCTTCGCCGTGCACGCCCTCTTGCAGACCTGACACCCGTTGCACTTCTCGTTGATCGTGTAGGTGAGCAGGGCCTGGCAGTGATGGGCGGGGCACCTGCGGTTGGAGATGTGCGCCTCGTACTCCCCGCGGAAGTACTTGAGGGTCGTGAGCACGGGATTCGGGGCGGTCTGCCCGAGGCCGCAGAGCGAGTTGTTCTTCACGAGGGCAGCAAGGCTCTCGAGCCTCTCGACGTCCCCGTCCGCGCCCTTGCCCTCCGTGATGCGGACGAGGATCTCCAGCATGCGCTTCGTGCCGACCCGGCAGAACGTGCACTTCCCGCAGGACTCGCGCTGCGTGAAGTCGAGGAAGAAGCGGGCCACGTCCACCATGCAGGTCGTCTCGTCGAGGACGACGAGCCCGCCCGAGCCCATGATCGCGCCCGTCTTGTTGATCGACTCGTAGTCGATGACGGTGTCTTCCAGCTCCGCCGGGATGCAGCCGCCCGACGGGCCGCCCATCTGCACGGCCTTGAACTTGCGGTCCTCCTTGATGCCGCCGCACACCTCCTCGACGATCTCCCGGATGGAGATGCCCATCGGGACCTCGACGAGCCCGCCCCGCCGGATCTTTCCCGCCATCGCGAAGACCTTCGTGCCCTTGCTCTTCCCGGTGCCGAGGCGGTTGAAGGCGGGCGCCCCGTTGGTCACGATCCACGGCACGTTCGCGAAGGTCTCCACGTTGTTGATGCTGGTCGGGCAGTCCCACAGGCCCTTGACGGCGGGAAACGGCGGCCGCATCCGCGGCATGCCGCGGCGCCCCTCGACCGATGCGATGAGGGCGGTCTCCTCTCCGCAGACGAACGCACCCGCCCCCTCCTTGAGCGAGACGCGGAACGCGAACCCCGAGCCGAGGACGTCGTCGCCGAGCAGGCCGCGCGCCTCGGCCTGGGCGATCGCGATGTTCAGCCGCTCGACGGCGAGCGGGTACTCGGCGCGCACGTAGATGTAGCCCCGGGTGGCCCCGATCGCGTGGCCCGCGATCGCCATGCCCTCGAGCACCGAGTGGGGATCGCTCTCGAGGACCGAGCGGTCCATGAACGCGCCGGGGTCGCCCTCGTCGGCGTTGCAGATGACGTACTTCTGCCGCCCGGCCGCCCGCCGGGTGAGGCGCCACTTCATCCCGGTGAGGAAGCCCGCGCCGCCGCGCCCCCGGAGCCCGGACTCGACGATCACGTTGATGAGGCCCTCGGGGTCCTTGCGGGCGAGGACGGTCCGGAGCGCCTCGTACCCGCCGGCCTCGAGGTACTGGTCGACGTTCTCCGGGTCGATCACGCCGCAGTTGCGGAGCACGATGCGCTGCTGGCGGTCGAGGAACGCGCGCTCGCGGCCCCGGCCTCCGCTCGTCCAGACGAGCCACTCCTCGATGGGCTCGCCGCTCCCGACGTGCTCCTCGAAGAGCCTCTCGACCCTGTCCGGGGTCATCTGTCCGTACTGCCAACGCGCGCCGCCCTCCTCGCGCACCTCCACGAGCGGCTCGCGGTAGCACATGCCCACGCAGCCGGTCTTCTCGACGCGGCAGAGGCCGTCGCGCGTCGCCGCCTTCGCGAGGATCGCGGCGTACGTCGCGCCGGCGCCCGCCGCGACGCCGCACGTGCCGAGCCCGACGAGGATCTTCACGGGCCGGCCTGCGCCTTCCGGTCCCGGTACGGCCGGAGCACCTTTCGGAGGTCGGCGGGCCTGAGGTTCCCGTGCGTGTCCTTGTTGACCATGAGGACCGGCGCGAGGCTGCAACAGCCCAGGCAGGCGACGGTCTCGACACTGAACGCGCGGTCGGGGGTCGTCTCCCCGGCGCCGATCCCGAGCTGGTCCTTCAGCGCCTTCGAGATCCCCTCGGCATTCGCGACGTGGCAGGCCGTGCCGTGGCAGACCTTGATGAGGTTGCGGCCCGCGGGGCGCAGTCGGAACTGGGCATAGAAGGTGGCGACGCCGAAGATCCGAGAGACGGGAATCCCGGTCTTCCGGTGGATCTCGGCGATGCGGTCCCGGGAGATGTAGCCGTCCTCGACCTGGAACTTCTGGAGAAGCGGGATCAGGACCCCGCCCTCTCCCGCGTAGTGGAGGTTCCGGAAGTCGTACGCGCGGGGCTGCTCTTCCGCGCCGGCGATGACGGGAGTCGCGTCAGTCATAGGGCGTCTCGAACATGCGGTTCAGGAGGCTCATCATGTCGTCGATGTTGCCGGTCCCCCCGAGGGCGTGCGCCCGGCACCCGCGGCGCGAGCAGAACTCCACGTAGCCGCCTCCGGCCACGTCGAGCGACGCCATCGGAGCGCCGCAGATCTTGCAGGCGAGCGGCAGCATGAGGCTCGCCTCGCACTTCGGACAGCCGAGCTCGACGACGTCGCCCTCCTGGAGGGCCAGGTCCGCTTCCGCGCCGTAGTCGCCGAAGACGGCGCTCAGGGAGATCTCCCCGTGCTGCTGCGTCCTTCGCACGTGGCCGTCGAGACGCACCCGCGTCCCGTCCGTGAGCGCGGCGCCGCACTGGGGACAGCGGAGATCGAGAACGAGCAGCTGCCGGGTCACGAGACCGTCTCCCTCGCCGGAGCGTTCGCCTTCTCCAGGCGTTCGAGGCGTACGAACACGCAGTCCTCCCGCGCGGCCTTGCCGCGCACGACGTCCTCGGCGTGGGCGGCGCAGCCCGGAGCGCCGCACGCGGCGCAGTCGCGGGCCGGCAGCTCCGCGAGAACGCGCTCGACCTCCCGCCGGCGCGCCGCCGCCTCGCGCAGATCGCGCCCGAGCGGTCGCACCGGGCGGGCCTTGAGGTGCTCCTCGAGGTCGAAGAAATGCTCCCGGAGCATGGCGCGCACCTTTTCCTCGGGCACAGCGGCCCCTTCGTCCGCGCGGCGACCGTGCCGTCGCACGATCTGCTGCACGGTGCGCCTCGCCGCGTAGCGGTTCTCCACGGTGAGCTGCCCGCTGATGCAGCCGTCCGGGCAGATGTACGCTTCGATGAAGTCGACGGCCTGGAGCTTGCCCTCCTCGATGTGGTCGAAGACCCGGAGCACGTCGCGCACGCCCGCCACGGTGATCGTGTTCGTGTTGCGCATCCCGGCGATCTCGCCGCCCGCCATCGCCCAGAGCAGGCCGCGCTCGCTGACGGGCGGCGGGTTCTCCGCGGGGCCGCCCGCTCGGACGGCCTTGAGGAGCGGACCGTAGACCTCGGCGATCGAGAACGCCCCGTCCAGGTACGACGCCTCCAGCGCCTCGGGGTGGCGGATGGACTGCAGGATGGCGCTGCACGGCGTGATGAAGAAGATGCCGATGTCGCCTGGGGCGAGCCCCTTCTCCGCCGCGAGCCGCCGGCGCAGGAGCTTGGCCGCGAGCTCCCGCGCGGTCTCGATCGGCAGGAGGTTGTCGAGGATGTCCGGGTAGCGAAGCTGGATGAGGTGGATGATCGCGGGGCAGGTCACCGAGATCTTGGGCCAGGGTCCGCGGCACTCCGAGAGATACGCGTCCGTCGCGCTCGCGTGCATGTCGCACATCGCCGACAGGTCGTAGACGTCGTCGAATCCGAGCGCGCGGAGGGCCGCGAGGACCTGACCCGGCTCCACGTCTCTCCCGAACTGGGAGTAGAGGGTCAGCGAGGGGAGCGCCACCGTGTACTTGAAGCGCCGGAGGTCCTCCGGAGTCGCGGTCGCCGCGTGCATCGCGCCGTGGCGGCACCAGCGGATGCACTCCCCGCAGTCGATGCAGAGCTCGGGGTCGGCCACGGCGCACCCGCCGCGCACCCGGATGGCTCCGGTCGGGCACGACTTGCAGCAGTCGACGCACCCCACGCAGCGCTGCGGGTCGAAGACGATGGAGTGTTCGTTCCGGGGGCGGCCGCGCTCCGCCGCGTCAGGCAAGCCGCACCGCATAGGTGAGCGTGGTGCCGACGCCGGGCGTCGACTCGAGCCGGAACTCGTCCGCGCTGTTCCTGATGTTCGGGAGGCCCAGCCCCGCTCCGAAGCCGCGGGCCCGCATCTCGGGCGTCGCGGTGGACCAGCCCGGCGTCATCGCGAGCGCGATGTCCTCGATCCCCTTGCCCCGGTCCGACACGACGACGCGCACGGCCTCGGGCAGCACCTGGAAGCTCAGGTCCGCCTCGTCGGCGTGCATGATGACGTTCATCTCGGCCTCGAAGTTCGCGATGGAGAGCCGGCGGATGAGGTCGGGACGGACCCCGAGGTCCTTGCAGACGGACTTGATCCGGGTCGCGACCTCTCCCCCGTGCTCGAAGTCCCCGCCGCGGATCCGGAAGGTCTCGGCATAGAGCACCTCGCTCAGGGCGCGGCCCCCGGGTGCTTGGTCGAAGCCGGCAGGCCGCCCCGGTGCAGCCGGCCGCAGGCCTCGTACATGGTCAGCGACGTGGACAGGAGGGGCAGGCCGCGCGCGCGGGCGAGGGCCATCACGGACGCGTCGGGCCGCTTGTCGTTGACGAAGAGGACGGCCTGCGCGTCGACGACGTCGGCCGTGTGCAGGGACTGAAGGCTCGTCAGCCCGGTCACGAGCAGCGGCGCGTGGCCCGAGAAGGCCAGGACCTCGCTCATGAGGTCGGCCGCGAAGCAGCCGCCGATTTCGCGGCCGCCGGCACGGTCGACGGTCACCAGCTCCGTGCAGCCGAGGAGCGTGACGATCTCCGCGAGAAGCATGCCCTCACCTCGTGGGGCGCGTCCGGGGGCCCGACTAGCGGATGCCGGCCTCATAGAGCTTCGTCGCCATCTGCCAGCGGTTCAGGGCCGTGGTGAACACCGCGATCTCGGCCTTCTCCGCCATCTTCACGACGTCGTCCGCGAGGGCCTTGCCCTGCGTGATGACGACGGCGCAGGTGTCGACCAGGTTCGCGGCGGCGATCACGTTGGCGTGCGCCTGCGCCGTGACGAGCAGGTCGCCGGCCTTCGCGTTGGCGATCACGTCGCTGACCATGTCCGAGATGTAGACGCCCGTCACGTCGCGGTCGAAGACCTTCGTGGCCGGCCTGAGCCCGAGCCGCTCCGCGAGTTCCTGAATCTTCATCCTGTGCTCCTCATTCCATGGACGTGAGGCCGAAGTCGATCGCGATCTGCTCGTACGTGATCTGGCGCTGGAGGCCGAAGAGGTCGGGAAGGATCAATACCTTCTTGCGCGGGCGGGTCAGGCGCTCGTTGAAGAGCGCGTTGAGGACCCGCACCTTCTCGAGGGGCAGGGGCGCCGGGCCCTCCGCGCCCTCGGTCGTGATCGCCACGTAGAGCGAGATCTGCTGGTCGTGGGCGAGGTCTCCGATCTGGCGGACCGTGCTCCCCGGAGCGCAGCAGGCGTAATAGAGGAGGCCCACGAGGTCGCCGAAGGACACGACCTCGCCGGTTTCGACGTCCCGGACGTCGAACTGAAAGGTCTGGGCGGCCTCCTGGGGCTTCCAGAACTGGTTCCCCTCGCGGTACTCCTCGAGGGGCGGGGTCCGTTCCGCGGCGAAGTAGGAGCGCCGGGCGAGGGTGTGGTTCTCCTGCTCGATCACGAGGTAGCCCTGCCGCACGTTCACCATCTCGTAGCGCCGTGTCCGGGGTTCACTGGCCATGCTTGGCGGTCCTCTCCCCACTCGAGCGGCCTCGCGACACGCTCTCTCGGATGAAGAATCGGGTAAGCTGACGCGCCGTGCAATGAAACGTTCGCATCATCCGGCGTCTCGCGGCGCTTCCTGGGAGGAGACCGCGCCCGCCGGACCGAAAGGAGCCGCCATGAAGGTCACGACCCCGAGGCTCGCCGGAGCCATCGCCCTCGCCGCCGCCGTCGGATTCGCGGGAGGCCTCCTCGCCGTCTTCGTCGCGGAGAAGGGCAAGCCGCTCACGACGCCGGTGAAGTAGGCGACCGCTCCGGAGCGCATGCGCCACGTCCTCGAGCAGGTTCCCTGGTCGCTCGCGATCATGGCCGCCCTCACGCTCGGCCTCGCGCCGTTCAGGCCGCCGCACGTCGTCGAGAAGCTCTCGATGCTCCTTCACGGGACTCTCGTGAGACCGATCGACTGGCTGGACCTCGTCCTCCACGGGACGCCCTGGCTGATCGTGATCCTCAAGGGGGCGTTTGCGCTGAAGACGTGACGGAGGGCCCCGGCTCCCCGCGGATGAGCCGTTTCGTGCGCGCCTGGAAGAACTCGTTCGGACGCGGTTCTGTATCATCGCGGCCCGCATGAAGGTTTCCGTCCCGAAGGAGGTGCGCGCCGACGAACGGCGCGTCGCCCTGGCCCCGGACACCGTCAGGAGACTCGTCGCGTCCGGATTCGCCGTCGCCGTCGAGGCCGATGCGGGTCTCGAGGCCGGATTTCCCGACGCCGACTTCACCGCGGCCGGCGCCGCCGTCCGCCGCCATCGGGAGGCGCTCCTCGCCGAGGCCGACCTCGTCGCCTGCGTGAACCGGCCGGAGCCGTCCGACATCGCCGGCCTCCGCAGGGGCGCCGCGGTCGTCGGCTTTCTCCGGCCGCTCGACGAGGCCGAGAGTCTCCGGCCGTTTCTCGCCGGGGGGATCACCGCGTTCGCGATGGAGCTCGTCCCGCGATCCACGCGGGCGCAGGCGATGGACGCGCTTTCGTCCATGGCGACGATCGCGGGCTACAAGGCCGTCCTCGTCGCCGCCGTCCGCCTCCCGAAGATGTTCCCGCTCCTCATGACGGCCGCGGGCACCGTGCCGCCCGCGCGCGTCGTCGTCGTGGGAGCGGGCGTCGCCGGCCTCATGGCCATCGCGACGGCGCGCCGCCTCGGGGCGGACGTCGAGGCCTACGACGTCCGCCAGGCCGCGGGCGAGGAGGTGCGCTCCCTCGGCGCGCGCTTCCTCGACGTCGACCTCGGCGGCATCGAGACGCAGGACGCCGGCGGGTACGCCCTCGAGCTCTCGCCGGAGGCGCTCAAGCGCGGGCGCGAACGGATCGCCGAGCGCGTGAAGGACGCCGACCTCGTCGTGACGACCGCGCAGGTCCCGGGCCGCCGGGCCCCCCTCATGCTCGACGAGGGCGCCGTGCGCGGGATGAAGGCGGGGGCCGTCGTCGTGGACCTCGCCGCGCCGACGGGAGGCAACACGGCGTTCACGCGGCCGGGCGAGAACACGGTCGTCGACGGCGTCTCGATCCTCGCGCCGCTGAACCTCGCGGCGACGGTCCCCCTCCACGCGAGCCAGCTCTACGCCCGGAACGTCGCCGCGTTCCTGAAGCTCCTCGCGGGCGAGGGCGGCGCGCTCACCGTGAACCTCTCCGACGACGTCGTGGCCGGCGCGTGCGCCGTGCACGACGGCAGGCCCGTGAATCCCCGCGTCGCCGCGCTCCTCGCGCCGGCTTCGCCCGACGGAGCGTCCCGATGAACGAAACCCTCCTCGCCGGCCTGTACGTCTTCGTCCTCGCGGCGTTCCTCGGCTACCAGGTGATCTCGCGCGTGCCGCCGCTGCTCCACACGCCGCTGATGTCCGCGACGAACGCGATCTCCGGCATCTCGCTCATCGGCTCGATCGTGACGGCCGGGGCGAAGTACAACACGGTATCGACGGTCCTCGGCGTCATCGCCGTCACCGCCGCGACGATCAACGTCGTGAGCGGCTTCATCCTCACGGACCGCATGCTCAAGATGTTCAAGCGCGAGAAGGGGCCGGAGAAGAAGTGAGCACGCAGACCCTCTTCATCGAAGGCACCTATTTCGTCGCGTCGGTCCTCTTCATCCTCAGCCTGAAAGGGCTGAGCCATCCCGACACGGCGCGGCGCGGCATGTTCCTCGCCGAGTTCGGGATGCTCATCGCCATCGTCGGGACCCTTCTCCATCGCGACATCGTGAGCTACGAATGGGTCATCGTCGGGCTCCTCGTCGGCTCGACGATCGGCGTCTGGCTCGGCGTCTGGGTGCCGATGACGGCCATGCCACAGCGGACGGCGCTCTCGCACGCGTTCGGCGGCCTCGCGGCGGCGCTCGTGGGCGTGTCGGAGTTCCTGAGGCACGGCGAGCACCTCGGGACGTTCAAGGTCACGGCCCTCGGCTTCGAGGTCCTCCTCGGCGGGATCACGTTCACGGGCAGCCTCGTCGCGTTCGCGAAGCTCCAGGAGCTCGTGAAGGGCGCGCCGATCGTGTACCCGGGGCAGAACGTCGGGAACTTCCTTCTCTTCGGGAGCGCATTCGTCATCTTCATCGCGCTCGTGCTCTCCCCCGCCCACACGATCCTCTTCTACGCGATGTGCGCGCTCGCGCTCCTGTTCGGCGTGCTCCTCGTCCTCCCGATCGGGGCCGCGGACATGCCCGTCGTCATCGCTCTCCTGAACTCGTACGCGGGGCTCGCGTCCGCGGCGACGGGCTTCGCGCTCGGCAACAACGTCCTCATCATCGCGGGAACGCTGGACGGCGGGTCGGGCTTCATCCTCTCGATCCTCATGTGCAAGGCGATGAACCGCTCGATCACGAACGTGCTCTTCGGCGCGTTCGGGAGCGGGACCGGAGGGGAGGCGGCGGCCGGCGCGGAGGGCGTCATGCGCGAGGTGTCGCTCGAGGACGTCGCGACGCAGCTCGCCTACGCCCGCAAGGTCGTCTTCGTGCCGGGCTACGGGATGGCGACCGCGCAGGCGCAGAACGCCGTGCGCGAGCTCGCGACACACCTCGAGTCCCGCGGCGTCGAGGTCAAGTACGCGATCCACCCGGTCGCGGGCCGCATGCCCGGGCACATGAACGTCCTCCTGGCCGAAGCGAACGTCCCGTACTCGCAGCTCTACGAGCTCGAGCAGATCAACCCGGAGATGCCGACGACGGACGTCGCCGTCGTCATCGGCGCGAACGACGTCGTGAATCCCGAGGCCCGCGACAACCCGAAGAGCCCGATCGCCGGGATGCCGATCATCGAGGTGGACCGCGCGAAGTCGGTCGTCGTCCTCAAACGCGGGCGCGGAAAGGGCTTCTCGGGCCTCGAGAACCCGCTCTTCTTCAAGCCGGTGACGGGTCTCCTCTTCGGCGACGCCAAGGGCAGCCTCACGCGTCTCGCCGCGGTCGTCGGGGAGCTGTAGCGGCGGCCCGTCTCAGGCCGTCCGGTAGCAGCCCGCGCAGCAGGCCGGGCGCGGGCCCGCGAACATCGCCTCGCGCACGAGGCGGGCTCGGGGGCCGTTCCAGATCCGGTTCGCGTCCTCGCCGCGGCTTCCGAGCCGGACCTCGTTCGTCCGATGGACGCAGCAGACGTGCGCGTTGCCGTCGACGTCGAAGAGGAGCCGCTTCCAGGGCTCGCCGCAGAGCGGCGCCGGCGGGAGGGTCTCGGCCGGGCCGGGCGCGTGCGGACGCACGGGCGCCGGCGCGGCGTCTCCATAGAGGATCTCGCAACTGAACCCGAGGCCGAGAGAAACGGCTCGCCGCCGCGCGTCGCCGAGAACCTCGTCGCGGCGGCCGTCCCGGAGCAGCACCTGCTCGGCGTAATCGAAGACCCAGCCGTCCGGCGCGACCGCGCGGTGAGCGCCCCCCGGCTGCATCTCCTGGAACATCACGCCGTCCGCGCCGATCCGGGCCGCGAGGTCCACGAACCCCGGCGCCTCGTGCAGGTTCTCGCGCATCAGCGTCATGTTGACCTCGATCCGCGGACCCGCCGCGAACGCCGCGTCGCGGACTCCCCGGAGCGCCCGGACCTTCGCGAGGAGGGCTTCGAAGTCTCGCCGCCGGCGTATGCGGAGATACGTGCCGGCGTTCGCCGCGTCGAGGGACACCGAGATCCACCCGAGCCTCCGGTCGACGAGCCGCCGACAGACGTCTGCGGTGAGGAGGAGGCCGTTGGAGTTGAAGCCCACGACCGGTCCTCCCCCGAGGGCGTCCAGGAGGCCGTCGAGATGGGGATAGAGGAGCGGCTCGCCCGCGCCGTGGAGGCCCACGCGCCGCGCCCGCGCGAGGAGCGGCAGCAATGCGCGCCACGTCGCGGGGTCCATGTCGCGGCGGCCCGGCGGAACGCCGCCGGCGTACCCGCACATCACGCAGGGCGGAACGACGTTGCAGCGCGTCGTGAGCTCGAGCCAGACCTCCTCGGGCGGCGCGCCGGCGAAGGCGCCCACACTCAGGTTCTTCCTCGCGTCGGCGACGGCTTCGGCTTCCGGCGCACGTCCGAGCAGCGAGTCGTAGAGGCGCTCCACGAACTCGACGTCGCCCCGGCCGGAGACGCGCCGCCGGATCGCCGAGTCGAGCCGGTTCAGCCGGGATTTCCACGGAGAGACGGGCATGGACGGCCTTTCGAGACCCTCGGGCCGGCGTCCGGACCCGGCGACGCCCCGTGATCCGCCTGTCTCGGCGGGCGGTGGCGCGCCGCGTCCTTCGGTCCTACCCTGGAAGTGACACGAGGTCGCCGTGGTTCACGCCGATCGCCCGTTCCACGTCACGCGGGGACCGGCGTCCGCACGGGCGCCTGCCGCCGCGCGCGGAAGCGGGCGCCGAGCCTCTCGAAGGCGAGGTAGACGACGGGCGTGATGTAGAGCGTCAGGACCTGCGAGACGAGGAGCCCGCCGATGACGGCGAGGCCGAGCGGCTGGCGGGATTCGCCGCCGTGGCCGAGTCCGAGCGCAATCGGCAGCGTCCCGGCGAGGGCCGCCATCGTCGTCATGAGGATCGGCCGGAAGCGCGTCAAGGAAGCCGTGAAGATCGCCGCCTCCGGCTCCATCCCCTGGCCGCGCTGCGCCTCGAGCGCGAAGTCGATCATCATGATCGCGTTCTTCTTCACGATCCCGATCAGCATGACGAGCCCGAAGAAGGCGTAGACGTTCAGGTCCCTGCCGAAGAGGATCAGGGTGAGGACCGCCCCGACGGCCGCCGACGGCAGCCCGGAGAGGATCGTCAAAGGGTGGACGAAGCTCTCGTAGAGGACCCCGAGGACGAGGTAGATCACGAGGACGGCGACGACGAGGAGGATCGACATCCCCTTCAGCGAGGACTGGAAGACCTGGGCCGTCCCCTGGAAGCTCGTCGTGATCGTGCCCGGCAGCGTCTGGAGGGCCAGCTTCTCGACGGCGGCCGTCGCCTGGCTCAGCGCGACGCCCTTGACGAGGTTGAAGGAGATCGTCGCGGAGGGAAGCTGGCCGAGGTGGTTCACGAGTAGAGGGCCGACGCTCGTGGACGACGTCGCGACCGCGTTCATCGGGACGAGAGCTCCGGTCCTCGAGCGCACGTAGAGGGACGCGAGGTCCGCGGGGCCGCGCTGGTGCTCCGGCTTCACCTCGAGGATGACCTGGTACTCGTTCGTGGCCGTGTAGATCGTCGAGATCTGGCTCGTGCCGTAGGCGAGCGCGAGGGCCTGCTGGATCTGGCCCGCCGTGACCCCGAGCGCCGAGGCCTTCTTCCGGTCGATCGTGATGTCGAGCTGCGGGTTCTTGATCTGCAGGTCGCTGTTCACGTCGCGGATCATGGAGAGCGCGTGCATCTTCCGCTCGAGGAGGGACGCGTCCGCGTAGAGCGCGGCCGTGTCGGTGCTCTGGAGAGTGAGCTGGTACTGGCTGCGCGTGTTCTGCCCGCCGACGCTGATCGCGGGCGGGTTCTGCAGGTAGAAGCGCAGGCCCGGAATCTGCGCGAGCTTCGGGCGCAGCCTGTCGATGATCTCTTCCGAGGAGGCACGCTCGCCCCGGGGCTTGAGCGTGATGAACATCGAGCCCGAGTTCGAGGACGAGTTGGGCCCCCCGGCGCCCACGGACGACTGGACGGACTGGACGCCCGGGTCCGCCCGAACGATCCCGGCCGCCACCTTCTGGCGGTCGCGCATGTCCTCGTAGGAGATCCCCTGCAGGCCCTCGACGCTCGCCCGGATGAACCCGATGTCCTCGTTCGGGATGAAGCCTTTCGGCGCGATCCAGAAGAGGAAGCCGGCGAGGACCGCCATGACGACGAGGATCGCGAGGGTGGCACGCTGGTGCCGAAGGACGCGGCGCAGCGTCCGCTCGTACGCGCGGAGGATCGCGTTGAAGAACCGCTCGAGCGCCGAGGCGATCCGGCCGTGTCCGCCCGCGCCGGGCTCCTCGCGCCTGAGGAGCCGGCTGCAGAGCATCGGGGTCAGGGTCAGCGACACGAATCCGGACACGAGGATCGCGGCGCTGATCGTGACCGCGAACTCCTGGAAGAGCCGGCCGAGGAGGCCCGCCATGAAGAGCACCGGGATGAAGACGGCGACGAGCGAGATCGTCATGGAGAGGATCGTGAAACCGATCTCCCTCGAGCCGCGCAGCGACGCCACCGCGGCGCTCTCGCCCTTCTCCATCCGCCGGACGATGTTCTCGAGCTGGACGATCGCGTCGTCCACGACGAACCCCACCGAGAGGGTCAGCCCCATGAGAGAGAGGTTGTCGAGGCTGAACCCGAGGACGGCCATCACGGCGAACGTGCCGAAGAGGGAGGTCGGCAGGGCGATCGACGGGATGAACGTCGAGCGGAGGTTCCGGAGGAACAGGAAGATGACGAGGACGACGAGGACGACCGTGAGGGCCAGCGTGAGCTGGACGTCGCGCACGCTGTCGCGGATCCCTTCGGAGCGGTCGAACATGATGTTCATGTGCATCGCGGCCGGGATCTGCAGGCGAAACGCCGGAAGGAGGGCCTTGACGGCGTCCACGACCTCGATCGTGTTCGAATCCGGCTGGCGCTGGATCGCGAGGACGATGCTCCTGTTCCCCTGGAACCACGCGGCCTGGCGCTCGTTCTCCACCCCGTCGAGGACGTTCGCGATCTCGCCGAGCCGCACGGGGGCGCCGCCCCTCCACGCGACGATCAGCGGACGGTAGGCGTCCGCGTTCAGGAGGCGGCCGTTCGTCTGGACGGCGAGCGCCTTCTCGGGCCCGTAGACGATCCCGACCGGCTGGTTCGAGTTGCCCGAGCCGATCGCCGAGGCGACCTCGTCGATCCCGATCTTCCGGCTCGCGAGGACCGCCGGGTCGACCTGGACGCGCACGGCGTACTTCTTCGAGCCGTAGACGTTCACCTGCGCGACGCCGCTGACCGTCGAGATGCGCTGGGCGAGGACGGTCTCGGCCCACTCGTCCACCTCGTACATCGGCAGCGTCGGCGAGGAAAGGACGATGAAGAGGATCGGGAACATCGAGGGGTTGACCTTGCGCAGGCTCGGGGGCGTCGGCATCGACGGCGGCAGCTGCGCGAGCGTGGCCGCGATCGCCGTCTGGACGTCCTGGGCCGCCGCGTCGATGTCGCGGTCGAGCGTGAACTGCAGCGTGATGTTCGTCGAGCCCTGGCCGCTCGTCGAGTTGATCGAGTCGATCCCGGCGATGCCGGAGAACTGCCGCTCGAGAGGCGTCGCGACGGCGGCCGCCATCGTCTCCGGGCTCGCCCCGGGAAGACTCGCCCCGACGTTGATCGTCGGGAAGTCCACCTTCGGGAGGTCCGCGACGGGCAGCGAGACGTACGCGATCGCGCCGAAGAGGAAGAAGCCCGCCATCACGAGAGTCGTCATGACCGGGCGCCGGATGAAGAGTCCCGAGACGTTCGCCTGGACCGGTTTGAGGCCGCCTCCCGCGCTCACCTAGACGGCCTCCGGCTCGGCGTCCTCCGGAAGGTCCGGGAGCGGCGCGGGCGACAGCTTCGCCTGGAGCGCGTCGAACGCGATGTAGACGACCGGCGTGAGATAGAGCGTCAGGACCTGCGAGACGAGGAGCCCGCCCACGACCGCGAGGCCGAGAGGCTGGCGCGACTCGGCGCCGGCGCCGATCCCGAGCGCGATGGGCAACGTCCCCATGAGAGCCGCCATCGTCGTCATCATGATCGGGCGGAACCGCACGACGGCGGCCCGGCGGATCGCCTCGGCGGGGCCCGACCCTTCGGCCCGGGCGGCCTCGATCGCGAAGTCGATCATCATGATGGCGTTCTTCTCGACGATGCCGACGAGCATGATGAGCCCGACGAACCCGTAGACGTTGAGGTCCTTCCCGAAGAGGAGGAGCGTCACGAGGGCGCCGAGGCCGGCCGAAGGGAGGCCCGAGAGGATCGTGAGAGGGTGGACGAAGCTCTCGTACAGGATGCCGAGCACGAGGTAGATGACGAGGATCGCGATCACGAGGAGGAACCCGAGGCCCCCGACGGACGACTGGAAGACCTGCGCCGTGCCCTGGAACGTGGCCGGGATCGTGAGCGGCAGCGTCTCGTCCGCGGCCTTCCTGACGCGCGCGGTCGCGTCGCCGAGCGCCACCCCGCGCGGCACGTTGAAGGAGACCGTCGCGGAAGGGACCTGCCCGAGGTGGTTCACGGCGAGGGGACCGGCGTTCTCGTCGAAGTGCGCGACGGAGGAGAGCGGGACGAGCGTGCCCGCGGCGTTCCGGACGTAGAGGAGCGAGAGGGCCGCCGGGCTGCTCTGGTATTCCGGCAGGAGCTCGAGGATGACCTGGTATTCGTTCGTGGACGTGTAGATCGTCGAGACCTGCCGCGTCCCGTAGGAGTTGTTCAGGGCGTCCTCCACCTGGGAGGCCGTGAGCCCGAGCGCGGACGCCTTGTCCCGGTCGATCGTGACGGCGAGCTGCGGGTTCTTGTTCTGGAGATCCGTCGTGACGTCGACGAGGCCCGGCAGGGTCTTGACCTTCGCCTCGAGAGCCTCCGTGTACCGGGCGAGCTCGGCGCGGTCGGAGCCCTGGAGCGTCAGCTGGTAGGGGCTGCGCGTCACCTGGCCGCCGATCGAGACGGACGGCGGATTCTGGAGGAAGACGCGGATCCCCGACACGCGGGCGAGCTTCGGCCGGAGCTCCTCGATGATCTCGTCGACGCTCTGCCGGCGCTGGCCGCGCGGCCTGAGGAGGACGAGGAGGTTCCCGGAGTTTCCGGCGGGGCTCGCGTCGCTCTGTCCGACGGTCGACGACACGCCGCGGACCGCCGGGTCGCTCCGGAGGATCTCGGTGACCTCCCGCTGGTGGCGCTCCATCTCCGCGAACGACACGCCCGGCAGCCCCTCCGTGTACCCGATGAACTGCCCCGTGTCGTCGCTCGACAGGAAGCCCTTCGGGATCGCGACGAAGAGGAAGGCCGTGACGACGAAGAGGATCCCCGAGAGAACGAGCGTCGCCCGGTGGCGCGTGACCACCCAGCCGAGACTCCGCTCGTACAGGTCGAGCCAGGCCTGGAAGATCCGCTCCGTCGCACGGAAAAAGCGCCCCTCGTTCGACACGTGCGAAGCCTTCAGGAAGCGGCTGCAGAGCATCGGCGTGAGCGTGAGCGAGACGAAGCCCGAGACGAGGATCGCGACGCTGATCGTGACCGCGAATTCCTTGAAGAGGCGGCCGAGGAGCCCGCCCATGAAGAGAACGGGGATGAAGACCGCGACGAGCGAGATCGTCATCGAGAGGATCGTGAAGCCGATCTCCTTGCCGCCCTTCAGCGCGGCCGTGAGGGGGTCCTCGCCGCCCTCCATGCGCCTCACGATGTTCTCGAGCATGACGATCGCGTCGTCCACGACGAAGCCGACGGAGAGCGTCAGAGCCATGAGCGAGAGGTTGTCTAGAGAGAAGCGCAGGAGCGACATCGCCGCGAACGTCCCGACGATCGACGCGGGGACCGCGAGGCTCGGGATGAGCGTCGCGCGGACGTTGCGCAGGAACAAGAAGATCACGAGGACGACGAGGGCGATCGTGAGGACGAGCGTGAACTCGACGTCGTGGACGGACTCGCGGATCGGGACGGACCGGTCGAAAAGGACGTCGAGCTTCAGCGCGCCCGGGAGCTGCGCCCTCAGGGCCGGGAGCTTCGCCTTGATGGCGTCCACGACGGCGATCGTGTTCGAGCCCGGCTGCCGCTGGATCGCGAGGGTGACGACCTGCTTCGGCGCCCTCACGGGCTCGCCCGCGGCGGCGCGCTCGGCGAACCAGTTGCCGATCCGGTCGTTCTCGACTCCGTCCACGACCTGCCCGAGGTCGCCGAGCGTCACGGGCGAGCCGTTGCGGTAGGCGACGATCATCGTCCGGTACGAGGCGGCCTCGAAGAGCTGGCCGTTCGCCTGGACCGTGAGGGACTGGTGCGCGCCGTAGAGAGTGCCCACGGGAAGGTTCGAGTTCTGCTGCTGGATCGCGTTCGCGACCTCGTCGATCCCGATCCCTCGCGCCGCGAGCTGGGACGGGTCGAGCCTGGCCCTCACCGCGAACTTCTGCGCGCCCGTCACCTGGACCTGGGCCACGCCCGAGATCGTCGAGAGCCGCTGCGCGATGAGCGTCTCGGCGACCTCGTCCACGGCCGTGAGCTCCATCGTCGGCGACGAGAGGACGAGGTAGAGGACGGGCTGGTCGGCCGGGTTGACCTTCTTGAGGGTCGGGGGCGACGGCATGCCCGGCGGAAGCTGCCGGGCCGCGGCCGCGATCGCCGTCTGGACGTCCTGCGAGGCCGCGTCGATGTTGCGATCCAGCGCGAACTGGAGCGTGACCTGCGTCGTTCCCTGCGAGCTCGTCGAGTTGATCGAGTCGAGGCCCGCGATCGCCGAGAACTGCCGCTCGAGGGGCGTCGCCACCGAGGCCGCCATCGTCTCGGGGCTCGCCCCCGGCAGGCTCGCGGTGACCTGGATCGTCGGAAAGTCGACGTTCGGGAGGTCGCTCACGGGCAGCGACCGGAAGCCGATCGCGCCGAACAGGAGGATCCCGGCCATGACGAGCGTCGTCATGACGGGCCGCCGGATGAAGGGCTCGGTGATGCTCATCCCCTGGTCTTGAGCTCGACCTTCGCTCCCGGGAAGAGACGCAGCTGCCCGTCCGTGACGACGCGCTCGCCGGCCGCGAGCCCCTTCGCGACCACGACGACGCCTTCGGCGGAGGGGCCCGTCTTCACCGGGCGCGGCTCGACCGTCATGTCGTCCTTCACGACGTAGACGTACGGGCCGTCCTGTCCCGTCTGGACGGCCTGCGAGGGGACGACGACGGCGTTCTGCTCGACGCCGGTCGTCACGGTCACCCTCACGAACTGCCCCGGCCAGAGCCGCCGCTCGGCGTTGTCGAAGGTCGCCTTGAGGCGGATCGTTCCCGTCGTCGTGTCGACGGCGTTGTCGACGAACGTGAGGACGCCCTCGACCGGACGCGACGCGTCGCTCGGGAGCGACGCCTCGACGCGCACGGGTCCCGCGGCCCGCGCGCGGTTCACCTTGCCGAGCTCTCCCTCGGGGACGGCGAACGTCACGTAGATCGGCTTCGTCTGCGTGATCGTGACGAGCGTCGTCAGGTCGGTCGCCTTGACGAGGTTCCCCTCGTAGACGAGGAGGTTGCCCGTCGTCCCGCTGATCGGCGAGCGGATCGTCGCGTAGGAGAGCTGGACCCTCGCGTTCTCGACGGCGGCCTCGTCGGCGCGGACGAGGGCGGCCTGCGTGTCCGCGCCGGTGCGGTAGGTGTCCCAGTCCTCCTTCGACGCGATCCCCTCGTCGTAGACCCTCTTGTAGCGCGCCTCGAGCGCGCGGGCGTTCACGAGCTGGGCCTTGTCCTTGGCGAGCGTGCCCTCGGCCTGGTCCAGGGCCGCCTGGTAAGGGCGCGGGTCGATCTGGAAAAGGAGGTCCCCCTTCTTGACCTCCTGGCCCTGCTTGAAGGCGATCCTCTGGATCTCTCCGGCCACGAGCGCGCGGATCACGACCGTCGAGTAGGCCTCGACGTTCCCGATCGCGTTCGTCGTGAGCGGTACGGCCTGCTGCGCGACCGTCGACGCCGTGACCGGGACGACCTCGGCCCGCGGGCCGCCCTTGCCGCCCGACTTCACGAGTGCGCGGGCCGTGGCCGCGCCGACGATCACGACGATGACGACCGCGGCCGCCGTCCGAACACGGCTGCGCCGCGCCGGGGCGGCCCCGGCCGGGCCTTCCCGACTCTCGCTCATGGCTCCTCCTGGGGCGTAAAGCGACTTCCCGCGAGAGCTTAGACCCGGCCCGTCCCGGCGTCTCAGAGCATGGACATGCGCCCCGGGGGCGCCGGAAGGCCCTCGACGATCCGGACCTCGCGCTCGACCGCGCCCGCCAGGAGGGCGAGGGCCGCCTGGTACGCGGGGCCCTCGTACGTCGCGACGGCGGCGGCGACGCTCTCGAACTCGATCACGACGCAGCGCTGGGCGAGCGCGCTCTCGTACGCCTTCGCGGGGAGGCCCCGGGCGAGGAACCGGCCGCCGCCCGCGACGATGGCCGGCGCGCCCGCCTCCGCGTATCGCGCGAGCGCGGCGGGGTCCGAGACGGACCGGTACGTCGCGATCCAGTAGCCCTTCGGCGCCATCAGATGATCCTGTCCTTCAGGCCCCGGCTCACCGCGGCGGACTTGGACGACACGTGGAGCTTCTCGTAGATCGACCGTACGTGGTTGCGCACCGTGTTGATGCTGATCTCGAGCCTGTCGCCCGCCGCCTGGTAGCTCGCGCCGTCGGCGAGGAGCCTCAGGAGGCGGACCTCCTGCGGCGTGAGGTCGTGCTCGGGCCGTCCGGCCGGCACGGCCTCGCGGAAGGCGCGGATGACCTTGCGCGCGATCTCGGGCGAGATCGGCGAGCCGCCCTCCTTCACGTCGTGGACGGCCTCGAGGAGCTTCGCGGGGGCGGTCTTCTTCGTGAGGTAGCCGGCGGCGCCGTTGCACAGCGACGTGAAGATCTGCTCCTCTCCCTCGTACACGCTCAGCATCAGGACCGCGACGGACGGATGCGCCTCGCGGACGAGGCGCACGGCCTGGGAGCCCGGCATCCCGGGCAGATGGATGTCCATGAGGAGGACGTCGGGCGCGACGGCGCCGGCCTCGCCGAGGCGCAGAAGCGCCTCCTCGGCGGAACGGTAGCCGCCCGCCCAGGTGAACCCGCGCGTGCCCCCGATCAGGAGGCGGAGGCTCTCCCTCAGGCCGGGATCGTCCTCGACGACGGCGACGCGGATCGGCGCGGGGAGCGGCACGGAGCTCACGACCTCCCGAGCGTGCGTCCCGATCCGCGCGAGGGACAGAGCATGTTCATGCCGCGCCCGCCGTTCCGAGCGGGAACGGGAGCCGCGCGACCGAGAGGCGCGTTCCGGACCCGGGCGACGACTCGACCTCGAGCCGTCCGCCGAGCGCCTCGGCGCGGACGCGCATGTTCTCGAGGCCCCGCCCCTCGGCCTCCGGAAGGTCGGTCCGGGCGGGGTCGAACCCCGAGCCGTCGTCCGCGACCTCGACGGAGAACGACTTCCCCTCGACCCGGAAGGCGACCGTCACGAGCCTCGCGCGCGAGTGGCGCGCCGCGTTCGTCACGGCCTCCTTGAGGAGGAGGAAGAGGTGGCGGCGCGGCTCGGCCGGGAGGTCGACCGCGGCGGCGCCCGCCGGCACCTCGATCCGGCAGGCGATGCCGCGGCCCTCGAGGAGGTCGGTCGCGAAGTGGCGCAGGCGGTCCGCGAGGCTCTGGAGATCGTCGTGGCGCGGGTCGATCGACCAGATCGCGTCGCCGAGCGCGTCGATCACGCCGCGCGAGGTTTCGCCGATCTCCTCGAAGAGCCGCGCGGCCTCCGACGCGGCGTCGAGGTCGCGGCGGCCGACCTCCGAGAGGATCGAGATGCGGGCGAGGCTCGAGCCGACGTCGTCGTGGAGGTCGGTCGCGAGCCGGGTCCTCACGCGCTCGACGGCCACCGCGTGGCGCACGCCCTGCCGGTGCACGAGGAACGCGGCGAGGCCGGCGAGGGCGATGGCCGAGACGAGGAACTCCGCACGCCTCCAGAACGGGGGCCGCACCCGGAACGACGCCGTCGCCTCGGGCCCGGGCAGGCCGTCCGGCGACACCGCGCGCACCGCGAGGCGGTAGGCGCCGGGCGCGAGGCCCACGTACCGCACCGTCGGGTCGGGGTTCGGCGGGCTCCACTGCGTGTCGAGGCCTTCGAGGCGCGTCTCGTAGAGGATCCGCCCGCCCGGCGTGAAGCTCGGCGAGGCGAAGTCCACGCGCACGCGGTTCTCGTCGGGGGCCAGCGTGAGCCCGGTCAGCGCGACCGTGCCGAGCTCCGGGACCGGACGCACGTTCCCGTTCACCCGGAAGCCGGCGATCACGGCCCGCGGCGCGGACGCCGGCGCCTCGGGAGCGGGCACGAGGCGCGACACCCCCTCCGGCGTGCCGAACCAGAGCGCGCCCGAGGCGTCCCGCGCCGCCGACGTCACGAGGTTGTTGGGGAGGCCGTCCGCCGTCGTGAAATGCGCCTGCCGGAGGGTGGCGGGGTTCAGGCGCACGACGCCGCGCGTCGTCCCGATCCAGACGAGGCCCGAGGCGTCCGCGACGAGGCACAGGGCGCCCGCGTCGACGGCTCCGCTCTCGACGGGGACGGCGCTCGCCGAGAGCGTGGGGGCGCCGGGGTCGAGGACGCGCAGCAGGCCCGCGTTCCCGTTCGCGATCCACAGGCAGCCCCCCGCGTCGAGGAGGAAGTCGTGGACGAATCCCTCCGGCGCCCCGTGCGCGGGGTCGAGACGGTCGGCCCGGCCGGCCGTGAGGCGCACGGCGCCGCCGTTGCCGAAGCCGATCCAGAGGTCGCCGCGGCCGTCCTCGAGGAACGAGAGCGGCGCGCCCTGGGGAAGGCCGCCCTCCGGCCGGACGGCCACGAAGCGCCCGGCGGCCGCGTCGAACCTGAGGAGCGGGTCCCGACTGTCGTAGACGCCCGCGAAGAGCCTCCCGTCCGAGGACTCGAAGAGCGCCGAAACCTCCCCGGACACGCCCTCCGCCGGCCCGTAGACGCGCGCCGGCGCGCGCGCGAGCACGCTCGAGAACGCGAGCGGGGGCGTGCGCGCGAGCCCGCCGGGCGTCGCGACCCACCACGCGCCGGAGCGGTCGCGCAGGACGGACCGCCCCCAGATGAGGCGGCCGAGGACCGGGGCCGCCGCCCGCGGCCAGCGGATGGAGCGAAACGCCTCGCCCTCCCGCCGCGCGAGGGCCGTGTTGCCCCGCGACGCGACGTAGAGGGCTCCGCCGTCGCCGCGGAAAACGGCGGCGACCTGCGCGTCGAGGAGGCCGTCCTCCTCGGCGAACGACGTGAACCCCGTCGGCCTCACACGGAGGAGGCCGGTGCTCTGCGTCCCGATCCAGACGTTGCCTTCTCGGTCTTCCAGGAGCTCGCCGAGAATCCCGTCGCCGAACCCGTGCCGGCGCCCGAACAGCTCCAGCCGCCCGCCGCCCGCGATCGCGAGGCCCACGGTCGTCGTGAGAGCGACGCGCCCGTCCTTCAGCTCGAGGATGCGCTGCCAGGCGGACGGGCCCGCCCCGGGGATTGCGCCGAGCGCGCGCCACTCGCCGGGCCGGTCGGGCAGGACGAGCCGGCCCCCCGGGAGCAGGGCGCCCGCGGTTTCCGCGCCGCCCTTCTCCCAGCCGGGAGCGCCGACGACGAGCCGCGCGGGAGTCGAGGCCCAGAGCCGGCCCGCGCGATCGACGAGAAGCCCCCTCACGTCCTCGGCGCCGGGCCCCTTCCACAGGCGAAGACGCTGCGGCGGGGAGCCGGCGCGGATCCGGAAGAGCCCTCGCGAGGTGCCCGCGAGAATCGTCCCGTCCGGGGCCGGGCGGAGGACGCGCACGACCGCGCCGCCCGTCGCCGCCGCGAGACCCGCCGCGCGCGCGGCCGTCCCGTCGCCACCGCCCTCGTAGAGCTCGCCGCCCGTTCCCCACCAGACCGCGCCGCCCGGACCGGCGAACACGTATTCGACGGGCCTCCCGGCCGGAGGGCCCGCGGGCCGGAAGACGGGGCGCGTCGACGGCGCGGAGGGGCCGAGGCGCGCGAGGCCCCCCGACGTCGCGACCCAGACGGCGCCGTCCGCGGATTCGGCGAGCGCGTAGATGCGCGGCTTCGGCAGCCCGTCTTCGTCGTCGTAGATCCGGAACCGCTCCCCGTCGAAGCGGGAGAGGCCGTTCAGCGAACCCACCCAGAGGTAGCCGCGCGAGTCCTTCAGGAGGGCCGTGACGGTCTCCTCGGCGAGGCCCTCGGACACGCCGTGCCGCTGGACGGCGAGGCGCTCGGCCGCGACGGGCCCGGCCAACGCGGGGACGAGGAGCAGCGAGGCCGCGGCCGCCGAGGTTCTCATCTCCCCCGCATTCTGACCTCTCGGGCACCGAGGCGCGCGGCGATCCGCGAGAGAGGATCCCGGAGCTTCGCGACGACGCGTCCCTCGGCGTCGAGGAGGACGGGAATCTCCCGCCCGAACCTCCCGGAGAGCGCCGGATCCGAATCGACGTCGACGTCCGTGAGCGTCCCGCCGAGCCGCGCCACCAGCGGTCCGACCCGGGCCCTCATGTCCTCGCAGAGATGGCAGCCGGGACGCGTGAGGAGGCGCAGCGCGGGCGGGACCGCGGGCCTGCGGCGGAAGAGGCGTCCGAGGGGGCTCACGCGGCCGGCGCGGCTGCGGGGGGATGCGGCCCGCGCGGCAGCCCGGTCAGGACCCTCCACGTGTAATGGAGGGCGGAGACGGTCGCGAACGCCGCGACGAGCCACATGCAGACGGTCGCGACGACGGTCTGGAGCCGGTGCACGTTCACGAGGAGGATGGCGGTCACGGTCGAGATCTCGAGGAACGTCGTGAGCTTGCCGAGGAGGGACGGCGGGAAGGAGCGGATCCCGAGCGCGAGGAACAGGACGAGGCAGGTCACGAGGATGTAGACGTCCCGGAAGATCGTGAGGACGAGGAGCCACATCGGGATCCGCACGGACGTCGGCGTCGAAGGCAGCGCGAAGACGACGAACGTCGACACGAGGAAGAGCTTGTCCGCGATCGGGTCGAGCCACGCGCCGAGCGGCGATCCCATCCCGAACCGGCGCGCGACGTAGCCGTCCACGATGTCCGTGACGGCGGCGGCGAGGAAGATCACGAGCGCCGCCCAGGGGCGCCCGCCCAGAATCGCCATCACGAGGAACGGGAGGGCGGCGAGCCGCGCGAACGTCAGGAAGTTCGGCAGGGTCCAGGGGCGGAGCTCCATGGCGGGCGCCGGTCAGCCGGGCGGCGACGGCGCGGCCGCTCCCGGCCCCTCCAGCCGCACGTAGACGGCCTTGCCCTTCGGGACGATGAGCTGTTCGGCCGCCATCTGGGACATCGTGCGCGAGACGGTCTCGCGCGAGGACCCGATCGTGTCGGCGATCTCGCGCTGCGAGGGGCGAACGACGACGGACCAGCCGCCGCCGGCCTTGCGCCCGCGCGAGACCGCGAGCTCGCGGAAGTAGCGCGCGAGGCGGGCCTTGACGTCCAGCGAGGCGAGGCCCTCGATCGTCGCGTTCGCCCGCCTCAGGCGGGCCGAGAACGCGGAGAGGAGCGCGCGGGTGAGGACGAAGTTCGACTTCAGGAGGTCGAAGAAGACGGCCCGCGACAGGATCGCGAGCTCGGACTTCTCCTGCGCGATCACGCTCGCCGAGCGCGGCGCGTCGTCGAGAAGGGCCATCTCGCCGAAGTGGTCGCCCTCGCCGAGCGACGTGAGGACGACCTCGCGGCCGTCCGGGGCGACGATCGCGACCGCGACGCGGCCCTTGACGATCACGTAGAACGCGTCGCCGGGCTGGCCCTGCTCGACGATCGTCTCTCCGCGGCGGAACGCGCGGATCGCCGCGGCCTTCGCGAGGGCGACCCGGTCCTCCGGAGCGATCCCCTCGAAAAGGGGGACCTTGGAGAAAAGCTCCGTGACGATCATCGCGATCCTCCTGGGCGGGCCATTCGCAGCGTGGCTTCGATCGCCGCCACCGCCTCTCGGCCGCCGACCTGCCGGGATCCCTCCGGGAGTATGCCGCACTCGGCCAGGGACGCGGGGCACGCGAGAGCTCCTCCCGCGAGGACGGCGAGCCGCCGCAAATGAGACGCCATCTCGCTGCGCGTCACGGGCGCGTCGGCGCCGCCGAGATGCGTCTCGCGCGAGACCGTGAAGAAGCCGAGTCCGATCGTCCTGACGAGGGCGGCGCGCTCCGGCCTGTCGACGACGTCGACGGCGACGTCCGCTCCCGGCGGGATCCGCGCCTCGCGCACCTCCGGCGACAGCTCCACGAGGAGCGCGGCGAGCTGGGCGCGGGTGAGGCGCGTCGAGAGGGCCGCCTTTCGCGCCGTCGCCGGGAGGTTCTGCACGCGGAACTCGAAACCGGCGGCCGCCGCCTTCTCGCCGAAGGCCGGATCCGACTTCGCGAGCTGTTCGTAGAGCGACTCGGCCTCGGCCCAGCGCCCCGTCTTCGTCGCGAGGGAGGCGAGGGACTCCGTCATCGACGCGTCTCTCGGGTCGATCTCGTAGGCGCGCCGCGCGGCCGTCCACGCGTCCTCGAGGGCCCCCTCGGCCTCGGCGGCCCTCGCGAGAAGCCTGTATCCCGCGGCCGCCCGCGGATCGATCTCGAGGATCGACACCGCGGCGCGCCGCGCCGCCGCCACGTCCTTCCTCGAGAGCGCCTCGTCGGCCTCCGCCGCGCGCCGGAGAACGAGCGCGTCCCGGACCTCCTTCTCGCGCGAGGCGTAAGCCGGATCGGCGGGCGCGAGCCGCACCGCTTCGCGGTACCCGTCGAGCGCGTCGCGCAGCCGGCCCTCGGAGGCGTCCGCATCGGCCCGGGCCGCGGCGGCCCGGGCGCGCGCGAGGGAGGGATCCTCCCGCGGCGGCGCCGAGACGCATCCCGCGGCGGCCCCGAGGACGACCGCCAGCGCGAGGGCGAGCCGCCGGGTCAAGCCGTCGGGGTCCGGACCGCGGGGGGCGCGACGGACGGGGCGCTGCTCCCGGTCGAGACGACCGACGCGACCGCGTGCTTGTAGACCATCTCCTCCCGGCCGTCGACCTCGACGACGACCGCGTACTTGTCGAACCGACGGATGCGCCCCACGCGCGTCCGGCCCGAGAGAAGGGTCACCTCGACGATGGTGTTGTCCTTGCGCAGCTGGTAGAAGAACCCGTCCTGAACGTTGATGGGCGGCTTCGGCGACCCGATCATGAGCGACTCCCTTCCAACCCGGTGAGAGAAGCAAAAAGCGGGCGCGCGAGACGCGCCGCCAGATCGACGAGATCGGGGCGCGCGGCCGAAACGGGCACGAGGCCGGGCTCCCGGCGAAACCAGGTCTCCTGCCTCTTGGCGTAGCGGCGCGTGTCCCTCAGGATCCGTTCCTTCCACTCGGCTTCGTCGAGCGTTCCCCGGACGAAGGCCGCGGTATCACGGTACCCGATCGCCGAGAACGCCGGGGCGGCGAGCGGAATTCCGGCGGCGAGGAGGGCGCTCACTTCCTTGGGGAGAGCAGCGGCAAATCGAATTCGAAATCTCTCCGCGATTCTGTCATGGAGGACCGCCCGCGGCAACGTGAGGAGGAGCTTTACCGAAGGCCGGGTCCACGCGGGCCCCGGTCGATCGCGGTAGAGGCGCGACGGGCGCTCCCCCGTGAGGAGCAGGATCTCGAGCGCCCGGATCGCGCGCGCCGCGTCGGCGTCCGCGAGGCGCTCCGCGAGCTCCGGATCGAGGACGGAGACCATCTTCTTGAGGTACGGCGCGCCGCGCCGCGCCGCGAGGGCCTCGAGCGCCCGGCGCAGGGCGTCGTTCCGCCGCGGGCCTTCGAACAGGCCGCCGAAGAAGGCGCGGACGTAGAAACCCGTCCCGCCGGCGAGGATCGGAAGCCGCCCCCGCGCGAGGATCTCCTCGGAGAGGCGGCGCGCCTCGCCGGCGAACTCCCCCGCGCTCCAGGGCTCGGTGGGCGCCCGCGCGTCCACGAGATGATGAGGGGCGCGGGCACGGAGGTCGGCGCCCGGCTTGGCGGTTCCGACGTCGAAGCCGCGATAGACGGCGAACGCGTCCGCCGAGACGATCTCGCCACCGAGGCGCTCGGCGAGGGCGACGGCGAGCTCGGACTTTCCCGTCGCCGTCGCGCCCACGATCGCGAGGACGCCGGTGGGGCGGCTCACGGCCGGGACCTGGCGACGGACTCCGGGAACGCCGGCAGGATGCGGCCCGACGCCAGCGTGAGGGCGATGTCCCCGTCGCGGTCGGTCCGGAAGACGCGCACGCCGGCCGCGGCGAGCCGCGCGAGGACCTCGGGGGCGGGGTGGCCGAACCGGTTGCGGCGGCCGACGCCCACGAGGGCGACGCGGGGCGCGACGCGCGCGAGGAGAGCCGGCGTCGTCGACGTGCGGCTCCCGTGGTGCGGCACCTTGAGGACGTCGGCCGAGAGGTCCGCCCCGGTCGCGAGGAGGTCGCGCTCGGCCAGCTCCTCGACGTCTCCCGTGAGGAGGATGGTCCGGCCCTCCGCGCGCGCCCGGAGCACGAGCGAGCCGTTGTTCTCTCTCGAGCGCGGATACGGAGCGTCGGAAGGGTGCAGGACGTCGAAGGCGATCCCCGCGGCCTCGAAGGCCTCCCCGGCGCCGAGCCGCTCGACGACGAGGCGCCTCTTCCGCGCGGCGGCGAGGAACTCGTCGAGGAAGAGATTGCGCGGGGCCGCGCGCGGCAGCACGACCCTCCTCACCGGCAGGGAGGACAGGACGGCCAGGAGCCCGCGGGCGTGGTCCGGGTGCGGATGCGTCAGGACGACGGCGTCGAGCGAGACGGCGCCGAGATCGGCGAGCTTCGGGACGAGGCGCAGCCGGCCGAACTCGTAGGCCTCGTCGGGACTGCCGCCGCCGTCCACGAGGACGGTTCCGCGCGGCGTCGAGAGGATCCAGGAGTCGCCCTGCCCGACGTCGACGGCCCGGAGGACGACCGTCCCCGCGGCCGCCCGCGACGGCGCGGCCGCGACGATCGCGAAGCACGCGAGGAGGGCGCCGCAGAGTCCGCCGCGCCGCAGAGGCCGGACCCTCGCGAGGCCCGCGACGAGGAGGAGCCCGGCCGCCGCCGCCGCGAGCGCGAACGAGGGCGTCGGGACGACGCGCACGGCGTGCAGCCGGTCGAGCGCCTCGAGAACCCCGAACTGCGCGTCGGAAAGGAGGCGGAGGGGAACGATCGCGACCGCCGCGGCCGCGGGCGACACGAGGAGGAACGGCATGAGAAAGAGGCCGGCGACGAGGAAGACGCCCGAGAGCGGGACGATGAAGGGATTCGAGAGGATCGCGACGAACGGAACGACGTTGAAGACGAACGCCTGCACGGGCAGGACGGCGAGCTCGGCGCCCAGCGTGGCCCCGAGCGCGTCCGCCAAGAGGGGGGGAACGCCGCGCCGGCGCAGCGAGGAGACCACGGGGGCCCCGAACTCCGCGAGGCCGAAGACCGCCGCGAACGTCAGGAGGAAGCCGACGTCGAAGAGCGACGACGGGTCGGCGAGCAGGATCACGGCCGCCGAGAACCCGAGCACGTGCTCGGGTGAGGTCGGCCGGCCGAGGAGGCGCGCTCCGAGGTAGAGGCCGATCATGAGCGCGGCGCGCCACACGGGCGGCCTCCCCCCCGCGAACACGGCGTAGAGGAGCGTCGCGACGAGGACGATCGCGTCCCGCGCGAAGAGCGAAACGCCCGCGCGGCGCACGAGGAATCCGAGGAGCGCCGCGACGAGCGCGACCTGCAGACCCGAGATCGCGACGATGTGCGCGACCCCGCCGTCCCGGAACGCCCCGACGACCTGCGGGCCGAGGTCCTGCGTCTCGCCGAGGACGAACGCGAGGAGGAGCGCCAGGGCCGTCCGGTCGTCCGGCGCCGCGTCCGCGAGATTCGCGCGCAGCCGCCGCTTGAGCGCGGCGCGCGCCCGGTAGACGGCCGCGAGCGGCCCCGCGGGGCCCGAGAGTCTCTCGATCTGCCGCGCGCTCTTCAGGAGGAGATGGGGCTCGTCGGGGAGGTCGAGGGGCGAGCGGCGCGGGCCTCCGCTCTCGGGCAGGCGGAGGGCGCCTTTCACGCGGACGAGGTCCCCGACCTCCGCGACGAGCGACGGATCGGCTTCCCCCGCGACCGCGAGCGTCACGGGCGCCTCGAGGGGGATCGGCTCCCCGTCGCACGCCGCCGACTCGACGCTCAGCCGCGAGCGGCGCAGCGACCCGCCGGGGGTCCACGGAGCGTCGAGACGCCCGACGACCTCCACGAGCGCCCCGCCCACCTGGGGGTCGCGGAGGGTCGCGGCCGCGATCGCGGCGCGCCCCGCCTCTTCCGTGCGCGAGGCCGGGCCGAGCCAGCGCGCGCGCGCGGACCAGAAGCCCGCCGCCGAGGCGAGGACGAGGCCGCCGAGCCACGCGGATGGGCCGCGCCCGCGGCCCGCCGCGACGGCCGCCACCGCCGCCACGACGAGAGCAGCGGCGCCCGCCGCGGGGAGCGGCACGGAGAAGGACGCCGCCGCGAGGACGCCCGTGGCGATCGCGAACGCACCCGGGAGCGACGGGGCACCCGCCTCGAGCGACCAGGAGCGCCTCATGACCCGCTTCTATCCGATCGGACGCGCGGCGAGCAAGGCCGCCGTCTCGACGTGGTGGGTCTGCGGGAAGAGGTCGAGGAGCGTCAGCCGCGTCACCGCATAGCGCCCCTTCAGCGCCGCGAGGTCGCGGGCGAGCGTCGCGGGGTCGCACGAGACCATGAGGACCCGCGCCGGCGCAAACCGGAGGATGCCCTCGCGCACCTCGGGCGACAGACCGGCTCGCGGGGGATCCGCGAGAAGAAGAGACACCGGAGACTCGGATTTCTTCGAGTGGAAGAAGGACTCGGCGGAGGCGCGCTCGGCCCCCGCGAGAGGGAGCCCCTCTGAATGCCAGGATCGGAGGTTCTTCGAAAGTGAATGAAAGGAGGACGCCTCGATCTCGACCGCCGTCACGTCGCCCCCGCCCGTTTCCGCTGCGAGCTCCAGCAACGGACGCGTCATGAACCCGACGCCGGCATAGAGATCCACCGCCCGAAACGAACGCCCGACGTCCCCCTCTTCCCTTCTGAGAAACTCTTCTCTCCCGCGTCCGGCGCGAAGCGCCGCCCGGATCTCCTCGAGGAAGGCGTCCAGGAGAAAGAGATTTCCCTGAAAAAAAGAAGAGACGGAAACTGAAAAGTCGACGCCGCCGGCGCGGAGAACGAGCTCCGACGGCCCGTCCGACGCCACCACCCGCCCGCCCGCGTCGACGACGCGAAGCCCGTCGAACGGCCCTCGTCCCCTCTCTCTCGCCTTCGAAGAAATCTGCAGTCCATGACCCTCGTCCAGGCGCAGCTCGCCGAGGAGGGTTCCCCCGTCCCGGGATTCCAGCGTCAGAAGGTCCCCTTCAAGGGGTCCGAACGACCGAAGGTGCTCCCTCAGACCGGGCAGCCTCTCCCTTAACGGCCTCGACACGATCTGGCAGCCCTCGAGGTCCGCGACGGCGTTCGAGAGCGGCGCGAAGAAGCCGAGGCGGCCCTCCCGGTCGACGTGCAGCCGGTTGCGCACCCGGTAGTTCGGCGGCGAACCCAGCCAGCGGGGCTCGGGCAGGTCGCCGGGCGCGAGGCCGCCGAGCCGCCTCAGGGCGTCGAGGACGATCTGCGTCTTGAGCGCGCGGTGGTCGTCGGGGCGCGCCGCCGGCCAGTCGCACCCGCCGCAGGCGCCGCGGAGCGCGAGCGCGCACACCTCGGCGTCCGGACGGCGGGATCGACCGGCCTCGAGGATCGCTTCCGCCCGCCCGCGGATCAGGCGCGCCGACACCTCGTCCACGCGCACGCGGACGCGGTCGCCCGGGAGCGCGCCCGCGACGAGCGTCACGACTCCTCCGGCGCGCGCGAGGCCCTCCCCTCCGGGGACGACGCGCTCGACGACGGCCTCGAGGGCATCGCCCTTCCGGACGTCAGCCATGGAGAAGCGTCAGCGCCGGCAGTTCCAGCAGGAGCCGCACCTCGCGGCGCGTGAGCGCGCGCCGCATGCGATCCACGACGTGGGCCGACACGCCCGTGACGTCGCCGAGGGAGGAAGAGACGCGGGATTCGACGAGTTCCTTCTGCTTCGGACCCAGAATGCGGAGGGCCGACCTCACGAGCGACGCCTCGATCGCCGCCAGAGCCTCCTCGGATTCCTCGAATGGAAGATCGCGCGGCAGCGCTTCGATCTTCGAGACTGCGGCGAGCAATGCGGACCGGAGTTTTCGGATTTCTTCGAAGGTGGAAGGATCGGCCGCCGCGCGAGGAACCGCGTCGGCGCGCCCCGTCGCTCCTCCCCCGCTCACCCTTCTAAGAAGATCTTCAGCGCCTTCTGCGGTTGCGAGAGCGTCGCACATGGCGCGCAGGCGTTGAAAAAGCAAAGCAAGAATTTCTTCCCTCGCGGGCGCGTCCGCGCCCGCCACGGAGGGCTCGAGAGCCTTGCCCACGAGCCCCCGCCGCTCCATCTCCCAGAGCTCCTCGACGGCGTCCGCGCAGTACGCGATCGACGAGATCTTCCCGGCCTGGCCGCGCGCGCGCCGCTTCTCGAACGCTTCGCGGACGGCCCGGATCACCGTGTCGACCGGAATGCCCGCCTCCCGCCACCCGCGGATCAGCATCCAGTCCTTCGGCGAGAGGAGGAACGGCGTCCCGCGCTCGGCGATGAAGGCCTCCTCCACGCTCGTGGCGTAGGCCTCCTCGTCGGGCACGGCAGACTCCATGTCAGAAGAGGAAAACGTCTCCCGACACGAGCGTCTCGTCGCCGCCGTCGGTCGCGAGGCGCAGGAACCCGTCCGGCGTGACGCCCGCGTACGCGCCCCGGCTCAGCCGACCCCCGTCGCGCACGGACAGGATGTCCCCGGGAGCGTGCGCCGAGACGGCGGCGAACGCCTCGGGGAGAGGCTCGGCCGCCGGCTCGCCGAGACCCGCGTCGAGCAGTTCGAGCACGGCCTCGAGCGGCTCCTCGCCCTGAAGGAGGGCCGGCGCCACGCCGCACTCCTCGAGGCTCGTCGCGTCCGTCAGGCCGCGGGCGTCGAGGTCGGCGCGCGTCCCGAGGACGTTGACGCCGAGACCGACGACGGCCCAGCCCTCGCCCTCGTCGTTCGCCCGGGCCTCGACGAGGATTCCGCCGAGCTTCCGCCGCCGGACGAGCAGGTCGTTCGGCCACTTGAGCCGGACGTCGAGCCCGAACGCCGACGAGAGGCCGCGCGCGACGAGGATCCCGGTCTCGACCGGGAGCCGCACGCGTCCCGGTCCCTCGGGCCAGGGCACGATCGCCGAGAGCGCGAGCGCCCCGGGCAGGGGCGTCCACGACCGGCCGGCACGGCCGCGGCCCGCGGTCTGCTCCCCCGCGACGACCACGGTGAGGCGGATCTCCTCGCTCTCCTCGAGCATCTTCTCGACGATCGCCCTTCCGAGGTCGTTCGTCGAGGGCGTCGCCGCGACGAAGACGAGGTTGTGGATGCGCGCGAAGCGCCGCCCGCCGAGCGGCGCGAGCGAGCCGAGCGGCGAGCCCGCGGGCGGGACGATCGCGCCGGCGGCGGTCATCGCCCGGAGGCCCCCACGAGGTTTCCCTGGAGCCGGCGGACGCGTTCGGAAATCTCCTCGAGCTGTTGCCGCGTCTTCGCGACGACGGATTCGGGTGCCCGCGCGAGGAAGCTCGCGTCGGAGAGCCGCGCCTCGATCCTGGCCGCCTCCTCGCGAAGCCGTTCCACGTCGCGTTCGATCTTCACTCTGTCTTCAGAAGAAATCTCCCTCTTCGGGAGCTCGACGACGATTCCGGCTTCCGCGATGACGTCGCGGTGCGCACCCGGCCAGCTCACACTCGAAGAAATCTCCACCGCCTTCAGCCTCGCGAGATGGCTGAGGAGCGGAACGTGACGCTGCATTTCCTTCGAAAGGGGCCCTTCCGGGAGCTCGAGGCCGAGCTTGAGCGTCTCCGTCTGCGGGAGGCCGCGTTCGGCCCGGAGGTTTCGCACTCTGGTCACGATTGCGCGGATGAGGTCCACGGCCTTTTCGGCCTCCGCGTCCGTCCACTCCGGATGCGGCTCGGGAAACTTCTGGAGCGCGAGGCCCAGGCCGTCGCCGTTCAGGGCCTCGCGGATCTCGCACGAGACGAACGGCATGAAGGGGTGGAGGAGCGCGAGCGAGTCGAGGAGCACGCGCTTGAGGACGCCGCGCGTCTTCGCCTTCTCCGGCTCGGGAACGTCCGCGCCGCGCAGCACGGGCTTGACCATCTCGACGTAGCCGTCGCAGAACTCGGACCAGAAGAACTGGTAGAGCGCGTTCGCCGCCTCGTCGAAGCGGTAGGCCTCGAGGGACGCGTTGACGCGCTCCGCGGCGTCCGAGAGACGCGCGAGGATCCAGCGGTCGACCGTCGAGAGCGTGCGGAACTCAAGAGCGCGCGTGTCCGCGCCGTCCCCCTCCGAGATCAGGGGCAGCGCGAAGCGCGCCGCGTTCCAGACTTTCGTCGCGAACGCGCGGTAGCCCGCGACGCGCGTCTTGCCGAACGGGAGGTCGCGGCCCGTGCCCGAGAGGATCGCGAGCGTGAAGCGCACCGCGTCCGCTCCGAACTCGTCGCACATGTCGAGCGGGTCGACGACGTTTCCCTTCGTCTTCGACATCTTCTGGCCCTTCTCGTCCCGGACGAGGCCGTGGAGCACCGCGTCCCGGAAGGGCGCGCGGCCGTCGAACCACGTCCCGGCCATGATCATCCGGGCGACCCAGAAGAAGATGATGTCGAAGCCCGTGACGAGGACGCTCGTCGGATAGAAGCGCGCGAAGTCCGGCGTCTTCTCCGGCCAGCCGAGCGCCGAGAGCGGCATGAGCCAGGACGAGAACCACGTGTCGAAGACGTCGGGGTCGCGCGTCAGGGCGCTCTTCCCGCACGTCCCGCACGCGTCCGGGTCCGGGGCGCCGGGCCTCGGGACGGTCACGTGGCCGTCCGCGCAGGTCCAAGCGGGGATCTCGTGTCCCCACCAGAGCTGGCGCGAGACGCACCAGTCGCGGATGTTCCGCATCCACTCGTCGTACGTCTTCTTCCAGAGCTCGGGCGTGAAGCGCGTCTCGCCGCTCTCGGTCGCCGCCACGGCCTTCTCCGCGAGCGGACCGACCTTCACGAACCACTGGACCGAGACGAGAGGCTCGACGACCGTGTTGCAGCGCTGGCAGCGCGCGAGCGGGAGGACGTGGCTCTTCTCGCCGCGGCGGAGGCCCCGGGCCTCGAGATCGCGGAGAACCTTCTTCCGCGCCTCGAAGCGGTCGAGGCCCGCGTACGCGGCGCCCGCGTCCTTCGTCATCTTCCCGTCGAAGCCGATGACCGTGACGAAGTCGAGCCCGTGGCGCTTCCCCGCCTCGAAGTCGTTCGGGTCGTGCGCGGGCGTGACCTTGACGACGCCCGTCCCGAACTCCGGATCGACGAGCGCGTCCGCGATCACGGGGACGACGCGGTCCGTGAGCGGAAGCCCGACCTTCCTTCCGACGAGCGGCTTGTATCGCTCGTCGTCCGGGTGGACCGCGACGGCCGTGTCGCCGAGCATCGTCTCGGGGCGCGTCGTCGCGACGACGACCTCGCCGCCCCCCTCCACCGGATAGGCGATGGACCAGAGGTGCCCCGACGTCTCGACGTGATTCACCTCGAGGTCGGAGAGGACGGTCGCGCAGCTCGGGCACCAGTTCACCATCCGCTCGGCGCGGTACGCGAGGCCCTGCTCGTAGAGCGTCGTGAAGACGAAGCGGACGGCCCGCGAGCGGAGCGCGTCCAGCGTGTAGTACTCGCGCGTGAAGTCGCACGAGCATCCGAGGCGGCGGATCTGGTCGAGGATGTCGCCGCGGCGCGCGTCCGCCCATTCGCGGCAAAGGGCCACGAACGCCTCGCGCCCGAGGTCGTGGCGCGATTTCCCGGTCCGTTCCTTCAGGTCGCGCTCGACGACCATCTGCGTCGCGATGCCCGCGTGGTCCACTCCGGGAACCCAGAGGACGGCGCGGCCCTGCATGCGCCGCCAGCGGCTGAGCACGTCCTCGAGCGTCCGGCCGAGCGCATGGCCGACGTGGAGGCGGCCCGTGACGTTCGGCGGCGGGATCACGAGCGTGTACGGCGTCGCGGAAGGGCCGGCGATCTCCGGACGGAAGAACCCCGCCTCCTCCTGCGCCTTGTACCAGCGCATCTCGAAGTGAGACGGGTCGAAGGTCTTGTCGAGCTCCTTCACAGGCCCGAAGGATAGTTCGAATTGAAGATTTCTTACATGCGGCGGCTGTTGATGCAGCCGCCGTAGCAGAAAAATAATCTCTTTCCCGAGTTCTCCTGGTTCCTAATCCGCCTTCTCGAGCTCCTCGAGGCGCTCCTTGACGAGGCGCTCGGCGAGCTCGGGCACGACGTCCCACGCAATGCGGCGGACGACGCGCTCGCCGCCCAGCTCCAGCACGCGGCGTGCGATCCGGTCGATGTCCTCGTCGCTGAGGGGGCCGACGCGCGATCCGGCGGGGACCGCCACCGTTCCGACGTCCGGGATCAGGCTCTTGAGGTCCGTCAGGCTCGCCTCGGCCGCGAGCGCCTCGAGGTCGGAGTGGCCGGGGTCCGGGGCGGGCGCCGCCGCGGGCTCGGCGGGAGCGGCCGAGGCCACGAGCGTTTCCCACGCCTCGGGCCGGCGCGTCTTGCCCCGGTCGGAGCGCTCGAATGCGGCGATGTCCTCGTCGAGATCGCGCCTCTGAGGCTCGGGAACGTCGTCCAGTCCGCCGAGGTCCATCTCGTAGCCCGGCACGCCCGCACCCGCGTCGAGACGCGGGGGCGGCGGCGGCACCGGCGGCAGGGGCTCCGTCGGTACGTCGAACTCCGCGCGCGCCGGAGGCGGAGGAGGCGGAGGCGGCGGGGGCTCGATCTCCGTGAAGATGGGAATTGCGGTCGTCGAGAAGATGTCGTCCCCGGGCGCGGGCTGGGGGGCCGGCGGAGCAGCGGCCGAAGCCATCGGCGCCGTGTAGAAGGGTTCGGAGCCCGCGAGCGTCGGGTCCGTGGACTCCGCCGCCTCGGAGGCGGGCGGCGGCGGGGGCGGCGGCTCGGGCACGGGCGGCGGCTCGGGCGGCGCCGACGCTCTCGCCTCGGCGGCGCGCCTCACGAGGTCGCGGACGAGCGTCGCGAGGCCCTGCGAGTCGAAGGGCTTCGTGACGACGGAATCGGCGCCCACGCGCTCCGAGCGCGGCTTGTCGAACGGCTCGAACGTGCCCGTCAGAAGGACGACGGGGACGAAGCGTCCGCCGGGGCGGCGCTTGACCTCTTCGCAGACCTCGTAGCCCGTCCGGCCGGGCATGACGGCGTCGGCGAGGACGATGTCCGGCTCGAACTCGGACAGAAGGGCGACGGCTTCATCGCCGTTGCCGACCGCCTTGAGCTCGAATTCGCCGCCCGAGAACGTCAGCTCGACCACCTTGCGGATGGTCAGACTGTCGTCCGCCAGGAGGATGCGAGAGGACATGGTTGGAGCGGAGTTTACACCGGAGGCGCGGTGTTCGCCGCCTCCAGGGCCTGGTAGACGCGCGAAACCGGACGCCGCCCGATCGTGCGCGCGAGCGCCCGCGATGCCGCCGCGACCCGCGCGAGATCGACGCCGGTCTCGTATCCCATCCCGTGCAGGAGGTAGACGAGGTCCTCGGTGGCGACGTTTCCCGCCGCCCCCGGCGCGTAGGGACAGCCTCCGAGGCCGCCCGCCGACGAGTCGAAGACGCGCACGCCCTCGCGGAGCCCCTCGGCGACGTTCGCGAGAGCCGTGCCGCGCGTGTCGTGGAAGTGGAGCGCGATCCGGCCGAGCGGCACGCCCGCCTCCACCGTGCGGCCGACGACCTCCGGGACCTGCGTGGGCACGGCGACGCCGATCGTGTCGCCGACCGACACCTCGTCGCAACCGATCTCGACGAGCCGCGCGGAGACGCGCGCCACGGCCCCGGGCGCGATCCTCCCCTCGTACGGGCAGCCGAACGCGCACGAGACGTAGCCCCGGACGCGCATTCCGGCGGCCCTCGCGCGGGCGAGGACCGGGACGAAGCGCGCGAAAGACTCCTCGATCGAGGCGTTGACGTTCCGCCTGTTGAACGTCTCCGACGCCGCCGTGAAGACGGCGATCTCGCGCGCGCCGGCGGCCTCGGCCCGGTCGAGCCCTTTCTCGTTCGGCACGAGGACGGGATACCGGACGCCCGCCGCCTTCTCGATCCTGCGGAACACGTCCTCCCCGTCCGCGAGCTGCGGAATCGCCCGCGGCGACACGAACGCCGTCGCCTCGATCGCGGGAAGCCCGGAGGCCGACAGCGCGTCGACGAACGCGACCTTCGCGTCCGAGGGAACGATCGCGGCCTCGTTCTGGAGGCCGTCCCTCGGCCCGACCTCGACGACGGTGACCCTTCGGGCGCTCATGTGACGTCGAGGAGAACGTCGCCGAGGCCCACCATCTTCCCCGCCTCGGCCGAGATCCTCGTGACGACGCCCGCCCGGGGAGCCTTGACCGAGTGCTCCATCTTCATGGCCTCGAGAACCACGAGGAGGTCGCCGCGCTCGACCCTCTGGCCCTCCGCCACGAGGACGGCCGCGACGCGGCCCGGCATCGGCGCCGCGAGGGCGTGCTCCTCCTCGGCCGGCCGCGCCGCGCGGTTGGACGCCCGGACGATCCGGTAGGTCTCGCCCCTGAACGCAACCCACGCGCCGTCGCCGTCCCGCACGGCGGTCGCGCCCCGCGGCATCCCGCCCGGCGAGACGTCGCGCGTCTCGCCCGTCGACGCGTCGCGCAGCCTCACGCGCCGCCCCCCGTCCGGAAGCGTCCGTCGAAGGGGTCCGCGGGCGCGCCCGCGCACGACCCCGCCGGCGGCGCACCGGAGAGCGCGGCCGCCGCGGCCGCGAAGGCCTCCGGCGGCGGGACGGGAGGCGGCGGGACGCGGAGGCCGTCGACGAGGCTCGTGTGGATCGCCCCGGAGACGACCTCCGGCGTCTCGAGCAGCCGCCGCAGCCACGCCGCGTTCGTCGAGACGCCGAGGACGACGGTCTCCGAGAGCGCGCCGGCGAGGCGCCGCCGCGCCTCGTCGCGCGTCGCTCCCGAGGCGACGATCTTCGCGAGGAGGGGGTCGTAGTCGAGGCCCACGTCCTGTCCCTCGGCGAGGGCGGACTCCACGCGGATGCCGGGCCCCGACGGCTCGCGGTAGGCGAGCACGCGGCCCGTCTGCGGGAGGAAGCCCGCCTCCGGGTCCTCCGCGTAGACCCGCGCCTCCATCGAGTGGCGCATGGCGGCGCGCGGCAGCGGCGGCAGCTCCCTCCCGGCCGCGACGGCGAGCTGGAGGAGGACGAGGTCCACGCCGAACGCCTCCTCGGTGACGGGGTGCTCCACCTGGAGGCGCGTGTTCATCTCGAGGAAGAAGAACGCGCCCGACGGAAGGAGGAGGAACTCGACGGTTCCGGCGTTCACGTATCCCACGGCGCGCGCCGCGTCCACCGCCGTCTCTGCGAGCCGCGCGCGGAGCTCCGGCGTCACCGCGGGCGACGGGCACTCCTCGACGACCTTCTGGTGCCGCCGCTGGAGCGAGCACTCGCGCTCGCCGATCGCGACGACGTTCCCGTGTCCGTCCCCGAAGATCTGCACCTCCACGTGCCGGGGCTTCTCGAGATACTTCTCGACGTAGACGGTCGGGTCCCCGAACGCCGCCGCCGCCTCGCGGCGGCAGGAGGCGACGGCGGCGGAAAGCTCGGAGGGATCGCGGACGATGCGCATGCCTTTCCCGCCTCCGCCCGCCGAGGCCTTCACGAGGACCGGGAGACCGAGAGAGAGAGCGGAAGAAAGAGAAGAAGAGGAGATTTCCTTGAAGGTGCCAGAGGCAGCGGGCGGCCGGGACGCGCCACGACGCGCGCCGCCCCGCACCTCTCCCTCTTGACCATTCGAAGAAATCCCGTGGTGCTCTTCGGACCCTTCAATCAACGCCCCGGGGACGACCGGCACACCGGCCGCCTTCATCCTCTCTCTCGCCGAGATCTTCCTCCCCATCGCCTCCATCGCCTCGGGCGGGGGACCGATCCAGACGAGGCCGGCCGCCTCGACGGCGCGCGCGAAGTCCGCGCTCTCCGAGAGGAACCCGTAGCCCGGGTGCACGGCGTCGCAGCGCGTCTCTTTCGCCGCGGCGAGGAGCCGCGGGATCGACAGGTAGCTCTCCTTCGCGGGCGCCGGGCCGATCGCGGCCGCGTCGTCCGCGAGGGCGACGTGGCGCGCGGCGGCGTCGGCGTCCGAGTGGACGGCGACGGACTCGAGGCCGGCCGCGCGGCAGGCGCGGATCAGGCGCACGGCGATCTCGCCGCGGTTCGCGACGAGGACGCGCCGGAACGCCCTCCCCCGCGTCACGAGCCCTTCGTCGTCCAGACCGCCGCGCGCTTCTCGAGGAAGGCCTTCAGGCCCTCGAGCCCCTCGTGCGAGCCCCGCCTCTCGGCCATCCGCTGGATGGCCCAGGCCGCCGCCTCGCGCGGGGGCAGCGTCCCGACCGCGTGGACGAGGCGCTTGGCCTCCTGGACGGCCACGGGCCCGCCGAGGAGGATGGCGTCGATCACGGCCGCCGTCGCCCTCGCGAGCTCTTTCTCGGGCACGACGTGGTGGACGAGCCCGACGCGCCGCGCCTCCTCGGCGCCGACACGCTCGCCCGTGAGGAACCAGTGGCGCGCGTGCGACTCGCCGATCTTGCGGATCACGTACGGCGCGATCACGGCCGGGATGATCCCGAGGCGGACCTCGGTCGTCCCGAAGATCGCGCCCTCGGCCGCGACGACGACGTCGCACGCGGCGACGAGCCCCGTCCCGCCGCCGAGCGCGGCGCCCTGGACCCGCGCGACGACGGGCTTGTCGAGCTCGTCGAGCGCCCGGAAGAGCTGCGCGAGCTCGGCCGAGTCGCGCCGGTTCTCCTCCATCGTGAAATTCGCGACCCGCTTCATCCACTCGAGGTCCGCGCCCGCGCAGAAGGCCGGGCCGGCTCCCGAGAGCTCGACGACGCGCACGGACTCGTCCGAGGCGAGGTCGCGCAGCGCGCGCTGGAGGAGCGTGACGAGGTCGCCGTCCCACGCGTTGCGGACATCGGGCCGGTTGAGCACGATCCGCGCGACGCGCGGGTCCCCGGGCGCCTTCTCGACGAGGACCTTCGGCTCGCTCATGGCAGCACCTGGATCGCCCCCGGAAGGCTCAGCGGAACGGTCATGGCCTGGTCCTTTCCCACTTTCACGGAGATCGTCGCGACGAGCCGTCCCTCGGCCCGGCCGCCGGCGGCGACGGCGCCCGCGAGCGCGACGGCGAGTTCGGCGTTGCCCGCCGTCACCGGGAGGTCGACGGCGTTCTCGCGGCCGGCGTGCAGCCGGAGCCCGTGGCGCTCGCCCGACGCGACCGTGCGGTCGCCCGCGCGGACTTCGTACACGAGGTCCTTGATGTCGAGCGGAAACTTGAAGGGGTTGTAGAGGACGATCGTCGCCTCGCCCTGCGTCTCGGCGAGCGTGACCCCCCGGAAGCGCGCGCCCGCGAAGCGCGCGAAGTCCTGCCCGACGGGCCCGCTCGAACGGATGTCGCTCGTCCCGACGCGCAGCACGCCCGCGGCGCACACGGGGTGCGCCGCCGCGCCTTCGGACGTGCGAAGATTGCCTTCGAGCGTGACGTCCAGCGCGGCGGAATGGAGTCGCGCGACGAGTTCGGCGGGAACCCGGGAGAGCTCGAGATCGACGAGGAAGACGGCTTCGGGGCCTTCGGGCACGTGCTGTACGAGGACCGTCGCCGGCTGCCCGGCCGGCAGGGCCGTGTTCGCGACCTCGATCTTCCCTTCGAAGAAGCTCTTCGCGCCCTGGGGCGCGTCCGGGAGCTTCGTCCGGAGGAAGGCGGTGACCTTCGTCCGCGTGAGCGACGTCACCTCGAGCGACTCCACGGTGCCGCACGTCAGGCGGGTCTGCGCGGAGGCGGAGGCGGCGAGGAGGAGGGACGAGGCGAGCGCGGCGCGTCTCATCGAGCTCACATCCGGAAGACGCCGAAACGCGTCTCCCCGCCCGGCGCGCGCGCGGCGGTCGCGAGGGAGAGGGCGAGGACGCGCCTCGTGTCGACCGGGTCGAGGATCCCGTCGTCCCAGAGGCGGGCGGTCGCGTAGTAGGGGTCGCCCTCCGCCTCGTACTTCTCGAGCGTCGGCGCGCGGAACGCGGCCCTCTCGGCGTCCGTCATCCGCGGCAGCCCCTCGCGCGCGCGCTGCTCGTCCTTCACGGTCGCGAGGACGTCGGCGGCCTGCTCCCCGCCCATGACGCTGATGCGCGCGTTGGGCCACGTGAAGAGGAAGCGCGGCTGGTAGGCGCGCCCGCACATCCCGTAGTTCCCGGCGCCGAAGGAGCCCCCGACGAGGAGCGTGATCTTCGGGACGGCGGCGTTCGCGACCGCGTGGACCATCTTGGCGCCGTCCTTCGCGATCCCGCCCTGCTCGGCCGCCTTCCCGACCATGAAGCCCGTGATGTTCTGGAGGAAGACGAGGGGCACGCCGCGCTGGCAGGCCATCTCGACGAGGTGCGTCGCCTTGAGGGCGGACTCCGAGAAGAGGACGCCGTTGTTCGCGAGGATCGCGACCGGATAGCCCGCCACGTGGCCGAACCCGGCGACGAGCGTCGCGCCGTAGCGGGGCTTGAACTCGTGGAAGCGCGAGCCGTCGAGGAGCCGCGCGAGGATCTCGCGCACGTCGTAAGGGCGGCGCCGGTCCGTCGGGAGGACACCGTAGAGGTCCTCGGCGGGATAGCGCGGCTCCTCCGGCGCGATGCGGCCCGCCGGGGGCGCCGGCGGCGGCGCGAGGTGCGCGACGATCTCCCGGACTCTTTCGAGCGCGTCCGCGTCGTCGGCCGCGAGATGGTCGGCGACGCCCGAGAGGCGCGTGTGGACGTCGCCGCCCCCGAGCTCCTCGGCCGTGACGTCCTCGCCGGTCGCCGCCTTCACGAGCGGCGGACCCGCGAGGAAGATCGTCCCCTGGTTTCTCACGATGACGGTCTCGTCCGACATCGCGGGAACGTAGGCGCCTCCCGCCGTGCACGAGCCGAGGACCGCCGCGATCTGCGGCAGCCCCGCGGCGCTCATGCGCGCCTGGTTGTAGAAGATGCGCCCGAAATGGTCGCGGTCCGGGAAGACCTCCGCCTGCAGGGGGAGGAACGCGCCGCCCGAATCGACCAGATAGATCGCCGGGAGGCGGTTCTCCATCGCGATCTCCTGCGCGCGCAGGTGCTTCTTGACCGTGATCGGATAGTACGTGCCGCCCTTCACGGTCGCGTCGTTCGCGACGATCATGACGGCGCGACCTTCCACGCGGCCGACGCCCGTCACGAGGCCGGCGCCCGGCGCGGCGTCGCCGTGGAGGCCGTGGCCCGCGAGCGGCGCGATCTCGAGGAACGCCGAGTCGGGATCGAGGAGCCGCTCGAGGCGGTCGCGTACGGGGAGCTTGCCGCGCGAGACGTGCCGCTGCATCTCCTTCTCGCCTCCGCCGGCGCGCGCCTTCGCGAGCTCTTCCCGGAGCCGCGTCGCGAGCGCGCGGTGGTGGGCGGCGTTCTCCCGGAACTCCCCGGAAGACGGCGAGAGCCCGGAGGCGAGAATCTCGGTCACGAGACGATTGTAAGTGCCGGCCGCGCCGGGCCGGAGGCGCGCGACGGGGCTCAGGAAGCCGCGGCCCGCTCGCCCGCGAGACGCCGGATGGCGTCGACGGTGGTCGCCGTGCTCGTTCCCGGCAGGAAGACGTCACGCACGCCCTTCGCCTTGAGGGGTGCGATGTCCTTCTCGGGGATGATCCCTCCCACGACGACGGCGATCCCGTCGCCGCCCCGTTCGAGAAGCGCCGCGATCACCTCGGGGACGAGGACGTTGTGCGCACCCGAGAGGATCGAGAGGCCCACGACGTCGACGTCCTCCTGCACCGCCGCCGCGGCGATCTGCTGCGGCGTCTGGCGGAGGCCGGAATAGATGACCTCCATCCCCGCGTCGCGCAGCGCGCGGGCGACGACCTTCGCGCCGCGGTCGTGCCCGTCGAGGCCCGGCTTCGCGACGAGAACGCGGATCGGACGCTCGCTCATGGCGGCGATTCTACCCGCGAGCGCGTTGTAAACTGCCACGAGCGTTCCGCATGCCGCGATTGGGAGATCTTCTCGTCGAAAGCAAGCTCGTCTCGGAGGAGCAGAGGCATCGCGCCGTCCTGAGGCAGGGCCGTCTCCGGGGCCGCTTCGGGACCGCCCTCCTCGAGGAGGAGGTCTCCGAGGACGTCGTCGCGCACGGCCTCGCCGTCCAGAACCGCGTGCCTCCGGCTTCGCCGGAGGCGTTCGAGGCGATTCGCTCGGACGTGCTCCGTCTCGTGCCGGGGCGGGTCGCGCAGCGCCTTCACGCCGTGCCCTTCCGCCGGGAGGGCCGCGTCCTCTCGGTCGCGATGCGCGATCCCGGCGACCTTCCGGCGCTCGACGAGCTCGCCGCGCTGACGGGCTTCCGGATCGCGCCCCACGCGGCGCTCGAGGTCCGTCTCTACGCCCTCCTCTATCGCTTCTACGCGGCCGACGTCGAGCCGCGCTACCTCACCGCTGCCGCGTTCCTCCGCGAGGTCGCCCCGCGGCCGAAGGAGGATCCCGACGAGCCGACGCAGCCGAAGCTCACGCGCGTCAAGAGCCGTCCCGAGCTGCGCGCCGTCCCGCCGCCGCCGCCCGAGATCCTGTCGCCCTACCCGCAGCGGATCCGCCGGATGGACGAGGGCGACCCGTGGACCGCCGAAGGCGCGCCGCTCGCGGCCTCGGCGTCGGCGGTCCGCCGAAGGACCGAGCCCGAGATCTTCGACGACCCGCTCGAGGTCCTCGACCCGCTCCCCGAGTCCATGGAGTTCCCCGAGAGGCCCGAGCCCAGTCCCGAGGCGGCGGCCGAGGAGCGCCTTCTCTCCCGCCTTTCGGCCTCGCGCCACCGCGAGGACGTCGCCGAGGCGATCCTCGACGACGCGCTCCGGTACGTGCGCCGCGCCGCCCTCTTCATCGCCCAGCCGGACCACGTCACCGGATGGGCGGCGAAGCCGGCCCCGGCCGGATCGTTTTCGCGCTTCCGCCTGCCCGACATCGAGCCTTCCGTGTTCGCGACGCTGCGGAACACCGAGGGCTTCTACGTCGGCCCGCAGCCGGATCTGCCCGGCACCGCGGCGACGCTCGAGGCCCTCGGTTCAGACGGGCGCGGGCTCCTCGCCGTCGTTCCGGTCAACCTCAAGGGAAAAACGGTCGTGTTCCTCTACGGCGAGGCCGGCGAGGGCTCGCGCCCCCCGTCCGTTCCCGCCCTCAAGCGTCTCGCGGCCATGGCCGCGACCGGGCTCGAGATCGTCCTCCTCAAAAACCGCCTGACCCGGCTCTGAGTCCCTCTAACGGGCGCGATTTGAACGACATGGGCCCGACCGGGTAGACTCCCCGAGGACACGTGATCAAGAACGACATCATCAACGGCGTCGCCGAGGCGGCCGACGTGCCGAGGCAGAAGGCCACGCAGGCCGTCGAGACGATCATCGACGTCATGCGCCAGGCCCTGACGCGCGGCGAGCGCATCGAGCTGCGCGGCTTCGGGGTCTTTCTCGTGAAGCCGCGCAAGCGCGGGATCGGCCGCAACCCCAAGCGCCCGACCGAAGAGGTGCAGATCCCGCCCGGCTTCACGATCCGCTTCAAGCCCGGCAAGGAGCTCCGCGACATGACGGGGCCGGCCGAGCCCGCGTCGACGGAGCCCCGGCACGACGCCGCCCCCGCCTCGCGGTCCTGACGTGCCCGACGGCGTTCCCCTCGCGCCGGCCGCGCCCCCGCGGCGCCGGGAGCGGTGGTGGCTCCACGTCCTCCTCCTCGTCCTGACGTTCGGGACGACCCTCTACACAGGCGTCTACTTCACCGCGAACTATCGCCCGGAGATTCTTCGAATGGGTAATAGCGCGCAGGTTCGCGCCGCCCTACTTCGAGGAGGCCTCGCTTACTGCTTACCGGTCCTCTGCATCCTCGTGGCGCACGAGTTGGGCCATTACCTGACGGCCCGGCGCTATGGCATCGACGCGTCGCCGCCGTACTTCATTCCGTTCATCATCCCTGGAGTCATCGATTACCCGGGGACCGTTGGAGCGTTCATTCGAATCCGGGAGCCGTTCCGCACCAAAGCGCAACTCTTCGATGTGGGGGTCGCCGGACCAATCGCTGGCTTTGTCGCAACGATACCGTTCCTCGCATGGGGGATAACCCATGCCCGGCCGAACCTCGAGCCTGTCCTCGACCGAGGGGCATTGCTCTTCAACTACCCGCTCGCCGTCACCCTTCTTCAGAAGCTCCTCATCGGCCGGACATACACGAGCATGGACGTCTCAGAGCATCCCATGTTCATGGCGGCGTGGTTCGGCCTACTCGTCACTGCCTTGAACCTCTTGCCCCTGAGTCAACTCGACGGCGGCCATGCCCTCTACGCCGTATTCGGACGACACCAAAGAACGATCGCAATTCCCATCCTGATCGTTCTCGCCTTCATCGGCGTCTATTGGCCAGGCTGGTTTCTTTGGATCCTGATCGCTCTCGTCATTGGAATCCGGCACCCCCCCGTCCTCGACGAGGACTCGCCGCTCGACTTCCGTCGCAAGCTCGTCGCGGCCGCGGTCCTCCTGATCTTCGTCGTCTGCTTCGCGCCGATCCCGATCGAGCTGATCTGACGAGCAGCGGCTCGGAGGTCGCGCGGGTAGAGCTTCGGCGCACCCTTCAGTTCGACGGCGCCGAAGTCCCGGACGTCGAGAGTGGCGATGGCCCCGGCCTTCATCCTCTCCGCGACCGCCATGACGCACGCATCGACGAGCCCCAGACGGAGATCCCGATGTTTCCGGCAGATCCGGCGCGCCTCCGCGACGTCCGCCTCGTCTCCCCACGCCACGGCGAACGCCCCGTCCGCGAGGTCCTCGAGGAACTCCTCCTCGACCTTCCGTCCGAGGCGCTTTCCCACCAGGTAGTCCACCTCGGGAAGGATGACCCAGGGCAGTACCCAGGCGTCCGGATCGGATTCGAAGAGCCTTCGAAGGACGCGATGGTGCCGCTCGCCGGCGTCGATCAGCGCGTACACGGCTCCGGTGTCGGCGACGATCATCAGGACCGGCCGAAACCGGCGAGCCGTTCCTCGGCGCGGGTTCCTCCGTCATCCGTCGTCGCGCGTCCCGCCCCGAGACTCTTCGGCAGCCTGCGTTTCCCGTGGCGGCGCGCGTACTCGGCCACCGCTTCCCGCACGAGCTCGGCGGGAGGCTTCCCCTGCGCCCGCGCGATCGATTTCAGCCGCCGGTAGTCGGACTCGTCGAGGTAGACGGTTGTCTTCGAAATGCCGCGTCAGGAGCGCGTCCTCCTCCGGCCGAGGGCCCCGAGCGCCTCTCCGAGCTCCGGCGCGCGGAGCAGCGCCGCGAGCGCGAAGAACACGGCCGCCCCGAGCGTGGCCGCGCCGGCGACCCAGCCCGCGCGCGCGAGGAAGACCCAGCGGAAGTCGTACGGCACGAGGCGATGCGCGAAGACCCACACGACCCCGCCCATCCCGAGGCTCGCGAGGAGGAGGCGCAGGAGCGCGGCGGCGACCGACCGCCCGCCGAGCGACCCGAGCCGCCGCCTGAGGAGGGCGAGGAGGAGGAGGAAGTTGATCCAGAATCCCGCCGACGTCGCGAGCGCGACGCCCGCGTGGAGCATGGGCTTCGCGAGCCAGACGCACAGCGTCCAGAAGACCGCGAGGTCGAACGTCGCGACGACGACGGGTGTCCGCGTGTCGTGGAGCGCGTAGAACGCCTGCGTCAGGATCTTGACGCCCGCCGCCGCGTAGAGCCCGAGCGCGAAGAACAGGACGGCGAGCGCCGTCTTCGCGACGTCGCCCTCCGCGAACCGTCCGCGCCGGAAGACGACGTCGACGATCGGCGGGGCGAGCAGCATGAGCCCCACCATGGACGGGATCGTCACGAAGCCGATGAGACGGAGGGCGAACGCGACCGTCGCCTTGTAGGCCGAGCGGTCCCTCTCGAGCGCCTGCTCCGAGAGAGAGGGGAGGACGGTCCGCGTCAGCGAGACCACGAAGCCCCCTAGGACGAAGTCGACGACGCGGAAGGCGCAGAAGTTGTAGGTCACGAAGGCGTCGCCGAGAGCCGCGAGCGTCCGGCTCGACACGAGGAACGAGAGCTGCCCCACCCCGGCGCCGTAGAGGCGCGGCGCGATCCTGAGCGCGGTGCCCCGGACCTCCGGGTCCCGGAACGGCGACCCCGAGAAGCGCAGACCGAGGCGCCGGACGGCCGGACCCTGGAGCGCCATCTGGAGGCCGCCGCCCACGAGGACCCCTCCCGTGAGCGCCGCGAGCGGCGGCACGCCCGCGGGCGCGAGAAGCCAGGCGGCCGCCACGATCGAGAGGTTCCACGCGATCGGGGTCGCGGCGGAGAGCTGGAAGAAGCCCTTGGAGTTGAGATACGCCTCGAACAGGGACGCGACCGAGACGAGGAGGACGTACGGGAACATCCACCGCGTCAGGAGGACCGTCCGCTCGAACTTGCCGGGGGTCGCCCGGAAGCCGCTCGCGAAGAGAGCGACGATCGGCTCCGCGAAGAGGATCCCGAGCGCCACGAGAAGGACGAGAACGCAACCGAGAAGAAGGAGCATCCGTCCCGCGTAAGCGCCCTCCTCTCCGGGCCGCTCGCGCTCGACCTTCTTCGCCATGGGGACGAAGGCCCCCGGCAGCCCTCCCTCCCCCACGATCGCGCGAAACGTGTTCGGGATCCGGAACGCCGTGTAGAACGCGTCCGACGAGGCCGAGGCGCCGAGAAAGCGGGCGATCGTCGCGTCTCGCAGGACACCCGCGAGCCGTGAAACCACCGTCCACGCGGTGATCCCCCAGGTCGACCGGACGAGTTTCCGCGTGTCGCTCAAGCCGGGGGGATTGTAGGATCCGGCCCGATCGGAGGAGACGCCATGGCGGGATCCGTGAACAAGGTCATCCTGATCGGCCACCTCGGAGCCGACCCCGAGATGCGCGCGACGACGGGCGGCGTGCCGATCGCGCGCCTCCGGGTCGCGACGACCGAAACGTGGAACGACCGCGCCACAGGCCAGAAGCAGGAGAGGACCGAGTGGCACACGGTCATCGCGTTCGACAAGCTCGCGGGGATCTGCGAGCGCTACCTGTCCAAGGGCCGGCTCGTCTACATCGAGGGCGCGCTCCAGACGCGCAGCTGGGACGACAAGGAGACCGGCCAGAAGCGGTACGCGACCGAGATCAAGGCCCGCGACATGAAGATGCTCGGCGGCCGGCCGGACGGCGCGGGAGGCGGCGCGGCCGCCGCCGGGGGCGCCGCGGCGCCGGAGGCGCCGGACGGCGGCGGCGACGCGGACGACGACGTCCCGTTCTGAGGAAGAATTAGAGGAAGAAGAGGAAGATCTTCCTAGAAGGTCGTGGGGCGCCACAGCGGCGAGTGAGGCCACGACGCCCCTCGAGCGGCCCTCCGCCCGCTCCACCTTCTAAGAAATCTTCTCTTCATCCGAATCCGAAACCGTCGTCTTTTCTCTTCTCTCTCGGCCTCGACATCAGCTCCGCGAACGCCTGCGCCTCCTCCGCGAGATTCGCCCAGGCCTCCTCGGTGAACCGCGGGCGCGGGGCGTCCGCGACGCGGCGGCGGAGGGCCGCGATGCGGTCCTCGCGCGCGCGGTCCTCGCCGAGGGCCGCGACGCGCGCGGCGGCCTCCGCGTAGGCGTCGAAGGTCTTCGACAGGACGAGGACGTCGCAGCCCGCCCGCGCCGCGCGCTCCGCGCGCTCGGGGAGCGTCCCGTCGAGAGCGCTCATCTCGAGGTCGTCCGAGTACACGACGCCGCCGAAGCGGACGGGCCCGCGCAGGATCGCGTGGATGCGCGGCGAGAGCGACGCCGGGAGGATCGCGCCGTCCTCGAAGCCCGGGTACGCGGCGTGGCCCACCATGACGCCGTCCGCCCCGCGCGCGAGCCTCGCGAAAGGCGCGACGTCCGTGACCATCAGGTCGACGTCGTGCGCGTCCACGACCGGGAGCTTCACGTGCGAGTCCACGGCGCCGCGCCCGAGGCCCGGGAAGTGCTTGAGGCACGTCGCGAGGCCCGCGCGGGCGAGTCCGTGCAGGAAGACCATCCCGCCGATGACGACGTCCTCGGCGTGAAAGCCGAAGCACCGGCCCTCGAGGACGACGGCTCCCGTCCCGGGCTGCGCGAGATCCAGGCACGGCGCGAAATCCGCGTCGAACCCGAGGAGGCGCGCCGCCCGGCCCATGAGATACGCGTTCTCGTGCACCCGGTCCGTCCCCGCCTCGGCGCAGGCCGCGGCCGAGGCGAACGGCACGCCGAGAAGCGGGCCCACGCGGTCGACGCTCCCCCCCTCCTGGTCGACGAAGAGAAGGGGCGGGGGGGGGGGGGGCCCCCCGCGGCGGGGGGCCCCCCCCCCCCCCCCCCCCCCCCCACCAGGCCGAAAACCACGCCAAAAACACCGGG
>Ga0335085_10000287_pt1 | contig 152815 bp, 143 predicted proteins | sample Lox_Sample_45_FD_206712 | JGI IMG/M metagenome (GOLD analysis project Ga0335085, IMG submission 206712) | Soil microbial communities from Loxahatchee National Wildlife Refuge, Florida, United States - Lox_Sample_4.5 | ecosystem: Environmental > Terrestrial > Soil > Wetlands | place: USA... | reverse complement strand
CGGGTCTGCCGCGTGACATGGCCACCAAGCTCGCCGCGCAAACTGTTTTAGGCGCGGCTAAAATGGTCTTGGAAACTGGCCAGCATCCCGGCGCCCTCAAGGACCAAGTCACCAGTCCCGGCGGCACGACGATTGAAGGCTTGCATGAATTGGAAAAGGGCCGGTTGCGCGCCATTGTCATGAGCGCCGTCCGGGCCGCGACGGAGAAATCGAAGAAACTCGGGCAAAGCTAACGCTTTCCCCTGCTTAGTTTTTTACTGGGTGCGCAACTCGCGCACGTCCATGGCTTCCATGCCGGCGGCGCGAATGGCGGTCAAACCGAGGTCGGTGTCTTCATACGCGCGGCAGAATCTGGGTGCCACACCGATGCGCCGCGCGGCTTCGAGAAATATATCCGGCGCAGGTTTTTGGTTCTTCACCATTTCGCTCGTTACGACTGCGTCAAACAGGTTCCGGATTTTCAAATGGTTGAGTACCAATTCGATAATTTTTTGCGTGCCCCCGGACGCGACAGCCATGGGAATTTTGCCGTGATTTGCCTTCGCAATTTCCACGACGGCATGGATTGGCTCGATTTGCGCCAGTGATTCAAGGTAAGCTTCTTCCTTTTCGTGCGCGATGGCGATGTGATCAAGCGAGCGGCCCTGTTCTTCGGCGAGCAGCTTCAGGATGTCACGCGCCGGCACGCCGCCAAAGGCGTAAAACCGGTCTTCCGGGAAATGGAGTCCATACCGTTGCGTTACCATGTGCCATGCGTTCCAATGCAGCGGCATGGAGTCAGCCAGAGTGCCGTCACAGTCAAAAATCAAGCCTTTGGGATTCATAATTTAATTTGCCAAAGCGTCGAAGTACTGATCGGTCCGGATGTTTCAACCGTTTAACGCTTTCAACCTTTCCTCCAAGTCGTGTGTCATCAGCGGATCAATCATCGGGTCGAGATCGCCGTCAATGAAGTTCGCCAGATTGTAGAGCGTCACCTCGACGCGGTGGTCGGTGACGCGGTTCTGCGGAAAATTGTACGTGCGGATTTTTTCGTTGCGTTCGCCGGAACCGACCTGCTGCTTTCGGTTTGCGGCGTATTTCGCTTTTTCCTCGGCGATTTTCGCTTCCAGCAAACGTGCACGCAGGACGGTCATCGCCTTGGCCTTGTTCTTCTGCTGCGAACGCTCGTCCGCGCAACGCACAATCAGACCGCTCGGCTTGTGCTGGATTTGCACGGCGGAATCGGTGGTGTTCACACCCTGACCGCCCTTGCCGGATGCGCGGCAAACGTTGATCTCAATGTCTTCCGGCTTGATCTCGATGTCCACTTCCTGCGCTTCGGGCAGCACGGCGACGGTGCTGGTGCTGGTATGGATGCGGCCTTGGGCCTCGGTCGCCGGCACGCGCTGGACGCGATGCACGCCGCTCTCGTATTTCAGCCGCTTGTAAACATCCGTGCCGCTGACCTGAAAAATAATTTCCTTGAAACCACCAAGGTCGGACGGGTTGGAATCGAGCGTTCCGACTTTCCAGCCGCGCGCCTCGGCGTAACGGCAATACATCCGGTAAAGATCGGCGGAAAACAGCGCGGACTCCGAGCCGCCCGCTCCGGCGCGGATTTCAATGATGGTGTTGCGTGAGTCGGTCGGGTCCGGCGGCACGAGGCCGAATTGGATTTGTTGTGAGAGCTTTTTCTCGTCCGCTTCAAGCCGCGCGATTTCCTCCCTCGCCATCAACGCCAGCTCGGATTCCGCCGGCTCGGATTTCAGCAACGTGCGGTTTTGTTCCAAATCAGCCAGCGTTTTCGAATAATTATCGCCCCGCGCCACCAGCTCTTTGAGCTGGGCATATTCACGGGACAATTCCTGCGCGCGTTGCTGGTTGTTGAAGACCTTTGGATCACTCAACGCGGTTTCGACTTCGGCATAGCGGCGTTGGAACTTTTCAATGTGCGGTCTTAAATCCATATTCGCAAAAAAGAATCCGCCCACGTGTGACAACGCACAAGCGGGCGGAATAAAATCAAGTCGCTAAACCTTCTTTTTCTTTTTCGTGGCAAACGCGGCTTGGGCGGCCTGCGTCTTGGCGGCGCGCTGCTGGTATTTGTCCACGCGCCCGGCGGTGTCCACGAACTTTTGCTGGCCGGTGTAAAACGGATGGCAGACGTTGCAAATGCCCACAATAATTACGGGCTTGGTGGAACGGGTCTTGATGACGTTGCCGCAGGCGCAACGAATCTCCGCGTCCACATATTTCGGATGAATGTCCGTCTTCATAAAAAGGGGCACAAAACTACCATGAATCCGCCGGATGACAAGACGGAATTTGCAGGAACTACACGCCGCCAATCCACTGACGATCTTCCCAAACAGCTTTGATTGAAGTCAGATTACGCGAATCGAAGATGTTCCTGGCAGCGGAAAGCAATTTGCCCTTTTTCAAATTGTTAAAGGCATCGCTGGTATTGATGGCGACATGTTGTAGAACGCTCGGATCCCGGTAGCAGTCAATCATGCAGCGAGTGCAACCGTCGCGGATGAGTTTCGAGTCGTCCCATTCCCATACTTTGCACATCGGTTTTTCCCAATAATGGCAGCGGTAAAGGTCGAGGTTCCAGTCGAGGTAAAAATATTTGTGTCCGCCCAGGCAGCCGAACTTTTCCTTCTCGCCGCGCAAATGCCGCTGCATTTCCGTGAGCGATTCCATGGGATTGACGACCGGGAAATGACTGTGCTGTTTCAGGTGTTTGATATTCTCAAACACTTGCAGGAGTTCATCTTTTGAATAATTTACCAGGCCGCTGTCGCTGAAACTCAAATAGCTGCTGGCCAGCGACGTGAGTGGATAACTGAAAGTGCAACTCTTGAATCCGAGCATTTCAAGAAAGGCCGGTAATTTTTCGTAATCATCAATCAACCGGCTGGCCGTGATGCTCGCCGTGGTCTGAACACCGACGGAATGGAAGAATTCGTTCGCTCTTTTGATCTTGCGACAGACATCCGGCAGGCCTCGGTTCTTTTCGTGCTTCACCGTATCATGCGCGTCAATGGACATGATGACACTGCTCAAGCCATCGCTGGCCAGCCCGCGCATGTTTTCCTCGGTCCATAAACCGCCGTTGGTGCAGATCATCGGATGGATGCCGCGTTCCGTCGCATAGCGCGTCATGGCGCGCAAATCCCGATGCACCATCGGTTCACCGCCGACGAAGAGCAGGTAACCGATGTGATTCTTTACCGCGATGTCAATTGCGTTGCGCGCTTCCTCCAATGTCACGCTGCTCCGAGCCTTGGGATTAAATTTCGAGCGTGCAAATCCGCAAAAATCGCAGTCTGCGTTGCAAATATTGGTGATGGCAAATTGAAGATAGCCTGGCCCGCCGTGATTCAGGATGTCGCCAACGAGTTTCAGAGTGCTCTTCTTTGGTCTGGCAGGCGGCTTGGAAAAGTCCGATTTCTGCGTCGCTGCGGGCGGCGAGGCAGCCTCGGCGACTGGAGATTCCGTTATGATTGAAAAGTTACCATTCATTACAAACAGCCACAATGTGATGGCAATGAGTAATACGGGCAAACTTTCTTTCGCTTGTGAGGCTGCGCGAGGCCATTTTCGCTTTGCGCGGCGGGGCAAAAAGGCTTAACCTTTGCCGGCCTTGTCCGATGGTGTAATGGTAACACAGCGCCCTTTGGAGGCGTTATTCTTGGTTCGAATCCAAGTCGGACAGCCAATCCGCCTGCCATTTTCATTCATCCTGCTCGGCTTCACCACAGCCGTTGGCATACGCGTCCGGGAGGGGGACATTTTTTCCGTTGACGGAAATGTTGCGCTTCAACCAAACCAGTAAAATTCCAATGTCTGCCGGAGATACGCCGGAAATCCGGGCCGCTTGGCCAATGGTTGTGGGCCGAATCCGTGCAAGCTTTTGCGAAGCTTCAAGCCGAAGACTCGGCACGGTTGAAAAATCAAATGTATCGGGAATGTGCTTGTCCTCCATGTTTTTGAATTTTTCCACTTCGAGTTCCTGGCGATCTATGTAGCCGGCATACTTCACTGCAATTTCAATCTGCTGGATTACTTCCTCTGATATCGCTTCGTTTTTGTTTGGCAGATCCTTGTATGCAACTTCTGGCTGGCTCAAGATTTTTGACAAACTCTTTGAACCGCAATAACTTATATTAAGCCTGTTCAATTCATCTCTGATGGCTTGTTGCTTGGAGCGAAATTTTTTGTAGTTGTGCTCGGGCAACAATCCAATTTCATGCCCAAGTTCACAAAGGCGCAAGTCAGCGTTGTCTTGGCGCAACAGAAGGCGATACTCTGCCCGTGAGGTAAACATGCGATACGGTTCGGTAGTTCCTTTTGTTATTAAATCATCTATCAACACGCCGATGTATGCTTGATCACGCCGTAAAACGATGGGTTCAAGGTTTTTGACGCGCCTTGCCGCATTAATTCCAGATATAAGACCTTGTCCTCCAGCCTCTTCATAACCTGATGTGCCGTTTATTTGGCCGGCTAGGAATAGGTTCCGACATATCTTTGTTTCCAGCGTTGGCAATAACTGCGTCGGATAGACGAGGTCGTATTCGACGGCATAGGCGGGTCGCATAATTTCGGCGTTTTCGCATCCTATGATCGTCCGAACCAGTTCAACTTGCACTTCAAACGGGAGGCTCGTTGAAAAGCCGTTGACGTAGATTTCGTCCGTTTCAATCCCCTCAGGCTCGAGGAAGATCTGATGCCGCTCTTTACTGCTGAACCTGACTATTTTGTCTTCGATTGATGGACAATATCTTGGTCCAACACCTTCAATTACACCTGAATACAAAGGAGATTTGTGCAGGTTTTTATGAATCAATTGGGCGGTTTTTTGAGTTGTATAGGTGATATGACACGGCAGTTGGCCATTGATTCTATCCAAAATGGATCGAGGCGGATAATCATTATGTTGCGCCTGATTTTCCTGAATGTGATTCTGTTCCACGTGGAACAAATCATCCTTCCAATAGGTGAAATAAGGAACCGGCTCGTCGCCTGGCTGGGTCTCAGTCTTTGAGAAATCAATTGAACGTCGAAGCAAACGTGGAGGAGTCCCGGTCTTGAATCGGCCCAGCTCCAATCCAACTTCCTGAAGAGACGCCGAAAGGCTCATCGCGGCCACATCACCGGCCCGCCCGCCGGTTTGTTGATTTGAGCCAATATGCATCAGACCCCTGAGAAAAGTCCCTGTGGTTACGATCACGACCTTCCCGTGGAATTGCACCTGCATGGTGGTCTCCACGCCAAATGCCTCGCTGTCTTTATGCAGTATTTTTGCGGATTGGCCTTGTCTGACGTCGAGATTAGGTTCTCGTTCACAAACCCATTTTAGCCTGAATTGGTATGCTTTTTTGTCGCACTGGGCGCGTGGAGCCCGGACAGCGGGACCTTTCTTGGTATTGAGCATCCGGAATTGAAGTCCGGTCATGTCTGTGTTCTTTCCCATCTCGCCGCCCAGCGCATCAATCTCACGGGCCAAATGGCCCTTTGCCAATCCGCCGATTGCCGGGTTACAGGACATTTGACCAATTGTATCCATGTTCATGGTCAGCAGCAGCGTTTGGCAGCCCATACGCGCAGCGGCCAAGGCGGCTTCAACTCCAGCGTGGCCCGCTCCCACGACAATGACGTCGTATTGTTTTGGATAAACGAACATGAAAAGAATCAAATTATACCATACTTGGAGGCGAGCCAAGAGCCGTCTGATCTCCTCGTAACACGATGATGCGGGTTTGCTGTTAAATGCTGAATAACTTTCGACACAGTTTCTATATCATATTCTTTTACAATAGCTTTTGATATTTCTTGTACTGTGAATAATTTGCCAATATTACGACTTAAGAAGTCCAGTGTCTTTGTTTGGATTTCGATAACTTGTCCGGCTGCCCTTTTGCCGGCCTCAACGCCGGGTTGGCAGTAAGCATTGATGTTGACCAACGACGCATAATATCCAACCGCTCGTTCAAAGAGTGCTATCAGCATTCCCACCGTCTGCGCGGAAACTTCCTTTACTGTGATCGTCAAAGATTCGCGATCTTTCTCTGCAAGTGCTTGTCGCGTTCCCAAGTAGAACCCGTGAAGAAAATCGCCGCTCGTTACATTGTCTTCAACCATCAGGGTTGCGCTATGACCGTCGTTGAGGACTTCGATGAAAGTAACAAAAAAGTCGTTTAATCCATCTCTCAATTGTTGGATGTAAGAATGTTGGTCCGTAGAACCTTTGTTGCCGAGAACTGTAATTCCCTGATTAACGACGTTCCGATTCAAATCCAACTCTTTGCCTAGCGATTCCATTACAAGTTGTTGAAGATACTTTGAAAGCAGTTCCAAGCGGTCTTTATACGGTAAAATGACCATATTTTTTATTCCTTTACCGTTACCGGACACAAACCAAGCCAGCGCTAGCTGCATTGCTGGGTTTTCGTTAACGTTTGTGTTTCTCGTTAAGTTGTCAATATTACAAGCTCCTGATAACAAATTAGTTATATCTATTCCTTGCAATGCCGCCGGAAGCAGGCCCACGGCAGATAATTCGCTGGTTCGTCCTCCTACCCAATCCCACATTGGGAACTGCATCAACCACCGATTCTGAACCGCAAATTTGTCCAGATCACTTCCTACCATAGTGGTGGCAACGGCATGTAAACCAAAATCCAAACCGGCCTGTTCGTAGGCTGCCTTGGCAACCAGCGTCCCATTGCGGGTTTCCTTGGTGCCGCCGGATTTTGAGATGACAATGCACAAAGTTCGGTCCAAATCCTTGCCGATTGTTGCCAGAACCCGATCCATGCCGTCCGGATCAGTGTTGTCGAAAAAGCAGGGTTTGAGCTTGTCCGTGCGCGAGTCCCCCAAGGCATGAGCGACAAATTGGGGGCCCAAGGCGGAACCGCCAATGCCGATGAGGAGATAATTCTTAAACGCACCGCCTTTACCCCGGATTTCCCCGGCATGGACCTTGGCGGCAAAATCCTTGATCCGAGCGGTGGTGGCTTCAATTTCCTTTCGAATCTCCGGGGTCGGGGCCAAGGCCGGATTCCGCAGCCAATAATGGCCGACCATGCGGTTTTCATCGAGGTTGGCAATGGCACCGCTTTCCAGTGCCTTCATGTCGGCCAGAGCCTTTTTTACGCGCGATGCCATGCCCGCAAAGAATTCATCGGATACATTCATGCGACTCAAATCCACCGCCAGACCTGCCCCGGGAAATTCGGTGTAATACTTTTGGAATCGCTCCCACCATTGCAGCTTTGTGTAATTCATAAAATTTATTTCAAGCTGGTTGAATAAATTTGATGGCCCTCCCTGGCAAGAAAATAGCGCGAGGGATTTTGAAGTCCAACGTTGGTTACCTGAGTGAGGACGCCTTCGGCGGGTTGCCGAGGTCGCGCGAAAGTTTATTTCACCGGGAGTTTGATGATGATGCTGGTGCCGTGTTTGAGACGGGACTTGATGCGGATGTCGCCACGATGCGTTTCAATGATGCGACCGACGATGGCCAGGCCGAGGCCGGTGCCCTTGGCTTTCGTGGTGCTGAGCACCGCGGTGAAGGCGCGCTTTTGCAGTTCTTCGCTCATGCCTTTGCCGGTGTCCTTGAATTCCACCGAGACATGTGTCGGCTGTTCACTCACACGCGGCAGCCGGACGGCGCGGGATTTGATCGTGAGCGTGCCGCCTTCCAGCATCGCTTCGGCGGCGTTGAGGATCAGATTCAAAAAGGCCTGTTCGAGTTGCGGCGCATCGCCCATGATCATCGGTAAATCTGGCGCTAAATCGCCGACCAGTTTGACGTTCTGATTCGCAAGTTTATGGCGCACCAGCAGGCCAAGTTCGTCTATCAATTCGTTCAAATTCACCGGTGCCAGTTGAGGTTCAGTAGTACGTGCGAAGGCCAGAATCCGTTCAACGATTTTGTTCAAATGCTCGATTTTCGCGTCAATCAACCGGGCGTCCTTGGTCCTTGGGTCGCCGTCGGGAAACTTCAAATTCAGCGAATGATAGAGCAATTTCATCACCGTGAGCGGGTTCCGGATTTCGTGTGCCACCTCGGCGGCCAGCAGGCCCAGCGCGGACAGCTTTTCGTTCTGCCGCAATTGTTCCTCCACATCCACAATGCGCTCGTAAAGCCGCGCTTTTTCGATGGCAATGCCCGACAATTCCGCCAGCGCGGTTAAGATATTGATTTCCTCGTTGGAAAAATTGTAAGGCTGGCCGGTGTAAACACTCAACGTGCCGGTGGCTTGGCCGGCGAACATCAGCGGCACACTGAGCAACGAAACCAATCCTTCGCGCCGGGCTACCTCGATGTTTTGATAACGGCTTGAGGTCTGGACGTTTTCCAACTGCAACGGTTTTTTGCGGCGCGCGACGACGCCGAGGACGCTTTCCTCCACGCTCAACCGCGGTTTTTGGAGATACGCCTTGCCCGCGCCATAGCTGGCGCGTAAATCGAGCCACTCGCGGCTCTCGTCCAGCATCATCACTGAACACATGCGCGCCCGCATGAGCACACAGGCTTCGCGCGTGATGACGCGCAACGCCTCGTCGAGGTTCAGCGTGGAATTGATCGTGCGGCTCACGCTCGCCAGCGATTCGAACAGGCGCGCTTTCAGGCGCAGTTGTTCGTAAAGCCAGGTGTTTTGAATCACCTTGGCCGCCTGCACCGCCAGTTCCTGCAACAATTCCTGGTCGTCGGCGCTGAAGGCGTCCACGCGGTCCGAATCCACATTCAGCACGCCGCGCGTTTCGCCATTCACTTCCATCGGTACGGCCAGTTCCGAACGCACGCCAGCCCGCGCGGCAACGTAGCGCGCGTCCTGCGTTACATCACCCACGCGCGCAGGCTTGCCGTAGCGCGCGACCCAGCCGGTGATGCCCTCGCCCAGCCGCAATTGCAGCCGCTTGGCACTGGGGGGCAATCCTTGTGCGGCATGAATCTCCAGAAAATTTGAGGTGGGATTGATGAGAATTACGGAACCACTGGAGGCGCGCATCAACCGCACCGCCTCGCTCACAATCAACTGCAATGCCTCCTGCGAATCCAATGTCGAGTGGATGACGTTGCTCACTTGGTAGAGCAGGTTCAACCGTTCGTAACGCGACATCAGTTTTGCGAGTTCGTCGTTCACGGGTCTTTGAAATTCAAATTCATCGCACGCGCGCGGTCAGCAACAATCCGGTCGCGCCGAAAGCCATGTTGGGCAGCCAGGCTGCCAGCCACGGAGGCAAATAACCGCCCGTGCCCAGTGCCAGTCCGACTTGCTGAAGCACAAAGAAAGTAAAACAAATGAAAATGCTGCCCGCCACGCCAACGAAGAGATTTCGCCGGCCGGACGCGACGCCAAAGGGAATGGCGATGAGCACAACGACGAGGCACGTCCATGGTTCCGCCAGCCGCCCGTAAAATTTGGTCCACCATTTACCCGCTTCAGCGCGCGGCAAATTCGGATGCCGTTGCAGGTATTCCCAAAGGACCGAGAGTGGAACGTTCAATTTGCGCGAGTGGAGGCTCTCGTATTCGCTCATCTGGATTTCGTTCTCAATTTCCGCCGGGGTTTCATTAAAATTCGATATGACCAGCACGTTGACGTTGGTTTTGAAAAGGGGAACAACCGGAGCCGTTTCATTGGTTTGTTCAAACTCCTTCACGTTGTAAAACGTCCAGCCTGGATTTGAAAAAATCGCCCGGTCTGCGTACAACTTTCGGGTGGAACCGTCCGGCAAAGTCCAATTCACCACAATCGAGCCTGACATTTCGGCTTTTTGCGGACGGTATTCATTGAAAATCCAAACCCGGTTGGCACGCGCGTTGGTAAAGCCGTGGAATTGACTTTGCGTGTTGTCCGCCTTATGCACGTATCGGTCTAAAATGCGCTCCGCCCACTCGTTGCTTTGGGGCACGCCGATTTCGTTCAACGCAAACAACGCAATGCTGGCAACAAATCCCACCAGCAGATAAGGCACGCACAACCGCCAGAGGCTTATGCCCGCCGCCCGCAAGGCGGTAATTTCATTGTGCCGCGCATGATTGGTGAGTGTGTAAAGCAGCGCCAACAGCAGCGCCACCGGCAGTACTGTCACCAAAAAGCCTGGCATCATGGCGAAGGCATATTCGATCACATCGAACAAGTGCAGCTTCGCATCCTGAAATTTGTCCAGATCGGTAAACAAATCGTAGGAAGTCCAAAAAACCAGAAAGCCGCCGAGGCAATACGCCAGCGGCGTGAGCAATTCGCGCAATAGATATCGGTCGAACAACCGCACCAAGGCAGGGTAAACAGCGCGGGAAAATGAGCAAGTCTGGCCTGCCGGATCGGAATCGAGACGACATTCGTCACGAGTCGAACACGGTCGGAGGATTCGTGGCCCAATTTCCCGGATAAATCGGGAGGCTCAAATATCCATGTGTGCCTTTCCTGAAATGGGAAAATCGCCTTTCGTTCACTCTTGATCGGTGACGCTGTCGTGGAACTTGAGAATATCGCCTTTTTCGCCCTTCAGTTCGGCTTCCTTGAACTTGATGGCGGTGCGCGGATGCTGGTTCAACATGCCGGTGAGCAGATACGGCAGGTCGTAACCCCACAATAATTTGACGCGCATCGGCTCGATGTGGTTTTGCACGCAGTCGAGCACAGGCCGGATTTTGTATTTCGGGTTGTGGAGGAACGCCAGGAGCAACTCCATCTGACAATTACCCGCGCCACGGCCAAGCCCGGCCATTGTGGCGTCGAGAAAATTCGCGCCTTCGATGATGCCTTCGATGGTATTCGCGTAAGCCAGTTGCATGTTGTTGTGCATGTGTACGCCCACTTCCTTGCCGGACGCTCTGCAATGCTGCATATATTTTTTCACCAACTCATGAACTCTCTCGCTGTAAAGTGCACCGAAGCTATCAACGACATAGATCACTTTTGCCTCTGATTTGGCCAGCATTTCCAAGCCTTCGTCCAGCTCACTTTCGGGCACGGTGGAAACGGCCATGAGATTGACGGTCGTCTCGTAACCCTTGTCGTGCGCGTCCTTGACCATGTCCAGCGCGGTCGGAATCTGGTTGATGTAAGTTGCCACGCGGATCATGTTCAGGATGCTGTCTTTCTTCGGCAAAATATCTTCGTGATAATCGCAACGCTCGGCATCAGCCATCACCGTCAGCTTGAGATCGGTCGGATTGTCGCCCACGATGCGGCGCAGATCATCCTCGACGCAGTATTTCCAGCAGCCGTGTTCGCCAACTTTGATATTTTTGCGCGACGCCTTGTAACCCAGCTCCATGTAGTCCACCCCGGCGGCCACGCAGGTGTCATAGACCACCTTGACAATTTTGTCGTCGAAATGGTGGTTGTTCATCAAGCCGCCGTCGCGGATGGTGCAATCAAGCACTTTGATTTCAGGGCGATAGGAGAGCCAGCGGCTGGTGGCGGAGTCTTTGGTTTTTGCAGTTTTCATTGTGGCTGATCAGTCGGAAATATGCTGAACCGGTATTATACCCTGAATTTGCCGGGGTTGGACAGAAGAAACTGGCCGTATTTTGACACGCCTTTTGCTCTGCGCCGAGACAAAAAACGTCCGGCTACTTGCGAAAGAACTCCCTGATGACCTCCGCCACGCGTTGGATTTGCGCGTCGGTCAATTCGGGGTAAATCGGCAGGCTCAGGCACTCGCGCGCCGCCTTTTCGGCAACGGGAAAATCACCGGGCTTGTGGCCGAGGCTCGCATAAGCCTTCTGTAAATGCAGCGGAATGGGATAATGTATGGCACAGCCGACGCCGCTGGCTTCGAGATGTTTCTTCAGTTCATCCCGGCGCGCGTGGCGGACGACGTAAAGGTGATAGACGCTTTCGGCATAACCGGCTTCGCGCGGCAGTTGCAGCGGCGTGTCTGCCAGCAGTTCGTGATAACGATGCGCCACACGGCGGCGTTCACTGGTCCATTTTGTCAGATGCTTCAGCTTCACACCCAGCACCGCGCCTTGGATGCCTTCCATGCGGTAATTGTATCCGACCTCGTCGTGATAATAGCGGACGCTGGAACCATGTTCGCGCAGGGCGCGGGCGCGTTTGTCAAAGGCGGCATTGTTCGTCACTAGCGCGCCGCCTTCGCCGCAGGCGCCGAGATTCTTGCCGGGATAAAAGCTGAAACAGGAAATCTCGCCGAAGGTGCCAATGATTTTGCCTTTGTATTTTGCGCCGTGTGCCTGCGCCGCGTCCTCGACGAGCGGCAACTGGCGCTTCTTGCAAATCGCCAGGATCGGGTCGAGATCAAACGGTTGGCCGTACAGATGTACCGGCATGACGGCCTTGGTACGTGGCGTGATGGCGCGCTCAATCAGTTTCGGGTCGAGGTTGAACGTTGAATCGTCAATGTCCACATAGACCGGTTTGGCCCCGGCGTAGGAAATCGCCCAGCTCGTGGCGACGAACGTGAACGGCGTGGTGATGACCTCGTCGCCGGTGCCGACGCCAAGCAACAACATCGCCACGTGCAACGCCGAGGTGCCGCTATTGAACGCGACGCAATGCTTCGCACCGACGTATTTGGCGAAATCCTTCTCAAACTGCGCCACGTCCGGGCCCAGACAAAACGAACAATTGTCGAGTGTTCGCGCGATGGCGGCGTCAAGTTCTTTACGGATGCCGCGGATTTGCGCAGGCAAATCAAAATAAGGAATCTGGTTCATCGGACACGTCTATGATTTTCAGCCAAAATTAGCATTAATTCGACCGACAATATGCCGTTGGTCTGTAGCCAAGGCGAGTAATTTGTCGCCTCGGTCCGGCTTCAGGAAGTTTCATCTGGATATGCAGGGCAAAATCGAGTTTACCACGGAGCCATGCGGATGGCATGGAGAGTTGAAACGGAAATATCGAACATTCAACATTCAACGCTGAACACCCACCGCCGCAGGACCGGCCAATTTCATTGGATGTTGGATGTTCGACGTTTTCCTATTATTTCGCCGGATACCGCCAGACCCAGTCGCCCTTGCTGATGTCCACACGTCCCGAGGAGCCTTTGTAGAAGACAACGGCTCCGCCATCGTCCGTCTCATTCCAGCCGACGGAATACAGGACAAATTGGCCATCTGAAGTGCGCCGGTAATGCAACGGGTGGCTTGCCGAGCCGGAGCCTTGCGAAGGCTGGCCGCCGATGATGTCATGCGGCAGCTTGGGGATGAATCGCGGCGCAAGCGCGTCGAGTGATTCGGGGTATTCGCCATGTGCCAGCCGGTAACGCTCCAGCGCGCAAGCCACGCGCGCCAAGTCCACCGAACTCTGGCCATAGGCGAATTTTCTGGAAGCGGGGCCCAGTGCGGGGACCAGCATCCTCTCAAGCACATTGTACGGATTATGATGCTTAACGTCAGCTTCGACGGCTGCGTCGGCTTTGCGAACGGCTGGCGGTGAAACAATCCTCTGATTGGGATTCACTGTCGGCAGAAAAAATTCCAGCATCAGGCGGACGCAGCGCAATTCATTCTGGTAAAACCAGCCACTGGGGATTAACCGGCAAATTTGTGCCATGCGATGCGTTTCAGAGTCACCTTCACCAACTAGATTGGGAAATTGCTCCGGGAGCCGGCGCAGGTATTCAATGTTCCCGATCTGGCACAAAACCATTTCACCCCGCATGCCCACTTCGTAGCCCGATAGCAAATCCAGCTTGCTCAATTCCTGCTCAAGCTCATCGAGTTGTGCATCTGACCATTTATGCTTGGCTAGACCTTCATAAATTGGCTGAAGTGTGATGTTGACCATCGCAATACGAACCAGGTGCGAGATCAAAAACGGTTCAGTACGGATGGAATCGGCCAGATACAGCATGAGTTTCACATCGGCCAGCGCCTGGTCGCTTTGGCCGTCCTGCAATTCGGCGATGGCACGCAGTTGCAATACCTGGCTGCACCGTTTCAATGCAGCTAGGTGCGGCAGCAAAATCGCGGCGGGTGGTTCCGTGTCATAGTCGAGTGGAAATCGCGAATAAGGCAGTCGGCTCGCCTGACGCAATTCTCCAATGGCTGGATCATATTTGCTCAACGCCAACAGTACGTCGGCAGCAGATGAGTGCGACTCCAGCGGCACCGGAAACTCATTCGTTTTTGCTGCCAGTGCACGATAATATTGTTGCCAGACTTTCAGGTCGGTCTTAACTCCTTCCAGCCAATAACCGGAAACATTGTCGGGCCACTTCACCAAATCGGAATCGCCATAAATACTCATTCCTAGTTGATCGACGACGTTTGTGTCAGGCGGTTGTATTTCATGGCCGTTTTTGTCCAGTACAGCTTCATAGCCAGTGGCAACAACCGGCGTCATCGCAAAATTTTGGTCATCTGGCACGGGTGGCGGAATGACGCTGGCGAAACTGAAATGTTCCCCTTTGGCTTCCCATTGGCTTTTGAATGTTTCCCAATCGTGTTTGCCGCGCCAGTCTTCCTCGGCGTAAAACAGCGCAATCAACGTGGCAAAACACGCGCACCCAAAAAGAAATCGCTTGAAATTACGCCAGCAAAAGAACCAGCGAATGACTGGAAAAATCAAAAAAATTAAACCAACAACGATTGCAAAAGCCCCTGTTAGCGCAAACATGGCAAAAAAGATATTCATCTTCTGCACACCAAGCCACGACGCCAGGAACATAACGAGAAATGTGCCCAACCAAGCGATGATCAAAAAAAGTGTTATTCGCAAAAGAAATGCGCGCGGACCTTTCCACGATTTTTTCCAGATGCTTTTGGGTTTGTCGTCGTTCATAAATTGTTTCTTTCAGACAGGGTCGGCGTGCCGCGCCGACCGGACGCCGCAGCGCGGCGTCCCTACCATGTTTACGCCGTCAAAAAGTCCACGCATTCGCTGCGCGGTCGCGGCGCCAATGATTTTGACCGGTCAGCGTCTCTGGTGTCACGCGGGCCCATCAGTTCGGCCAGCAACCGTTGCTGTTGCCGCAACTGAACGATGACTTCCGGCGACGGCGGCGCGGATTTGTCCGCTAGGACCGGCGTTTTGTCCCGGATAGAAAAATCCACCGCGAAAATCAGAATCCAAATGACTGCCAGCCCGGCCCATACTTGTGGATTGGGCCAAAAAATATTCGTGAGAATCGCACGCCAATTCAATTTTGGGAGGGACGCTGTGTCGGTGTCCCCAATTTCACGGACGGCGACACGCCGTCCCTCCCGAAGAATCTCCTCGCGCCATCCAGTGGGAATTGGCCGCAACGGCTGATGACTCAAGCGTTGTTCAAAATTATCCGAATTCATTTTTGCTTCGTAGGAGCCGAGGTAACGAGGCGCTGACTTTTCTTTAACCATCAGAGACTCTTTACGTCGTCTCCTACTTTATTTCCTCGTAAAGGGGACGCAGCCGGTCGCGCAATTTGTCTAACCCGTAGCGATAGCGGCTGGCGGCGGTGTTCGGCGGAATATCCAGTGCGTCGGCGATTTCCTCAAAGGTCAACCCTTCCCAAAGCTTCAAATGCACGACGGCGCGCTGATCGGGTGGCAATTCCCCCAGCGCCCCAGCCAGTTCCTCGCGGAAAGTTCCTTCATCGGGGTCATCTGCCTCTGCAAACGGCGAGATGGTTTCGGCGGCGAGATTCGCTTTAGTCCTCTCACGCGTGCCCCGCCGCCGGAGCAAATCAATTGCCGCGTTGTGCGCCAGCCGGATAAGAAAGGCGCGTTCGTCGCGAACCTTGGCCAGCAAATCCATTTCTCGGGCAAGTTTGGCAAAAATTTCCTGGAGCACGTCGTGGGTATCAGCCTCGTTGCGGGTCAGGTTCAGAAGAAAGGCATAAAGCGATTGCGCGTGCTCGTCGTAGAGCCGTCTGAGATCCGGTCCGCGCATGGTCTATGGACATGACGCGCCTGCCGGAGGAATTTGTCTAGCTGGAAATTAGCCGGGTGAGTTTTTAGTTTTGAATTTTAATTTTTTGGTTCAAATTCAAAATCAAGAATCCGAAACGAGAAACTGTTTTATGCCGCCGCCGAAGAAAATTTCCGCCCGCCAGCGTGTGCTCGCGCAGTGGCGCGGCGTGGATTTGTCACCGCTCGAAACCGCAAAGGCCATGCACGCCCGTACCGTTAGTGACGTGTTGCCTCGTGTGATGTCGGATTTGCGCATGGAGCATCGGCGCGCCGAAGTGGAAGTTGTCAAGGTCTGGAATTCACTCCTCGATCCCAACATCGTCGCACACGCGCAGCCGGCTGGTTTGCGGAAAGGGACATTGTTTGTGAACGTGGACAGCAATGTGTGGCTTTCGGAGATTGTGCGTTATCGCCGCAAGGAAATTTTGGATCGTCTACAGCACAGTTTTGGAAAAAATGTGGTTCAGAAAATTTCGTTTCGCGTCGGATAAAATTTGAGGCAGGGCTGCGTTGCCCGCGCAGCCAGGCTATTTTCCGGCGGCGCAGCAACGCCGCCCTATCCCTTCTATTCCATCAATTTCATTTGTTTAGGCGTGAGCACCCACACAAGCGCGGCGCAACGGCCAAAGCGCAACGAAGCCATTTCCAACTTGCACAAGCCGCCTTTTTTGAAATCAATTTCCATGTTTTCGCTGCCAGCAAGCAGTTGCGAGATGAACCGGCTCAAATAAGGTTCATGGCCGACGAGCAGAACGTTTTCCGACGCGGGTTTAAGCTCGTTCAGTTGCCGAATCAATGCCTTCGGGTCGCCGTCCGGCGTCAATTCATCTGAAAATGCGAGGCGCTTTTTCAGCTTCAGCAATTTGGCAATGATTTCAGCGGTTTGCCGGGCGCGCAAAAACGGGCTGGACAGAATCAGATTGAAACACAAGTCCATGTTTTTCATGGCGTTGGCAACCTGCCGAAGCTGGCGTTTACCTTTGGGCGTGAGAGGCCGGTCGGCGTCTGATCCGAAGCCCGGCGCGCCGCGTTCCACTGCAATTCCGTGCCTTAAAATATAAAGATTCACGAAGGCAGAATACCCGTCTGTGTACCGGACGCAACCCCGCCAAATGTAACATTTTTTCACTTGGGTTTTAAGGGGTGCTCCGTAGCTTTGTCACCTCATGGAAACCACGCGGCGCGCCGTCATTGATGTCGGCACCAACTCAATCAAATTGCTGGTGGCTGACGTGTCGGGAAATAAAGTGCGGCCGGTGCATGAAGAAAGCCGGCAAACACGCCTCGGCAAGGGATTTTACGCCACGCACCGCCTCCAGCCGGAAGCCGTTGCGCACACGGCGGCGGTCGTCTGGGAGTTCGTTCAAGTCGCCCGTGAAAAAAATACCGGGGCCATCCGCATTGTTGCCACCAGCGCCGCGCGCGACGCGGTCAATGCCGGCGATCTGACGACGGCCATCGAACGTGCCGCGGACCTGAAGGTTGAAATCATTTCCGGCGAACGGGAAGCCGAGTTGGTATTTCAGGGGGTGACCAGCGACGTGGAACTGGCAAAACAGCCTCTGTTGCTCCTCGATGTCGGTGGCGGAAGCACGGAATTCATTTTGGGCTACGGCACGCAAAAACATTTCGCCCAAAGTTTTCCTTTGGGCACGGTGCGGCTGCTCGAGAAATTTCCACACAGCGACCCGCCGACGCGCGGTGAATTCATTGCCTGCCGTGACTGGGTCAAAAATTTTCTACACAGCGAGGTTCGTCCTAAACTTGAACCGGCCATGCGCCATGAAGCACAATGCGGTTCGGAGACCGGAGTAGAAATGGAATTGGTCGGGACAGGCGGGACGACGAGCATTCTCGCGCGCGTGGAGGAAAAAATGGACCGCTTCGACCGCGAGCGCATCGAAAGCACAATTTTAAGCAAGGAACGAATTACGGCTCATCGGAAGCATCTGTGGAGCTTGCCCTTGGCCAAACGCAAGGACGTCGTTGGCATGCCAAAGCAACGAGCAGACGTCATTCTCACCGGCGTGCTGATTTATGAAATGGTGATGGAGGAATTCGGCTTTCAACGGCTCCGCGTCAGCACGCGCGGATTGCGATTTGCGGCAGTGATGGAATGATCCCATTTAAGATTTACGATATTCGATTTACGCGGTCTGGAAAATTTTGGGGCAGCGCGTAAATCGCAAATCGCATATCGTAAAATACGATGAAATGCCTGGTTGTCGGTTGTGGTTATGTGGGTTTGCCGCTCGGAATAGAACTCGTCCGCCTTGGACACGAGGTTTCCGGTCTGCGTCGAAACACTTCAGCGGAAACCGAATTGAAGGCCGTGGGCATCCAACCGCTTTTCGGTGACGTGACCAGACCAGAAACGCTGGCCATGCTGCCGCGCAAATTTGACTGGGTCGTCAATTGCGTCGCCTCCAGTGGCGGCAACGCGGAAGATTACCGGCAGATTTATCTGCAAGGGACGCGCCATTTAATTGAATGGCTTTCGCCCGCGCCACCCAACAAGTTTGTTTATACCAGCAGCACAAGTGTCTATGGCCAGACGGATGGCTTGCAGGTCAAGGAATCCAGCCCGACCGAACCGTTGGCAGAGAGCACAAAGATTCTGGTGGAAACGGAAAAACTGCTGCTGGCGGCAGCGAAGGGGCGCAAATTTCCCGCCGTGATTTTGCGCGTGGCCGGTATCTACGGCCCGGATCGAGGCTATTGGTTCAAGCAATTCCTGAGGAATGAAGCGCGCATTGAGGGCGATGGCTCGCGTTTTCTGAATATAATTCACCGCGATGACCTCATTGGCTGCATCATCGCGGCGCTGAAGAACGGACGCCCCGGGGAAATTTACAATGCCGTGGATGATGAGCCGGTGAGCCAGATGAATGTTTTCCAATGGCTGGCGGAAGAACTTGGCAAAGCTCTGCCGCCATCCGCGCCGGAAAATTTCACTGAGAACCGCAAACGCAGCGTAACGAACAAGCGCGTGTCAAATCGGAAGCTGAAAATGGAGCTTGGTTATCAATTCAAGTATCCAAATTTTCGCGAGGGTTATACCGCGGAAATCCTGCGGCTGGAACGGGCAGGCGTCCTGGAGCCGTAAGGAACAGGAGCTCGCCAAAAATCTACACCGCGCTGTCACCGCGTTCGTCGGTGCGGATACGCCGGGCGTCGTCAATGGTGGACACGAACACCTTGCCGTCACCGATCTTGCCTGTCTTGGCGGCTTTGGCGATGGCTTCAATGGCGGATTCCACCTGCGCATCGGGCAGGACGGTCTCAATTTTGATTTTGGGGAGAAAGTCCACCGTGTATTCGCTGCCGCGATAGATTTCCGTGTGACCTTTCTGCCGGCCAAAACCTTTGACCTCGGTCACGGTCATTCCAAGGATGCCAATCTCATTGAGCGCTTCTTTGACTTCGTTCAGCTTGAATGGTTTGATGATCGCTTCGATTTTTTTCATAATTCATCCTCTATTCATTATAGGCGCGCTCGCCGTGTTGCGAAAGATCCAAGCCCATGCTTTCGTCCTCCTGATCCACGCGCAGTCCGACCGTGGCATCCACCAGCTTCGCAATGATAAACGTGGCGACGGCCGCGAGCGCCACCGTGGTGCCAACGCCGGCCAGTTGATTCCAAAACTGGTGCATGCCGCCTGCGAGCGAAACTGTCACGCCGTTTTTCTGAAACGTGTTGGCAATGAGCGGGTTCACCGCGGAGCTGGCGAGAAAACCGAGCATCAACATGCCCACCGTGCTGCCAATGCCATGAACGCCGAATACGTCCAAGGAATCGTCATAGCCAAGGGTCATTTTGAGTTTTGTCACCGCCAGATAACAAACGACACCCGCGACCAATCCGATACAAAACGCCGCCGGCACGCTGACGAATCCCGACGCGGGCGTAACGGTGGCGAGTCCCGCAACCATGCCCGACGCCGCGCCGAGCACGCTGGGTTTGCCTTTCAGCCGCCATTCCGTGCAGGCCCAGCTCAAAGCCGCGGCCGCCGCCGAAAAATGCGTGGCGGCAAACGCGCTGGTGGCCAGCGCGCCTGCGCTTAACGCGCTGCCGGCATTGAAGCCAAACCAGCCGACCCACAATAATCCCGCTCCAATCAGCGAAAGCACGACGTTATGCGGCATCATCGGTTCGTGCGGAAAACCGTCGCGCCTTCCGATCACCAGTGCGAATACCAGGGCCGAAACACCGGAACTGATATGCACTACCGTGCCGCCCGCGAAATCGAGCACGGGAATTTTGCCGCCGCCGGCCCAGTTGAACAACCCGCCCTGGCCCCACATCATGTGGCAAAGCGGCAGATAGACCACTATCGTCCAGAGCACAATGAACATGAGATACGCCTTGAATTTGACGCGCTCCGCGATCGCGCCACTGATGAGCGCCGGCGTGATGATGGCGAACATCATTTGAAACAGCATGAAAGACTCGGCGGGGACTGTGGCCGCGTAAGCCGGGTTTGGCGCGCCGCCAACACCCTTGAGAAAAAGATAGGTGAAGGGATTGCCAAAAAATGCGTCGCCTTCACTGAACGCCATACTGTAACCGAACACCATCCACAGTGTGGAAATTACCGCCATCAGAATCAGGCTGTGCATCATGGTGGAGAGGACGTTCTTGGAGCGTACCAGGCCGCCGTAAAAAAGAATCAGCCCTGGCGCCGTCATCATCAAGACCAGCGCGGTGCTGGCCAGCAACCACGCGTTGTCGCCTGAATTAATGACTGGGGGGGAGATGACTGCGGACGCCGGTGCCAATTGCGCCGTATTATTATGTTCCAGACTGAGTGAGTTGTCCGCAGCTTGCGCGGAATTTTCAAAACCGATCGCTAAACTGAACAACAAACAGGCCGAGAAGATTAAACTGGCAAGCCGGGTAAATGGGGTCATGCTCGATTAGAATGTCGTTCAGGGGAATTTTGTCAACGATTTGACAATTCCGGTGAATGCTTTGCCAAAATAGGGAGATTAGATGCATTTTTCATCCGACCAGGAGTGAAAATGCACAAGCACGGTATCATTTAAATGACTTCCGGCAGCAAACTTTCCCGGGGTGCATTAGTGGAAGCTTGAGCACCGGCATTGGTAACGTTCAATTTCTTCAGCAGCATGACCGTGGCCGAGCGCACCCAGGACCGATCGTCGTTGGCGGACAATTCCAGCCGCGTTTTGGCTCGTTGCGCTGCTTCCGAATAAATCCATTTCTCATCTATCTGTTTGAGCGCGTGCTCGGCCGCGAGGCGGACGCTGTATTCTTCGTCGGTCAACGCAACAATCAATGATTCGGTTGCGGCCGTGCTGCGCATGGAGCCGAGTGCCTTGGCCGCGGCTTCGCGCACGTCGTGGTCGGGATCCAAAAGCATGGGGACCAACGCTTCTTCAATCTTCGGGTCGCGCAGCTTTGACAGGAATTTGACGGCGGCCAGCCGCACTTCGAAATGGTTGTCCTTCAATAATTCGAGAAAGTGAGGTGTGTGTGTGGAATCGGTCAACTGGGTCAAAACCAGCACGGCGGCGAGCCGCACGTGCGAATCACGATTATGCAACGCCTCTTCCAGAATGGGAATGGCCCGCTTATCCTTTAAGTCGGCCAGCCCGTAAATCGCCGCGACCCGTACGGTGGCGTCGGCATCGGATCTCGCGGCGGTCAACAAAGATTTGAACGCACGCGGGTCATTTACGTCCTTTAACGACTCCGCCACAAGCCGGCGGAAGAAACTGGTGCTGCTGGACAGTTCTCCAGTCAGCGGTTCGACGGCTACCTGGCCCGCGCGCACGGCGGCGCCGGGATTGCCGAGCGCGACTTCAAAGAGTGCGTGTTCTTCTTTGGAGGCGGCTTTCCAGCCCATTTTTCTCAAGCCGATGGCGGCACGACTCCGGACGCGCGATTTACGATCCCTCAGGGCGCGCACCAACGGCCCAATGCAACGCAAATCGCCTTGACGCCCAAGCGCGCCGGCAGCGGCGGCGCGCACGTCGCAATTGGTGTCGTTGAGCGCGGAAATCAGTGAATTGATCGCACGTTCATCAGAAATGGAGTTGAATGCCATTGCCGCGGCCCGGCGTACCAGGGCGTCTTGGTCACAAAGACACGTGACCAGCAATTCAACCGCCCCTTTGCTGTTGGAAGCTGCCAAACGGTCCACCGCATTTCGCCGCGTCCGCGGATTTTTTGATTTCAGGCTTAATTTATTCCACAGAATCATGTGTCCAGATATCTCAGGTTATGCCCAAAAACGAGCGGACAGCCTGTTTAATCAAGCTGCCTACGGTGCTCTCTCCAAGCCCGTTGTATGATTCACCGGTGTGGCTGGCATCCGGTAAATCGTTTAATCTGTCCGAAGACATGAATTAGCGGGTAGCGTGCCAAAGTTGCATTTAAAATAGTAACGCCGCCGGGCGGGTCATTTTCAGTTTTATATCAAAGCGGACGGACTTACGGTTGCCATTGCTCAATCGCCGAAAAATTCGTTTCGACGCGTTTCCACTTCCTGACTATCGTTTTGCCGATGGCCGCCGAAGCCCAACTCACCCCCATGATGGCGCAGTATCGCCGGATCAAAGGCGAACTGCCCAAGGACGCGCTGCTGCTGTTTCGGCTCGGTGATTTCTACGAAATGTTTTTTGAAGACGCGCAGGCCGGCGCGCAAATTCTTAACCTCGCGCTTACGGCACGCAACGGCGTGCCGATGTGCGGGCTGCCGCATCATGCGGCCAATGCCTACATTGGCCGGTTACTCAAGGCCGGACGTAAGGTCGCCATCTGCGATCAACTCGAGGACGCCCGGCCCGGCAAGCTCGTCAAACGCGAGGTCACCCAAATTCTCTCGCCTGGCACCCATTTTGACGAACGGATGCTCGTGGCTGAGCGGAACAATTTCCTCGCTGCCGTTAATCCGTCCGGGAAAATTTTCGGCCTCGCGCTGGTGGACCTGACCACGGGCGACTTCCTGACAACCGAGGTTGAAGGCGATTCAGTGTTGCTCACGGAACTCGAGCGGTTGCGCCCGGCGGAGATTATTTTCCCAGCCGAAGCAACGGCGGTGCGTGATTTGCTGCGCGATTCATTCAAAATTCTAAACGGTTACGACGACTGGACGTTCGCGCCGGAAACCGCGCTGTTTACCGTGCGCGACCATTTCAAAGTCGCGTCGCTCGACGGGTTCGGGTTGAAGGACCGCAATGCCGCCATTGGCGCGGCGGGCGCGGCGCTGCATTATCTCACACAGCACCTGCGTCGGGATGTGCAACATCTCACGCGATTGTCCTTTTATCGTCGCGACGATTTTCTCACGCTGGACTACACGACGTTGCGGCACCTCGAAATTCTGGAGCCGCTGCATCACGACGCCCCGCGCAACGCCTCGCTGTACGGCGCGGTCAACCGCACTGTGACGCCGATGGGCGCACGGTTGTTGCGCCATTGGCTTTCGCAACCGCTCGCCGCCGTCAACCCTATCCGCCGCCGGCAGGAAACGGTGCAGACGTTCATGGAAAATTCCTCCAGCTTGAATGATTTCCGCGCACAATTGGTGAATGTACGGGATCTGGAGCGTACGCTTGGCCGTTTGAGTTCCGGCAGCGGCAATGCGCGCGACCTCATCGCATTGCGAATGGCGTTGGAGCAAATCCCGACGGTGAAAAAGATTCTTTCTTTGGTAGGGCCGAGCGGCAGTTCAGCCTTGATTGACGTTCAGAATAAGGATGCGCAGCAGCGCGTCCCCACCTTATTACACGACCTCGAATCCCAACTTACTGAAATGCCCGGCCTGATGGAGTTAATTTCGCGCGCCATTTTGGATGACCCGCCGCTGGCGCTAAAGGAAGGTGGCATGATCCGTGATGGGTTTGACGCCGCGCTTGATGAACTGCGCAACGCTACGCGTGGTGGGAAGGATTGGATTGCCAAATTGCAGGCGGACGAAATCACGCGCACCGGCATCCCATCGCTCAAGGTCCGGTTCAATTCCGTCTTCGGCTACTACATCGAAGTCACCAAGGCAAACCTGGACAAAGTGCCGCCGCATTACATGCGCAAGCAGACCATCGCCAACGGTGAACGCTACATCACGCCGGAATTGAAGGAAATGGAAGGTAAAATCCTCGGCGCGGAGGAACGCAGTGTAAAACTCGAATACGAATTATTTCAACGAGTGCGCGAGGAGGTGCTGGGGCTGTTGCCGAAAATCCAGCAGACCGCCGCCGCTTTGGCACAATTGGACGTGTTGGCTGCCTTTGCTGAAACCGCGCGCCTGCACAACTATTGCCGTCCGCAGGTTGCCGACGAAGGCGTGCTGCAAATCCGTGATGGCCGGCATCCGGTGTTGGAACAGCAACTCGTCGAGGAACGTTTTGTGCCGAATGACACGGGCCTTTCTTCTTCTGGCAGGGCCGACCTTCCGGTCGGCCCGGACGCGCAGCAGCGCGTCCCTGCCATGTTTCCCCAAATCGCGCTCATTACCGGACCGAACATGGCGGGTAAAAGCACCTATATCCGGCAAGTGGCGCTCATCACATTGCTCGCGCACACTGGTTCATTCGTGTCAGCAGCGGAGGCGCGGATTGATCTGGTGGGCCGCGTTTTCACACGCATCGGCGCCAGCGATGATCTCACACGCGGACAATCCACCTTCATGGTGGAAATGACCGAAACGGCCAACATCCTGAACAACGCCACGCCGCGCAGTCTCGTGGTGCTGGACGAAATCGGCCGTGGCACCAGCACCTTTGACGGCTTGAGTCTGGCGTGGAGCATCGTCGAACATCTGCACAATCAAGTTGGCGCTAAAACGCTCTTCGCCACGCACTATCACGAACTGACCGAGCTGGCGGCACGCCTGCCGCGGTTGAAAAATTTCAATGTGGCCGTGCGCGAATGGCATGACCAGATTGTCTTTCTCAGAAAAATTGTCGAAGGCGGCACGGACAAGAGCTACGGCATCCACGTCGCGCGGCTGGCCGGCGTGCCAAAGGAGGTTTTGGAACGTGCCAAACAAATTCTGGCAAATCTGGAGGAATCCGAACTGACACCCGAAGGCAACGTGCGTCCACAAGCGCGGCAACGCGGCAAGCTGCAAACCCTCGCCCCGCCACCGCAGATGGATTTGTTTCATAGTTAGTTAATAGATAACAAGTTGGGTGATTTATTGAACGCGGCCACGTTTTATTTTTCTAATCTCTTATATGAAAAATAAAGCATTGCGTACATGGGCGGCGGTTGGTTTGTCGGTGTTGACGGCGACGGCGGCGTACCGCGCGTTGGCGGACGATGCTTCGGCAAACGCAACGGCTGCGAAACCGAACAAAACCTATACGGGAACGATTGTTTCCGTTAACCCCAAGGAAAACATGCTGGATGTGAAAGGTTTTCTGTTCAGCAAGAAGGACTTCAATCTCGGCAATAACTGCGCCTACACGATTGTGGGTCAGGAAACTGGCGCGATTGGCGACCTGCGGCCCGGCCAGCGGGTCACGGTGGGCTATCAAGATGCCCACGGCGTACTGGTTGCTGACAGTGTAACTCAAAAGCCGCTGCGGGATGAAGGCATGGTCAGGGCCATTGACCCGGCGGCACACACCATGACAGTGCATGCGGGTTGGATGGACAAGACGTTTCAACTGCCCGCCAATTGTGACGTCACGTTGCGGGGCGGCAAATCGGGCACCATTGCCGACATTCAACCCGGCTATCACGTGACCGTGACCTACGAAGTTCCGCACGGACGGCCCACCGCTCGGGAAATCGCGCAAACCAGCGCGACGTTCACGGGCAAACTGACGGCGTTTGACTTGGACCAAAAAACCATGAAAGCCAAGGCGACGTTTGCCACGAAGAAATTCAACGTGGGCGATGACTGCGCCATCCTCGCCAATGGCAAACCGGACGGGAAACTGACCGACCTCCAACCCGGAGAGAATCTCACATTCAGTTACGACGACGTAAATGGCGTGAATATTGTAAACCGGATCGCTCCGGCAGGAGCGTCGTCTCCCAGTTCCGTAGCGGAGAAATAAATAATCAAACCGGCTGATTTCTATAACCGGCCAATAAAATCATCGGGCGCGTCCGGCAGTGTGGCTTCCTGCCAAAGGGCGCGCCCGTTTTATTTTGCAGACCCGCCCCGCGCGCAGCGGATGACAAAAAACCTGTGCGCCTTGCTTGTTTGTGCTAGAACTCTGTTCGTTTTATGCCAAATCATGCCCTTCCCGAATCGTTACGGAACTTTGAGATTCCCGAACACGTTGTCTTGGCCAAAGGCAACGGGGGCCTCACCAAAATCAATATTGTTGCCAAACAGAGTGCGGCGAAAATTTACCTGCACGGTGCGCACGTTGCTGGGTTTCAGAAAATCGGTGAAACGCCTTTGTTGTTTATGAGCGCGAAAGGCCATTTCGCCGCCGGCGTGCCGATACGCGGCGGCGTGCCGATCTGCTTCCCGTGGTTTGGCAACCGCAAGGACGAACCGTCACATGGCTTTGCGCGCGTCACCGAATGGCAACTTGTCAAAACTTCCGCCGCGCCGGACGGCGCGGTGACGCTGATTTTCGCGTTGCCGGAAATCCCCGGACGCGATGCATGGAAAAACCTTCGCGCGGAATTTATCGTGACCGTGGCCGACACGCTGACTATGGAGTTGATTGCCACAAACGATTCCTGCGGCGAACCGTTGGAAATTGAGAATTGTCTCCACACCTATTTCCACGTTGGTGATATTGGGGCGGTGTCTATCACCGGGCTGGAAGGCCGGGCGTTCGACGATTTCGCCTTCGGCGCCAACGGCGCGCGCCGGCCGGCGGAAAATTCCGCGCTGCGCATTACGAAGGAAACCAACCGCGTTTACCCCGGTCACACCGGAACGGTGGAAATTCACGACGAAAGTCTTAAACGGGTGATTCGCGTGGAGAAACTCGATTCCGAATCCACCGTTGTTTGGAACCCGTGGACGACCCAGAAATTGCCGGGCGACTTCGACCCGGCGGAATACAAAAACATGGTCTGCGTGGAATCCGGCAATGTGAGGCAGAACAAACTTTCGCTCGCGCCCGGCAAAACAGCGAGCCTGAAAGCGGTGTTGAGCAGCCGTTCATTTTGATAAAATGATTTCGGTCATTGAACACCAACCCGCCGGAGCTGCCACCGACCTGGTAAAACAGGTTGAGCAGATTTTTTCGCCGACGGGTTTGCTGTCGCGCGCGAAAAATTTTGAATTCCGTCCGCAACAGCAGGAAATGGCCGCGGCCGTGGCACGCGCGTTGCAGAATCGCGAACATCTCGCGGTTGAGGCCGGCACCGGCGTTGGCAAATCGCTCGCGTATTTAATTCCGGCCATCCTCTTCGCCGTGGCCGGGAAGAAGAAAGCCATCGTCTCGACGCACACCATCAATTTGCAGGAACAGCTCACGGAAAAGGATTTGCCCATGCTGGTCAACGTGCTCGGCACGCTTCCCGCGCCGGTCAAGTTCAGCTTCTCGATGCTCAAGGGGCGGGGTAATTATCTCTGCACGCGCCGGTTGCAAAAAGCCATGCAGCAATCGGGCAATCTGTTCACGTCGTCCGAGGCCGAGGAACTCCAGCGCATTTCCGAGTGGTCGAAGGAAACCAACGACGGCAGCCTGTCGGATTTCGACGTTGAGCCGGACCCGAAGGTCTGGGCGCAGGTTTGTTCCGAGCGCGGACTCTGCTCGCCCAAGGTTTGTGGTTTTCCATCCGATTTCGCCAAGGACCACGGCGTCTGCTTTTTCCAGCGCGCGCGGAACAAGTTTCTTTCGTCCGACGTTCTGGTTTTGAATCACACGTTGTTCTTCACACTGCTCGGCGGAATTGATGAAGAACAGGACGGCGGCATCCTGTTCAAGAACGACTTCTTGATTTTTGACGAGGCGCACCAAATGGAGCAAGTCGCGTCCAGACACATTGGTTTGAGTGTGTCCAGCGGCCAGGTGCGTTACGCTTTGAACCGATTATGGAACCCGCGCACCGAGAAAGGGTTGCTCGGCACTTTGCGCAAAGGTGACGCGGTAAAGCTTGTGGCCGACATTTTGGACGAGTCCGACAATTTTTTTGAAAATGTCGAGGCCGCCTGCGAGGAAATCCAAAGGACCGCCGGCAAAAACAGATTTGGCTCAACGGAATCCCGCCCCGCCAGAAATTGGACCGAGCTTCGCATCCGCCGGGCCGAACTGGTGAAGGACAACCTCACCCTGCCGATTCAACGTCTGCGCGAAGCCGTCAGCGAGTTGATCAAATTGAGTGAGGACAAGGACATCGGGCAGGAACTCGTCGAATGCAACCGGCGGCTGGCGGAGTTGCGCGACGAAGTGAAGGATTTTCTCGAACAAAGCGCGCAGGACCACGTTTACTGGGTCGAGCGCACCGGCAAGGCGCACAAAAATCTCGCCCTGAATGCCGCGCCGATTGACGTGGCGGAATTCCTGCGCCGCCGGCTGTTTGAGAGCGACACGTCAATCATTATGACGAGCGCGACGCTCGGAGTTTCAAGTTTCAAGTCTTCAGTTTTCAGTGATGCAGCGAAGCGCGGCCGGACTGAAAACTTGAAACTGAAAACTGAAAACTCGCTCGGCTATTTCGTCAAGCGTGTCGGCGCCGAAGCGGCCACGCAACTCCAGGCCGGCACGCCGTTCGATTATGAGCGGCAGATGAAATTGTTTGTCACCAAAAAAATGCCCGACCCGCGCGAGGCCGGCTACGCCGACGCGCTGGAGCATTGGATCGGGCATTTCGTGCGGCAAACCCACGGCAAGGCGTTTGTGCTCTTCACCAATTACAAGCTCATGCGGGAACTGGGCGAGCGGATGCAGCCGTTCTTCGACAAACTCGGCGTCGCGTGTTTTGTCCAGGGCGCCGGCATGCCGCGCTCGACCATGCTGGAAAAGTTCAAGGACGACGTGGACTCGGTGCTGTTCGGCACGGACAGCTTCTGGCAGGGCGTGGATGTGCCGGGCGAGGCGTTGAGCAACGTCATCATCACGCGGCTGCCGTTCGCCGTGCCCGATCATCCGCTCATCGAGGCGCGCATCGAGGCGATTGAAGCGCGCGGCGGCAATTCCTTCGGCGAATTTTCGCTGCCCGAAGCGATCCTGAAATTCAGGCAGGGCGTCGGGCGGCTGATTCGCACCAAAACCGACACTGGCATCATTGTGGTTTTGGACAACCGGGTTTTAACGAAGCAATACGGCCAATCCTTTCTCGATGCCCTGCCGAAATGCCCGGTGGAAATCGTCTGAATCGTCACGAACTTGAAACCGAAACGTCACTTGTCAAAGTGAGAAGTGAGATTAAAGTTGCCACTGTAGTTCAGGTTTAAACGGCGGGCGTTGGATACAAGTCGTATTCGTATGTTGCTCAATGCCCGCCGCGCTTTTCTCCCTATCCTCGACACCCGCGTTTCCGGACATTAAGCTGCCAGTGCATGACGCGCACTGAAAAAATTCTGGCCGACCTCATCGCGCTGCCCAGCGTGAATCCCGCCTTCGTCCCGTCTGAGATGGTAAGAACGGCTCGCCGAGCCGTCCGAGAGGAAGCGGAACTTCCGGCGGACGCGCGGGCCGCGCGTCCCTACCTTAGTTGCGGCGAGAAAAATGTCGCGGATTTTCTCGCGTTGGTCGCCAAGCGAGCCGGACTCGAAGTTGAATTTCAAAAAGTCCTGCCCGGACGCTCCAATCTCATCGTGCGCCTTCAGCCACGGAATAAAATTCGCCAGACCATTTTGCTCGCGCCGCATTTGGACACCGTCGGTGCCGATGAATCGCAATTCGTTCCGCGCAGGAAGAATGGGCGTCTATATGGCCGTGGTGCGTGCGACACGAAAGGCTCAGTCGCCGCCATGCTCGCCGCGCTTTGCGAATTGGCAAATGTAAAATCACGTCCGCGCGAAACCGCGATCGTTTTTGCCGGTTTGATTGATGAGGAACACGCCCAAGCCGGCTCGCGCGCACTGGTGGCAAGCCGGTTTAAGGCTGATTTAGCGGTTATTGGTGAGCCAACACGTCTTCAAGTCGTCACGGCACACAAAGGCAGTTTATGGCTGGAACTCGAAACGCGCGGGAAGGCGGCGCATGGCGCGAAGCCGCAGCTTGGCAAAAATGCCGTTCACGAAATGGCGCGCATCGTGGAGATATTGGAAACGGTTTACGCCGTACGGTTACGCACACGTCGGCATCCGCTGCTCGGGACAGCGACAATTAACGTGGGGACAATCTGCGGCGGCGTCCAGCCGAATATCGTACCTGACCGTTGCGCACTCACCGTTGACCGACGGACTCTGCCGGGTGAAACGGAAGCCGCCGTTCGTCGCGAAATCACCAGTTTTTTGCACTCAAAAAGGTTAAGCGCAAAAATTTCCATTGCCAAGCTCGCACCCGCGTTTCCCTTGGAAACCAATCCGAAGCTGCTGCTGGTCCGGCAATTCCTGCGGAGCATCGGTCAGACGCACCCGGCCGGCGTTGATTTTTTCTGCGATGCGGCGGTGTTGTCGGCGGGCGGGATTCCGAGCGTCGTTTTCGGCCCCGGTGACATTGCGCAGGCGCACACGGCGAACGAATGGATTTCGCTGGCGTTACTGGAACGCGGCAAGGATTTACTGCTGCGCTTTCTGAATTCACTTCCTTGAACCGGCGGTTTTTCATATTGTCCAACGCCCATGCCCGCGGAAACAACCGAAACTGCCCCTGCGCCAACCGAAACCAAGCATCACATCGCTTTTTTCCGGCAGAGCGGCTGGCTGATGATTGCCAACGTGGGCAGCGGCGCGATGATGTGGGCGGTTCATCTCTTGAATAAAAAAATTCCACCGGAGCAATACGGCATTTTCGGCGTGCTGCTGGCGGTGGCGATGTTTGTGCCGAGCATGCCGTTGCAAATGGTGTTCGCCCAGCAGACGGCGCAAGCACTGGCGACAGACCGGAGGCGGGAACTGGCGGGCATGATCCGGCTGGCGTGGTTGGGGACATTCGGTCTGTGTCTGTTGCTGGCACTCGGTACGTTCATCTGGCAGAAGGACATTCTGGCGGGCTGGCAGATCACCAATCCAGCCGATTTATGGATTACGGTGTTCGTGGTGTTGCTTTCGTTCTGGCTGCCGATGTTCTGGGGCGTGCTACAAGGGCAGCAAAACTTCCTCTGGTTTGGCTGGACATACATTTTCAGCGGCGTTGGCCGGCTGGGCATGGCGTCATTCCTGGTGCTGGCGCTGGGCGCTTATGCCGGAGGCATGATGCTGGGTGTATGCTTGGGATTGGCTTTGGGAGCAGGAGTTGCCATCTGGCAAACGCGGTCATTGTGGCTGTTGCGCGCCCAGCCATTCGACTGGCGCGGTTTGCTGAGGCAGATCGTTCCGCTGATGCTCGGGTTTGGCGCGGTCCAGTTTTTGTTTACGGCGGACACGATGTTCGTCAAGGCGTATTTCTCCGGCGATGACGCGGCGTTTTACGTGAGTGCCGGGACGTTGTCGCGCGGGCTCATGTGGCTGGTGGTGCCGCTGGCCACGGTGATGTTTCCAAAGATCGTTCACAGCGTGGCGCGGTCGGAGAAAAGCAACCTGCTGGGCGTGGTGCTGCTCGGCACAGCCGTTTTGGCGGCCGGCGGCGCGGTGGGCTTGACGATTTTGGGCCCGTGGGTTGTCAGGCTGGTTTACTCAAAGGAATATGTTTCCGTCGCGGCGTCGGTATTGCCGTGGTACGCGTGGGCGATGGTGCCATTGTCGCTGGCCTACGCGCTGGTCAATAACCTGCTGGCGAGGTCACAATTCCGCATCGTGCCCGTGCTGGTGATTTTATCCGTGGCCTACGGCGTCGCGTTGACGCAATTTCATGACAGTTTGATCACCGTCTTGAAAACCCTCGCCGTCTTCAATCTGTTGCTGCTGGGGGCTTGCGCGTGGTTTACGTTCCGGAGTCCAAAGTCCAAGGTTTAAGATCCAAAGCCACCCACGATCTTGCTCGACTTTGGGCCTTGGACCTGAGACGAAGACAAGGGTTGCGGCGCGCGGAGTTTTTTGTAAACCCAGCCTTCGAGCGGTCGCAATGGCCGCAGCCATTTGTAAAAGGGCGAGTAGATCAGGCGCACCCGCACCACGGACAGAAACATGGTCAACGATGTCCGTCCCAGCACCACTTTTGATCCAATCTGGTCGGTCCATTCGGTCGGCACTTCCAGGATGCGGAAACCCGCGCGCTTCAGCGCCACCAGCAGGTTGATGTCGAACGCCATGTCTGCGATGCGCAGGAAGGAGTGAATTTTTTCGACCGCCTCGCGTTTCATCACCTTGGCACCGCATTGCGTGTCGTGGATGTTCAGCCAGAACAGCAGTTGCACGATGAGATGAAACGCGCGGCTGGCAAATTGCCGGCGGCTGGCCTGAGGCTGGTGAATCACCGCGCCAAGCAGCCAGCGTGAGCCGACCACGCAATCGGCCTGGTCCATGTGCCGCACGAGTTCAAGAAATGCGTGCGGCGGAGTGGCGCCGTCGGCGTCCGTGTAGCCGATCAAATCCCCGAGTGGCGCGAGCTTGAGGCCTTCGATAAGCGCGCCGCCCTTGCCGATCGGCTCCTTGAATTCCAATGAGCTGACGGTGGGAAATTGAGACGCGACGCGCCGAACGATCCCCAGCGTATTGTCCGTGCAACCGTTGAGGACGACAACAATTTGAAATTTGCCGTGGTAGTGCTCCTGGAAAAAGCGGGCATAGGCGCGCAACACCGGTTCGATGCGGCGCTCCTCGTTGTAAGCCGGGATCAGGAGCAACAGACTGGGATCAGGCACGCCCTTAGTTTCAAGTTTCAAGTTTCAAGTTTCAAGTTCCGTTTAACGCGCTTGCGGCGCATCTTGGAACTTGCAACCCGCCATTCAAAACCCTTTAATTTGCACATGGATTCCCGCGAAGCTCTAATCGCGTTGAACCTCGTCGAACACGTTGGGCCGGTGCGCGCCCGGTCGTTGCTCGAACATTTTGGCGATGCACCCGAAATTCTGGCTGCCTCCAAGTCCGCATTGCTTCGGGTCCGCAATATTGGTGACGAAACCGCTGAGGCGATTGTTCATTGGGAGAAAACCATTGATCTATCCGGGGAATTGAGACGCATTCAGGAGTCCGGCTGCCACGTTTTGATCCAGACCGACGACGCTTATCCGCCGTTGCTCCGCGAAATTTACGATCCGCCGCTGGTGCTTTACGTCAACGGCGAATTGATGGCGAAGGACAAAAACGCCGTGGCGATGGTCGGTTCGCGGATGACGACCCATTACGGCATCGAGGCTGCGCGCAAGCTGGCGTATCAACTGGCCTATGTCGGCGTCACCGTCGTAAGCGGCGGCGCGCGCGGCATTGACACGGCGTCCCATCAAGGCGCGTTGGCAGGCAAAGGCCGCACGGTGGCGGTGCTGGGCACGGGCATCAACGTTGTGTTTCCACCGGAGAACAGGGAGTTGTTCGAACGGGTGGCGGCCAATGGCGCGGTCATTACTCAGTTTCCGTTCAACCGCAACGGCGACAAGCAATCATTCGCCATCCGCAACCGGATCATTGCCGGCATGACGCTCGGCTCGGTCATTGTGGAGGCGGATTTGCACAGTGGTGCGCTCATCACCGCGAATTTCGCGACCGAATACGGACGGCAGGTTTTTGCCGTGCCGGGGCGAATTGATTCGCCGCGCAGCAAGGGCTGCCACGAATTAATCAAGAAGGGGGCGAAGCTGTGCGAAAGCGCCGAGGACATTTTGAGCGAGTTCGAGTATTTGTTTCCCGGCAGCAACCGTCCGCCGTCGCCGGGCGAAACCGGCGCGTTGCCGGCGCTGGAATTATCCCAAAACGAGCAGCGCGTCTATGATTCACTAAACCAGGAGGAATCGGCCATTGACGAAGTCATCCGGCGGAGCGGTTTGCCAAGCTCGGCGGTTTCCGTGGCGTTGTTGAGTCTGGAGATGAAGCGGGCGGTCAAACAATTGCCCGGAAAATTGTTTGTCCGAAACACATAAAGTAACCGCAGGCATGATTTTCGGCCCGGTTCTTCGACGAGACAAACCGACTTCCGTTATTTTACCAGGTTTGTCCCCGGTAGATAGATTGTAAAGGTGGTGCCTTCGCCGGGCTGCGTGTGGACGTGCAACGCGCCGTGGCTTTCCTTGATGAGCCTTTGAACGATACTGAGGCCCAGCCCGGTCCCTTGTCGCGCGCCCTTGGTGGTGAAGTAGGGTTGGAAAATTTTCGGCAGCACTTCCGGCGGAATGCCGGGACCATTGTCACGCACCCAAAGTTTGACCAGCGGCGGGGTGTTGTCCGCGCTCTCCACGTTGAGCAACCGGTCATTCGGACTGTCTTTGATCTGGGAAAGATCCAGTGGCGCGTGGAGCAATTCACCGCCAATTTCCACACGATGCTTGTGCGGCACGCATTGAAAGGCGTTCACGGCCAAGTTGAGCAAAATCTGGATGAGGTCGGTGCCATTGGTCTTGACGCCCATGTCCTCGGCCAAGGGTGTGATGCTGTGTTCGTTCTCCTGCACACTGGGATGCACGCGCATGAGCTGCTCCAGGTCCTTGAACAACTGGTTGATGCTGACGCGTGCGACGTGTTCGCCCGACTGGCGGCGGAGAAAACCGAGGTAACGCCGGGAAATCTCAATGCAATTGCTCACCTGCCGCGCGATGATGCGCAGGCGGTCCTTGATGAACTCCAAATCCTCCACCTCCATCTGCGAGGTGCGGTTGAGCCGCTGGCTGAGCAGTTGCACGAACCCGGAAATCACTGTCAACGGGCCGTTGATGTCGTGAATGATGCTGGCGTAAATGTCGCCCCGCGTTTTGGCAATCTGCTCTTCGATGCGCTGGTTCTGCAATTCCGTCAGCAATTCCTGAACTTTTTCCGCGCTGCTGTGGATCTCGCTTTCGAGCATCCGGCGTTGCATCGCCTGGGCGACTGCGGTACGGATGGTTCCAATATCGAACGGCTTGTTGATGTAGTCGCAAGCGCGCAGCCGCAACGCCTGTCGCATGGTGTCCGTCGTTTCGAACGCCGTGATCATGATTGCCTCGATGGCCGGGTTCACGAATTTGAGGCGTTCCAAAGCTTCGATGCCCGACATGCCCGCCATGCGAATGTCCATCACCGCCACGTCAATCGGATGCTTTTGCGCCAGCTCAATCGCCGTTGGCCCGTCTTCGGCCATCAACAAATCATATTCATCCTTGAAAATGACCCGCAACGATTGCCGCGGCCCGTCCTCGTCGTCCACAATCAACAACAACCCGCGCCGCTTTGCAGGTGCCGGTTCAACGACTTCAGCGACGGCAATGTTTGCCTCCTCCAATGAATCAATCGTTAAGGCCATATTCAAAATTGAGTTGCTTGGTTCGATTCCACTGAAAACGTCTAATAACGCCACTTTACCTAAAACATCCCTTCCCTCAAGCGCAAAGCGTGCCAGATTTTAGCAATTCTGATTGCAGCAGGACGAGTGCCTGCCGGGCCGTAACGTCCTTGAATCTCCGGCGTCCATAAGCATTTAATCTGCTTTCAACAATCGTTCCGAATGCCCCGGCCAGGGCCATAAAAACCGTCCCGACCGGTTTGCGTTTCGTTCCGCCAGCCGGTCCGGCAACGCCGGTGACGGCCAGTGCAAAATCCGCGCCAAATTTTTTCCGCGCGCCCTCGGCCATTTCGCGCGCGACAGCTTGGCTGACCGCGCCATGCGCTGCGAGTGTTTCCGCCCGGACCCCAAGGAACTTCCGTTTCGCCGCGTTGCTGTAAGCCACCACCCCGCCCAAAAATACCGCCGACGCGCCAGGCACATTCGTAAGCCGGTGCGCCAGACAACCGCCGGTGCAGGATTCGGCCAGTGCCAGTGTCTGTTTGCGTTCCGCAAGCAAACGCAGGAGGTTCGTTTCAACAGTGAGACTGGTTTTCATGCCGACGTTCCTCCCGGCAAAGTACGCGGACCCGAGGGAATGGCAATGCTCAAGGCGAAAAGCGGGCGTGAGGATTCCGAATTTCCGCGGTGAAAGTTCCCGCGACGCAGCTTTTCATCTCGTCCGGCAGGCAAAGATAAATTTTTCCAGGCAATTCGTTGCTGGAGACAGCGCCGAATTGCAGTTTCATAGCAAAGCCGTTGGTGAACGTCTCCATGACCCGCATATCGCCATCCCGCCAAACCAACATCACCGCCGGGATGGAACCGGTCTGATTCGTACCGGCGTTAAAACTTTTGCCGCTCAACGTTTCGGTGGCATTCGAGAAAGCGGCGTTGGGGAACAGAAAAACGTTCGCCGCCATCTCCGGCCGTCGGTTCGTGCTGGATCGTAACATCAAAAAATCATTTAACAAAACCGCCTGCTGGCAGACGAAATCCCGGCCGTGAATTTTTCCCGCCGCAGCCTGGGCGGGGAAAGTTGCGTTCGTCAAATCCAAAGTCCAAAGCGGGCTGGCGACCGGCGGGACCTCGTTGGTTGAACCCGCCGTCGCCGGTTCCCGCCGCGGCCCGGCAATCTTTTCCCGGACGAACAGCGCCGTGACAATGGCGCACGCCAGAATCAGCACGAAAATCAGCGCCGCCGATTTCCGTTGTGGTGCGGGGGGGGCCGCCGGTTTCGGCGGCGGCGGAAGGATGACCGGCTTGATGAATTGCGTCGCGGACAACTGATATTTTGAACCCTCCATCGGGGCCTTGGGCACGATGATGATTTGGAAACAGGTTGGACACTCCACTTGCGCGCCGCTCGCACTCGAATCCACCGCCATGCGTTGGCCGCAAACCGGGCAGGCAAATTTGAACTCGCTCATGGCTGTGCGGAAACATTTCACATTCACGCCGGGGGAGCAATGAGGTTTTTTAAGCAATTTTAATCCGTCTTTGGGATTGAATTTTGCCGCCGCATCTCAAAATCTGTGTTCATCCGCGTTCCGCGGGTGTTTAATCAAAGCGCATGAAAAAAATTTCTCCCGTCTCCCGCAGCGGACGGTTCGCGCACGGCCCCGGCGCGGACGTCGCGCAATTCACCCAATCCGTCTCGTTTGACCGGCGGCTCTGGCGGCACGACATCCTCGGCTCGCTTGTCCACGCGGACATGCTCCAGAAAATCGGCGTGCTCTCGCGCGCCGAGCGCAACGCCATTGTGCATGGACTCAAAGCCATCGCCCGCGAAATCGAACAGGGCAAATTTCGCTGGAAGCCGGAACTCGAAGATGTGCATATGAACATCGAGGCCGAGCTGACCCGGCGTGTGCCTGCCGGCGCGAAACTCCACACCGCCCGCTCGCGCAATGACCAGATCGCCCTCGACGTGCGGCTCTGGCTGCGTGACGAAATCGTCCTGTTACTCGGCGAGATCGTGGGCTTGCAACGTGTGCTCGTCAGTCTCGGCGAAAAAAACGCCGATGTGCTGATTCCCGGCTACACGCACCTGCAACGGGCGCAGCCGGTTTATCTCGCGCACCATCTGCTCGCCTACGTCGAAATGCTCGAACGCGACTGTGAACGGTTCTGGGATTGTTACTCGCGCGTGAACGTCTGCCCGCTTGGCAGCGGCGCGATTGCCGGCTCCACGTTGCCGCTGGACCGCGTGTTCGTCGCCAAACTGCTCGGCTTTGTGGACGCCGGCGGCAGACCGCAACTTACGCAGAATTCCATGGACGCCGTGAGCGACCGGGATTTTGCCGTCGAATTTTGCGCTCATGCGGCGTTGCTGGCCGTGCACCTGTCACGGCTGGCCGAGGATTTGATTCTCTGGACGAGCGCGGAATTTAATTTCATCAAAATCGCCGACGCTTACACCACCGGCTCATCACTGATGCCGCAAAAGAAGAACCCCGATGTTGCCGAACTGGCGCGCGGCAAATCCGGTCGTGTCATCGGCAACCTCGTCGCGCTGCTGACACTGCTGAAAGGCCTGCCGATGACGTACAACCGTGATTTGCAGGAGGACAAGGAGCGGCTCTTCGACACCGCCGACACCGTGCGCGCCACCACGCATCTCATGGCCGCCATGCTGCGGAACACCAAAGTGAATCACGCCGCTTGCGCCGCCGCCGTGAATGACCCGGCTATGCTGGCAACCGACCTTGCGGATTATCTCGTACACAAGGGAATGCCATTCCGGCAAGCGCACCACATCGTCGGCGCAGTTGTGGCACTGGCTGAACAAATCGGCAAACCATTGAATCGGCTCGCTCTCAAGGAATTGCAGTCCGTGGACAAAACCTTTGGCCGCGACGCGCTGGCGGTGTTTGATTTGAAACGCGCGCTGGCCAAACGAAACCTGACCGGCGCACCGGGAACCAAAGAAGTCGCGAAGCAGTTGCTAAGGTGGCGGGAGCAGCTTTCGTGAATTTATGAACGCGGCGGACAAAGCCATCGAAGAAATCCGCGCGGTGCGGCATCGCATCTCGGCGGGGCACGGACACGATATTGCCAAATACCTTGCCGGGTTGCGCGCCGAGGAAGAGTTGCACGCCGCGCAACTCAAACGAGGGGGGAAAGTGCTGGCACAACGCAGCGCGGAACGGAGAAAATATCCGACGCTTTCCAGCAAAGCGATGGCTTTGCGCGAACGCCCTAAAAAATAAAACCGCGATGGCGAAACGCAACCTTACCGGCGCACGGGGAACAAAGGAAGTGGCGAAGCAACTGATGCGGTGGCGGGAACAGCTTTCGTAAGATTTATTTCGTATGCCCCAAACAATCAAAAGCCTCACAGGATTCATCGGCAAGATCAGCGCCGTAAAGCCTGCGTCGGATGAAGTATTACTATATCGCGGTCATTCTAACCGACTCAGATTTAAGCTTTGGCCGTCCGTGATGCGCAAAGCAAAATACAGAAAAGCAGAACCGACAATTCTTCGTGATTTAGTTGCATCACAACCCAGTGAATTCGCCTCGGATTTATCCGCTTTGGAACAGCTTGCTCGTGTTCAACATTACTCGCTTCCAACTCGATTGCTGGATGTGACATGGAATCCTTTAGTAGCGCTTTTCTTTGCTGTAAAAGAACATCCAAAAATCGCAGGTGAGGTGGTGGTTTTTCGAATTAAGAAAAACCAAGTAAAGTATTTTGATAGCGATACTGTAAGCTGCGTTGCAAACTTGGCTCATCTCGACAAAAGTGAAAAAGACGCGATTGATTTTTCCCTTATTGGCGATGCTTTTCAAAAACAACCGCCTGTCGATCGTTTGTTGCACTTTATTCGTGCGGAAAAATCACATTTTAGACCTCTGATAGATCCTCAGGATTTGAAACGAGTTTTTTGCGTTAAGCCAAAGCAAAACAACCGGCGTATCATTGCACAAAACGGGGCTTTTCTTCTTTTTGGTTTAACCCAAGACCTTATCAGTACACCTGCACCGGGAATTACTGTGGAACACATCCTAATCAACAAGAACAGCAAGAAAGGTATTTTGAATGATTTGGATCGCATGAACATCAACGACAGCACGATGTTTCCAGAGATAGATAGAGCGGCAATTTACATCAGAAGAAATTTGTAATCTGAACCAGTAGTACAAATTAAATTCTGAAAATTCTGTTGATTCTGTCTAAAAATGCCAAATGCGTTAAATGATTTGCTCAAGGCGACGTTGTGCTCGTTTTACGCGGCAGCCAGCTTCGCCTTTTTGCGCCAGGCGCGTTCGGCAAATTTGCGGGCTTCCTTGGCACCGCGCAGCAGGCAGTCGGAACTGATGTCACAATCGAGTTTCGGCCAATAAACGGATGAATGGCTGATTTCAAAATCAGCGCGCTCGCGGCGCGTGGCAAGTTGCAGCGTGGGATAAAACGACAGCGGCACGCTCACGGTGCGCCCGTCTTCCAGGCCAAACGTCAGCCGCTCATCGGTGATTTGCACCGAGGTCACGTCCGGCGGCGGATTGTTATTCAGTTTCATTCCATGCCTCAATCAACTGAGCCTCGTGTTTTTGCAAAATCCGGGTGATTTCCCGGAGTTCGGCCTCACGAAAGCCCTTGTTCCAACTCAATTGCACCGGCGCCAGCCAGAATTTGGCCCCGTTCCCGGCTTTATGCACATGCACGTGCGCCGGTTCGTCGGGTTCGGAACTGTAAAACCCGACGCGATAGCCTTTGACACGCAGTATCGTCGGCACTGGATGAGGTTACAATTACACCGGCAATTTGGCAAGAAGGCGGCACGAGTTTAGCTGGCGAAGGAGACGGAAAGACTTATTCTGTGGTGGCAAATGGCCGCTGAACTAAAAACCCTGCTCAAGGCCACGTCGCGCTCGTTTTATCTGACGTTGCGTGTGCTGCCGGGACGGGTGCGTCCGCAAATCGGCCTCGCCTATCTGCTCGCGCGCACCACCGACACCATTGCCGACACGGAAATCGTCCCGCTGGTGCAACGGCTCGACGCGCTCCAAAAACTGCGCGCACGGATTCTGGGCCGCAGTTCCGCACCGCTGAATTTTGGCGAATTTGCCAAACAACAAGCCTCGTCCGCCGAACGTCTGCTACTGGAAAAAGTTGAGGACAGTCTCGCGTTGCTGCAAAAATTCTCAGCCGCCGATCAGCAGCGGGTTCGCGGCGTGCTCGACATCATTGCCGGCGGCCAGGAATTGGATTTACAGCGTTTCGATGGCGCGTCCGCCGAAAATATTGTCGCGCTCAAATCCGCCAACGAACTGGATGACTACACGTATCGTGTCGCCGGCTGCGTTGGCGAGTTCTGGACCCAGATTTGCCGCGCGCATCTGTTTCCGCGCGCGGAACTGGAGGACGCGCAACTGTTCGGAGACAGCATCCGTTTCGGCAAGGGCCTGCAACTGATCAACATCCTGCGCGATTTGCCGGCGGATTTGCGCAAGGGCCGCTGTTATTTGCCGTCGCTGGAACTGGACCAGGCCGGGTTGATGCCGTCCCTTTTGTTGTCGCCCGTGAACGAGTCCCGGTTCCGCCCGCTTTACCACCGTTACCTCGACGTGGCGGAATCGCATTTGCAGGCCGGCTGGAATTACACCAATGCGCTGCCGCGCGGACAGGTGCGTGTGCGGCTGGCCTGCGCGTGGCCGATTTTAATCGGCATCAAGACGATTCAACGATTGCGCGCCGTCAACGTGCTGGAACTGCGGCAGGGCGTCAAAGCTTCCCGGGGCGAAGTTCGCGGGATTTTATTGTGGTCGGTGCTGCTTTATCCACTGCCCGGCGCCTGGCGGAAACAGTTTGTTGCGAGCAGGAAAGCTGTTGCGTCCGGCAAAAAATTAAGGTAAGCACAGGTTATGCGAATTTCCAAGTTGTACCTTGTGGTTTGCGCGGCGGCGCTTTGTGGAAGCATTGTGACCGTCCGCGCAGATGACACTCCGGCTCAGGCTGCCGCCCGTGCGGCGCTGGAAGAAAAAATGAACGAGCTGAATGCGCAATCGGCATCCACGAACGCTGTGCAAACGCCCGCTCCGGCGATGGCGGAACAACCGGCACAACCTGCCGCGGCAACTACGCCTGCAACTCCAGCACCGGCAGAAAAGCCCCAACCCGCTCCAGCGGCCCCGGAACAGCCGGCACCGATGGCAGTCACTCCTTCTGGCGCAGCCGTACAGGAACCGACCAACCCGCCAGCGGCTACGACCACGTTGCCTTCGACTCCGCCCCCAGCGAAAAAGCCGGCAATGACTGTTGCGCCTGCCGTTGCGCCAGCCCCAAGTTCGGACCATGGTTTGTTTGCCCCGGTACCGCCGCCGTCGGGTGGCGCATCAATACCGGTGCCTTCAGAGGAGAATGAGCAGCCAACCATGACCAGTCAAACTCCCCCACCAGTAGCAGTTCAACAACCCGTTTACACGGAACCGTCGCAAAATACCAAGGCAGCTTATCCCGGAAAGGAATTGGGCCTGAAACCCATTACAGCACCGCCGCTGCCGATTTCTCCCATGCAACAGGCGCAGCTTCAGGCGTTGCTCGATAAATACAACGCCAACGCCATCACGCCGGAGCAATATCAAGCCGAGCGCGCAAAAATTCTGGCCGAACCCAAGTGACCCGCGGCCGCTCCTTGCCCGCCGGTTCGCGTCGGCGGGCTTTTTCTTTGCCAGCCCAAGCCGGCAACTTTAGACTTGGCACGCACATGCACGATTTTCGTTACATCGGCAAAAGGTTGTTCTGCGAAGGCGTCGCCGTTGAAGCGCTTGCGCGCCGGTTCGGCACGCCGCTCTACGTCTATTCGCAGCGTACGCTGACGGAGCATTTTCAGAAACTCGACGCCGCGCTCGCGCCTCTCGACCATTTGATTTGCTTTGCGATGAAGGCAAATTCAAATCTTTCGGTCCTGCGAACATTGGCGAATCTGGGCAGCGGTTTTGACATCGTGAGCGGCGGTGAATTGCGACGCGTCATTGCGGCAGGCGGCGACCCGCGCCAATCCATTTTCGCCGGTGTGGCCAAGACGGAGGCGGAAATTGAATTCGCTCTCCGCCAGGGAGTTTATTCGTTTAACGTCGAGAGCGAACCGGAAATCGCACGCATCAACCGCATCGCCGCGCGGCTGGGAAAAATTGCCCCCATCGCCGTACGGGTGAATCCGAACGTGGACGCGCACACGCACGCCAAAATCACCACCGGCACCTATCAGGATAAATTTGGCATTCAACTTGAACGCGTCGAAGGCGTTTATGCCCGCGCAAGCAAGCTGAAACATATTCGTTTGCGCGGCGTTCAAATGCATCTCGGTTCGCAAATGCTGGAGACAAGGCCGCTGGAGCAGGCGGTGAACAAAATATCACCGCTGATAAAGAAACTGGCTGGAAAATATCAATTGGAATTTTTCAGCATCGGCGGCGGGTTGGGAATTGTTTATCAGCCGGCGCTGGCCAGCGGCTCGCCGCAATGGTGGAAATCATCCGCCGCAAAGAATATTTTGACGCCGGAAAAATACGCCGCGCGGTTGCTGCCGCTGTTACAACCGCTGGGCTTGAAAATTTTGATTGAACCGGGACGTTTCATTTCCGGCAACGCCGGCATTTTGGTCACGCGCGTCGAATACGTGAAACGCACGGGCCGGAAGAATTTTGTCATCGTGGACGCCGCAATGAATGATTTGATCCGTCCGGCGTTCTACGACGCCTACCATGAAATCGTGCCGCTGGTCCGCAAAACCGGCGGAACCATGAAAGCCGACGTCGTGGGCGGCATCTGTGAATCCGGCGATTATTTTTGCAAGGACCGCCCGCTGCCCAAAGTCGGCGAAGGCGATTATCTGGCGCTGTTGAGCGCCGGCGCCTATGGCTTTGTGATGGCGTCCAATTACAACGCGCGCCCGCTGGCCGCCGAGGTTCTGGTGAACGGCCGGCGCGCTGCCATTGCCCGCGAACGCCAGCCGGTTAAGAAAATTTGGTCGGATGAAAAAGTTGTGGCATGGTTAAAGTAACACTGTGAACACCGAATTTTCCATCGCCGGGCACTGGCCGGACGGTTTCGATGAAACCCGGCTCCGCCAATGGGCGGGAGATTTGCGCGCGCAACTGCTTTCGCCGCAGGTTTCCCTGGGCCTTGTTTTTATGTCGCCGGCTTTTTTTCCGCATGCGCGGCAAACCCTGGAAATCTTGCGCGTGCATGCCCGGATTCCCCTGTTGGCGGGCTGTTCCAGCACCGGATTGATCGCCGGGGCGAACGAGATTGAAAGTGCGTCCGGCTTTGTGCTCGCGCTGTATTCCCTGCCGGGTGCGGAATTGAAAGGGTTTCGGTTCACACAGAAACAGGTGGAGGAAGCCGGCGCCGCCGCCTACTGGCCCGTGGAAACCGGCGTCGAACCGAAGAACACAAACGGCTGGCTGGTATTCATTGATCCGTTTCATCTGGACGCGGAAAGCTGGCTGCGTTCCTGGAACGAAACTTACGCGCCGCTGCCCGCGCTCGGCGGTCTGGCCAGCGGTGTTCTTTCCGACCAGACAACACAGGTTTATCTGAACGGCGACGTGTTTGAAGACGGCGGCGTGGCCATTTCTGTCGGCGGCGGCGTGAGATTGGCGAGCGTCATTTCGCAAGGCTGCACGCCCATCGGCGAGACGTGGACGCTCACGCGGGTCGAACACAATCTCATCCGCCAGATTGCCAATCGCCCCGCCTATGCCGTGCTGGCGGAGACGTTTCAAAAACTTCCGCCGGCGGAACAACAAAAAGCCCGGGGCAACCTGTTCATTGGCCTGGTCGTCAACGAATACCTCGAGGATTTTCATCGCGGTGACTTTCTGGTGCGCAATCTCATCGGTGGCGATCCGAATTCCGGCGTGCTGGCCGTGGGCGCAATGCCGCGCGCGGGACAGACCATGCAATTCCAACGGCGCGACGCGGCGGCGGCGACCGAGGACATGAACGAGCTGCTGGCCCGCGTGAAAAGGCAGCTCACCGACACGACCATTTACGGCGGCTGCCTCTGCTCCTGCAATGGCCGCGGCCAAAGCCTGTTCCGGCGGCCGAATCATGACGCCGAAATGGTGCAGCAACGACTCGGACCGGTCGGCCTTACCGGTTTTTTTTGCAACGGTGAAATCGGGCCGATTGGTGAAAGAAATTTTCTGCATGGTTATACCGCCTCGCTCGCGTTGTTTGTGAAAAAGTAATTGCATTTGCCCGTCAGCCCGCCATGCTCGCAGAACCAATGGTTCCACCCGAAGAACAACCGACGGAATCGAATCAGCCCGCGCCGCCGCACAGCTCAAGCGGCCGGCGGCGTGGCCGGCGTGGCGGACGCGGTCGCAGTCGTGGCCGCAGCCCACAACTTTCCATGCAGACTGCTCAGACGGATCAGCCGGTAGTTGCGTTTGCGGAAGGAACGGCCTCGCCCCAACCAGAGATTCCAGCCGTCACTCGTGGTCGGGAAAATTCTCCCGCCGTGAGCCGGGCCATTGACGAAGTGCGGCAGATTGTCGAATCACTCGAACAGGTTTTGGAACAAATGGAAGAAGTGCGCGAACTCGTCGAGACGGTGGAACGCCAGAAATCCAGTGACGAACGTGAAATCGAATCGCTGCGACGCGCCTTGCGTAGAATTCATCAACCGCGTGGGCACCAAGAAAAATCCCACGAACAAGGCGGTTGAAATATTTCTTCGGGGTCTATTTCAATAATTCCTTCACTTTCCCGGCTTCGCTGGTCGGCGGCTGGCACTCGGCGCCGGTGCAGAGATAAACGACCGGGCCGTCCTTTGCCGGCAAAGTGCGGGAAAATTCTTCGACCGCGCCAACATTCCCCAAAACAATTTTATCCGGTTGATAGACCGAATGTGCCGCGCGCAGAAGTGCGCGCCCCTCGTCTGAGTTGGGATCGCCGGCGATGACGACGCGGCGTGGCTCTTCCAGCCGGAAATCCACCGCGTGCAGCAGGAAAGGCATGGCTTGCGGGAAATTTTGCAGCCGGTGCGCAAACAGCCGCAAGGTGGTTTCAGCGGGCCGCCGCAAATCTTCCCGGCCCGTGATAGCCGCGAGTTTCAACAGCGCCAGCGTGGCAACGGAATTGCCGGAAGGTTCCGCGCCGTCATAATCATCTTTCACGCGCAGGATCAAATCTTTCGCGTCGGCGGTGCCTTGCCAGAAACCGCCATTTTCGGCGTCGTAAAATTTCGCAATCATCGCTTCGGCCAGTGTAATCGCGAAATCGAGGTGCCCCGATTCGAGTGTCGCTTCATAAAGTTCAATCACACCGGACAACAAAAAGGCATAGGCTTCGAGCAACTGGACATTATCATGCTGGCCATCGCGCCAGCGGTGAAACAGCGTCCCCGATTTTTCGTCCCACAATTTTTCACGGATAAACGCCAGGTTTTTTTCCGCCGCAGCGCGATATTTTCCATCTCCGAGCACGGCGCCGGCGCGCGCCATCGCGCCAAGCATCAGGCCGTTCCACGACGCGAGAATTTTGTCGTCCAGATGCGGGTGGCTGCGCCGGCTGCGCACGTCGAACATTTTGTTTTTGGCAGAGGCCAGGGAAAGCTTTTCGGCGTCGGCTAAAATTGAGTCCACGACGCTCAACACGTTTTGACCCAGCAACGGTTTGGGATGGCTGTGGTCAACGAAGTTTCCATTTTCCGTGATGCCAAAATGACGGACAACAACGTTGAATTCATCAACGGCCAAAAGCATTGAGAGTTCGGACTTCGTCCAACAGTAAAACTTCCCTTCATGGCCTTCGCTATCGGCGTCTTCGGCGGAATAGAAACCGCCACCGGGATGAGTCATGTCGCGCAAGACATAATCAAGAATATCGCGGGTCGTGTCGGCGTGGCGCCGGTCGCCGCTGACAAGGAAGGCGTCGAGATACAGTTGCGCGAGTTGTGCATTGTCGTAGAGCATTTTCTCGAAGTGCGGTACGAGCCATTCGGCGTCCACGGAATAACGCGCAAAACCGCCGCCAAGCTGATCATGAATTCCTCCGGCGGCCATGCGTTCGCCAGTATGCAGGACCATCCGCACGGCTTCATCATCGTGAAAGCGTTTGGCGCAGCGCAGCAAAAGCAGCGGCACGCTCGGTTGGGGAAACTTGGGCGCGCCGCCAAAGCCGCCGTGGCGCGGATCATAGACTCCCTTGAAAACAGCCGCTGCATGGCGCAACACGTCCGATGTCAGCAGAAGATTTGCCGCCGTGGCACTGGCGGTTGCCGCGGCAAGCCGCGCATGAATTTCGTCGGCGGAATTTGTAAGTTCGTCATGACGTTCCCGCCACAGCGCGGCAATTTGCTGAAGCAATTGTAGAAAACCGGGCCGACCTTGCCGGTTATCAGGCGGAAAATAAGTGCCGCCAAAAAACGGCTTCAAATCCGGAGTGAGAAAGACGCTCATCGGCCACCCGCCGCCTCCGGTTGTGGCCTGAACAAAGGTCATGTAAATTTTATCCACGTCGGGACGCTCTTCGCGGTCCACTTTGATACTGACAAAATGTTCGTTCAGACAGGCGCCGACTTTTTCGTCCTCGAATGATTCGCGTTCCATCACGTGGCACCAGTGGCAGGTGGAATAGCCGATGCTGAGGAAGACCGGCTTGTTCTCCCGGCGCGCCTTGGCGAAAGCCTCGTCCCCCCACGCGAACCAGTCCACCGGATTATGGGCGTGCTGAAGCAGGTAAGGCGACTTCTCGCGGGCCAGATGGTTTGTATGCCGATAGCCGACTGAATTCATCCAAACGCGATAGTAATCCGGTCAGGGAAAAGATAAACATCGAACATTGAATTTCAAAAGCGCCGGCCAGTGGTTCAAAAGTGCGGCATTCGACGTTGCCAGCCTTCAATTTTGCGTCGTCAGCAACCCGTGGCTGGATTAATCTGACAGCATGTTATCCGCCAAACCCTGGCGTTTGGAAGTTGTCCTTTGGTTTTGTGCCGCGCAAACGGTCGCTCTCTGTTTGGGGCTGAGTATCATCGCTGTGCTGCAAAAGGCCGGGTTCGCCGCGTTTCAACCCCCCGCCGGTTCCGGCGCGGTGCTGCTCGGCACGCTGACATTTCAGGGTGCGACCTGGGTATTGATTCCGTTTTTTTTGCGGCAACACCATGTGGACTGGCGTGATGCTTTTGGCCTGCACTGGGCGGAATTAAAACGCGCTTGGTTTCCAGCCATCCCAATCGTGATCGTGTTTTTGCCAGTAGTGGCACTGTTGCAGGCTGTGTTAATTTACATATTCCAAAAAATCGGCTGGTCGCCTGAAACCGAGGCGGCCGTAACCGTGTTGGCGGGGGCTCAATCGTTGTGGTTACAGGCATATCTTGTTGCATTTTACATCGTTGTCGGACCAGTAGCCGAGGAATTCATTTTTCGCGGCATGTTGTATCCATTTTTCAAACAGCGCAGCCATCCCGTACTGGCATGGTTCTTCGTTAGTTTCTTGTTTGCCTTGGTTCATTGGGATCTAGTGGCGTTCCTCCCGCTTTTCTTACTCGCGCTGATATTAACGTGGCTTTACGAACTCACGAACACCTTGCTAGCTCCGATTACTGCGCATGCTCTTTTCAACATGGCAGGCGTAATAATATTTTATTTCGGAGAGAAAATAGCTCATTTCTTTCACATTCATGTTACGTGAACGAATTTGAACTCATCGCCAGACTGACGAAAGCCCTGCCAACCGGCCCTAATGTCGTGGTCGGCGCCGGCGACGATTGCGCGGTCCTGGATTTGGGCCTGCCGGACAAATGGCTGCTATTCAAGACCGACGCTGTGGTGGAAGGCGTTCATTTTCAGAAAGGTTCGCCGCCGGAAAAAATCGGGCGCAAGGCCCTGGCGCGCTGCCTCAGCGACATTGCGGCCATGGCCGGCACGCCGGCCGCCGCCGTGATAACCATCGGATTGCCGGAACATTTCAAGCCAGAAACGGTTGAAAAAATTTACGATGGCCTGAACGTCCTGGCCAAAAAATATGGCGTGGCCATTGTTGGCGGCGAGACAACAGCGAACCCGGAACGCACTTTTATATCCGTTGCCCTGCTGGGAACCGTCACCCGTGGCAAACAAATCCTCCGCTCGACTGCGAAAGCCGGCGACGCGATTTTTGTGACCGGTGAACTCGGCGGGTCGTCCGCTGGCAAACATTTTGATTTTGAACCCCGACTGGCCGAGGCACGCTGGCTGGCGGAAAATTTTTCCATTCATGCCATGATTGATCTGAGTGACGGGCTGGCCGGCGATTTGCGCCACGTTTTGAAGGCCAGCGGCACGGGCGCGGAGCTTTTGAAATCCGCCATTCCCATCAGCCGCGCCGCAAAGGAAATCACGCGCAAAAATCCTTTCACCAAAACAGCTTTGACCGCTGCACTGACGGACGGCGAGGATTTTGAACTATTGTTTCTGGCGGCGCCCGGCGACGCGGTACAATTGCTGGATGGATGGAAAAGGCAATTTCCGAAACTGAAATTAAGTTGCATTGGGAAAATCACGGCGTCTGACGGTGTTACCATTCGTGACAAGAATGGCGTCCGGGCATTAACTGAGCATGGCTACATTCACTTCTCATAGTCCGGCGGAGACCGAGTCGCTGGGCGAGCGATGGGGGCAGGCAGCGCAAAGCGGGTGGGTCATCGGCTTGTCCGGCGAACTGGGCGCGGGCAAGACGCAATTTGTGAAGGGGCTCGCGCGCGGGTTGGGCGTTGTCGCGCGCGTGCATTCGCCGACGTTCACACTGGTGAACGAATACGACGGCGGGCGGTTGCGATTGTTTCATCTGGATTTGTACCGGCTGGAAACACGCGGGCAAATTCTATCTGCCGGTTTGGAGGAATTTTTGCAGCCAGACGGGGTGGCGGTGATTGAATGGGCGGAAAGGCTGGAAGATGGCAAAGCCAGAAAAGTGAAGATTGAAATAATTGGTGAGACGGAACGGAAGATTACCTATGACGATTTTGGCGCTTGAATTTTCTTCGTCGCAACGAAGCGCGGCTGTCTCGCATCATGGGAGCAGGGCGGAGGCTATTGAGGCGGGCGGGCACGGAACGAACGCGTTCAGCCTGATTGAAAAGGTCCTGGCCGAAGCGGGTTTGGAGCGGGAACAAATTGAAGTGATTGCCGTTGGATTAGGCCCCGGTTCCTATACCGGCATACGCGTTGCGCTTTCGATTGCGCAAGGCTGGCAACTGGCGCGCGGCGTAAAATTGCTGGGTATCAGCAGCGCCGAATGTCTGGCGGCGCAGGCTCAAGCGGGGAAAATTTTTGGCCGTGTGAACGTGGTGATTGACGCGCAACGAAATGAATTTTACCGGGCGGCGTACGAAATTTCACCCACGGGTTGGGGGGAGATTAGGCCATTGCAAATTTCGGCCCTGAGTGCGATTTCACCCAACGCTGCGGCAAATGGAATCTGGATTGGCCCCGAAGCAACCCGGTGGTTCCCGAAAGGGAAAATTGTGTTTCCGACGGCGATGACATTGGGTCGGCTCGCCGGGCGACGGAGCGACTTTGCCAGCGGCGATAAATTGGCGCCGATTTACCTGCGGGAAACCAATTTCGTCAAGGCGCCGCCGCCCAATTCGGTTGCATTTTAAACGCGCCCATCGCGCATTTGCCGAGGCGGAGACTTTACCTTTTGACGTTGCAAAAAAGATGTGACGGCGGCTGGCAAATTCACCAAACTCCACTCATGCAAAGCGCCTCAATCAGAAAGTGGCTTCTGGCGTTGACCTTGCTCGCCGTCATTTTGTGGACCATCGTGCATTTCTACAATCAATACGCGCAAAAAACGGAAACTGTCACGCGCATCATCCTGGAACCGCAAGGCGATTACTCCTACCGCAAAACAAACATTCTGGCCGCCAAGCCGCAAAAGACCGCTACAGACGCCGACTCTCAAAAAGATTCACGCCAGAAAGTCGAGGAATGGCTGACATTGCACCAACGCTCTGCGGCCAGTTTGCTGGCGGCGTTTCATGTCCTGGACGATTTCAATTATTTGAAGGAAGCCGCGACCAATTATCCCACCAACCCGCAGGTTGAATGGACGGTTCTGGCGCGGAATATGTTCCCAGCCGACCGGCGCAGATGGCTCGATCTATTCAAAGCATCGTCGCCCAGCAACTCACTGGCGAATTATCTATCGGCCCAGGTGTATTTCCAGAACGGCCAGTCCGCCGCCGCGGTCAAAGACCTGGTGGCGGCGACCACCAAGCCGCAGTTTGAAAATTATGCCATGGAATCCCAGTTGGATGCGGAAGAGTTGGGTCTGTTTCTGGGAAAATCTGCCGTGAATTCAACTGAAACCGCGCTGGCCGGTTGGAGCAAAGACACGATGCAGGAATTGGCGACCATCAAACAACTGGCCGGGCAAATGGAAGACCTGCAAAAACAGGAATTGAACGTGGGCGACAAGGATTCGGCAGAAAATCTTGCCCAAATGGGAACAATTCTAGGGGGCCAACTCAACAGTGGAGCGGGCGGCAATTACATCATCAATCAACTGGTCGGCATAGCCGTCGAGGAAAAGATGTTCGATCAACTGGACTCAAATACCAGCTACGATTTTCTCGACGGGGAAACACCGGACCAGAGATTGCAGGAACTCAACCAGCAAAAGGCCATGCTGAATCAACTGGAGAAAAATTTTGAAGCCATTCAACCCGGCCTGACCGACGCGGAAAGAGTCAGCTTTCAGGAACGGGTTAAAATCTACGGTGAAATCGCGGCCATGCGCTGGTTGCTTCAGCAGCGTGGCAATCCACAAACCGGCCAGTGACAAAATCATCCCAGCCGGCGGCGGAATTCGGCGCACGCTTTGGCTGCGTCCGGTGAATTAAGAATCGCCGAAACCACGCAGATCCGCCGTGCGCCCGCCGCCAGCACCTCGCCGAGATTTTCCAGATTGATGCCGCCAATGGCGAACCACGGAATGTTTACATTGGCCGCGGCCCAACGGACGTATTCCAGCGTCACGGGCTTGGCTGTCGGCTTCGTGCCGGTCGCATAAATCGGCCCGATGGCGAGGTAATCCGCGCCAGCGGCCAGGGCGCGCTTTGCTTGGTCCGGCGCGTGACTGCTTAAGCCAACGCTAAGTTTTGAGTTTTGAGTTTTGAGTTCCGAAACGCTTTTGTATCCGGCATTAAAAAAATCTTCCTGGCCCAGATGGCAGAACTCCGCGCCAAGCTCACGGGCAAGGTCCACATGATCATTGATAACGAGTCCAACATCGGCGCGTTTGGTAATGGGCAAAATCGTTTCCGCCATGCGGCGGATTTCGTCGGGCGAAGATTTTTTGGCGCGGAACTGAATCAAATCCGCGCCGCCGCCGCAGAGTTGTTGAGCCACAACTTCCGGCGCACGGCCACGCAAGTAGGCAGCGTCCACGAACGCATAAAGCCGGCAATCGGCGAGCGGTTTCACTTAGCAAGTCTGGCAGAATTACCGCGTCCGTTCAAACGCTGTTCGCCAGAACCATTCGCTGCGCGCGACGAAGCGAACTAGAATGTCCTGCAACGACGGCGCCAGCATCATCCGCTGCAACCATTTTGCCCACGCCAGCCGCCGGGCAAATGCGGTATCGCACCTTTCGGCGATTGTTTGCCGGGTTTGCGTCCACGAAATCTCCCCCCGGCTCCATGCGGCCAGCGGTTCGACGGCCATTTCGGCGGACTCGAATGCCATGGACATGCCATTGCCCGTCACCGGCGGAATCATGGTGATGGCGTCGCCGATGCAACATTCGTTGCGCCTGACGGCGCGTTGCGGTCGCAACGAAATTCCGGCCACCGCACAAAATGAGCCTTCGTCGAATTCCACCCCTGTCAGCCGGTGGTTCAAGGGCGAACCGCTTGGACCGCGCAGCCATTCGCGCCAATTTTGCGGCGTTTGGTCTCCGTCCACCCGCCGTCGAAATAATCCGCAAACGTTCACCGCGCCGTTGTCCACCCGGCACAAGCCGACGTAGCCTCGCGGCGAGACGTGCATTTCCAGATCAGCGGTCAGCGGAACCTTGCGCGCGTGAGCCTTCAAACCAAACCACCGTGAGACATTCTCCTCCGTTTGCGCGCGCCGGCCTGAGGCGCGAACAATGCCTTCACCGAAATCGCCATTGCGCTGGCGTTGGTCTTCCCATAGTTCGCCTCCAAGTTTGCGAAATTCAGCCGCCAGCGCGTTGTCCAGCGTGAAACGTGAGAGGCAAATCGCGCGGACCGGCAGGGAACGCGGTGGGGCGGATTGCGTTGACGAAAAGAAAGCCGCGGTGTTGGCGTTCACGGCGCCCGCCCGATCGAGCAATTCGCGCAAACCCAGCCGGGCGAGCGTTTCCTGGCCGCGCCCGCTGATGAACTCGCCGCAAACCCGGTGGCGCGGATAATGCCCGGCCTCCCACACGGTCACCGGCACATCATGCCGGCGCAGGCCGATGCCAAGCGTCAATCCCGCCAGTCCACCGCCAATAATCGTAACGGGTTTCGCCGTCATATCGTTCAATTCATTCGCCGCGCCACAAACAGATGGCTGAAAGACCCTGTGCGGCTTTCCGTCAATTCCCAACTTTTGTCCATTGGCCAGAGCGCCGAAAGTTCGTTGCCCGAAAATCCCGCACGCACGCTGATTCTGGCATCATGGCGGGTTACAGAATTGCAACCAATCGCCCAAATCCATCGGCAACAAAACAACGGCCAGAACGCCCGGCGCGGTTCAATCGCCACAAACAAGCGCGACCGACCGGCCACGGCGCGAAATAATTCTCTCAGCCGGACATCCTCAAAATGGTGCAAAATCAAATTGGCCACGACGACGTCCAGCTCGTCAGCGGCCGGCAGCCAGTCAAAAACATCCGCTTCAACCGTCTCCACGCGCCAGCCCAGCGACGCAAAGGAGGCCAGTGTTCGCGGCGTCACATTCATGCGGCGGTCGAGCAGGGTCACATTTATGTTCCGCCAGTGCGGGGAAAGTTTTCGCGCAACCCGGAGCAATAGATTGCCGTCGCCCGCGCCGAATTCGATGATTTGCCGCGGCGCCTGGCCATTCGTGCCGGCTCGCAGCGCGCGCGCCATGATGGCGTGATTGCGCATCCAGGCATTGACACGGCGCAAGTCGCGGCGCGACCACTGGGCGCGCGGGTCGTCCGGCGGCAGTTCATCGAGCAATTCCGGTTGAACGGTGCGTTTCATTTCGAGCGCGACGACGAGGAGGAGGACGAAAACGATTATCCGACTTCAAGCAACGCGCCGTGGCAACTGAAACCCGCGCCGAACGACGACATCCACCACAGTCCGTCGGGCACGGCGTCGTGCAAGGCGCGGTCGAGCACAAAGAATACGGTTGGGCTGCTAATGTTGCCGTACTCGCGAAGCACGGCGGCACTGTGACGAATGTCAGCGTCGGCCAACTTCAGCTTGTCGTGCAACGCCTGCAACACGTCACGCCCGCCGGTGTGGAAAATCCAGCCAGCCACCCGGTCGCGTTTCACGCCCGCGGACGCGAGCGCGCCGGCTAAAAGTTTGGCGGCCTCGTCGCCGACGATTTGCGGGACTTCCAGCGACAACATGTTCCGCAACATTCCATTTTTATGACCGAACCGGAGCGTGTCGCGTTTTTCGGGCGCGAGGCAGGACGAACCGAATTTCCATTCGACGCGCCGGCGATTCAGCTGCGGTTTCCTGGCCAGTACCACCGCACCCGCGCCGTCGCCGAACAGACAGGCGCTGACGAGCACGCCGGGGTCGTCGTCGAGATAAAATGCCGCACTGCAAACTTCGACGCAGACGGACAAAACTTTTTGCGCGCGTTTGGCGGCCAGAATCGCTTCGGCGGCGCGCAGATTGGGTATCGCGGCACCGCAGCCCTGGCCGACCAAATCGAGCGTGAACACGTCCGGGCGGAGACCAAGCCTTTCGCTCACGTAACTGGTCAATCCCGGACACAGATAACCGGTGCAGGTGCTGATCAACACGGCGTCAATTTCCGGCGACGCACAACCGGCGTCCTGCAAGGCGCGTTGCGCGGCTTCCGTGGCGAGCGCCGGAGCGTGTTTTGTAAAACGAGCCTGGAGCGCATCGGGGCAGAGGTTGAAGACCTCCGGCAGCGAGTCGAGGGACAGATGGCGCGTGGCGATGCCGTTGTCGCCGCAGAGCACCTTCTTGAGAATGGCGCGCGACCGGGGCGCAAGCCGGGTGAAGGGTCCAGTGCGCTGGACGGCGTCCCAGCATTCACGTTGGGCATACCGCTGCGCCGGCGCAGCAGTACCGAGTCCAATAAGAAACATGACCGAATGTAGTCCCGGGTTTCTGTCTATGCACAACTTTTTGTCGGGGAAATGGAGAACGGCCAAGCCGGTAAATTCCGTCCAACCACGTCACCGCCACGGTTCATGTTATCCGACACCTGACATTGCATCCATCTAATTGGCCGCCCGGACCAGTTCGTAATGCGTCGGTTGCGGCTGGGCGGCGGCGTACTGCTGGTCTTCAATTTTGTCCTTTTCGGCGTACAAGGCGGCGATGAGTTTTTTGGATGCGTGCTGGACGGCGGCATCGTGATCGAACGCCAGTTGCAACTGGATGGCGCGCCAGGCATAGAACCGCCACTGAACTTCTTTATAAACCAGATCCAAGAGGTCGTAGCCCTGCAACAACATCGGCGTGTGGCATTCGGCCAGATTGATGCCCTGTTCCAGTTGCGCGGCGGTGAATTGGCCGACGGTCTGGCCGTTGATCCTGAGTTCGTAATTGCCGGATTGAAGTCCGCGCACCACCAAGGGTTCCTGATCCAGCGCGTCATAAAAACCGGAGAGATCAACGATCATTTTTGCCGCCGCATTGGTGTAGTCCCAATTCGGCTGAGGCGGCGGGTTAAGAAAAGTCAATTTCGGCGGCCACTGATCGAAAGTCACCACGGGCGGAAACTGCCACCAAGTCTCATGCAGACCAAGAATCGGAAACGGCAACGACCGGTCTTTCTGTGTCCAGGAAAGAGTGTCTGCATTTTTTACCAGATCGCTTACGGTTGTATTGTCCGCTTGAACAACCTGTTTGCCGGTTGCGTCAATCGTCACCGCCGTGGCCACCGACGACGCGCCCCACGCCTTCAGCAACGCCTGCGCCATGATTAATTCGCCCACCGCCGACGGATGAATGCGCCCGGGGATTACATTATCGGCCAATCCGGCATCCTGGGCCTCTGCTTTCTGTAACACGTCGAGCATCGGTTTCATGAAATCCACGCACATCAGGTGATGTCCGGCGGCGAGCTGGCTGACAAAAGCCGCATAGCGCTGGAGCACCGCGTTGTAACCGCCGGGAAACTGCGGAGGATGCGTCACGTCGTCGTACGGCGTGGGTTCAATCAACACGATACGGACGCCGGGAAGGTGTTTTTGGAGCGATTCAATGATGTGTTCGTAGCCATTTGTGTAAGTGCGAAAAGTCCCTTGGTTAAAGGCATGGTAACCTCCGTCGTTCATGCCCAGCATGATGGTGACCACATTGGGCTTGAACGGAAAAACGTCGCGTTGCAGCCGTTCGTCAATCGGCCCGGCCCAGCCGCCGGTGACCCTGTCGCCGCCGACGCCGGAGTTGACGAATTTCACGTGCAGGTCTGGAAAACGCGTGCGGATGTAGGTTTCCACGTCCATGCCATAATACCGCTGCTCGGTAATGCTGTCGCCGTAGAAGCAGACGCGATCCCCGCTTTTGAGATAAAAAGGCGCGTCGGCCGCCGCGCTTGTCCCGGCCAGGAACGACCCGAGCAACAGGCCGGCCAGAATGGCCCCACGCGACAAAGGCCGGAAAAATTTGCCCACCAATGAAGTAAGGTCGGATTTGGAGATGGTTTTCATTAGGCTGCAACGATAAAAATCCGCGGACTCCTTGGCAAGAATCTAAAAAGATGCTTGGGCGGGTCATTGCCTGCGAGTCAAATCCGTGGACCGGAAGGGCTGAACTCAGCCAATGCCGCGCGCACTGCTGCAACCAAAGCATTCACGCGGGTTGGCAAAGGAAAATCAGATGGCGCTTCCAGAGTATAACTGAGCCGCGTTTTGTGCGTGATCAGATAAAAAGCCTCGGCCCATTGGGGACGCGTGTTGGGATCAAGATTGGGCCGGATGATGCCGCCTTTTGCCGGCCGGCCTTCGATGGCTTCAGACCGGTCAATCGGACAGGCTTCCGCGACGCGCGCAATCATGGCCTCGGCCAGCGTCGGACGGTTGTCCGGGTTTTGTTCATACAAATAAAATCCATGTGATTCCCAATCCTCGTGAAGCAACAGGCAAAGATCGAAACGGGGCTGGCATTCCAGCCAGGCAATGTGGGCGCGGACTTCGGCGCTCTCCAAATGCCGGTAATCACGATTCAAGTCCTTCCCATCGGGATTTTCGCGGCGATTGAGAACAAAGCCCATCGGGTTCAAACAAGGACAAAGCCATAATTCCGCCTCCGCTGGCCAGTGATTTTCCTGAAGCAGCCGCAAAGCGGCCAGTGGGCCGGCCGGTTCGTCGCCATGAATGCCGGCGCTCAGGTAAATCCTGGTTGAGATTTGGGAGTGGGGAGTTAAAAACGGCTTGCGGTGGAGCGCCGGAAATTTGAACTCGGATGTTTGATGAAACATTTCCGCCTGCCAGCCGTGTTGGCGCGCGGCGGTTTCGATGTCATGCAGCACGGCGCGGATGTCAATCCTTTCGCCGAGATAGCTGCCAAGGTTTTTGCCCAGCCTTTGCATGGGCGGAATTTCACGCAAAGACGCCAGGACGCAAGCAAATTTGAGAAGCGGCGCTCCCCGGGACCCGGCGCCGGCGAATTTTAACCATTACTGCCGCTCGTACTCGCCCTTGCTGATTTTTTTGAGCACGGTGAACCCGGCCTTTTTGGCGTCCGAGATGGACAGCGGCTTGAGCTTGTGCGGGGTGCTGAAGCCGGAAATGATTTTGCGCACCGGCTTCTTGCACGCCGGGCATTTCGTCAATTCCGGCGCACTCAATGGCCGGCGCAGCGTGAACCGTCCGCCGCAAACCTTGCACTCGCCTTCGCACAACTCGTATTCGTAAAGCGGCATGGGGAATTTATTTCGGTGGGACAATGCCGGAATTAAATTGGACGAGTCGTTTCCAATTGATTGTGCCATCCTTGTCACAAAAGCCATCAAGAAATTCTTTGGTCAGGCGATTGGTTACTTTGCCAAGTTCAATCTCATATTCCTCTTTCCGTTCTTTCGCACGAACTCCTAGTGGCTCAATCAGATCAGTATAAAGATTCTCCTCACCAGAAATGAATTCCCAAAATCTTTGGCCAAGGAGTTTCAGGTAATTGCTTCGATTCATCACTTTATCAACAGGTGATCATCTAAACAGCATTCGATTGCATTCGCTATCGCAGCTTGCCAATCAATACAATCGGCCAATTTGTCCTCAACCGATTCAATTTCTAAATCGGTCAACATTCGCCCCAATTGGCGCTTAGATATGGTTTGCAAGTCTTCAACATTGATCGAATATACGACTTTATTGTTATTGATCATAGACATCTCCTTAATCATTCTTGGTAAAAATATTTTGCCTGTGCCAACGCATCGCATTGCGATGGGGGTAAATATCACCTCGGTTTGGTAAACATATCCTCGCGCGTTTCTTTGCAAGCGCTCGAAAGAATTCATAGTCTCCAATTTTTCCGAAGTCTAATGGCAAACTATAAATCTGCGTCGAAACTTGAATCTTGTAATCATCTAGTAACGTGAACCAGCCAACATCGAATGCCCAATGATGAAGATGGCATAGCGCGATCCCGTTGCATAAATCATCTTTCCCCAGTGAGCCGCTGGGGACAATATGTGCAGCTTGCACTTCCCATGTTATTGAGTCGGGCGATTTTATTTTCAACCCACAAACTGCGCATCGGCAACTGTAAGCTTCAATAACCGCTTGACGAAAGCCTCGAGTTCGCAGAGCCAATTCTCTGGTCGTTTTAGTAATCCGCTTGTTTTTGTCAACCGGTTCATAGTTATCATACACTGGGGCTTCAGTGAGTTTCTTTACAAACTTCTGGACTTCGTATGACTTGGTTGGCAGGAAATCCTTTTTTGCATTTGGGATGTTGCAAAGCTTGAGCGCTTCATCGAAGCCTTTTTCCGTTAGCATCCATTCCCTCACCTTCGTCAGTTGAAGCGTTTGCGTCGGACGTGAGACCATGTTCTCTTTTGCAAGAGAATCAGCAGCCCGGAAGAGCAAGCGATGCCAGAGAAAAGATTTCTTGACGCGATTTTCTTTGCGGTAAACTGTCTCTAAGTAGGCGGAGCGTTGACGCTCATTTAACCCGCACGCGTCAGCCATTTCCCCTACAATTTCCTCTCCAGCACCAAATTCTCTGATTACGCCATTATGTTTCACCAACGCCCGAAGCAAAGCTCGTTCGACTTGTTTCCGAGTTGGCATTGCCAACTGTTCAAGCATTTTGCTTTCATAGCTCATCGAATGCCTTTTTTACTTAACAGAACGCGATTCCACCATAAGTATTTTTGCGGCGATCTGCATATGGCGGAGAAGTGACGATTAAATCAAACATGTTATCTGGATAGCCCTTCAAGACTTCCAAACAATCACCGTGTTTGATTTCAGCATTATAAATTTTCACCCTGGAGAATTATCGCGTCCATTGACGCACACTCAAGCACGAACCTGACTTATGCGCGAACATTTCGACGCACCTGCGGATTGAGTCGCTACCTACTTCTTCAAAAACGCGCTGAACAGATCAATCGGCAACGGCAGGAACGTAGTCGTGTTGTGTTCGCTCGCCATTTCGCGCATGGTCTGGAGATAGCGCAGTTGCAGCGCAATCGGCTCCTTGCTGATCAAGGCGGCGGCCTGCACCATTTTCTCGGCGGCCTGAAATTCGCCTTCCGCGTTCACGACCTTTGCGCGGCGTTCGCGTTCGGCCTCGGCCTGTTTGGCCATCGCGCGTTTCATGCTGTCCGGCAAGGCCACATCCTTCACTTCCACCGACGTGACCTTCACGCCCCACGGCTCGGTCTGCTTGTCAATGATCTCCTGTAGCTTCTGGTTGATGACATCACGTTGCGCCAGCAGGTCGTCCAACGGTGACTGGCCGAGCACGCTGCGCAAGGTCGTCTGCGCGATGAGCGAGGTCGCCTTCCAGAAATTTTCCACCTTCACCACCGCCGCGTTCGGGTCCACGACCCGGAAATAGATCACCGCGTCCACCGTGGCGGGCACGTTGTCCTTGGTCATGATTTCCTGTTTGGGCACGTCAATGGTCACGACGCGCAAATCCATCTTCACCATGCGGTCCACGATGGGAATGAGGAAAATAATGCCCGGCCCTTTTGCGCCAATCAGTTTGCCGAGCCGGAAAATGACGCCGCGCTCGTATTCGCGCAGGATGCGCAGCGCCTGCGGCAGCACGATGACCGCGAGGATGAAAACGATGACAGCGGTGGTTCCAATTTTTGCGATGAGGGCTCCAATGGCGTCATTCATGATTTTTCTCCGTTAGTTTTTTGGTTTCACTTTCAATGTTAATCCTTCAATGCCGATGACTTCAACCGATTGCCCGGCTTCGACCGGCGTGTCGCTGACGGCCTTCCAGTTTTCACCTTCGATAAACACCCGGCCGCCCTGCGCATCAATCCGGGAAAGCGCGCTCACGGTTTTGCCGAGCATGGTTTCCTGGCCGGCGCGGACGGGTTTGAATTGCGCGCGCAAACCCGCGCCGACGACAAAAATGAAAAATGCCGCCGTCACGAGCGTCGTTGAAACAATCCAGCTCATCGGCAAATAGTATCCTGTCAATGGGTCATTGAACAGCATGAGCGCGCCGAGAAAAAAAGCGACGATGCCGCCCGCAGTCAACACGCCGTGCGTGGGCGCAAAAACATCAATGATGAACAACGCCACGGCCAGGAGAATCAACACGACGCCCGCGACGTTGATCGGCAGCGTGGCCGACATGTAAAGCATGAGGATCAGCGCCAGCGCGCCAGCGACGCCGGGGAAAATCGCACCGGGATGGCTGATTTCGGCGATGATGCCGTAAATCGCAATGAGCATGAGAATCATCATCACTTCGGGCTGCCAGAACAGTTGGAATAAATGTTCCGCCACGCTCATTGGAATTTCCACGACCTCGGCCTTGGCCGTCTGGAGCGTTTTGTCGCCGACCTTGCGTCCATCCAGTTGTTTGAGCAAATCGGGAACGTCTTTGGCGATGAGGTCAATGACCTTTAACTTGAGCGCCCTTTCGGAAGTGGTGGCCTTGCTTTCGACGACGGCCGATTTCGCCCATTCGACGTTGTGATGCCGTTTGTCCGCGATGGATTCAATGAAGCTGGAGGCGTAGTTGGCCAGTTTCTCGGCCATCACGCTGTTGGTCTCGCCGCCGGTGATGCCGCCAATGCCCAATTCCACCGGATGCGCCGCGCCGATGGTCGTGTTGGGCGCCATCGCCGCCACGTCGGCGGCCAGGGTGATGAATACTCCAGCGCTGGCCGCGCTCGCACCCGACGGCGAAACATAAACGACCGTCGGAATTTTTGCGGAATAAAGTGTTTCGACGATTTCCTTGGTGGATTGCAGCAAACCGCCGGGCGTGTCCAATTGAATGATGAGGCACTCGTCATTTTGCGCCGCCGCCACATTGATCGCGCGGGCGATGTAGTTCGCGGTGGCCGGGCCGATGGCGCCGTCAATTTTAATCAGCCCCACTTGCGCGGCGTGGGTGGCCGCGTTCAGAAGCAATCCCGCAATTAAAATGAAACCCCAGCGCTTCATAACTTTTCCGCTTGGAAGCCACGCTAACAGAAAGCGAGGCTTCTGCAATTAAATTTACCACGTCCGGAAACCAGGATGCCGGGGCAATTTCGACAAAGAAATTGACCTGGCCGCAATCCATCTGCCAGCGTAGCAAAGGTTCGGTCAAGAACCGGCATGACAAATCCGCAAACGCCTGAAGTCAGCGACCATGAACTGGTGAACCGCGCCCAAGCCGGTGAACTGGACGCGTTCGAGACGCTGACCACCCGCTACGAGCGGCGGGTTTTTTCCCTGGCCCTGCGCATGTTGCGGCAGGAACAGGATGCCGAGGATGTCACCCAGCAAACCTTTCTCAGCGCCTTGGAAAACCTGAATGGATTCCGCGGCGAAGCCAGTTTTGCCACGTGGCTTTTCCGCATTGCGACTCACGCTGCGCTCAAAATCATCCGCAAACACAAGGGGCTGAAAACAATTTCATTGGAGGAAGCCACCGAAGGAACAGATCAGGCTGATTCCGTTCCACACCCGGAATTTATCGCGGATTGGCGGCAGTCTCCGGAACAACTGGTCGAAAAACGCGAAATCCAGCGGTTGCTGGACGAGGCCTTGACGAAGTTGGACGAAAGGCACCGGCTCGTTTTTTTGTTGCGCGATGTGCAAGGGTTTTCCGTCAAAGAAACGGCCGAAGCTTTGGGATTGACGGAAGCGAATACCAAAGTTCGGCTGCTGCGCGCGCGTCTGCAATTGCGCGAGCAGTTGACGCGCACGCTGGGCGATCCGGAGAAACAAGTGGTGCGAAAACATGACCATGCGCATTGAACCGCGACGATCTCCCGATAGAAGCGCCCAACAAAGCGTGTAACTTTTTTGAAGATGACGGCTCAAATGAACCGGAACGACACACCATGAAGTGCGAAGAACTGCTGGCGATGCTGAACGAATATGTGGACGGCACGATTGATCCGGCCGTCTGCGAAGACTTTGAGCAGCACATGGCCGGATGCAACCCCTGTCAGGTGGTCGTGGATAACATTCGCAAAACCATCACGCTGTACAAGGAAGGCAAACCTTACGAATTGCCGGTACCATTCCGTGAACGGCTTCACAGCGTTCTACGTCAGCGCTGGAAGGAAACGCACGAAAAACCAGAAGAACGAAAGCGGCGGACATGAGTTGGAGCACGACCCTAATCCTCGGCCTCGTTCCGGCGGCATTTTTTGGCCTGAAGCGTTTGGGATTAATTTCGACCGAGGCAGCCCGGACTCATCTTAAGCGAGGAGCGCTGGTGGTGGATGTCCGCAGTGCCGAGGAATTCAAGGCCGGTCATCTGCCCAACGTCGTAAATATTCCCTTGGGTGAATTGCAAAATACTCTGCCCCGGCGCGTAGCGGACAAGAACCGGGTTCTGCTCCTGCGCTGCCTGAGCGGCACGCGCAGCGGTATTGCGCGGCGGAAGCTCAGGGACATGGGTTATCAAAACGTTTTCAACCTCGGTTCGCTGGCCCGCGCCCGGAAGATTTCCGGCAGCATGGAAGGTGCCTGAGCCGCGCCGGGCCGAACAAATGTTCGGCGCTCCGGTTCGGCGTGGAGTTTTGCGGAGATTTTTCAAAGAGAAGTCGCCGGAGCCGGAACCTTCCGTTATCTTCTCCAATTAATATGACTTTGAAAGGAAAAGTTGCGCTTGTTACCGGCGCCTCCCGCGGCATCGGACGCGCCATTGCCGTTCGTCTCACTCGTGAAGGCGCAGCCGTCACCGTCAACTACGCCAGCCGCGCCGATGAGGCCCGGAAACTCGTGGGTGAAATTGAAGCCGCCGGCGGAAAAGCGCTGGCCGTGCAGGCGGATGTGGGCCGCGTCGCCGACGTGGTCCGGCTGTTCGATGAAGCGCTCGCCCATTTTGGTAAACTGGACATCCTGGTGAACAACGCCGGCATCATGCTTACCAAGCCGGTCAGCGCGATGACCGAGGTGGAATACGACCGCATTTTTGCAGTGAACGTGAAGGGCACGTTCTTCGCCTGCCAGCAGGCTGCCACGCGGCTCGCGGTCGGCGGGCGCATCATCAACGTGTCCAGTTCCACCACGGCGCGAATGATGCCCAATTACGGGGCTTACGTTGCCACCAAAGGCGCGGTGGAACAACTGACGCGCTCGCTCGCCGGGGAATTGGGTCTGCGCGGCATCACGGTCAATGTTATTTCGCCCGGCCCAACCGAAACTGAGTTGTTCAGGGAAGGCAAGACAGCGGCGGAAATCCAAAAGTTCGCGCACGCTTCGGCGTTCGGACGACTCGGCCAGCCGATGGAAATTGCCGATGTCGTTGCCTTTCTTGCCTCGGACGCGGCCGGCTGGGTAACGGGGCAAAACATCCGCGTCAACGGCGGCATAGCTTAAATTCGATTTGCATCATGGATGTCTCCTTTTGGAACCACCGCTACGCCGTCGCCGGCTATGTCTATGGCGAGATGCCCAATGCGTTCGTGGCGGAGGTGGCACCGCAAATTCCCGCCGGGTCGGTGTTATGTCTGGCTGAAGGCGAGGGACGCAATGCTGTTCATCTCGCCACCCTCGGCCACCGCGTCACCGCCGTGGACCAATCGGAAGTCGGCTTGGCCAAGGCGCGTCGTCTTGCTATGTCGCGCGGTGTGGCAATCGAAACCATCATCGCCGGCTTGGAAAAGTTTTCCATCACGCCCGGCGCGTGGGCTGGAATCATTGCCACCTTCGCGCACTTGCCGCCAACCTTGCGCCAAAGAATTCACCGGCAGGTTGTGGCCGGACTTCAGCCCGGTGGCGTGTTCATTCTCGAAGCCTACACGCCGGCGCAACTGGCCTTCGGCACCGGCGGGCCAAAGTCACCTGAATTGCTCATGACGCTCGCCAGTTTGCGCGATGAGCTTTTGGGATTGGAATTGCTGGTTGGGCGCGAGCTCGAGCGCGAGGTCGTCGAAGGCGACGGGCATACCGGCCGCGGCGCGGTGGTGCAAATTCTCGCGCGTCGGCATGAATAACGATTTTGGGCAACGCGGCGGCTGGTGGGTGATCGGACAGTTCCTGCTCATGCTGGCCATCACCATCCTAGGCATCACCACTCGTGCGGCCTCGAGGCCGCTGCCGATTTTCATTGGCGGCCTGGTCCTGTTCGCGGTTTCCGGAGTTTGCGGCCTCGCCGGCTTGCTGGCTTTGGGACGAAACCTGACTCCCTTTCCCAGGCCATCTGCAACCACCCAGTTTGTCCAGCGGGGTATTTATAGATTGATTCGTCATCCGCTCTACACTGCCGTCTTTTGCGCCGCCCTGGGTTGGTCGCTCGTCTGGCACAGTTGGCCCGCCTTAGTCGTTTCGATGGTGCTGGTCGTTTTTTTGGACATGAAAGCCCGGCATGAAGAACGTTGGCTGCACGAGCGGTTTCCGGATTATGCGGGCTATAAGCAACGGGTACGGCGATTCATCCCGTGGGTTTACTAATATTCAATCTCGCTCCATGAATTTGGCTGTGGCCGTGGCTTTGACGCGGTTTCCCTGTTTCAATTCCGCCGTCAGCAAATGCAGCGGCGGCAATGAGTGTTTGATCCTGGCGCGCACGCTCATCTCTTCACCAATTTGCACCGGCTCCCGGTAGCGTATTTTTATTTCCCCGGTCAGCGCGACACAACCGTGGGCGAACAGGCAGTTGGTCATCGCGCCATCGAGCAACGAAGCAATCATTCCGCCATGCAGGAACCCTTGAAAGCCTTCCAGTGCTGGATGGCCCAGAAACGTGGTCGCAACCGAACCGTCCTCCTCGCAGACAAATTTCACTCCCAAGCCGAACGGATTTGACTGGCCGCACACCATGCAAAAGGGATGGGCTTTAGCCTGGATGGATTTGAATTGGTTTTGCTCCAAGGTAATTGAGTCGGACGCGGTCATTTGACAGGAGATGAAAAGTTGCTGTGTTAGTTCCGGCGACATTAAAATATGCCGCCAATTAAGCTTGAGAAACAAGCATATTTAATTGATAATAAACACACAACATAATCACAACCAGGAAAGGAAAAACGCATGTCTGACACCCTTGTTTTTTTAGAGAAGTTCAAAAGCGCCTCCGAGAAGATGAAACAATCCGCGCCTGATATGATGAAAGGCTTCGGCGGGTTGTTTCTGAATATCATGAAGGACGGCGCGCTCAAGACCAAACAAAAAGAGCTGGTGGCGCTGGGCATCGCGGTCGCGCAACGCTGTGAACCGTGCATCAACCTGCACGTCCAGAAATGCCTCGACGCCGGCAATACGCCTGCCGAAATTCTCGAAGCTGCCGGCGTCGCCGTGATGATGCAGGGTGGCCCGGCCTACACGCACATCCCGATTGTTATGGAAGCGCTGGAGGCGCTGGCACCTAAAGGTTGAGGCCTGTACAACAAGAAACCGCTTTGGCGCAGACAGACTGCGAGCCAAAAGGCGTGCCTGAGTTTGTAACTTCTCCTGGATTCGCGGCTCGATAGAGGTTGGATGATTGTCTTGAGAGAGGTGAAAATTAAGACGGTTTCCCAGAAAACGGCAACGGGAAAGGAGGCCGGACCATGTCGGCTTTGATTCTTTGCGCTTTGATTGGCGGCGGCCTCGGAGCGGCGCTTGGTTACTTTGGCAAGTGCTCCTGGATTGCAAACTGGCGGCGTGGCGCTCTTTGCGGCGTGATGGTTGGTGTCGTGTTTTATTTCGTCGCCGGCGTTGGCGGTTCCGCCGCCATGAACCAATCCACGCCGAACGTGACGCACATCACCGGGGCGGAATTTGAGGCTGAGGTGATTCATTCCCCAAAACCGGAGGTGGCGGATTTTTACGCGACCTGGTGTGTTCCCTGCAAAATCCTATCGCCCCGGCTGGACAAGCTGGCCGGTTCATTCACCAACGAAATCAAGTTCGTCAAAATCAACGTGGACGAAGCGCCCGATCTGTCTCAACGTTTCAATATTCAAGGCATTCCCGCATTGCTGTTTTTCAAGAACGGCAAGATTGTGGACAGTGTCGTCGGGTTGCTTCCCGCCGATGACTTGAAGGCGCACTTGGAGGCGCTGGCCGGAACCAACGCGCCAACGTTCAAACCCCATTAATCGCGACGGCTGTATTCCTGAATGGCCGCGCGCCACCACGGCGCGAGCGTTTCTCCCGGGCGCAACCAGAGTTGCTGATGCAGCCAGACCATGACCCGCGCGTCACTCATGATCAAAAGCCGTTCGGCCATCGTCAATTGGGCGGGACCCTGAGCCAGCAGTTTTTCGCCCAGGATACGCACCTCTTCCCGCCCGACACCCAGCTTGCTGAGTTGTTCGGCGTAAACGGGATTAAGTTGCTTTTCCCGCAACAGAGAAACATGAATCGCGTTGACGTAAGGGTCCAGTGCGGCTTCGGCCAAGCCAGCGTGCGGGCGGGGCGGGGTGTTGTCGTCGGTGATCTTGTGAATTCGCATTTGTGACCGCAAAGAAACCAATTCCACCGGCGGTTTGGTTTCCTCCGGTGTCAAAAATAGCCCCAGCTTTCGCGCGCGCGCGCCGAGGTTGCGCCGGCTGGTCCACACGCTGAGGGGAATGGAAAGTACCATGCCGCTGAACACGGGCGTAAACCACCAGAACAAATAGGGATTCAGCCGCCACATGAACGCGCCCCAAACCAGACCGATGAGCGTGTGCCCCCAATGCCGCCGCAGGGCAAATGTCCAGGTCGTGGCGTCGGAACTCCGCTTTTGCCGGCCCCAACTCACGCTGGCACCGAACAAATTGGTCACGGCAAAACGGGTGTGCCAGAGCATCAGCAACGGCGCGTGCAGCGTGGAAAAAATGGTTTCGCCCACAACGCTTACCGCGGCACGGGCCAGGCCGCCAAAGGCACGGCGGCGTTCCGTGTCAAACGCCAGATCAATCAAGGCCAGGCCCTTGGGCAAAAACAAAATGACCATGCAAATGGTAAAAATCAAAAAGGCGTGCGCCGTACCGCTCAGGTTCAGATAAGGGGTGAACGCATGAACCGTAATACTCGAGAGACCGGTGTATTTTTGATACCAATGAATCCAGTTGAACGTGAGCAAAAACGCCAGCCACAGCGGCCCGGCGAGGTAGCCACAAATGCCCAGCAACAGATGCAGCCGGTTCACGCCGCGCAGTCCTTTGGCAAACAGCACCAAGCCATGCTGTAGGTTGCCCTGGCACCAGCGGCGGTCGCGCTGCGCATTTTCAATCATTCCTTGCGGCGCCTCCTCGTAGCTGCCTTCGAGGTCGTAGGCGAGGCACACTTCCCAGTTGGCCCGTGACAACAACGCGGCCTCGACAAAATCGTGGCTCAAAATCTGGCCGCCAAATGGTTTGTTTCCGGGCAATTGCGGCAGGTCGCAGAATTGCATGAATGGTTCAGTGCGGATGATGGCGTTGTGCCCCCAATAATTGCCTTGGTTCAGCGCCCAATAATTCAGGCCCGCGATAAACAGCGGCGCGTATAGGCGATTGGAAAATTGCTGGATGCGGCCAAAGAGCGATTCGGCGTTCATCAGCGCCGGCACGGTTTGAACCAAGCCAAAAGTCGGATGCGCCTCCATCAACTTTACCAAATCCACAAGCGTTTCGCCGCGCATAACACTGTCGGCGTCGCACACCAGGAAATAGCGGTAGCGGCGGCCCCAAGCGTCCAGGAAATCGCGCACGTTGCCACTCTTGCGGCCTTCGTTGTCAGGCCGTCGGCGGTAATAAACCCGGCCCAACGCGTCGAGCTCCCGGATCAAGTCAAACCAGCGGCGCTCTTCCTCCACCCATTTGTCCGGATCGGTTGAATCGCTGAGAATAAAAAAATCAAAATGTTCAAGCTGGCCGGTTTTTTTGAGCGATTCGTAGGTGGCGCGCAAGCCTTCATAGATCCGGATGATGTCTTCGTTGTAGATGGGAAAGACAATGGCCGTGCTGGTGCCGGCAAGGTTTTGCGCGCGGTAATCGGCTTTGGTGATGCGCCGGCGATCGCCAAAGGCGCGCAAAACAAAGCCAAAAACGCCATGCACGCAGCCAATCGCGATCAGCAGAAAAAGCATGACAAACAGGACGAGCAGGATCGTTCGCGAAGCAGACCAGCCCGTGCGCCAGAGCAAATCGGCGAAGAGCATCGAGACAAACCCCGTCAGCAGAAACGCGCAGGAGTAAAAAACGAACACGCGCTGGGCACTGTGGACGAGCGGCTGCGGGGACACCGCCAGCCGCGGCGGCTGGCCAGACGCGGCAGCGGACTGGAGAATGACGCCGGGCATGGTTTAGTGCGTGAAATGGAAAATCACGACCAACAACAATACAAACAATGTCCAAACCAGCGCCATTTTCAAATAGGGAATCCGCCCCAGGTTCGTCAGCGTAGCGATGGGGCCGAGATCAAACGGACGCGACGTCATTTTGGAAAGCTGGAAATCCGGGCCGGCGCGCAAATAGACGTCGCGCATCGCACGGACGAATTCCTCCGGCCAGGGCGGCGGACGGAGGAACTGGTCCTGCCATTGGCCGGGCATATCGGCGAGGAGCAAGGCGAGGCGTCCGCGCGTGGACAGCATCTGGTCGGCATTGGTGGGCGGTTCCCGCAAGACTTCGGCAAACCATTCAGTCACGATGCGGTCCATTTCCTCGGCGGCGATCTGGGTGGCGGAACGGTTCAACTCGGCGGGGGCGCGTAACATGGCGCGTTCCAGCACACGCAGCACGAGTTGGCCGAGCAGCGCCTTGTTGCGAATGCGCAAGGCGTGGAAATAATTTTCCACCTTGCCGTAGGCGGCGTTCCATTCTTCCAAGGGGCGGCCGGCCAGCCTGCCGGAAGCGCCAGCCAGTTCGTCGCGTCCAGTCATGGCGGGCTCCACTGGTAGGCCCAGGTTTCGCTCAAGATGTTTGTTCCTCTTTGCAAGGTACACCGGATGTCCACGGGATTGTTGCCCGGTTTGGGCCGCATTTTCAACATGACCCGCCACGTTTTGAGATAGGGATTGCGCAACACCTGGCTGTCCACAATCGCGGCATTGGTGCTGCAATTGACGATGGCTTCCGGCGGGTCGTTTGCGGGGATGGTATCCAGCTTTGGCCCTTCAAAATCAATCACAAACTGGCGCGTGTTCGCATCGCCGGGAACAAGGCCCGCGCGCGCGGAAATAACCCGGTTTTCGGAAAGTTTCGCATCTGCTTCGCCCGTTTCCCAGTAAAGCGTGTAGCCGAACTCATAGCGTTTCATGGGCGCGGGTTTGTTTTTGGGATCCCAAAACGCGACGATGTTATCCAAGCCTTCGTAATCCGCACTCAATTCGACAAGATGCAGGTTGCCGTCGCCCCAATTGCCGTGCGGCTGGACCCAAACACTCGGCTCCTGCTGGCACAGGTTGTTCAGGTCCTGATACGCCGCGAAGGAGCGCTCCCGCTGCAGCAGGCCGAAACCCTGGATGTCTGGCGCGTGGAAAATTTGATGGCGCAGAACCGCCGGGTTGTCCAAAGGACACCAAAGCACCTCGCCGTTGCCCATGTGAACAAGCAGCCCGTCGGCGTCGTGGACTTCCGGACGATAGTCGTCAAACTTGCGCTCCGTGTTTTTACCATACCAAAACATGCTGGTCAGCGGCGCTAGGCCGATGGTTCTGACGGGCAGCTTCCGATTCGGGTTCGCTTCGAGAATTTCCTTTGGGTCGCGGAGAAAAATCACCGCTTCGACATCCGCCACGGTGGTTTCGCCGGGCCGGATGATGAACCGATAGGCGCCGGTGCAACTGACGCTGTCGAGCAGGCCGAACAATGTCAATTCCGTGTCATTTTTCTCCGGTTTGCCGAGCCACCAATCAGTGAAAATCGGAAATTCCTCCGGTCGGTCCATTTCACCGCAGTCTAATGCCAGCCCACGCGCGGACTGGCCGTAATTTTGGTCTTTGCCCAGCAACCGGAAATAACTCGCGCCGAGAAAAGCGCCCAGCTCATCCCATTGATTGGGTTTGTTGAGTTGATATAAAATCCGAAAACCGGCGTAACCCGTGTCGGCGGGAATCCCATTCTGAATATTCAAATTCCCATAATCAAAAAAACTTTCCGCAAACCGGATCGGCTGCCAATGCGTGGCCGTAAATTCATAGATGTGCACCGGCTCTTGATAAAGGTAGCCCGGATGAAAAAATTCAATGCGGAAAGGAAGGCCATCCGCCCGCCATAAATCCTGGTCGCGGCGGAAACGGATTTGCCGGTATTTGTCGTAGTCCAGGTTGTCCTGTCGCAACACCTTCGGGAGGTCGGCGCGCGGCGAGTGGAAGGGATGGCGCGCCCGTTCCTCGGCGCGCTGGACCACGTAATCCAAGTTCACCTCTCCGGACTCCGGGCTGGCCATGACCCGTCCGGTCAAGACCATGACCACTGCCAAAATCAGGCAACTGCGCCGCCACATTTCAGCTAAGGAGAACTCAATTGGCGGAAATTTGCAAGTTCGACGCGAACCCGGATGACCAAGCAAAAATTATGTTGATGATGCCAAGTTAATCCAGCGTTTGCCGGTATCGCTTGATGCCAATGGCCAGCATCACCACCAAAAACAGCGCAATCGGCCAAAGGTCGGGGGCTACGTCCGCCAAGCCGTTTCCTTTTAACAAAATGCCCCGCACCACCCGCAGGAAATGCGTGAGCGGCAGCACTTCGCCGATGTCCTGCGCCCAGGCCGGCATCCCGCGGAACGGAAACATATAGCCGGACAATAACAATGACGGCAGAAAGAAAAAAAAGGCCATTTGCACCGCTTGAAGCTGGTTCCTGGCAATGGTTGAGAAGGTGATGCCGACGGCGAGGTTCGCCACGATGAACAGCAGCACCAGCACCAATAATAACGGCACACTGCCGATAATCGGCACGCCGAACAAAAACTTTGCCGCCAGCAGGATCAAGAACACCTGCACATAGCCGACCGCAATGTACGGCACGATTTTGCCAATGATGACCTCGCCCGGATGCGCGGGCGTGGAAAGCAGATTTTCCATCGTGCCGCGCTCTCGTTCGCGCGTGATTGCCAGGGCGGTGATGATAATCATGGTCATGGTCAGCATGACGCCCATCAGGCCGGGCACGATATTGTACTGCGTGATGTTTTCCGGGTTGTACTGTTGATGCACCACCAGGTTGAATGGCGGCGGTGCACCGCGCAGTTTTGCCAGCGGCCCAGTGAGGTCGCGGTTCAAAACCGTGGTGGCCAGCAAATTCACCGCTCCAACGGCGTAGCCGATGGCCGAGGGATCGGTCGCGTCGGCTTCGAGCAGCAAATCCGGCTTTTCGCCACGCAATAGTTTCCGGGAAAAATCCACCGGCACGTCCACCGCGAATTGAACCGTTCCTTGGGCAAGCAATTTTTGAATGTCCGCCTCATTCTTTGCTTCGCGAACCACGTCGAAATAACTGCTGTTGCGCAGGCCCCAGACGATGGTCCTGGAAAAAACGCTGTTGTCCGCCGAATAAACCGCCGTGGGCAGATGCTTGGGATCGGAATTGATGGCATAACCGAAAAGCACGAGCTGAAGCAATGGGATGCCGACCATCATGCCAAACGTCAGCCGGTCGCGGCGCATCTGGATGAATTCCTTGCCAACAATCGCCCAGAACCGCCGCCAGTTGAACTCGTGCCATTTCATGAAAAATTGTCCCTGGCGGTTTCCATCAGGCTGATGAACACATCCTCCAGCCCGGATTCAATCGGTTTCCAGCGATACGCGCCGGTCATCCACGGCGCGACGCTGGCGCGTAACTTCTCCGCGTCGCGCCCGCTGACGTGCAGTCTCGAGCCAAAAGCAACGATTTGTTCCACGCCGGGCTGGCCGCGAATTTTATCCGCCAGCGCCGGCAAATCGGGTCCGGTAACTTCCCAGGTCTTCAAACCGGCAGCCCGCAGAACTTCCTCAACGCTCCCGCGCGTCAGCAGGTTGCCGTAGGCGATGTAGGCCAGCCGGTGGCAACGCTCGGCCTCGTCCATGTAATGCGTGGTGATGAGAACGGTCAGACCGTCGGCGGCAAGGTGGTGAATTTCCTCCCAAAAATCGCGCCGCGCCTTGGGGTCCACGCCCGCCGTCGGTTCATCGAGCAAAAGCAATTGCGGTTCGTGGATCAGGCACGCGGCCAGCGCCAGTCGCTGTTTCCAACCGCCCGAAAGGATTCCGGCAAGCTGCCGTCGGCGCTTGGTCATGCCGAGGCGTTCGAGGCCTTTTTCCACGGCAGTTTTGCGATCCGGCACGCCGTAAATTTGCGCGATAAAATCGAGGTTTTCTTCGATGGTCAGGTCTTCGTAAAAGCTGAACCGTTGCGTCATGTAACCGACGTTTTTCTTGATCGCGCCAGACTCGCGGCGGATGTCGTAACCCAAACAACGCCCGCTGCCGGCATCCGGCGTGAGCAGGCCGCACAACATCCGTAGAAACGTTGTCTTGCCGCTGCCGTTGGGGCCGAGGAAACCGTAAATCTCGCCATGCCGCACCTGCATCGGAATGTTGTTCACGACCGTGCGATTGCCGAACCGCTTCGTGATGCCCTGCACGTCAATCACGAGATCGCTCGCGCTCATAAGCTAAGGATTCACCCGCACGTCCACCGGCTGGCCGGGACGAAGGTCCGCTGCATCCGCTGGGGAAAATTTCGCCTCAATCATATAGACCAGTTTTGCGCGATTCTCCTGACTGTAAATCACCGGCGGCGTGAACTCGGCCTGCGTCGAAATGTAATTCACGGCCGCTGAATACGCGTGTTGGCCGCCGTCGAATGTCACGCTAACGGTCTGGCCGGGCTTGATTTCCGGCAAAGCTGTTTCCGGCACGAAAAAACGCACCTTGATGTTGGCCGGTGGCAACAGTTCAACCACCGAATTGCCCGCTGCCACCCATTCGCCGACGCGATACAAGGTGTCCTGAACAAACGCATTTGTCGGAGCAAACTGTTCCTTCTGCTCGAATGACCAGTCCGCCTTGGCGAGCGCGGCGGCTTGGGCTTCCACCTGCGCCTGGTCGGCATCGCGCTGCGCCCGGGCCTGGTCCAGTTCCTCCGCGGAAATTACGTCTTGATCATTGCGCAACCGCTCGCGGCGGGCGTATTCGGCTTCGGAAAGCACGAGGCTGGCCTTCGCCTGCGCCAGATTATTGGTGGCCTGGCGGACGGCATCTGCTTCGGAGCGGCGCTCCAACTGAAACAGCAGTTGTCCGGACTTGACCTCATCGCCGCGCGCCACGGCAAGGGTTTGGACCGCACCACCCAGCGGCGACGCCACGTAAACGAATTCGCCCTCGATGTAGCCTTGAAATTCATTCGCGGAATTCGGGGAGCAGCCGGTGATGTAAACGAGAGCCAAAGCCGAAAGGCCAGCCATGATGAAAGCACTTTGTCGCTGCATCGAACAAAGAAAGCCCATGCCGCGGAAATTTGCAAGTTTGCGTCGCGTGGCCCAGATGATAAATTCGTGGCCGTATGAAAAAGCTGCTTGTCTGCGCCGGAGCGATTGTCTGTCTGGTCTGTAACTCCATCGCGCAAGATACCAACTCCAACACACCCGCCTGGATCACCCGGCCATTGTCGCTCGTGGACTGCTTGAACCTGGCATTGAACCAGAATGCGGGCATTCTCAAGGCCAAAAGCGATTTGCGGGCGACTTATGGTGTGGTAGTGCAAACCCGCGCCGTAGCGCTGCCCCAGTTACAGGCCACCGGCCAGTACAAGAAAACCGAACGCGGCGCGATTGAAAACTTTCCGGTTCCGAACGTTCCGCAGTTGCCGGATCAAAACTGGAACGCGGGCATTCAGATTGTTCAATCCATTTACGACGGCGGAAAAATGATCGCCGCCCTCCGCTCCGCGCGACTTCTGAAAGAGCAGTCGTTGTTACAATATCAGACCGTAGTGGAGGACGCGCTTCTGAACACGCGCACTGCCTACTACGACGTGCTGCTGGCGGCGCAGGAAATCACCGTGCATGAGGCGTCCGTCAATTTGCTGACGCAGGAACTCCAGGACCAGCAGCGTCGTTACAACGCCGGCACGGTGCCGCATTTTAACGTGCTTCGCGCCGAGGTGGCCGTGGCCAATGAACGTCCGGCCCTGATTCAGGCGCGAAACAATTATCGCATTGCCAAGAACAATCTGGTTAATTTGCTTGGCTACAATCTGCCGCGCGATATTTGGGAGGACATTCCGTTAAACCTGTCCGACAAGCTGGAAGCCGAGCCTTACCACATCGAATTGCCGGAAGCCATCGAACAGGCGCTGGCGAATCGCACCGAGCTTGCCGCCTTGCGCAAACAGGAGGCGCTGGAAAGGGAAAACATTGTCAATGCCAAGTCCGGCTACAAGCCGACGATCCAGGTTTTTGCCGGTTACGGCTGGTACAACGCGCAATATACCCCGCCGGTTGACCTCAATCACGATATCCACGGCTGGAACGCCGGCGCGGAGTTGAGTTGGGATATCTTCGACGGGATGCTGACACGCGGGAAAGTTATTCAAGCCAGGGCGCTTTACGAAAAATCCAAGACGGACGTCGAGGACACGGGACGTCAGATCGAACTGGAAGTGCGCACGGCGTATTCCCAATTCATCGAAGCGCAGGAGGTTTTGGACTCGCAGAAAACCGTGCAGGCTGAAGCCGAGGAGGCCTTGCGTGAGGCCGAAGCCCGGGCCGCCGCAGGCACCGGCACTCAACTGGACGTGCTCGATGCCCAAACATCGCTCACCCAGGCCCGGACGACGGAGATTCAGGCGCTGCACGACTACGCCGTGGCCCGCGCCAAACTGGAACGCGCGATCGGCGCAAACATGATCCAAACGGAAAGTCCGAAATCCTGATTTGCGATTGACGACACTGGCGGCTTTGGAGGATTTTTGCGGTATGGCAAAAATTCAGAGGGCATTGCTCTCCGTTTCCGACAAGACCGGCCTGGTGCCGTTCGCGCAAATTCTCGCATCAGCGGGCGTCGAACTGATTTCCACCGGTGGCACGGCCCGGACGTTGCGCGAAGCCGGATTAACCGTAAAGGACATCAGCGAACACACCGGTTTTCCTGAAATGCTCGACGGCCGCGTCAAGACGCTGCACCCGAAAGTTCACGGCGGGCTGCTCTTCATCCGCGGCAACGCCACACACGAGGCCGCCGTGCGCGGGCACGGCATTCAGCCGATTGATCTCGTCGTGGTGAATCTTTATCCGTTCGAGCAAACGGTGGCGAAACCGGACGTGGTGTTGCACGACGCGATTGAAAACATTGACATTGGCGGGCCGTCCATGCTCCGCAGCGCGGCCAAAAACCACGAAAGCGTGACGGTGGTGGTTGACCCGCTGGATTACGCGGAAGTGGCCGGCCAAATCAAGGCAAACGGCAACACGACGCTCGAACTGCGCCGCCAACTGGCGGCCAAAGTTTTTGCGCGAACGGCCACCTACGATGGCGCGATTGCGGCGCATTTGCAAAAGGAGTTCAAGCTCGCGCTGGCATCCGGTCTGCCGGCTTCGCTCTCTATTTCGGCGCCGCTGGCACAGCCGTTGCGCTACGGCGAAAACCCGCATCAAAAGGCGGCGCTTTACGGCAAATTCGGCGAATTTTTCCAGCAACTCCACGGCAAGGAACTTTCCTACAACAACATTCTGGATTTGACGGCGGCGGCCAATTTAATTGCCGAATTTGCGGGCGACCCGCCTGCGCGCGGCTCCGGCGTGGCAAGTCCGCCGACCCTGGCAATTCTCAAACACATGAATCCGTGTGGTGTCGGCCAGGGCGCGAGCCTGCGCGAAGCCTGGGACAAGGCGTTTGCGACGGACAAGCAAGCGCCCTTTGGCGGCATCATCGCCGTCAACCGCGCGCTGGACGGCGCGTGCGCGGACGCGATTGTGGAAATTTTCAGTGAAGTCATCATTGCGCCGGATTTTTCGGCGGAAGCGCTGGCGATTTTGCAAAAAAAGAAAAATTTGCGGCTGCTCAAATCCTTGAAATCGCCGTTGAAGGGACAGTCCTGGGAGGCGCGCAGCGTTGGCGCGGATTCCTTTTTACTGCAAGAACGTGACTTGAAAATGACTGCGGCGAAGGGTTTGAAAATTGTCACGCGCCGCCAGCCGAGCGAAGCGGAATTGAGCGCAATGATTTTCGGCTGGCGTGTCGTCAAGCACGTGAAATCGAATGCGATTGTTTATGCGGCGGCGGATCGGACGCTGGGCATTGGGGCGGGACAAATGAGCCGCGTGGACGCCAGCCGGATCGCCGTTTGGAAGGCGGGCGAAGCGAAACTCTCACTCAAGGGCAGCGTGGTTTGCAGCGACGCCTTTTTCCCATTTCCCGATGGTTTGATGGCTGCGGCAGAAGCGGGCGCGACGGCGGCCATTCAGCCGGGCGGTTCGGTGCGGGATGCGGAAGTGATTACCGCGGCGGACGAGCGAAACATGGCGATGGCGTTCACGGGCACAAGACATTTCCGGCATTAACGAATCAACTGATAAATTAGAACGAACTGGCAGAGCACAACCGCGAGTAAAAGCGCCCAAACCAATCTTTCGCGCAATCGCAGGCCGCGTTGGCGGGCGGGCGAGAGCCAGAATTGAAGTTTGACCGAACCAAGCGTGATGATGTCGCCGTTGTGGAGCAGTGTAGTTTCGACAGGTTTGCTGTTGACCATGACCAGAGCGTTTTGTGCCGTCATGAGTCTGAAGCCCTCCTGCCGACGGAATTCAAGTGTCAAATGTTGATCCCAAATGCCATCGTCGGCCAGTTGCAGATCATTTTTATCGGCACGGCCAATGCGAAAAGGAAAACGGCGGACAACCGACTGGCTGCCCGCCTTGTTTCCCTCGAGAATGTGAAGCTCTATCATTAAAAGAGCCGGCGCGGCACCAAGATTTGGTCGCCGGGGTAAACTGGCGGGTCCAGAGAAGGATCTTGAGCGGCTTTAGTGCAGTTGACCTTGATGCGTTCTCCGTTATTCCGGACGAGCCAGACTTTTGACCGGTTGGCAAAGTCGGTAAAGTCGCCGGCGGATTGGATGGCCTTGGTGACGGTGACCGTCCCAATATAGAGTTGACGGCCCGGCTGTTTGACTTCCCCGCCGACGTAGTAAACGCGTTGCTGACCGCTTACCGCGACTGTCAGCCGGACATAATATTTGGGCACATAAAGATCATGGATCTCTTTTTGCAATTCGCCCGCTGTCAAGCCCACGGCCCGGACTGCGCCAACGTAGGGAAGGGTAATGGTGCCGTCTTCGGTGATGGTCTGAACATTTTCCGGGATTGGCGTCACGGTACCCGAGTAATCCACCGTAACGGTGTCACCTATGTGAAAGCGGGCCGCCGTCAAATCCTCTGAGTTCGCGCCCGTTGGTGCCGATGTCCCTTCCGTTCCTATTAGCGCCGATGGCGGCTGGGGATTGTCAGAAAAAAGGATGGCTTCGGATGGCGAAGAACACCCGCCGACAACGAGTCCCGCCAACAAGAATCCCCACGCGCACCATTTCAAACCTGAGAGTTTCCAAAACAATTTCATTTACACTATCCTTGTAAAATTGGCCGCGCAATCAATACTTTTGTTTGATGCCAATTTTATTGGGATCCTCGGCAACGCTCTGACTCTCGTCTTCTTTCTCGTCTTCACTGCGCGAATAGTAGTAGTAATAGTAGCCTTCGTCCTGTGCCATGGTAATGTTATTCAGAACAATGCCAATGAGATTACCACCGGCTTTTTCAATCAATTGTTTGGCGCGAATGGTCATGGGCTGGGGATAACGGCGATATTGTATGACTTGAATGGCCATGTCCGTCTCGCTGGCCAGGACCGCCGCATCGCTCACGCCCAGAATGGGGGGCGAATCGAAAAACACAAAGTCGTAACGCTGTTTCAATTCCGCAATCAAGTCCTTCATCTGCGGCGAATTGAGAATGCTCATGGAACTGCTGGGCAATTTGCCGCTGGCTATAAAGTCGAGCATTGGCACGGGAGTGGTTTGGACAACCTCCTCCAGGGTGTTTTGTTTCAACAGGTAATTGGTCAGGCCGGTATTATTGCTGACGCGGAACAGCTTGTGAAGAGTTGGGCGGCGCAAGTCCGAGTCCACTATCACCACGCGTTGACCCGCCTGGGCAAAAACGGTTGCGAGATTCAGAGCCGTGGTGGATTTGCCTTCTCCCATGCCGGCGCTGATGACAACAATGCTGTTGAGCTTGTCATCTTTGCGCGAGAACAGCAAATGTGTTCGCAGGACGCGATAGGCTTCGGCGTGCTGGCTGTCCAGGCCCTCGTCCAGCAAATAGCCAACATTTTGGGGAATGACACCCAGCACTGGCGCTTGGAACGCGCGTTCGACTTCGTCGATAGTCTTGACGCTGGTGTCCAGGTATTCAATGAAGAAGGCCAGGCCGATGCCGACAATCAAGCCCACCACAACACCGAGGGCGATGTTCAGCGTTTTGTTCGGGCGGGCAGGATATTTTTCCGGTTCAGCCCGTCGGACAATTTCCACCATCCCGGTTTTGGGGATTTTCAGATCAAGCTTTTCAGCATCAATTTTGGTGGCCAGTAGTGTGTGAAATTGGAGCATGTCTTCCAGTTTCCGCTTTTCCTCCCAATACGGCTGGCCTCGCGAAGCTTCGTCCTGATCCCTTTCCTTGGCTTGATTGACGGCCTCGGTGAGAGCGTCGAGCGCGGCCTTCTGGGACTGCACCTGGCTTTCCAGACCCGCCATGATGCCGCTGACGCGGTTGTTGATTTGCTGATCCAATTCGACAATCAGAGACTGCACGCGGATGACATCGGGATTGGCCGCCGAATAATCATTCGTCAAGCTGACAAGATTCTGTTCAGCGGTGTTATATTTGCTCAACAAATCAGACAAGGTCGGGTCCGGAACGACGGTCGGCAAGACTTCCCTCAACTTCTCCGGGCTCAACGGCCGTAATTCACTCAATTGCTTTTCCAACTTCATATAGGCCGCCTCGCCGTCAATCATCAAGTTGTTGTAGTTTTGCAATTGCACCGAAGTTAGCGTGGGAGTAGGGCTGGTGGCATTGGGGTCGTAATCGTGAATATGCAGTTCGTTGCGCAACTGGTCCACCTTGGTCTGAGCGGCGTCAATTTGCTGTTCATCGTGCTGGTACTGGTCTTCCAACGCCTGGATCCCGCGCTCCGTCTGATCTTTGCGCACATTGAGCCGATAATCGCGATAGGCGTCAACAATGGCGTTGGCCAGCTTCGCCGCCATGTCTTTGTCTTCATCATAAACCGTAATTTCGATCAATTTGGTGTTCCGAACAGGTTCAAGGTCCATCCGCTTTTGAAGCGTCTTCATGGTGACGGACGTCTCAAGCGGTACGCCGTCATTGTACCTTTTGCCCCACTCGACATTTAAATTCAGCTTCTCAATAACCTTGTTGAGCACCACCTGGTCTTGAATGATTTCAAACGCGGTCTGTATGAAGTAAGGATCATAAGGGGCGTAGGTGACGTCCCCCCCCCCGCCGGATATCCCTTGAATGTCTGAAATGACGTCAGGTTCGATCTTGATCCGGGCGGTGCTGGCGTAAGTTTCCGGCAAAATGAACGTCACCACTGTGGCGATGGTAAAAGTAATCAAAAAAACCGTGATAATAATGGCCTTGCGGATGCGCAGGATGCGTAAATAATCCAAGAAATGCAGTTTGGCTTCCTGCACGGATTCGGACTTTATTGGATCCATAAGTTCAAAAAAAAGGAGCCAGAGTTAAAGACTCTCGCTCCGGCTCAAACGTTCAAAACATCTCACACAGTCTTTCCGCTTAATAAGTACCCGTGACACCCAGATAAACCCGGTTGCGCTCATATCCCTGTCCGTTTACCTGCGGGGTGAGGTCGTCAAAATTGTAACCGACCTCAGCCGAAACGTGCGGGTTAAAGGCATAACCAAGGTTAAGCCCCAAGCTGTACCAGGTTTGCGCCTGGCCATCAACGGAGCCGCCATTAAAAGTCGAGTATTGAATTTTGCCCGTCAAGTTGGCTGACAACTTTGGAGTAATCCGGTGGTTCAAAGCGGCATAAATGATCGAACTTTCCTGGTCCAAAGTGGCTTTGGTGTTGCTGAACGTAAGAACATCCGTCGCATTCCTTGTTTGGGTGAATCCCAATTGAACGTAGCTGCCCGGCAAATAGGTGTAAGTTGCCGATATATTTGCGTACGGAGAAAGCTGACTGGTTGAAGGCGTGCCGGCGGCGGGGTTGTAATAATCCACGTATTGAATACCTGCCCTTGCCCCAAGGCTCAAATTATCGAGAGGGGCATACTGGGCTCCCACATACACGTAATGCGACCTGCTATCACGATTATCACTATGATAAGGAAAAGGGACAGTTGCAAGCAGTGCGTTCCCGGTATAATTGACTTGCTCAAACTGGTAACCAACAAATGCCAATAACGTCGGCTGCAATCGCCAGTTGAGATTCAATGAAATATCATGCTGAAGCCGGTTTAACAATCCCGCATAACTTGGATTGCCTGGAGTGCCCGCGCCTCCGGTATAGTCGTAATAATTGTTTCTATAGCTGAGTTCTGTGCCGACGAGCCGGGTCCATTGCGTGACCAAGGTAATCGCACCGCTGTTGTGGATGTTATCTCCGTTTACGCGTATGGGGACGCCTGCGTTTAGCAACTCAGGATCCTGGCCGACTGCCAATGAATCCTGCACCTTCCCCTGCCAGCGTTCGGAAAACGCGTGATCCACCCACAAATCAACCTGGTGTGACTGATCAACCGGATTCGCGCCAATACTCTCCCGATCTTGGTAATAGTACAAGCCGTAGGTATAGCGCAATCCCAATTCCGTTTGTTGCAACGGCACGTTTAAACTGAGGGAGGGGCTGACCTCGAATCCGAAACTGTCGCGCTTGCCCGGTCCCGAAGGCGCTGTGTTGTAGTTGTCATCATAGAAACCCCGCAAGGTGCCCGATACGCTCCACATCTTGGAGGTTTCCATCGCGTTTAAATCTGGTGCATAAGCAGCTTGAAGGCTGGTTGTCCCAGCAACTGCCAGTCCGGCGCAGATGAAAAATTTTCTCATAGGACCATTATTCTTTTATCAGATACTTGACATCATTTTGATGTTCAAGGAAAAGCAAACAGCCAACGGATAACCAAGCATTATCAGGAAGGCATGAGCCCTGTCAAACATCATTTTCAATTTTTTCTGTGAAAATTTCCACATAATAAATTAAAACTCCATCACTTTCTCAAAAGGCATCACCTTTTAAGCGTCTAGACATTAGCTTTTCCAATAAGACTTTGAGCGGGGACGTGTTCACCACATCTCGCCCTTCCAACCAGCCCTTGGCCGCAATTCCAGTGCCAAATCGGAGGAATCCGCTGTGCTCGTTCCGGTGGGCGTCGGGATTGATGACACATTTGACCCCCTTGCTTTTCGCATAGGGCCAAAGCCGCCAGTCTAAATCCAGCCGATGCGGGTTGCAATTTAACTCAATCCACGCGCCGGTTTCGGCGCATGCGTCAATCACGGCCTGGGTGTTCACCGGATATGGCTCGCGCTCAAGCAAAAGCCTTCCGGTTGGGTGGGCAATCATGTGAACGAATGGATTTTGCGCAGCGCGAATTAATCGTTTTGTGTTTTCCGCTTCATTATTGGATGGGACGTGCAAACTGGCCACCACCACTTCCAGTTCCGCCAACAACTCATCATCGAAATCCAGCCGGTCGCGCAAAATGTCCACCTCGCAACCCGTGAGCAGCCGGAACTGGCTGCCGCGCCCGGCAAACTCCTCGTTGATTTTCTTGATTTCCATTATTTGCTGCCGGACACGTTTTGCGTCAAGGCCGTTGGCTTGGAACGACGATTTGGAGTGGTCGGTGATGGCCCAGTATTCCAGCCCCAGCTCTTCCATGTACGCGGCGATTTCCTCCAGGCGGTCATGCCCGTCGCTCCAAACGGAATGATTGTGCAACGCGCCCCGCAAGTCCGTCCATTCGATTAAGTTGGGCAAATCATTTTTTTCACCGGCGGCAAACTCGCCGTTGTCCTCGCGCAACTCCGGCGGCATAAAAGGCAGATCGAGCTTGGCAAAAATTTCCGCTTCGTCCCGGCATGGCACGAGCAGTTTGGGGTCGCGGGTTTCGGCTTTGGATTTGAACAGGCCGTATTCATTCAGCCGCAAACCACGCTGAATCGCGCGCTGGCGCATGACAATGTTGTGCTCCTTGCTGCCGGTAAAATAGGCCAAGGCAAAGGGGAATTCACGGTCGTTGACCACCCGCAAGTCACATTGAATGCCGCCCTGGAGAATGCCGCTCGCCTTCGTTTCACCTTTGGCTGTGACCTTGATGACAGCCGGCTGCGTGGCAAAAAATTCGATGACCTCCGCCGGTTTTTTTGACGATGCGAGCAAATCAATATCGCCGATGACTTCTTTGAACCGCCGCAAGCTGCCCGCCGTGCTGCAACGAATGACTTCCGGATGTTCCCGCAAATTCTCCAGCAACGGCTCGGCGGCCAGCCAGGCGTCGCTCAATAGGTGTTTGGAGGCATAGGTCCGACGGCGGACAATGCCTTCGAGCAAATTCGCCTGCGTCTTTTCACCGAAGCCGTCGAGTTCTGCGACCTTCCCCGCCTGGCACGCTGATTCCAGTTTCGTCACCGAATCCACCCCAAGTTTTTTGTTGAGCGCCTGGATTTTTTTGGGGCCGAGCCCGGGAATTTCCAGCATTTCGATCAAGCCCGGTGGAATCGAAGTTTTCAAGTCGTCGTAGTAGGCGAGTTGGCCGGTTTCCACCAGTTCGCTGATCTTTCGTTCGAGCGCATCGCCGATGCCTTTGATTTTGCCCAGCCGTTTTTCGGCGATGATTTTTGCCAGCGGTTCGCTCAAGCCCTCAATGGCGCGCGCGGCATTGACATAAGCACGCGTCTTGAACGGATTTTCACCTTTCAATTCCAGCAGCGCGCCGATTTCAAGCAGAACGTCCGCAACCTGATCTTTGTCCATGGACTTGAGTATAGCCTCACCTGGCCGGGTTCAAAATGGAAAGTGGACGTGACCCGCCTTGGAACAATTGTCCCCTGACCGTCCTGAAACCGGACGCGGCCTGGTTCGGCTGATTTTGAGTTGAAAGCGTTCCGGTCGGGAAATGGCCTGTTCCATGCTGTCCTTTTATCCAACCCGGCAAGTTGTTTAGTGCGCACAGAGGGTTGGCTGGATCGTGATATTTACAAACCAACATTTTAATTTTTCAGAGCAATACCTTCAGGCGACTTTGTTTGTATCGCTTTTGAGTGTGTGGCTGTTGGTGGGGCTTTTCTTTTATCTGAATCGGTACACCAAGCGGGAATACTTTGCCATTTGGACCACGGCATGGTTGTTCTACGCACTGTGGTTGACCTTGGGGCTGACGACTCGCGGTATCACGGTTGGCGGCAACAACCTCGTCTTCATGTTGCGGCAGAGTTGCGTGGCAATTTCCGCGGTTTTTCTTTTGTGGGGTAGCGCACGCTTTTTGAGCCTGCCGGTTCGCCAAGTTTCACTAGGTTTGTTCATGCTATTCCTGCTGGCTTGGACCGTGGCCAGCCCGCAAGTGCTTTCCAGCGCGTTTCAGGTTCAATTGCCGGTATTCATTTTAATCGGTTTGAGCAGTGTGTTCGCCGGTGTCTGCTTTTTTCGGGTGCGAAAGAAAATGCCGTTTGTCGGAGCGGGAATGTTGTCCATGGGCTTCCTGTTGTGGGGAACTTACCTGGCAAGCTATCCTTTTTCCCAACAATACCAGGACCTCTACAACGCCGGTTTTCTCATCGCCGCCGTATTGCAACTGTTCATCGCAGTAAGCATGATCGTGCTGGTCATGGAGGAAGTGCGCTATAATGCCGAACAGATGCGCGCGGAAATCGCCGAGGTTCGGTCCGAGAAGGAGGTGTTGCAGGTCAAAATACTCACCACCGAGGAAAAGTGCCGCAATCTTTATGACCAAGTGCGTCTGACTGAGGGCGTGCAAAACGCATATGATGAATTGCGTCGTACCCAACAGACGGTGGTGCAACAGGAGCGCCTCCGAGCTTTGGGCCAGATGGCTAGTGGCGTGGCGCATGACGTTAATAATGCGTTGTCTCCCATTGTCGCTTATTCCGAGTTGCTGCTTGCCACTCAGAAGGATTTGCCTGACGCGGCTCGCCAATATTTGCAAATTATCCATCAGTCGGGCGAAGACGTCGCTCATATTGTCGCGCGCATGCGGGAATTTTATCGCCGCCACTCCGATACGGAGGAACTGGCCCAAGTGGACGTCAATCAAGTCATCGAAGAGGTGATAGAACTGACCCGTCCCCGTTGGCGCGACCTCTCGCAACGCCAGGCTGTTTCCATTCAAATCCAGCGCAAATTGGAATCCAAACCGCCCCTGTTGCTTTGCGATCCGGGGGATCTGCGGGAAGCCTTGATCAACCTGATTTTCAACGCCGTGGACGCCCTTCCGCAAGGCGGCACGATTACCCTGGTCACCCACTCGATCAATTTTCCGGTTCCGGAGAAACGTCCGTCTTCTCAACCGCAGCTTCAGATCGAGGTGCGGGATAATGGCATTGGCATGGATGAAAATACCCGCCAGCATTGCCTGGAGCCTTTTTTTTCCACCAAAGCCCAACGCGGCGGCACCGGCCTTGGACTGGCGATGGTTTATGGAATGATGCGCCGCCACGAGGGCGCCATCGAAATTGAAAGCAAGCCTGGCTTCGGAACCTGTGTCAGGTTGACTTTCCCGATTCGGGAAAAAATTTCGCAAACGGCCGCCTCACTCCCAGCGCCGCACAACGATCGGGTTCATTCCTTGCGCATCCTTTGTATAGATGACGAGCTGCAGATTCAGGAATTGCTTAAACACTGCCTCACTACTCTGGATCATGAAGTGACAATTGCTTCGTGCGGGAAACAAGGAGTGGAGATGTTTCGCGCCGCCAAGCTCAGGAAACAACCGTATCAGACGGTAATCACGGACCTGGGCATGCCGGATATTGATGGACACCAAGTGGCGCGTACAATCAAAGCGGAATCTCCCGGCACACCGATTATCATGATGACCGGCTGGGGCACCATGATGAAGGAGGACGGCGAACCAGCGCCGGAAGTGGATGCCGTGGTTGGCAAACCGCCGCGCATCCATGAGTTAAACAGTCTGCTGCTTCAGCTCACCAAGTCGTGACAGGCGTCAAGCCTGAAGAATTTCTTTCCGGCACAATTATCATTTTGCCAATGACATAGTTCGCTTGTTTTCACCGGTGCCCTCTTCGTTTTTCCGTGCCGGCGTGTGTGAATCCAGGTAAACTCCAGTTCATGCCGAAAATCGCATCTCGCCCGGTGGTGTTGACCATCGCCGGTTCGGACAGTGGCGGCGGTGCGGGCGTTCAGGCCGATCTGAAGACGTTTGCCGCGTTTGGGGTTCACGGCGCGAGCGCCATTGCCTGTCTTACCGCGCAAAATCCGCGGCGCGTTCTCGCCATTGAATCGTGTTCGCCAAGCATGTTGCGGCGGCAAATCGAAGCGGTCTTTGAAGAACTGCATCCAGCGGCGGTGAAAACCGGAATGTTGTTCTCATCGGAAAACCTCCAGGTCGTCGCGGGATTTTTTAGAGCGTGGGTGGCCCGCCCGCCAGTCTCGCTGATTGTTGATCCAGTCATGGTTTCCACCAGCGGCGCAAAATTGCTCAAGCCGGTGGCAATTAAAGTTCTAAAGGAACAACTGCTGCCGCGGGCCACGCTGGTAACACCCAATTTACAGGAGGCTGAAGTTTTAACCGGGGAGAAAATTGCTTCCGTTGAAAACATGCGCGCCGCCACCCGTGAAATTCACGCGCGTTTTGGCTGCGCGGTGCTGGTCAAGGGCGGTCATTTGCGCAGGATGCGCAAAGCGGTGGACATTTTCTTCGATGGCCGGACGGAATTGCTTTTAACCGCGCCCTTCATCAAGGGCATCCGCACCCATGGCACCGGCTGCACTTATTCGGCGGCCATCGCGGCGGCATTGGCGCTGGGCCGCGATTTGCCACAAGCCGTCGCGCTGGCCAAAAACTACATCACCCAAGCCATCGCACGAAGTTATCGCGTGGAACGTCATGCCGTGTTGAATCACTTGGGCAGAACGAATGACTAAATTCGTTTTTCGTCCAGGTCAATCACATCCACGAAAGTTTTGACATCGTCACGATGCAAACCGCCACATTGTTCCTTGCGCATTTTTAATCGCGCATGAGCAGCTTCGTCGCCCGGCAGTGGGCGGCTCAACATGTCTTTGGCATGCGCGGCTTTTTCCGCCGGTGATTTCTTCACGTTCTGGCGCACCCAGTCGTACACTTCACCGTCGGTGATGGATTTTTTCACCACATCCATCATCTGCTCGTGCGTGACGCCGGCATATTTGAGCCACATGCCGTCGAAACCTTTGCCCAGATTCTCCTGATAATCGGTATGCAACTCGCCCGCCAGATGCAGGCGGATTTTGTCAATGTAACGCGGCAGATACATCCAGCCGTCCATCGTTTCGCGCGGGCTACGCGGAAAAATTCTTTCAGTCATGGCTCGCAATCGTCAACTCGTTGAATCGGGTTGTCAAATTTGAAATCACGCGCATCTTCTTTGGCATGAAATCGTTTGACTACGACGTGGCGATTCTGGGCGGCGGCAGCGCCGGTTACGCGGCGGCCAGAACCGCGGCCGGCGCGGGGCTGAAAACCGTTGTTATTGAAGGCGGCGAGGAAGTTGGCGGGCTGTGTATTTTGCGCGGTTGCATGCCCACCAAGGCGCTGCTTTACGCCGCCGAAGTCATGCACCTGGTCCGCCATCCGGAACCGTGGGGCATCCGTCCCGGCAAAGTCAGCTTCGATTTCCAGAAGGTGATGACGCGAAAAAATGTGATGATCCAGAATTTCGCCGATTATCGCGTCAAGCAGCTCAACGCCGGAAAATTCAAATTCATCCGGGCCGACGCCCGTTTTACGGACGAACACACATTAACGCTGGCCGGTTTGAACGGAGAATCTTTGTCGCGGCAGCGTCTTGGACTGCGGCCGTCCTCTGCCGCTTTTAAATTAGCTTCATTGCGTGGAAAAGCGCCGGAAGACCGGCGCACTCCAAAACCTGGCGGGGGTTTTCTAACAGCGAAACATTTCGTCATTGCCACCGGCTCAACCGTGGCACCGTCGCCTTTGCCGCAGCTCAATGAAGTGGGATTCATCACCAGCGATGACGCGCTGGCGCTCAAACAACTGCCGAAATCACTCATCGTTCTCGGCGGCGGCGCGGTCGCGTGCGAATTCGCGCAGTTTTTCGCGCGGTTCGGCGTCAAAGTCACGCTGATCCAGCGCAGCCGGCACATTTTGAAGGAATTCGACCCGGACGCGGCAGCGGAAATCGAAACGGTTTTCCGGCGCGAAGGCATCCGGGTTTTTACCGGCACAAAACTGGTTGACGCGAAGCGGAAGGGGAAATTGAAAGCCGTCTCGTTCGAGCACAATAGCAAAACGGTTTCTGTTTCGGCGGAAGAAGTTTTATTCGCGCTGGGCCGGGTGCCGAATACGGCATCGTTGGGCCTGGAAAATGCCGGGGTGAAGACTGACCAAGGACGAATCATTACAAACAAGCAGATGCAGGCCAGTGCCCGACACATTTACGCGGGCGGCGATTGCACCGGGCCGCACGAAATCGTTCACATCGCCGTGCAGCAAGGTGAAATCGCCGCGCACAATGTCGCCCGCCCGGGCGCGCCTCGGTGGATGGATTACCGGCTGTTGATATCGGTGGTGTTTACCGAACCGCAGGTGGCTTTTGTTGGTTTGACGGAAAAGGAAGCGAAGGCGCACGGCATTCCTTTCTTGACGGCAAGTTATCCGTTCAATGACCATGGCAAATCGCTCATCATGGAAGCCAAGGACGGCTTCGTGAAGCTGCTGGCCGATCCAAAGTCAGGTGAAATCCTCGGTGGCGCGTGCGTTGGCCCGGTCGGAGGTGAATTGATCCACGAAATTGTTGCAGCCATGGCCAGGCGCATGACCGTTCATGATTTGGCGGCCATGCCGCATTATCACCCGACCCTGGCCGAAATCTGGACTTACCCGGCGGAGGAGTTGGCGGAGCAGATTTGAGACGAATTCACTTTTGCGGCAATGCGGGAACGTCGGTTTTGCGTTGCCAAACCAGCAAACCCACCAACGCGGCATAAACCAGCGTCACAACCAGGTTAAAAATGAAAATCTCATTTAGTGGAACCATACGGGAAGTATTCGCGCCCAAGTGCGCCAGGTATTGCTGCCAGTTGAAGAAGAACAGGGTAATCAAGCCCATGCTGACCGGAAAAACGATGACGAAGTTTCGGAAGGACGCGAACCGGGGGCGGTTCTGCCATCGCAAAAATCCCCATAATATTGCCACGGTCATGTAGGCTGTCACCAAAACTGCGCGACCCAAATGCTGTTTCCAGGATTCTTGCAAAACGACAAAAACCAGCGCGCCCAATCCCAGCGCCATGAACTTAACCGCTGTCCTTCCGTTCCGCGCTTTGCCTGTTGAATCCGTTGCCGCCTCAGTCAGCTTTCGAGACCGGGTCCATTCGGCGGGATCAAACGTGTTGTCCTCCAGTTGAATCTGCTGGCGCTGGCGGGTGTAACGCGGAAGCATTATTGACGAGTACACGGTAACAAGAAAACCAAGAGCGGCGACGAAATAATATAATAGCCGCACCGGGGCGTGGAAAAAATCCATCTTCACCACAACAATAAACCCCGCCAGCAGAAGCAGGGTGAAGCAAATCCGCTTTCCAAACGTCCGAAGCATGAACTGCCGCTCACGCGGCGATTTGGAATCATCGACTTGCGCCATGAACGAAACATAAGCGCCGCCCAGCATCGCAAAAAATCCGCCCAGCATGCCGATGCTCATAACGCCCTTGGCCGCCGCACCGCCTTTGGACAGCGCCGCCCCAACCGTGGCGGCCTTGGCGGAAGCGGTGGCCAGCGGCAGCGCGGCAATGACACCCGCTGTAAAGTTTTTTCCGGGCGATGTCTTCTCCAGCTCGCCTTCTACAAACGCGAGGACTTCAGCGTGCAATAGTTTTCGCCCGCGCGAAAGCCGCTGTTTCACGGCGTCTTCGCTTAATTCCAGATTATACGCGACGGTTTCAATGGAGTGATGCTCGCGGTAAAACAATACCAGTGGTTCGCGGTAAATTTCGGGGATGCGTTCGAGCGAGCGCCACAAGATGGTTTCTTCCTCCCTGCTGATGGTTTGCTCAACCGGCAGCGGTTCCAGCGAATGGGATTCTGAAATTTGCTCCAGTGATTCCGCTTGGTGGCTCGGCTCGCGGCCCTGCCGGCGCAGAAAATTGTGGATGAGATTGCGCGCGATACCGCAAAGCCAGGCCCGCAATTTTCCCGGTTCGCGCAGATCGGCCAGTTGTTTCCAGGCGGCAACAAACGTTTCCTGAGCCAAGTCTTCACTCTGGTTCAGGCTCCCGGTGGCACTGTAGGCCAGCGAACAGATCAGTGATTGATAGCGTGCGACAATCTGTTCAAAGGCATCACGGTTTCCGGTAAGGCTTTCTCCTACTAATTCCGCATCGTTGCTAGCTGCGACTGGCATGGCTTTGGTCGTCATCATATCACCATATGAGTGGCAAACCGAGCCGAAAAGGTGACAAGTGGATTTTGTGCTCGTTTTCAGACTGCGCAATACCGCGTCAACCCGGAATCAGCCGCTGGCAGAAATGACCGGGCAACATTTCTTAATGCGCTGTCCGGTCGGCGGTTGTCTCCTGATTTATCTCAAGCGAGTTGCCCATTAAGGGAGGGAGCGGCCTTTGCCTGGAAGTTGTCAGCCGGAGGTTTGCCGTTGGAAGTTGCATCCAAGGTGTCTCGGATCAACTGCGCCACCTGCCGCGGTTGATACGGTTTGGGCAGAAACGTGATGTTGTCCTGTCCAAAATCCCTGCCCACAAAGGCGGAGGTGTAGCCGCTCGCGTAGATAATTTTAAGATCGGATTTTCGGCGTTTCAATTCCGCCGCCAGTTCATCACCCGTCATTCCGCCGGGCATGATCATGTCAGTCAGGAGCAAATCAATCTGCCCGTTGTGCTCGTCCCAAACCTGTAAGGCCTCGACGCCGGAGCAAGCGGTCAAAATATGATATTGATATTGCTGGAGCACCTCCCGCATCAGTTCCAGCAGGTCCTTCTCATCCTCGACTAACAGGATGGTCTCCGGGCCGCCTTGGACGGTCTCGGATTCCGAACTGGAGGCGATGGGCAATTGGCTGGCTTCGCCGGCGGCGGGGAGGAACACCTTGAAAGTGGTGCCAACGCCAATCTTGCTCTGGACTTCAATCCAGCCGCGATGTTGTTTGACGATGCCATAAACGGTGGCAAGTCCCAGTCCCGTCCCCTTTCCCACCTCCTTGGTGGTAAAAAATGGCTCAAAGATCCGTTGCAGCACACTGGGTTCCATGCCGCAACCGGTGTCGGTGACGGTCAAAGAAACAAACCGGCCCGCATGGGCGTCGGGATGCAATAGCGCATAGCCGTCGGCAATTTCAACCGCGGCGGTTTCAATGAGGAGTTTGCCGCCTTTGGGCATGGCATCCCGCGCGTTGACCGCCAGGTTCATCACAATTTGTTCAACCATGGCGACATCGGCGGCGATGCGCGGCAGATCGGCCCCGCTGTGGGTTTCCAGCGTAATGTGCTCGCCGAGCATCCGCGGCAGCATGTATTCCAAATTGTGCAGCACGGCGTTCAGGTCGAGAATTTTGGTCCGGTAAACCTGTTTGCGGCTGAACATGAGCAAATGCCGGATGAAACCGGCCGCGCGTTCCGAGGCGGCGGAAATTTGTTTCAGGGATTTTACCGCGTCCGCCTCCAGCGCCGGGAGGTTGAGCAGCAATCCGGTATGCCCCTGGATGATGGTCAAAATATTGTTGATATCATGCGCCACGCCGGCGGCCAATTGGCCGATGGATTCCATTTTTTGGGATTGGCGCAGTTGCGCTTCCATTGCCAGCCGCGCGGTGATGTCTTCTACTGTGACCACCATGCCGTCAATTTTGCCGGCGGCATCGAAGAGCGGCGCGGCATTTACCGAGAGCAGGGCGTGGTCGCGATGAGGATGCTCCGGCCCGCCCAGCGCGCCGGGTTCGATGGCGTAACAAGCGTCATGCAGCGGCTGGCCGGAGGCCAGAACCCGCTTCAAGGATGAAGCCTGGCCGGGCACCAAATTGCCCTCCGCGTCGGTCAGATGCCAATCCAAGACGCTGCACATCTTCTGTGTGATGGTGTTCTTGGTAAGGCCTAGAATCTTTTCCGCCTGGAGGTTGGCAAAAGTGATTTTTCCCGACTGGTCGGTGACCGCAATGCCCACGGGATTGGTCTCCATGATGCGGCCTATGAGATCGCGTTCCCGGCGGAGGTGTTCATTGGCGCGTCCACCTTCAATGGCATACCGGATGGCGCGTTCCAGCTTGTCGGCGTCCAGTTGACTTTTGACCAGATAGTCGGCGGCGCCAAACTTCATGGCTTCCACGTCAATCTCATGGTCGCCCTGCCCGGTCAGCAAAATCATCGGCAGGCCGTTGTTGAACGGCTGCGATTCCCGCAACAGTTCAAGCCCCGTCCGGCTGCCGAGACGATAATCGAGCAGACAGATATCGTGCTCATGACGATGCAGAGCGGCCAGGGCGGCATCATAATTATCCACCCATTCAAGCTGATACCGACGGTCCCTGATTTCGGAAATGAGGTTGCGGGTGATGATATAATCATCCTCATCGTCGTCCACCAGGAGAACTCTGACGGGGGCATCGGGCATAAACGGGATTTGTAATTAATCTTTCGGCAACTCGACAACTTCGAACCAGTATTGTCCGAGGACCTTGATTAACTCGACCAGTGATTTAAAGGTGACGGGTTTGGTCACATAGGAATTCACGCCCAGATCGTAGCTTCGCAGGATGTCTTCCTCCGCCTTTGAAGTGGTAAGCACAACAATGGGAATCCGGCGCAGAATGGGGTCCTCCTTCATTTCCTTGAGCGCCTCGCGCCCGTCTTTGCGCGGCATATTCAGATCGAGCAGGATCAGTCCGGGCAGGGGTTTGCCATTCAAGTTTTCGTATTTTCCCCGCCGATGCAGATAATCCAACAATTCCTCACCGTCTTCGACACAATGAAGTTCGTTGGCCAGGCGGTTTTGCGCGAACGCGTCGCGCGTCAACTGGCGATCATCCGGATCATCGTCGGCCAATAGAATGGTGATCATTTTTCCTTCCTTAGTCATGGTTTTCTCCTGTGGTCTGCGGTTCCTTGGGATGGGTCACCGGCAACGTCACTATAAACGTGGTGCCTTCTCCCGGTTTGCTTTTGGCGGTGATTTCACCGCGGTGGAACAACGCAATCTTTCGCGCAATGGCCAGTCCCATACCTGTGCCTTCGTATTCATTGCGTGAATGCAACCTTTGAAACACATTAAAAATCCGGTCCAGATATTTTTCGTCAAAACCAATGCCGTTATCGCTTACCGTCAACCGGCAAAGCTTCCTGGTAATCCCTGTGCTTCCATCCGGCGCGGGGCCGGTAATGATCTCGGCCGCCACTTTCACCACCGGCGGTGTGGCGGGACGGCGGAACTTGAGGGCATTGCCGATCAGATTTTGCAACAACTGGCGCATCTGAAGCGGTTCGGCGTCAATCAGTGGAAGCGTTCCCACTTCAACGCGCCCTTTAACCAGTTCAATCCGTCCCTCCAAATCGGTGACGACTTCCCGGGCCACTTCCGCCAAATCCACTTGGGAGAATGGCCGGGCTTTAGTGGTGACGCGTGAAAAAGTCAGCAAATCGTTGATCAGCGTCTGCATGCGCGAGGCCGCCTTTTGCATGCGTTCCAGATAGTCGTGTGATTCCGCGTCCAGTTGTTCGTTGCCTTTTTCTTTAAGCCGTTCGCCAAAGACGACAATTTTCCGCAGCGGCTCCTGCAAGTCGTGGGAAGCCACGTAGGCAAAATCCTGCAACTCCCGGTTGCTGCGCTCAAGCTGGGTCGTGAATTGGCGCAATTTTGTCTCGCTGCTGCGCAGGGCCTCCTGGGCTAATTTAAACTCGTGAATATCGTGTGTAATACCGACGGTTCCCAGCACGTTTTTGTTGTCGCGCCACAGAACCTTGGTGGCGACGGACCATCGCTTCTGGCCTGATTTGTCGCCGGGCCCAGCTTTGTATTGTTCCTGATTTATGACCGGCTGGCCGGTTTTTATGATATTTTGTTCATCCTGGTAAAACTGCTCGGCCAATTCCCGCGGGTAAAAGTTAAAGTCGCTTTTGCCTTTTAGTTCCTCTGGCGACTCTGCGCCGAGGTTTTTCGCGTGGGCCAGATTGTTCAGCACAAATCGCCCCTCCTTGTCCTTGGCGTAAATAAGGTCCGGCAGGTTATCAATCAGCGTCCGCAACAAAAGGCGTTCGCGACTCAACGTCTCGTCCGCCTGCTTGCGTTCCGTAATGTCCCGGCCAATCCCGACCAGTCCTACAACCTTGCCGCTTTGGTCGCGCAACGGCAGCTTGCTCGTCATAAGCCAGCGCTTCTCGCCTTCGTCGCTCAGGAAGTATTCCTCCCGGTTGATGACCGGCTGGCCTTGAATCACCTTTTGGTCGTCGGCCCAGAATTTCTCGGCGATGTCCTTGGGAAAGAGATCAAAATCGGTTTTGCCGATGGCTTCGGCTTCGGTTTGGCAGTGATAATTTTTGTAGTCGGCCGGATTGGCCAGGATTTTCCGGCCGGCGGCGTCCTTGGCGTAGATGCCATCGGGCAGATTGTCAATCAATGTGCGCAGGAGGGAGCGTTCCCGGTCCAGTGCCTCTTCCATCTGCCTGCGCCCTGTAATGTCCCGGCCCAGGCCGATGAACCCGGTCACTTTGCCTTGAGCGTCCCGCAGAATCACTTTGGTGGTTGAAACCCATCGTTGTTTTACGTTTTTGCCCACGTCCACCGTTGGGCCTTCGTGATGATATACTTCCTTTCCGGAGCGAACCATCTCCTCTTCCTCGGCACGGTATCGCGCCGCCAGTTCGTGCGGGAAAAGATCGAAATCTGACTTCCCAATAATCTCATCGGGCGAGGACAAGCCCATCTGGCGCGCCACGGCCATGTTGGCGGTGATAAAAATGCCTTGGGCGTCCTTCACATAGATGTAGTCCGGCAGGTTGTCAATGAGCGTGCGCAGCAACAGCCGTTCATGTGAAATCTCCGCAGTGCGCTCGGCGACCCGTTTCTCCAACTCGTCATACGATTGGCGCAGCGCCTCTTCCACGCGTTTCTGCTCGGTAATGTCGCGGTTGATACCCACCAGGCCAACGACTTTGCCTTCCTTGTCTCGTAATGGCACTTTGGTGGTGGAGGTCCAGCCGATTTGGCCATCAGGCAGAATTTGCTTTTCGGTCTTGTTGATCAAGGGCTGGCCGGTTTGCATCACCCGCTGCTCATCCTGATAGAATTCCTCGGCACTTCCTGGATTTAAATCGAAGTCGGTTTTCCCGACGGCTAAACTTGGATCTTTCAATCCAAAACGCTTGGCAAGCGATTGGCTGAGTTCAATGAACCGGGATTCGGTGTCTTTGAAATAAATCCGGTCAGGAACATTGTCGAGAACGGCCTGCAACAACCTGCGGGCATCGGTCATTGTTCCGTCCGCGTTATTCCGCGCCAGCCGCGTGTTCTCTTCTTTCAGCCGCTTTTCTTGTTTTGTTTCCACAGCCAGTGGCCGGCCTGAACACTCCGCAGCCTGTCCATTCTCCAAGGCAGGATTACCATTGGACATTAACATTTTATTGCGTTGAATTGTCTTCATAGTTAATCCAATTAAGCCCGGTTCCGTCGAGGCCGTTCGGGTAGTATCAGTGTTAGCAGTTTAAGTGCCTCTTTTTTGAAAACTCATCATCATTATTTTGTTACGGTCTTCAGACAACTTTTTGTCCCCAAATAGGACAAGATGAATTCCCGGAATCAGACCTTGTCCGGAATAAGCCGGTCCACCGGCAAATTTATTCGCGCACGTGACCGGTTTCTGCGGAAGATAACGGCGCAAATCAAAACCGCTTTAGCACTTCTTCGGGCTTGAAACCGTGAAGCTTGACGATTTTGTGTCGTGACTTGTGGCCGCGCACCAGCTCGATGCGACCCCGTGAACAATTCAGTCGTTCAGCCAGCAATCGCACCAGCGCCTCATTGGCCGCGGCATCCACCGGCGGCGCGGAAACTCTGATTCGCAGTTCGTGGCTGTCCTGCGCGGGCAGGACGATTTCGTTTGCGGAAGCGCGCGGTTGCAACTTTACTGCCAGTAAAATCCCGTCCGCTTGTTCAAGGAGAAAGTTCGGCAAAGCCATTGCGCCAAATCACCAAATCGAACCGCAGGTGTGCAGAAATTGGTTCAATTTTTGGAGTGCTGAAGCGTTTTCAAGAATCGTCCACTTCAGCGCTTTAATGGTTTAACGTTTTAAAGTCATCGGTCCTCCGGATTGACGAACCGGAACACTGCTGCCGCCAGCGCGCCGCCTGCAAGATCAGCGACCAGGTAAATCCACAGGTTTACGGCTTTTTCGAGGTGCATGACGGTGATGCCGGTGGCAATGGCGGGGTTGAAGGCGCCACCTGAAATGCCGCCGAGGGCAAAGGCCATCACGACCACGGTGAAGCCGATGGCGAGGCCGAAATAGGAATTGCCCGCTGTGGTTTTAGCCGTGGCCACGTTCAGCACCACGTAACAAAGCGCAAACGTGCCGATAAATTCGGCAATCAGCGCGGGAACGGTTTTAATTTCCGCAGGCGTCACCACGGGATTGCCTTTCAGGTAAAGCACAATGCAGGAAGCGGCAAGAGCGCCGAGGATTTGCGAAATCCAATAGGCGGGAACATCCACCGCCGCGCAACGGCCGCGCAGCCACACGGCGAGGGTGACGGCAGGATTGTAATGGCCGCCCGAAACGTGCCCGCCGGCATAGACCAAAACCATCAATACCGAGCCAATCGCCAGTGGGGCCAGATTGCCAATGCCCGGATCAATGACCGTCATGCCCACGGTCAGCACGAACAGAAACATGCCGATGAATTCGACGAGATATTTTTTCATAGTCCTGTTCAGGAATAAACCATTTGGTCTGTTAAATGCAATGTTCCGATTGTCCAGCAACCAAAATGGAACGTTGATTGTCCCCTGTCCACCGAATATTTTGCCAGGCGGATGGCTTTTCACGTCCTTGGCACAGGAAAGAGAAACAATCCATCGGCCATTCGGAGCTGGATGCACAAACCAGTTATGGTAATTGTCGTTGGCAAATGCTCCCGATGTTGCATGCACAAACACCAAGGCCAATTTTCCCTAAACAGTTCGTGGACAAAACGCGTGATTCTGCCACTTAACGCGAAGGGCGTAATGTCGCAAAAAATCTTTCGGTACAGCCTCAACTTGGTTGCGACCGTTTAAAGAATTCGATACCGAACACGCCGTTACGGAGCGGCTCAAGGCCAATCAGATATACCGGTTGATAGTTTTCCTTGATCCATTGCATCAATTCGACGCCGTAGCCTGGAGAATACCCGAAAGGACCGACGCCAAATTCGGAAGTGTCCCGTGCCACCAGACAGATATAGTCAGGAGGATTTTTTTCAAAAGCCGCCGTCATATTGGCCTGGCCGAGCGCAACCAACACTGTCGGAGACCAATCCAGACTCGGAGTCGGATTCACCCGGCGACTGAGGTAATTGATCATAGTTCCCTCCGGCAAAACGGCCAGCGTTCCATTGTCGGGCACGTTTTTATCAATCCACGCCAAAGCTTGTCTGACTTCTTCACCCGTCGGATTGAACCGAGGGTCGAAACCATAGACGCGGTCGCCGCCCCGGCCTACCGGCAATATTTTCGCCACATACCACGATTCCGAGTCGTGGAACAAAATCCCGAACCCGATCATCAATACCAGCCAGACCGCGAGACGGAAGGGTTTTGGATCCACGTTGAATTTCTTTTCCAGCAGAACCGGCAGAAGCCAGAACAGCAGATAGATCGCCGCGACCGCTGCCGGCATGGCCAGGGCAAATCCATAGTGCCAAATGCGCGGAAATAATCCCAATTTCACCAGCAGCACCAGACTGAACACACTCCATAAAAGCGGGAATACCTTGTCACGTTCAACCGATGGCTCTTTGCAATTTGCAACGAGGAGAGCACCAGCCGCCGCGGTCAACAGTGGCAGCGACGCCCCGCAATTCAGCCAGTCGAACCAGCCGGCGGCGGCCAACAATGGAATGACCAGAACCAGCCATGCCGCTCGTTTTGAGCCGAACGCGGTGCCGCGCTGGAATAATCTCGCGCATAGCGCCACCAACAGCGCAACGCAGAAAAAGTGAATGGCCATCTGGCGAATGTGAAAAAGCGGCGCGTCCAGACCGGTGCACCATAAATAGAAACGGTCACGGACCAGCGGTGTAAACACCGGCACCCAGGCAAAAGCGATGGAAGACAAGCTGGCGCGCCAATTCTCCACGCTCAGGAAATAAAGGAAAAATCCCAAGACCGGAATCACGGCGGCCAGCAGAAATACCGCCGCTGACTTGATTATAAATTGTCCGCGCCCGCCTCGGATGCGCAAAAGCACAAATGCCGCGGCAACTCCGGCAGTCAGCGCCAGAAAAACATCCGGCTTGGTCAGAAACACCAGCCCAAAACAAAAGCCGGCCGACAAGGCATGCCTGATTTGTTGTTTCTTGATCCAGTCGGCCAGAAACATGATGGCCAGAATGGAAAGAACCAGTCCGTGGACAAGTTCATGGGAATAGGGTGTCATGTAATTGTAATTACCGGTGGCCAGATATTCGTTGAATGCGAACACCAGTACGATCCCCAAGCAAATTGTTGTTGCCGTCCAGCGGTCGGTGGCCGCCAGAAACCGGCGGTAAATCAGAACGAGCATCGCGGCTGTGATGGCGAGATTCGCAAAAATCAGCGTCTGGAACGAAACCCCAAAGATTTTGAACAGCAGTGCGTTGAAATATTGGGAGAACGGCCCGCCTGCCAGATAATGCAAATCGCGGTACAACACGGCGCCGTGGCAAATTCGCCACGGGATGTACAGTTGCATGCCGAAGTCAATGATGACATCCGGCCATTTGCGCCATGAAACCGCCGCGGCGACGACAACCGCCGCAGCCACGACGACCAGCCCGGCCCGGTTTGAGTCAAGCCACGCCAGACCTCGTACCTTGGTGAATTTTTCCGTCCAACGCTTTTCTGAGGGCAAAGCGTCCACGGCGGATGCTCAAGCGTTGTACGTGCTGGAAGCCGTCGTCCCACCACGGCCGGTCCAGTTGGTGTGGAAAAACTCGCCGCGCGGCTTATCCACCCGTTCGTAGGTGTGCGCGCCAAAATAATCGCGCTGTGCCTGCAACAAATTCGCCGGCAGCACGGCATTGCGATATTGATCGTAAAACGCCAGCGCGGTGCCGAAAGCGGGCACGGGAATGCCCTTTTTGGCCGACGCCGCCACCACGTTGCGCCAGCTTTTCTGGCAGCGCTTGATTTCGCCGCGGAAATAATTGTCGAGCAGCAGATTTGTCAGCTTCGGATTATTGTCAAAGGCTTCCTTGATCTTGCCCAGAAAACGCGAGCGGATGATGCATCCACCGCGCCACATCAATGCGATGCCGCCGTAGTTCAAATTCCATTTGTGTTCAGCGGCAGCGGCGCGCATGAGCATGTAGCCCTGCGCGTAGCTGACAATTTTCGAGGCGTAAAGCGCGTCGCGGATTTGGGCGATGAACTCCTTTTTCTTCGCATCGTTTTTGGCGACGCTCATCAATGGTTTGGGTCCCTTCAATTTCTTTGCTGCTTTGACGCGTTCATCTTTCAAGGCGGAAACGCACCGCGAATAAACCGCCTCGGCAATGAGCGTGATGGGTATTCCCAAATCCGCGCTGCTCTGCACCGTCCATTTGCCGGTGCCCTTCTGTCCGGCCGTGTCGAGAATTTTGTCCACCAACGGCGCGCCGTCTGCGTCCTTGTAAGCCAGAATGTCGCGGGTAATTTCGATGAGGTAACTGTCCAGTTCGCCCGTGTTCCATTCCTTGAAAATCTCGTGCATCTCGGCGGCGGTCAGGCCGAGGCCGTTCTTCAAGATATTGTAGGCCTCGCAAATCAACTGCATGTCGCCGTATTCAATGCCGTTGTGGGTCATCTTCACGTAATGGCCCGCGCCGCCTTCGCCCACCCAATCACAGCATGGCGCGGCTTGCGCCGTGCCACCAGCATCGCCCACCTTCGCGGCGATACTTTGGAAGATGTTTTTGACGTGCGGCCACGCGGCGGGCGAACCGCCGGGCATGATGCTCGGACCGTGCCGCGCGCCTTCCTCGCCGCCGCTCACGCCGGTGCCGATGTAAAGCAGGCCCTTGCTTTCGACATACTTCGTGCGGCGATTCGTGTCTTCAAACAGCGAATTGCCGCCGTCAATGATGATGTCGCCCGGCTCCAGCACCGGCAGCAGATGCTCGATGAATTCGTCCACCGCCTGGCCGGCCTTGACCATGAGCATGACCCGGCGCGGCTTTTTGAGGAGCCCGGCCATTTCCTGAAGCGAATGCGCGCCGATAACCTTGGTGCCTTTGGCGGCGTTGTTGAGAAAATCATCCACCTTGGAAACAGTGCGATTGAAGGCCACGACGGCGAAGCCGTGGTCGTTCATGTTCAAAATGAGATTCTGGCCCATAACGGCCAGCCCAATCAATGCGATGTCAGCTTGCGGTTCCATTTGTCGTATCAGTTAAAACCAGAGAAAGGACAATACAATAGCCCGCCGCTCGCGCCAGCAGTTTTTTATGAAAATCCAACCCAAAATTGCGAACTGGAATTTTGCCAGACGGATCCCCGTCCAACGCGCGCCTTCGCCGCAGGCGTTGCAAATCACAATTCTCTGACCAGATCGCGCACGTGAACGCCGAGGGCTTTGGCAATTCGCATGAGGGAATCCAACGAAATGTTCACATAGCCGCGTTCAACCTCTCCCAAGTATTTGTAACTAAGGTCAGCCTTTTCCGCCAACTTTTCTTGGCTCATCCCAGCCTGTTTGCGGCAGACGCGAATTTTCTCACCCACAATTCGACGATGTGAAATACGCACGGTAAACCACGGAAACAGGAAGCTGCTTCGACAAAAACCCGATATATGTGCTAATTTTTGCTTGACAACTTGGCGCGAATGATTAAGATGGCCTCAATTCTTCCGGGTGATTTATGAAGAAATCTGTCTTTATACTTGGGGTTTCCGTCTTTTTGGCCGCAACTATTGTCTCTCTGCGCGCCCAAACCACCGCCACGACAGATAGCATCGTCCAAATGACAGCCGAGGCGGACGGCCTCAAATTGATGTCGGCAGTGCCGACCGACGGCACCTTCTGGATTGTATCAGCGGAAGGAATCACCGTCCCCATGCCGTTCCTGCCGACCGCCGACCAGGGTTTGCCCATCTTTGCCATCACGAACAATGTATTTCTGGTGGACGCCTCCGGCGGGCAGGTGGATTTGCAAACGCTGGGCGCAACGACTACGGCAGAGGCTTTGGAAATAATGGCCAGCCAAGTGGAAAATGTCATCACGCAAACGCTAACCCCGCCGCCAGCGACGACCAGGCAGTCAATGTTGACGATGAGTGGCGGCATGGAGCCAATGGGACTTTTGGGCGGCATTCCTGACGTTGCGGTTTACCTGACAAATCTTACAGCCATACTGGCGGCGGATGGGACATCCATGACCGCCAGCTTCAGCATCGCGGGCGGAACCAATGGTTTCGCTTATGATATTTACAGCACAACAAATCTGGCCAACAGCCCGATTTCTTCGAGTTGGACTTGGATTGGGCAGGGATATACGAGCAACAGTTACACCTTCACCAATCAACCATCGGATCAGGCGTTCTACATTTTGGCGGTTCCCCAACAAACAATGGTCGTGGCTTGGGGTCGCCCTGATGACGGCCAGTGCGATGTGCCGCCAGGATTGACCAATGTGATTGATGTGTCTGCGGGATATGCCTTTAGTCTGGCGTTGAAGTCAGACGGCACCGTGGTTGCTTGGGGTGACAATACGTTCGGCGAAACCAATGTGCCGGTCGGCTTGAGCAACGTGACGAGCATTGCCGCTGGCGGCACTTTCGCACTGACCTTGTTGCAAAATGGAACCATCGTGGCTTGGGGCGATGACACTTATGGGGTAACGAATGTGCCCGCCGGTTTGACCAACGTAGTTGCAATCGCTGCGGGCTACGCCCACGCTCTTGCTTTGCGAAATGATGGAACGGTGGTGGCGTGGGGTTACAATGGGTATGGCCAGACCAATGTTCCCGCCACTTTGGGGCCGGTGTCGCAGATCGCCGGTGATTTCTATGATAGTGTTGTTTTGTTGACCAATGGTACGGTGGTTGTCTGGGGATACAACGGCGGCGGTTATGGCTGGAATATCACCAATGTCCCGCCCGGTTTAAGCAATGTCGTTTCGATTGCCGGGGGTGGCTACCATACACTGGCGCTGAAAGCGGATGGCACGGTAACGGCTTGGGGCGCCGGAACCACCGACAGCGGCTACCTAAATTTTGGCCAGTCCATTGTGCCAACGGGATTATCCAATGTGGTAGCGATTTCCGGCGGGGGTTATCATAGTGTGGCATTGCAGGCGGATGGCACCGTGGCAGCTTGGGGATGGGATTTATTTGGTCAGACTAATGTGCCAGGCAGGATGACCGGCACAAAAGCCATTTCCGCCGGCGGCTTCCACACCCTGGCCGTTCGCTCTGGCTCGTTCGCGCCATTGATTTTAGAAGAACCAAGCGACCAATACGCGCCTGTCAGTGGAACGGTAACGTTTTCAGCATTAGGCGGGGGAGTTGCAGGAGTGAGCTATCAGTGGCAATTTAATGGCGTGGACATCCCGGGCGCAACCAATGCGACGCTGATCTTGACGAACGTCTCGGCAGCGAATGAAGGCAGCTATCAAGTCGTCATCAGCAATAGCGCCGGTTCAGTCACCAGCGACCCCGCCGCCTTGACGCTCATCTTGCCGCCGCAAATCCTCTCTGTCACGCCAACCAATTCTGGAACCGTCTGGACGACCAACAACACTACCTTAAGCGTGCTGGCTACCGATAATGCCCTATCGGATGCTCCATTAAGTTATCAGTGGCAGTTGAATGGAACAAATCTCTCAGGCGCGACTACCTCCAATTACCTTTTTAATCCCTATTATCCGTATCCGCCACAGGAGGGTAATTATACAGTCATCATCAGCAATGCGGCGGGCAGCACGAATGTCGCTTGGAACGTTCGCGTTTTGTTGCCCGGCATGGTGGCGGCTTGGGGTGATGACACCTATGGCGAATGCGACCGGCCGGTAACGCTATCCAATGCCGTTGCGCTGGCGGCGGGAGAATATCACTCCGTGGCGGTGCAGGAAAACGGCACTGTCATCCAGTGGGGTACCAATTGGGGCAATGTGCCGGTGGACCTGACCAATGCCGTCGCAGTGGCTGCCGGTTATTCGCACAGTATCGCCCTGCGGAGCGATGGCACCGTGGTGACCTGGGGGGTGACCAATGATCCGGCCAATTATGTTCCCGCGAACCTATCCGGGGTAAAAGCCGTTGCCTGCGGTTGGAACCACAACGTGGCGTTGTTGACCAATGGAACCGTAATCGCCTGGGGCCAGAACAGCCCCATTCTAACAAATGTGCCGCCGGATTTGACCAACGCCATCGCGGTGTCCGCCAACGGGCTGCACAGCGTGGCGTTGCGGGCGGATGGAACGGTGGAGGCGTGGGGCTTCAACTCGGTGGGAGAAACCAATGTGCCAGCAGGCTTGAGCAATGTGGTGGCGATTGCCGCCGGCAAGCAATTTAATCTGGCGTTGGAGGCGAACGGTACAGTCGTGGGTTGGGGAGATGATACTTACGGCCAAACGAATGTTCCGGCAGGATTGAGCAACGTCATGGCCATTGCCGCCGGTGACGCGCACGCTGTGGCATTGAAGAACGACGGCACCGTGGTGGCATGGGGAGATAACACCTACAAGGAAACCAATGTGCCGTCCACACTGAGTAATATCAAATTAATTGCGGCTGGCGGTTATCATACTCTGGCCAGCATGTTCTTACGGACGGTGCAATATCCGGTGGACGTGACCAGGGACCTGCTGCTGATTTACAACACCAATTCCGCTGACAGCGCAACGGTTCTCAATTATTATCTCGCTCATCGCCCAATGGTGAGCGGGGCGAACGTGCTGGGAATTGGTTATTCGGGCATATTTGTTACGAACGGCGGAGGTTCTTACTATGCCTACATTACCAACAAGACAGTTTATGAAACCATCACACCAAGCGGCCTCACAAACCAGATTCTTGCGCCGGTTCAAGCTTGGTTGAACAGTAATCCGACCAAGCGCCCGCAATATGTCATTCTGTTTCTGGACGTTCCGTCACGGGTGGATGACTCCGCGACCACTGGTGCCAATTATCCCTTTAATTATGGCGGTAACGGCAATGCCAGTGTCAGCTATCAACTGGCAACAAACTTTCCTGGCTGGAGTCCGTTTGTTACGCACATCAACATGAACGGCACAAACGATTGTATCGCCTATATCAAAAAGCTCGCCGACATGGACACAAACAACTCACTCGTCATCAGTGCCAATGCCAGGAATTATGGAAATGCAAATTACGTTGTTGACGATTCGAGTGGCTTCGATAGTCGTTACGTTACAAATGCCATCACAGGACTGACTCAAAATGGTGTGCCTCTATCTTCCATTATTTACGCCAGCAGAGGACAGCCGCATATCACCCAAACCACAAATGTAGCCGGGTACATCAGTTGGGGCGTGCATAGTGGTTTCCCTCCAACGTATGCTATTGATGGAACCGTTCAGTTTACGGGCAACAGTGGTTGGTATCCTATTGAAACTATTGAGTCGTTCAACGGACAACGTTACCGTACAGATCAGGGCACTTTTGTAACCTGGTTTTCAAGTAATGCGTTTGGCGGAACGAATTACTCAAATACACCTGTCGGGGCCGTTTCACACACTGATGAGCCAGGTGAATCTGGCGTCAACGACGCTTCTACCTATTTTGGTTTATGGGCGGCTGGAAAAGATTTTGCCATCTGTGCTTGGGCCTCTCTGGGCACAAGTACTTTTCAAGCTGTAGGAGATCCGTGGGTAACTAAGTAACCTGAGTATTCTTATGAAAATAATTAAAAGCCAGATTGTAATGCTCTTATTCATCACTGTGTGTCTGAATGGATACACACAAGGTTTCGCAAATTTGGATTTCGAGGATGCTACGATTGTTCCAGATCCTTCGAGCATTTACTATCCCAATGCCGTCTATACCAGTGATGCTGTCCCAGGATGGACAGTCATAGGTAACTTTATGGGACCAAACGACATTTTTTACAACGATATTTCCCTCGGTGCTCCAAGCGTGGCCCTTCTCGGCAATAATGGCGGCTTCAACGCTCTTGATGGAGCGTACAGCATTGATCTATATGGTGGATCAAGTGGGAGCCCAGCGGGTGTATCAATCAGCCAAACTGCATTGGTGCCCGCCGACGCTAGTTCCATTGGTTTTATAGCGCAGGGGTACGGATCATTGGGGGGACCACTTTTAGTCTCTTTGGGCGGTCAAAACATTTCGTTTTCCGCCATTTCCACGGGGCCGAACTACACGTCATATGCCGGCAGTATTCCATCAGGGCTTGCCGGCCAGGTCGCAGAGTTGACATTTTCAACAGCGCCAGATGGAGGCAATAATTATTGGGAAATAGACGACATTCAATTTTCGTCAGTTCCAGAACCCGGCGTCTTTGGCTTGTTCGCCTTGGGCGGCTTGTTCTTCGGCTTGCGCCGCCGACAAACTCACAGTGGATGAAGTCCGTACCGGACTTACAGCCCATTGCGGTTCCCTATTAAAAATTAAAATTGGGCTAATTGGTTGGATTGGCCAGCGTCAGATTATTTGCCCAACAGGTTTCCCAGTCCTCGGGTGATATTGCTGACGGCCTCCGCGTTTTTGCCGGTGCTCTTTATGAGCAATTGCTCGGCGTTTTTTTCAAACCCGGAGTTGGCCACAGCCTTTACGGTGGCGGTAACAATGGCATCAAGCACACTCCGGCTCAAATCGGCCGCAGTGATGCCTTCCTTGTTTTTGCCCAAATCGGCCAAATGGATCGGCGGTAGTGAAAGCGTCATCTCTTTTCCCAAGTCCGTAAGACGGACATGAACCTTGGCGCCGGTAATCAGGAGATCATCCAGTTCATACTTTTTTGACGATTTGGCCTGAACGGTGGTATTGGTCGAAACCGCACCACCGGTCTGGGCGTCATTGCGGGCGGCGGAGTTTACGTTGTCCAGGATCTGGCTGAGATTATTTCCCGTGAGAGCGCCCTCAAACGTGATTTCCGGGGATTCAAGGTGAACCGAGCGCAGGACAATTTTGTCGGACATCACGGACAGGGGATTTACACCGACGGCGACCATTCCAGCGCTGATGGCCTGTGGCATTTGATAACCCTCGGGATTGCCGATGACCAAACCCTTGACGCTGGCCGAGCCGGTCAACAATGATAAATGCACCTCATCCACTTTCACGGAGACTTTGGTGATCCGGGGACCAATCGCTTCAACGCCCTTTTTCACGATGGGGCCTAAGAACGCACCGGCGATGAGGATGCCCGCAACGATGAGAACGACCAGGGCGATGACCGCCCCCAAAAATATTTTTTTAGCCTTTTTCATAAGCGCAATGATTCAATATTCCTTCCGGATTTCACGCGGTCTTGAATTGGTTCACTAAGCAATCAACTCGTGGATGACCTCCACCAATTTATTGACTTGATACGGCTTGGCCAGGAAACGATCCGGTTTGACCGCCGATTGTGCATAGATGCCCTCGTCCACCGTGCCGCTGAGCAGGATGGTCTTTTGCTCCGGGTGGAATTGTTTGCATTCGTGGATCAATTCCATGCCGTTCATCGGGCCCATTGCGTAATCGGTCACGAGAACATCCGGTGGTGATTCAGCGGCCTTGTACTCGGTCAAAGCCTTTTGTGGATCTCGGAATAGACAAACTTGGAAACCGGTCGGCTCCAGAATCATTTCTGCCAAATCCAGCAACATCTGTTCGTCGTCCACCACGTAAATGGTGGGGGGCGAACCAACGTCTTTGCTTTCCGGCTGGCTCATGCTGTTAGACAGTCAGCAAAACATAATTTTCAACCAACGGCAAGCGCATTTGACGCGTGAAATTTCCAATTGCGCCGCCTTTGCTTTTACGGTAAACTGGCCAAGGCAATGGAGCCATCGCCGCGAAACAGCGAAAACAGGGATTTGCTGCTATGAAAAGAAAACCGGCAACTGTGTCAATCAAAAACAAAACCGCCATCAGCACCGCGCGTACGCGCCGCGCCGCCCAAGCCCTGCCTGATGAAACAGCCGCCGTCAGTAACGGCCCGGTCAAGCTGGTAAAAACCAAACGCCCGGCGGCGGGAAAATTGAAGAACCGCATTGTCTCCGCATTGGAAACCGTCACCACACCGCTGAAAACCAAACGCGCTGCCAGACCCAAAACCGGCGAGGCTGTCCCCCGTAAAAAATTTGAAATCCCATCCATCCTGCTCGAAGGCGACAAATCTCCGCCAGTGTCCGTCAGCGGGCCGGGTCATAAATACGCGCTCGGCCCCGAACCGCCTTCACAACAATTTGAAACGGCGGAGGCCGAATTGCCCGAGGCTTATGGCACGCGCCAGTTGTTTCTGACCGCCCGCGATCCGCACTGGCTCTATGCGCATTGGGATTTGACGCACGACCAGCAGGCGCGCTGCAACGCACGCGCGGCGGACGGCCATCTCGTCCTGCGCGTCTATGCGCACAAGCTGGAAGGCCATCCAATCAACGAGATTCAAGTCCATCCCGAATCGCGCCACTGGTTCGCGCACGTCGAACGCGCCGGGGATTCCTACGCTGCTGAACTCGGTTACTATTCGTCGCTTGGCAAATGGGTACGCATCGCCAAATCGGCCGCCACGATTACACCGCCCGATGCCGTTTCGCCCGATGCCGGCGCTGAATTTGCGACCATCCCCTTTGAATTTCCGTTCGCCAAATTGATGGAAATCATCAAGGCCGCCGTGCGGGAAAATCTTCCCCTGGCCCAGGCGCTGGAAGAACTCCGGCGGCAGGGCTATCCCGACCTGCCGCGCGCGGCTTCCCGGCCGGCGGTGGCCTGGACGCCGGAGCAGGAACAGGCGCTGGCCAAAATCGTCAACATTGACGACGTGCGCCGTGTGTGGATGGGTTCGCTCGAAATCACGGAGTTAATCCGCCGCCGGCTGGCCCACGAAATTTCCTCGATGGGCGCGTCGCAGTTCGGCATCTCCAGCATTTCCAGTCCGTTCGGCGGCATTGGCCAGAAGGGTTTCTGGTTCAACGTCAACGCGGAATTGATCATTTATGGCGCCACCGAGCCGGCGGCCAAGGTCACGCTCGGCGGACATGAAATCAAATTGCGTCCGGACGGCTCATTCAGCTACCGTTTCGCGTTGCCGGACGGGAAATACGATTTGCCTGCCGTTGCCGTTTCCGCCGATGGCACCGAGGCCCGCGCCGCGGATCTGAAATTCAGCCGCGCGACGGAATACCTCGGCGAGGTCGGCGCGCACCCGCAGGATCCGTCGTTGAAAGCGCCGTTGCCGGAAAATGTTTGAACTCATGGACGCGCCCCATCGCGGAGCCTTGATGCTGGTTCGCTTCATCGCCGTCGCGTTGATTGGCCTCGGCCTGATTGAACTCAGTCTGTCCTGGGTGGAAAATTCCACACACCACATGCCCATGCGATTTTATGATTTTGTGCTTCCCGCGATCCTTTTTGCGCTGGGTGTTGTTGGTTTGATTAAGGCCAGCGCCCTGGCAGCATGGGTTTCAAACAAACTGGACGAGTGACCGCCACGCTCTAACTATGCAAGGTTATCTGTCCCTTGTTCTGCACGCACACCTGCCGTTTGTGCGGCATCCTGAGCACGAAAAATTTCTGGAGGAATGCTGGCTGTTTGAAGCCGTTTCCGAAACGTACATTCCGCTGTTGCAAACGCTCGAAGGCTGGCGGCGCGATGGCATGGAAGCGCGCCTGACGCTTTCGCTGTCGCCGACCCTGTGCGCGATGCTGCTCGACCCGTTGTTGTGCGAACGTTACGAACGGCACCTGAACAGTCTCATCGAACTGGCGGAAAAGGAAATCCACCGCACGCACTGGGACCGCGCCTTTCGCGAACTGGCGTGGATGTATCATCACCGGTTTGTTTCGATCCGCGACACATGGCGGGCCTGCGAGGGCAATCTTGTCGGCGCCTTTCGCAAACTTCAGGATGAGAGACGCATCGAGATCATTACCACGGCTGCGACGCACGCGCTGTTGCCGTTGCTCGCCGGCCATCCGCCCTCGTTGCGTGCGCAAATTCTAACGGCGCGCGATCACTACCGTGAATGTTTCGGGCGTGAGCCGCTCGGCATCTGGCTGCCGGAATGCGCCTACGTGGAAGGCGTGGAAGTATTTTTGCAGGAGGCCAACATCCGCTGGTTCATTCTCGACACGCACGGCGTCCTCCATGCGCGTCCGCGCCCGCGCTACAGCACGTTTGCCCCGATTTTCACGCCCAATGGCATTGCCGCGTTCGGACGCGACTTCGATTCCTCGCGGCAGGTCTGGAGCAAGCGCGAGGGTTATCCTGGCGACCCCCGTTACCGCGATTTTTACCGCGACGTCGGTTTCGACCTGGATTTTGATTACGTCAAACCGCATCTGCCGTCGCCCGAAAGCCGTGGTTTCACCGGCATCAAATATTACCGCATCACCGGCGGAGCGGGTGACAAGCAGATTTACCAGCGTGATCTGGCTTTGCAGGCCGCAGCTGAACATGCTCAACATTTTCTCGATGAACGCATTCGACAGGCCCAGGGCGTCGCCGGATTTCTGGACCGTCCGCCCATCGCCGTCGCGCCGTATGACGCGGAATTGTTCGGCCATTGGTGGTATGAAGGGCCGGAATTTCTGGATTACTTCGCGCGCAAACTGTTTTACGACCAAAAAATTCTCACGCTCATCACGCCGGGCGAATACCTGCACCGCCATCCGACCAATCAAATCGCCACGCCCGGCGCGTCGAGCTGGGGCGAGGAAGGCTACTGGCGCGCGTGGCTGAACGAATCGAACGAGTGGATTTACCCGCACCTGCAAATTGCGCAGGAACGCATGACCGCGCTGGCCAAAAAATTCCCCGCGGCGACCGGCCTGAAGGCGCGGGCGTTGCGGCAGGCCGCGCGCGAATTGCTGCTGGCGCAGGCCAGTGATTGGCCGTTCATTTTGCGCGCAGGGACCAGTCCCGATTACGCGCGCCGACGGGTGAAGGAGCATTTGCTGCGGTTCATTGCGCTGCACGATCAATTGACCGCCACGGGCGTGGACGAGAAGTGGCTCCGCGAAGTCGAATCGCGCGACAATCTTTTTCCCGAAGTGAACTGGAGCTACTGGAAGTGATCAAATACTTGCAGCGGCGCTCTGCCAAAGCCTCCAACAAATGTGACGGTCACCGACCGCCGCTACAATCTAAGCTGACGGCGGATTGAAATCGAGTTTTGGCGCGTTGCGAACCAGTTCAGCGGCGCGATGGGCCGCGTCTGAAATTGATTTGAGGGCCGGTGCCAGTGCAGCGTCCTCCCGATGTTTAACAAAAATGCGATCGGCGTGGCCTTGAACAACGGTGAGGATGTTGTTCAACTCGTGTGCCAGGGTGAGCGATATGTGCCGGTCGGCATCGGGTATGTGATTTCCACGGCGATTTTCGCCACCACCCGGTTGAACCGGCGAAACCGTTTTTTCATCCGTTAATTCAAATGACGACATTGCAATTTGGCGAAGCAGCCGGCGGGCCACATTTTGAAAACAGCTTTTCCGATCTTCTGAGACAAACTGTGCCGGGCCGGGACATGGAAAATGCAAAAGTCAGAAGGATGAATGAAGAATGCAGGATCCGGCCGCTGCTCTGGAACGTTGGCCTCCGGCCCGGCTTGATAAGAGGTCGTTTGGAAGCACGCCGGGTCGGAAACCGGCGCACCGGCGCACTGCCCAAAATTTGGCAACAGCCCCGAGAGGCGCAAAACGACGCGCTTCCAACTTGTTTCTTCATGCTCCGTTCTCCATTCTGCCTTCAGCCATGACCGCGGCGCCTGAATCCCTCGGCCTGATTGCCGGCAATCGCTCGTTGCCGCTCGAATTTGCCCGGCAGGCGCGCGCCGCCGGCGTCAAACGCCTTATCGCCGTCGCGTTTGAAAAGGAAACCGACGCGGCGCTTGCCCCATTCGTGGACGACATTGTCTGGCTCAAAGTTGGCCAGCTTTCCAAACTGATTTCCACGTTTACCGATAGTGGCATCAGGCAATGTGTCATGGTCGGACAGATCGCGCCCAAAAATCTTTACGACCTGCGGCCCGATTTGCGGGCGATGTCGGTGTTGTTGCGTCTGAAGGAAAAAAACGCGCACACCATTTTCGGCGCCATCGCGGATGAACTGAAAAAGGACGGCGTGGAATTGATTGAAGCCACGCCCTGGCTCAGACCGCTCATGCCGCAAGCCGGTTTTCAACTTGGCCCGAAGCTTTCCGCCGGACAAAAAGCCGAAGTGGATTTCGGTTTTCGCATCGCCAAGGAAACATCCAGGCTTGAAATTGGCCAGACCGTCGTGGTCAAAGACGGCGTGGTGCTCGCCGTCGAGGGGTTTGAAGGCACGGACCAATGCCTTGCGCGAGGTGGCAAACTCGCGGGCAAGAATGGTGGCGCGGTGGCTGTCAAAGTCGCCAAACTTAATCACGACATGCGTTTCGACATTCCTTGTATTGGGGCGCAAACGCTGGAAACCTGTGCCGCGTCGGGCGTGTGTGTGCTTGCGCTCGAAGCCGGAAAGACATTGTTGCTGGAACAAGAAGCTTGCGGACAACTGGCCAAAAAAAATAGAATTTCCGTGACAACCATTTTCTAGTTCCCATCTGCCAACTCCTAACTCCCAATGTTAACCTCCCACGAACTCCTCGGTTTCATGTCGGCCAACTTGGCGAATGAAATGCTCAACTTTGCCCATGACGCGGACAAGCCGGCTTACAAGGCCACGTTGAGCGCGGTGGCGCAGGCGCGCCACGTGCGCCCGGTGTTTCTCGAACGCCAGCCGCGCGCCCAGCGCCATGCCGCGATGATAGCCACCCTGTCCCGCCCGGCGCTCGAAGCCGCCGCCGCCACTCTCATCCGCGTTTGGCTCGTAAAAAAGCAGCGGGCAATGCTGGTGGATTTCCTCAACGCGCTCGGTCTGCCAAACAACGAAGGTGTGGTGGATGATCTGCCAGCGACGATGGATGACGCGAAATTAAAATCCGCGATTGATACGTTGCTGGCAAAGTATCCGGCGGAAGCCGTAGCCGTTTATCTGAACGCCTTCAACGACATGAACGAGGCCAACTGGGCGAACTTGAAAACCATGCTCGAAAGTGACGCGCGCCTGCAATTGGGCGCGCCGGCTTGAAGCAAAATCCGCTTACCTCGCCCGAAGCAACAGGACCGGCACACTGACGCTGTGCCGAACCCGCCGTGAGGCGCTGCCAAGAAACAAGTCGGCCAGGAAACCATGACCGTGCGTGCTCATGGCCACAAGGTCGCAGCCCTTTTTCTTTACCCATTTGACAATCTCATCGCCCGGCTCGCCATAAGCCAGTTCCGCGTCCACAGGAATGCCGGCGGATTGAAACTCAGCCCGGACCCGGTTCAAATACGCGGTGTCTTCGGTGATTTCCGGGCTGACCGCGTCCGGCCCGTAGGTTCGTGCCGCCCAGCCATCCGCCACGTGCAGCAACACGACGCGGCCTTGTGTGAGTTTCGCCAGCGGTTTGACGTGTTCTATGATGGCGCGGTCGGTTGCGGTTCCGTCCAGCGTCACGAGTATCGTTTTATACATGGGTCAGCCTTTTTAGTTTATCCGCCGGTGATAACCTGCCAAGCCTGTTTCACGGCATCCGGCAGACCGTAAAAGTCAAAGGTCGTAATCAGCAACGCCGAGCCCCACCCGGCGGTGAGCAGCAACCAGCCGAGCCGCCACCGTCCCATCCGACGGCGGGAGCTGGCGAAGTGCAGCAGTGGGAACATCGCAAACGGCAGTTGCAGCGCCAGCACCACCTGGCTCAAGACCAGCAGATCGTTGACGTTGTTGGCCCCGCGGACGGCGATAAAGATGGCTGTGGGGATAATGGCCAGCGAGCGGGTGATGAGCCGCCGCAGCCACGGCTTGATTCGCCAGCGCATGAAGCCTTCCATCACTACCTGGCCGGCCATCGTGCCGACAATGGTGGCGCTTTGCCCGCTGGCGAGCAGCGCGACGGCGAAAAGCACACTCGCGGCCGCCGTGCCCAGCAGCGGCGCCAAAGTCAGATTGGCCGCTTGAATCCAGTCCGTGGCATCGTTGAATTGGACCACCTGGCCGCCGGCGACGGTGACGCTGGTTTTGCCGAAAAAGACAATCGCCGCCAGTACCAGAATGGCGGCGTTGATCAGGAAGGCGACCGACAGGTTGGCAGTGACATCAATGGTGTTGAAGCGGATCGCGGTTCGGATGGATTCGTCGTCCTTCTGGAATTTGCGGCTCTGCACCAGGGCCGGGTGCAAATAAAGCACGTGCGGCATGACCGTCGCGCCGATGATGCCAATGGCCACGTACGTCATGGTGGCCGAACCCAGGTGGGGCGTGAACATCGCCTGGCCCATTTCCAGAAAACTGGGCTGCGTCTGCGGCAAAATAAAAATTTCGATGAAGTAGCAAATCCCGATGGTCGCCACCAGCAGCAACACCACCGCTTCGATCATCCTCATGCCCAGCCCCTGCAAGGCCAGCAATACCAGCACGTCAACACCCGTGATGATCACGCCCCAAAAAATAGGGATATGGAACAACATGTTCAGTGCCACCGCACCGCCCAGGACTTCGGCCATGTCGCACGCAATGATCGCAATTTCCGCCAGGAGCCAGTTCGGCACGCGCGTCCATTTGGGATGCCAATCGTAGCAGCATTGGGCCAGGTCGCGTCCGGTAGCGATGCCGACCCGCGCGGCAATAATTTGCAGGAAAATCGCCATCAGGCTGGCCAGGCCGACGACCCAAAGCAGTCCGTATTTGAACTGTGCCCCGCCCTGGAGATCGGTTCCCCAGTTGCCCGGATCCATGTAGGCCACGCTGACCAAAATCCCCGGGCCGAAGTAAGCGGCCATTTGCCTCCAGAAACTGGCCTTATGATGGGGCACATTTACGCTGTTATGCATTCCTTCCAGTGACACGGCGCCGGGATGCGAAACCACGACGCCTTGGACCGCCCCGGGTTCGTGGGAGTCCAGGGGCGCGTTATTGTCTTTGCTCATAAAGTTCTGTCATGGGTTAAAATCTCACGGTGATTCCACAAAACGGATTGTAATCAGCCGCCGCCGGCGTCACGCCAAAGTAGCAGTCGCAATCGAACTGGATGTTTTTAGTCACCAGATATTCCAGACCGGTATCCACTGTTCCCACCCAGCCGCGATGACTTTCCGTGGTGAAGTTGCTGAAAAATTCCAAAAAACCGCTCAACTTCCCGATGATCTGATGATCCACACTGGCGGAAGCGATGAATTCCTCATGGTAACGATTGTCGTTTTCGTCCTGGAAAAACCCAACCCCTGCTTCCATGCTCAAATCGAAGTCGTGTGGCAGGCTCACCGCCAGCGGAAAAATCATGCCGCCCTCAACCGCGTTGTTTCCCAGACCATCCGTACTCGTCGGAAACTTGACATAAGGCAGAAGCGCAAAAGCCGTTCGCCCGCCGTCATCGCCCCACCAATTGACTTTCAGCCGGGTCGTGGAGTCTCCAAAACCTGACTGCGTGGTTGATTTGCCCGAACTGCCCTCCGTATGCACATTCTGGTAATTGTCATAGACGAACTGGATATCCACGTTGTTGAGCAATCCGGCCTTGAAGTTGAAATCGCCCATGTCCCACGCCTTCGTGGTCGTGCCACCTGATTTGTCGCAGGTAAAATTGGCAAAATCCATTTCCCACTGGAAATGGCCGGCATCCACCGTGTAAGCCGACTCAGTCGCGTCCGGCCGGTCGGGACTCAATTCGCGCATCAGATTTTCCGGCACGGGATTGAAAAGGTTGTAACCGCTTTTGTTCGGCGGGGGCGCCTCCTGTGCCTTGCCGTCTGGCGACCCCAATAATCCAGCCGCAAGTCCGGTGACAGCGATCCTTTTTAGCATAAACAAAAATATGTAGCATGAGATACAACTGCGGCAGTGGGATGTCAACCTGAAATGTAGCTCAGGTTACAAATTAAAACCTCGACTAATAAGCTGCCCTGGGATTACTTTCCCAAGTTATGCCGCAACCCGCCCGCAAATCATCCGGCGCGCCCGGCGCCGCGCGCCCGCGCCCGCCGGCGGCGCAGGCTGAAAATTTCCGGCGCTCACGTCTCGACCGCGCCACCGAAACCGCCCAGGATTACGTGGAAGCCATCGCCGATCTGACGACTGCCTTGGGTGAAGCGCGGGTCGTGGACCTGGCGCGGCGGCTGGGCGTGACCCATGTGACGGTTAATCGAACCCTTTCCCGGCTGCGGCAGGCTGGTTATGTGAACACCAAGCCGTACCGATCCATTTTCCTGACTGAAGACGGACGCCGGCTGGCGAGGGAGAGCAAACGACGGCATGAAACAGTGGTGGCTTTTTTGCGTTCGCTCGGTATCTCGGAAAAGGTGTCCGAGATGGACGCGGAGGGAATTGAACATCATGTCAGTCCGGAAACTTTGGCCGCCTTTGAGCGGCGTTTAAAAAAACGCTGATGCGGCCGCTGGACATTCAGCAAATTGGCATTGAACTGGCCATCAAATGGGATGACGGCGGTGAGAGTTTCGTTCCACTTGAAAAATTGCGGCGATGTTGTCCGTGCGCCGATTGCCAGGGCGAAGCGGACATTTTGGGGAACGTCTATAAAAACCCTGAACGAAAGTTGACACCGTCAGCCTTTCAATTGGTTCGATTGGTCACGGTGGGCGGCTATGCCATTCAACCGGTCTGGGCGGACGGACACACAACGGGGATTTATTCCTTTGACTATTTGAAAAGGGTGGCGGCGGAAAGTTCTTTAAATTAAAAAGAAATGGCGCGCCCAAGTGGGCGCGCCGTTAAAGGTCGGGTTGCTATTAAGGATTGGATGGTGTCGTTGCGCCAGGCATCGTTGATGTCCCGGTTGCGTTGCTGGTTGTTGGCAGGTCAATCGTGTGCGGGTTGGCCACGTCGTAATACGGATCCGTTTTTTTTGGATTGCTCCAGTCATAGGGTTTGGAGCTGTTCCATGGCGTTATTGGATTCATGGGCGCTGCCGGCGCCAAGGAACTGGTTTGCAGAAAGTCCGTGGTCGTCGGCTGGAAGTCCGTGTCTTGGACAATGGTTGGAGTGAGGAAAATCAGCAGATTATCTTTTTGCAGGTTCTTATTTTCAGATCGAAAGGCGTATCCGAGGACTGGAATGTCGCCCAAGATCGGCACCTTCGTATAACCATTTTGCGTGTTATCCTTGATGAAGCCGCCCATGACGAGCGTGTTCGCATTGGGTATTAAAACCTGGGTGTTCACCTTGCGTATGTCATATTCGTCCGCCTGGTTTTCCACACCGGCGACGATTCTTGTGACGGTGCCAAAATCGCTGGAGACTTCCGGCGCCACAGTGAGCCAGATGTAATTATTGGCGGAGATGCGCGGGGTTACGTCCAGAATCGTGCCCAGGTTGGTGTAGGCCACTTGCGAACCACCGGGCGAACCCTGCGTGCCGGCGGTCGTGGCAAAGATCGGTTCAGCCCGCGTAACTTCAATGTGCGCCATCTGGTTGTCCAACGTTACAACGCGAGGAGTGGCAATGGTTTGCGCGTCAGCGTCTTGATTCAAAAATGAAAGGACAGCTTTTACCCCATCGGCATCGAGAAAAGCAGTTGTCGGGTTAAAGCCTTTCATCGTATCAAGAAGCACGCTGGGGCTGGCGAGAGTTTGCGGGGCACTATAGGCCATCTGAAGAATGTCAAAGGTGTTTGTACCTTCTGTAAGGGCGGTCGTCTGGTAACTTGTACTATATCTTCCCGCTTGATTAACGTTGTTTCCAAACGTAACGTTTTGCGCGCTCAGGGTTCCCGCCCAATCTATGCCTTTGCTGGTGCTGGGCGAACTGGAAACTTCCATAAAGCGGGTTTCAATCAAAACCTGGCGGGTGGGTTTATCGAGCTGGTTCACCAGCGTGTCCACCGCGTCTTGTTCGTCTTGAGTGGCGACTACGACCAACTGACTGGTGCGCGAGTCCGACACCACCCGGCTGCGCTTGTCGGTCAACGCGCTGTCAATGGCGGTCACCATGTTGGAGACGCTGGCATATTTCAACTGAATGACCCGCGTAACGAGCGGCGGCGGCGCGTTGGGATTTTTTATCGTAATGCGCGCAATTTTGGTTCTCGGATCCTCAACCAGTTGGAGATTGTAATTATCCAGCACTGCGACCAGCGCCTGGCGGGCGGAGACGTTTTCCCAACGAACGGAAATGGTCGGCTCCGGTTTAATCTGGCCGTTTTGATCGGGCTGGCCGTAGCCGATCTTTGGGTCAAGGAGATAATTGATGCCGGCCAGACGGGCCAAATTTTCGATGGCGGTGGTTATTGGCACGTCCTGAAATTGAATGGGCAACACCACGGGCGCCGCAGTGGGCGGGTTGGTATTGGCCTCGGCGGTTTCACTGGCGCCTTCCGCGCTTGAAGCTTCCGCGTTCATGGCCGGCGCGTTGCTGGCAGCGACACCCGCGGGCATGTTGGTGGCAACAACAGCCGCAGGTACGGCGGCTTGAGCGGCGGGAGCCGCCTCACTCATCGCCGGTTCATTTGTCGCGACACTGTTGGTATCAGTTTGAGACATAGCCCACCGTTGTGAGACAAGTCCCACACACAGCATGGCAATCAACGTTTTCGATTTCATATCTTTTGATTTTTATTGGTTTTTTAGTCCAATGGGGCACCCTTTAGCAGATAGCGAGCCAACCTGAAGGGTATGGTTGTTTTTCAGATCATGGTTGGTTTGAATAAAACAGTTCATGGCGCTGACCGCCAACTTCAATAACAACGGAATTTGTCCCGATTTCCATGCAACGCAGGTGAATGCGGCCGGTGACAGTAACAACGTCGCCCTCGTCGCCGACGGCAAAAGTATGGTTATTGATGATGACCAGCCGTTGAGCCAGTTGCCCGGAAAAGCCCTTTACAACAAGCGATGACACATCAGCCACCTGCGGTTTGGCAGCGGCCGCAACCTGATAGGGCCGGTTGGAATCGGGAAAAAACGGGTCACGGCCTTCCGTGGGATTTGCCGGAAGAATGAATACCGACCGTGTGACATTGGTTTTGCCGGGAGGCGTCACTGGTGTGGCACTGGCCGCCAATACCGGGAAAAGCACCATGACCATCGCATTTTTAGTGAAAAATTTCATTAGCCGCCTTTTCATGAGGACGTGGATTTAACCAGCTCGATCACGTCCATTTTGAATGTAAGTTTTTCACTGCCACCGGTGATGTCACCAGGTTGCATTTGCAAGTTGACCACCCGGATGTGGGGAAACTTATTTTCAAAATCGGCGATGAACTTGCCCAAATCATGATAGTAGGCCGTGCCGGTGATAGTGAATTTGACCTGCTTGAAGGGGAAGGCTGGCAACAAATCCATGGTTCCGACGTCAGGGTGGCCGATATCCGGAATGTCCACTTGGTATGGCGCCTTGAAAAGGCGGATGGTGTTATAGGTCCAGGAATAAAGGTCACCCGAGGCCATGTCGTTCTCCGCCTTAGAAAGCGTTTGCGTTTCTTCAGCCACTTCGGCGGTGATGGTATCGGCGTGCTTGATGGCGTTTTGAATGCTCGACAGTTTATCGCTGGCGGTATTTTGGGCTGCGGCAATCTGGGAAAGAGCGGCGTACCGTGGCCGAATCAAATTAAGCCACATCAACCCCAGCACCGCCGCCGCGCAGAAAAGCACGAGGATGAGCTGATTGCGTTTGTCCTTGGATAATTTCATCGGGTCCGATCAGGATAGGTGCATTGCAGAGTGAACATTACGGATGGTTTGCCATCGGCGCCGATCTGCGGCGGAGACAGGTTTGTCAAACGAACACCGTTTGTTTTGTCCAACTCGGCTTGGAAGTACGGTTGCTGGCTGATGGCGTCCTTGAATTTGTTGACTTGATCTCCGGGGCTGCTGCTGTAATCCCGCGCATCGAGGGTCACAACAATTTTTTCGGCAACGGTGCCGGGACTTTTCGGCGCAGTTTGTCCGTCACTGGTTTGAGCAGTGGTGGCGTCAGTGGCCACATACGTTTGGTCCACCCGCAATCTCATCAATTGCACTCCGGGCACCGTGGCCTGTTGTAATGCATTTAACAGATTACCCTGTAGAAAACGGTCGCTCGTCAGTTTTTGCAACGCGGCCAAATTGTCTTTTGTTTCAGCAATTTGTCTCTGGCTGACCAGAACGACCTGATAGGCGTTGGTGTGTGATTGGATTTGCCCTTCGATTTGGGACAAATTCGAATGAGCCACCATGACCCGGAGTTGGAGCCAGCTCCACCAGACCAACATCAAGGCCACGGCCAGCAGTGCCCCGAAGATGATGCGTTTGATCGGGTCCCGCCGCCGCAAATCCTCCGCGGCTTGGGCTTCAGCCAGTAGATTGAGGCGTATCGGCATAACTCAGAAAGCGGTCATCGCCGCCCCGATGGCCACGGTCAGTTGTGGCGCGACGTGTTCAATCTCAACCGCCTGTTGACCCGGCAACGCCAGTTGCAGAAAAGTCGCTGCATTCCAAGCCCTGCACTCCACCACCAATTCGCTGTGCAGCATTTCCAGGATCAATTCCGACCGGGCGGAACCACCGCTCACATAAACGTGCGACACTGGCCGATCCTGCTGATGCTCATAAAAATCAAGCAAGGCCCGCAACTCCCGGCCCAGCGGCAGCACCTGCGTTTCCAGTGTGGACTGGATTTCGGGGGCCATGCCGATCTTGATGCCTTCCGCTTCGGCATAACTGATATTCATCATTTCCGCCAAACCTGCTGTCAATTTATCGCCGCCAATTCCCACTACCCGGCTTAATACCAACTCGCCTTGCTGTAGTATGCAGATCGAAGAATTTTTGAAACCGATGTCCACCAGCGCGACCGTGTCGTTGGCAAAGGCTTCCGGCATGGCCAGCTCAAACGCGTTCACCGGGCCGATCAGACCGGGCACAATGTGATCAGCCGTCAATCCCGCATCTCTGATTGCGGTTTGAAAATCATCCATCAACTCCTTTTTGGCCCCGCCGACCAGCACTTTCAATTTGGGAATGGCGGAGGCCTTGCCGGCATCGGCGGGTTTGGGCAAGGATCTTGGTGGTATAATGTGGCAGTCAAAAACACGATTCGGCAAATCCTGCTGCAAATAACCACGGGTGTTATTTTTTAAGACCATCCGCATCTCGTCCACCGGTATTTGCGGCAGTTCCACCGGACGCACAATCGCGTCGTTGACGCCGATGGCCAATGTCACAAATTTGGTTTTGGGCTCCAGCGCTTCACACACCGCCTTCAGGTGTTCCGTCAGCAATTCGGGGGGAAGTGTTTTCTCAAAAATCGGCGCGTCCAACAATGTGTACCGGGTCAGGGCAAAAACCTCGCCCCGCCGCTCCAAAAGAACAGCCTTGGTCGTGCGGCTCCCCAAATCAACGGAGATCATCTGATTCCGCTTTTTCTTTGCGACACCGTTCAGAAATGACAAACCCAATTGCATTTTAGTCGTCTGGTTTTTCGGTTGTGAGCAGCATTCAACCGAATTCCCGCCAAATTCAGCAATCGCCGCGCCAGATTCGTTTGCGGTGAAAAATTGGTTGCAATTAGCGCCGGTTTGTCCCGACACAAGGCGCGCTGTCTTGGAAATGGCCTTAAATTGCCCGCCCCTGTCGTTCCGCGCAAAAAATCCCAACTGGAGTTGCTTCTAAAGTTTTGCCACTTTTCCCAACGGGCGAAGTCAATGTTACGACCACCGACTCATAGTGGGTGGCATAAAACCCCTTCAAGCAGGAATGGCAAAATCTGCCGTGCCCCTCACGCAAATCTCTTCGCGCGGGATTTTAATTCGTCGAGAAATGCCTGCCGCAATGGCGTCATGCGCCCGCACCATAGCGCGCCGATGAGAATCCGGGGAAAACCAGTCAGCGGCAGCACGCGCACTTTCGGAGAAAGCACTTTTCCCGGAATGGCCGCCGATACCCCAATCCCCAGTCCATTGCTCACGTACGTCTCGATCAATTCCGCCGAACTGGCCTCAATGCTCGGAAACCAGTCCACGCCGCGTCGGTTCAATTGTTCCTGAAAAATTTTGGTGATGCTTTCCACTTTGGGCAGGCAGATCAGCGGTTCCGCTATCCGATCGCGGCGCCACAGTTCTTCCGCTGATTTGATGTCGCTGGTCTTTTCCACCAGCAGCACCAGCGGCAATTCGATCAACTGAAGGGAACGAAATCCCACGCGCGTCCTTTTCCCGATCAACGTCACCGCCAGATCCAATTCCCCGTTCTCCAGCCATTCCTCCAGGTCCGCCGGATAACCCTCGCGCAACGACACGCGCAACCCGGGGAATTTCTTGCGCACGTTCTGAAACAATTCCGGCAGGTGATCACGCAACACTATCGGTGACGCGCCAATGCGGATATGCCGTACCCGTCCCCCCTGCATTTCGCCAGCCAGCTTGTCGAGATTGCAGAAAAACGGCTGGATGAATTGATACAATTTTTCACCTGACGCGGTCAGCGCGAATGGCCGCCGGTGGAACAGCGTCACGCCAAGAAATTCCTCCAGTTGCAACATTTGCGAACTGACCGCCGGTTGCTGGATGCCGTAGGGAATGTTCCGCACCGCCGGCATGATGCCGCCGTGTTTGGCGACATAAAAAAACAATTCGAGATGGTGAACGTTCATTGAGCCAGCCGATGCCGGGCCAAGTTTTATCAATTAACACTTTCCCGGCAAGGTTCGATATTTTTATGGCGTGTAACAGCCATGAAAATTCTACTCATCCTTCCCGCTGGTGATCGCGTCCGTGTGACGCGAGCGAATCCACGCGTGCCGAAACGGGCCATGTTGCGGTTCAGTGTGTTGCCCCTCACGATTGTCGCCGCGTTGACACCGCGCGCGCATGAGGTGCGGATCGTGGATGAGAACGTCGAGCCGCTTGATTTTGACGGGGAGTGCGATTTGGTTGGAATCACATTCATGACCGCACTGGCACCGCGGGCTTACGAGATCGCACGGGAATTCAGGTCGCGCGGAAAATTTTGGTTGGGGGCGGCTATCACGCAACGTTGTACCCCGGTGATGCGGTAAAACATTTTGACGCGATTGTGGCTGGCGATGCGGAAGGAGTCTGGGAGCGGGTGTTGGCGGATGTTGAAACCGGGCGATTGGGTCGCGGCGGTGGCCCTGCCGGTCGCGGGGAAATTTTGAATGGGGGCGATTGGGTGTTTTCTGAAAGCTCCATCTCCCGGGGAACGGTCTATCGCAGTGGGAATCCTTCACCCGTATTGCGGACACCGATTCCCCGACGCGAATTGCTCGCCGCTACCGCCAGACACTATGTGACCGTCAATGCCGTGCAGACGGGACGCGGTTGCCCGCATGCGTGCCGCTATTGCTCGGTAACGGTGTTCCACAATCGTCGTTACAGGCACCGGCCGCTCGCGCGGGTATTGGCGGAACTCCGGCGGATTTCACGCGATTTCATTTTTGTGGATGACAATATCATTGCCGACCGGGCATACGCGCGTGAATTGTTCGCCGCGATGGTTCCCTTGCGCAAACGCTGGGTCAGCCAATGTTCGATTGACGTGGCGGATGACGCGGAACTGTTGCGATCGGCACGCGCGGCGGGTTGTTGCGGTCTGTTCATCGGCATTGAGACAACCAGTGCGGAGAACCTCGCAGTCATGGGTAAACAATTCAACCAAAGCAAACAATACACAAAACGATTGGCAGCGATCCGGCGGGCGGGGATTGGTGTTGTGGCTGGGATCATCGTGGGAATGGATGGCGATGACGTGAGAGTGTTTGAGCACACACTGCGCTTTCTTGGACAAACACAGATTGACGCCCTGCAACTGAACATTCTGACGCCATTGCCAGGCACACCATTATTTGCCGATATGGAACGCGCGGGGCGGATGACGGATAACGATTGGAGCCACTATGATTACCGGCATGTCGTGTTTCGCCCGGCGCGCATGACGGCGGAAGAGTTACAAGCCGGCGCAGACTGGTTGTACCGGCAATTCTACCGGCTTGATCGGATAGCATGGAGATTTCTGCGCGGACTTTTTACCGTTGGTTGGAAGCCCGCGCTCTTGGGGCTGAAGCTTGGGTTGACCTATCGCTACGATAACCAGCGCGAAAATATCGTCGGCTCGAACCCGGCAAAAAGTGTTACTGATGGGAAGAACCGGGTTTGCAAAGTCCTGCAAGAGCAGGCACTCGCAGCGGATATTTGATTGGTTGTCGCCTTAATTCGGTTCCCAACGACACCTCGACCAATCCAGCGTACCCCGGCAATCAACCGCTACAAGCGCACTGAGGGACTTTCTCAAGCCGCCACGTTGACACCGGCGAGGATGTCAACAGTCTTGGATTCGCTCGATTTGGAGCCATCTTTCGCTGTGGGATTCGCAAGCGACTCCTGAATGGCGCGCAGCATGATTGCCGGCGTACAGGAGCTTTTGAGGAGGCGTTTGTTCGCGCGCTCCAGCAGATACTCGTCGGACGCTTCCAGAATGGAATTGGTGGAAAGAATAATGACGCAAACTGTGTTGAGGCGCGGCGTGGAGTGAATGAATTTAAGCACCTCCGGACCATTGAACTTGGGCAACATCAGGTCAAGTATCACAACATCCGGCACTATTTTGGAAAGAAGCTTCATCGCCTCCAGCCCGTCTTTGGCCGGCTCAACGTGAAACCCCTCCCGTTCCAGACGATTCCGGTACGCCATCAGTACCACGGGATTGTCTTCGACGAAAACGATGGTTTTGGCCTTTGCAGTTTCGACGTTCATTTCTTACAACATTTTTACGGGCAACCGCCGCCGTATCAATCGGCCACGTCATTGCCCTACCGTTAGAAAACAGCACTGCGTATGCCAATATAAAGGAAACATTTGCAGCGTTAAGTTTTTCTATTTCATCTTTAACTCGTTCAGTTAAAAAGAGTTTTACGGGTGGATGGTTTGAGCGGTTTAGGCATCAGAATGACACAGTGGCAGTTCATCTTGTACGCCACAGCGCTGCCGAAGAAAACGAGGGTATCCCGCCAACAGTTCGGGAGCGGTCGGGGAAAATGATCAGTCTCCAGTTTTTTTGCCGGTACGCCAGCCGCGCCAGTAATTTTCCAGCCGCCGGCAAAACAGGGAAGGTTTCTCCGCATAAAATTGCGCGCCGAGCGCCAGCGCAGCAGAACGCAATTCTTTCTGACGCAATGCAATCAGTTCATTCAGCCGCTTCATCTCCCCGGCAAACTTGCGGGCGCAGCGACGGGAGACGAATTGCTTCAACATGACCAGATCGTGGTCATCGCCGAGATACTGGCTTAACATTTTTAATTCACCAGCCGCCGCGCGCAAGTTTTCCGGTCGGATGGGACACAGCAGGCGGAGTTGGTGCCAGAGATCCTGCACGTGCTTTCGCCATTCATGAAGATTTTCCGGCGATGTTTCTGCCAGGGCCGTCGTGAAAGCCTCTTGTCCGCCGTTGTAACTCTGTTTTAATCCCAACTGAATGGCTGCCCACCCTTCCGCCTTGACCTTCAAATCCTTTGCGCGCCGGTTTATTTTCCGCAACATTCGGTCCACCGTTATCATGGATTCGCCCTGCATAAATTCACGGGTTTCCTCCAGACAGTTTTGACGCAGAACTTTTTTAATTCCCGCAAATGGATGCGCCGGCAGCCGGCCCCTGAAATGAACCATTAATCGCTCGAGCGTCCGGGGCCTGACATGCGCATCGCGCGGGTCCGTAAGCCGCCTTGCCGCCGCGCGCAAGGTCTTCGCGTATTTGCGATAAGCGCCCCCGTTCATCCTTCCGCGGACGAGTCCCAACGTCGCGCGCACTTTTTTGATCTCCTTGCGCACGCTGTGAACGGTCTCCAGCCGGTTGCACTGTTGCAAATGTTCCAGCGCCTTCCCGATCCGCTCGCGGCTCAGGCGCCGCGCCGCCTTGGTCGGTGATTCCCTTTTTTTGAAATGAAATGCCATAAACCGCCGGTATTTTTAGCGGTGGGTTCGCATCCGACTTAATCATGCCCGCCTCCAAGAATGAGTTCAAGAAATTTCCGGCTGTTCCCAGCTTTGTGGGTTCGTTTCCTCCATTGCTGTAAACGATGTCCGGCTAAAGTTTTTCAATTCACAGTCTGGTGCGCAAAGGGATAGTCTGCCCGCGTGACCGAAAGCCAGATTCCAGACGCCGGACGCCGGACACCGAACACCTTTCGCAGCTTTTGGCTGATGTTTGTCGTCGAATTCCAAAATGCGTTCAGCGACAATACCCTCAAGTTCCTCGTCACGTTTTTCATCCTCGGCCTGGGTTTGTCATTGGAAAAGCGCGAGAGCCTTGTGGGGCTCGTCGGCACCATTTTTGCGGTGCCGTTTGTCTTGTTTTCCATGGCCGGTGGATTCTTCGCCGACCGCTTCAGCAAACGCAACGTCGCCATCGCCGTCAAATGCGCCGAACTGGGCGTCATGTCGGTGGTCTTGCTCGGGTTCTGGCTGAGAAACATCCCGTTGATGTTCGCAGCCATTGCGTTGATGAGCACGCACAGCGCGATTTTTGGCCCGGCGAAATACGGAATGCTGCCGGAATTGTTACCGGAGAAAAAGCTGTCGTGGGGCAACGGGATTTTCGGCCTCGGCACCTTTTCCGCCGCCATTACCGGAACCATTTTCGCCGGCTGGCTTTCGGACACGCTTGGCAAATCGCAAATCTGGTCGGGCGTGGTTTTAATGGGTCTCGCGCTCGTTGGATTGTTTTTGTGCCTTGGCGTCCGGCGATTGTCCGCCGCCGATCCACAAAAAAAATTCCGCGCGAATTTTCTCGGCGATTTCTGGTCGCAATGGAAAATCATCCGACGTGACCGCGTTTTATTTCTCGGCATCGTCGGCAACACTTTTCTCTGGTTTCTGGCGGCGCTGTTGCAATTTGTCGTGCTTTTTTACGGCAAGGATATTTTTCATTTCGATTTCCGGCACAGCAGTTATTTATACGGCGGGCTGCTCGTTGGCGTCGGAGTGGGCAGCTTGGCAGCCGGATCTTTGTCCGGTAGCAAAATCGAATACGGTTTGATTCCGCTGGGCATGGCCGGCTTGACGCTATTTTCCGCGCTGCTCTCTCATGCCGGCTTCGGCGTCGTCACCTTCTCGGTGGTCCTTGGCCTGCTCGGCTTCTTCGGCGGCATTTACAACGTGCCCGTCAGCGCCATCATCCAGCACCGGCCCGACGCCGACAAAAAAGGCAAGGTCATTGCCGCCGCCGGGTTGCTGAGTTGGATCGGCATGTCCCTTGCCTCGGGAATTTTTTCCCTGCTCACAGCGGTTTGGCATTTGACCCTGCCGCAGATTTTCCTTTTCGGCGCAGTGTTGTCGCTGGCGGGAACCATTTATTGCGTGTGGCTCATGCCGGATTCGCTGCTGCGGTTTCTGCTGTGGTGCGCAACGCATTCGCTGTACCGCATCCGCGTCCTTGGGCGCGACAACATTCCCGAGAAAGGTGGCGCGCTCTTTGTCTGCAATCATGTTTCGTTCGTGGACGCGGTGTTGTTGCTGGCCTCGACCGACCGGCAGGTGCGCATCATGATGTACAAAGGCACTTACGAACTGCTGTATCTCAAGCCATTGGCCAAAATCCTTGGCGTTATTCCGATTTCTTCTGAGCAACGCCCGCGCGAAATGATCAAGTCGTTGCAGACTGCCAGTGACGCAATTCGCGCCGGCGAAGTCGTTTGCATTTTTGCCGAGGGCCAAATCACGCGCATCGGTCATTTGTTGCCGTTCCGGCGCGGCTTCGAACGCATCATGAAAGGCGTGGACGCCCCCATCATTCCCATTGGCATGGACGGCGTGTGGGGCAGCATCTTCAGTTTCGAAAAAGGCCGCTTCCTTTGGAAACTGCCGAGGCGCTTTCCCTATCCCATTACCATCAATTACGGCAAGCCGCTGCCGCCCACGGCCACACCTTTTGAAGCACGCTCAACAGTACAGGAACTGCTCGTCGAAGCTTGGCAGGCGCGCAAAGCGCGGATGCGTCCGCTGCCCATTGCCTTCGTCAACACGGCGCGCAACCATCCGGTCCGCTTCGCGATGGCCGACGCGCAAAACGCCCGCGTGAATTTCGGCGCGGCACTGGTCCGATCCATTTTCCTCGCGCGGCGATTGCGAAAAATCTGGTCGGGCCAAAGAATGATCGGACTATTACTGCCGCCATCGGTGCCGGGCGCGCTGGTCAATCACGCCGCAATGCTGCTTGGCAAGGTGCCGGTGAATTTGAATTACACCATCTCCGAGGAAACCCTCGCCTCATGCATCCGACAGTGCGAAATTAAAACCGTCATCACCTCAAAAGCGTTCCTCGACAAGGTAAAGTTGAAGCTGCCTTGTGAAACGATTTTTCTGGAAGAGGCTGCGGCCAAGCCGCGTTTCGGTGAAAAGTTGGCCGCCCTTTTCTTCGCCTGGCTCGTTCCAGACCGCCTTTTGCAACGACTCCTCGGCGCGGAACGAAAAACCCGCCTGGACGATCTGGCCACGGTGATTTTCTCCAGCGGCAGCACCGGCGACCCCAAAGGCGTGATGTTGAGTCACTACAACATCGGCTCGAATGTCGAGCAACTCGAACAGGTTTTCGGATTAAATCGCCGTGATGGCGTGCTGGGCATCCTGCCATTCTTTCATTCCTTTGGATTCACTGGAACACTTTGCTTGCCGGCTGTATTGGGCGTGAAGGCGGTATATTATCCAAATCCGCTCGAGGCGAAGGCGATCGGTCCGCTCGTCCACAATTACAAGCTCACCTTCCTGCTCGCCACACCGACGTTCCTGCAACTCTATCTGCGCGGCTGCGCGCCGGAAGATTTCGGTAGCCTGCGTCTCGTAATGACCGGCGCGGAGAAACTGCCCGACCGGCTGGCGGCTGCGTTCGAGGAACATTTCGGCATCCGCCCGCTCGAAGGTTACGGCTGTACCGAATGCGCGCCAGTGGTGGCGGTGAACACGTACGATTTCCGTTCGGCGGGCTTCCGGCAAATCGGCGCCAAGCGGGGGAAAATCGGTCATCCGCTGCCGGGCGTGAGCGTGAAAATTGTTGACCCGGAAACGCGAGCGCCACTCGGCGTCGGCCAACCCGGCTTGATGCTCGTGAGCGGCCCGAATGTGATGCAGGGTTATCTCGGTAAGCCGGAAAAAACGGCGGAAGTGATGGTAGCTGCGACGCCCTCGTCGCAATTCCCCGACGGCGGCGGGGCGCCACCACCACCTTGGTACAATACCGGTGACATTGCGGCGATTGACGAGGACGGTTTCCTGCAAATCACCGACCGCCTAAGCCGCTTCAGCAAAATCGGCGGCGAAATGGTGCCGCATATCAAGATCGAGGAAAAATTGCACGAACTGGCTGGCTCAACCGAACAAACATTCGTCGTCGCCGGGTTGCCGGACGAAAAGAAAGGCGAACGGCTGGTCGTGCTGCACAAGTTGACCGGCGAAAAATTGGCGACATGCCTGGAAAAGCTGGCTCAATGCGATCTACCAAACCTTTGGAAGCCGCGCGCCGACCAATTTTTCCATGTGGACAATTTCCCGTTGCTCGGCACGGGCAAGCTGGATTTGCGGAAGGTGAAGGGATTGGCGGAGAAGTTTGCCGCTCCGCAAAACAACTGAGTGAATCGGCCGTTGGATTTTCAATACGCCTTGCCCAATTCGGTTAGCAAATCTTCCACGACCCAATTGGGTCGTGTGGCCCGCAATGCATCCGCTGCCGCACCATGCAGCCAGACGGCGAACCGGAGGGTTTTGCCGACATCGGCCTGCAACGACGGTTGCGCCAGTAATCCCGCGATGAAACCCGCCAGCACATCCCCGCTGCCGCCTTGAGCAAGATGGGGATTGCCAGATGAATTCACGAAAATCTCGCCCTCGCTCCGGCCCACGAGCGTTTGATGTCCTTTTAACACGACCCAACAATCGCCAAACCGGCGTGAGAGTTCGCGCACGGCTTGTGGACGGTTTGCCTGCACTTGTTGCACTGTCTTGCCCAGCATCCGAGCCGCCTCGCCGGGATGTGGCGTCACGACGCGAATCTCGTTCTTCGACAGGGCGTGCGGCACCAGCCAGTCCAACGCACTCGCGTCCACAACCATCGGCAATGACTCGTCGCGCGCGAGCCGCCGCCACAAGCGTCGTGCGATCGTCTTTAGTTCTTCGGCGGATTGCAGGCCGGCCATTCCCGGCCCCATTAAGATGGCGCTTACTGATTCCGGAAATTTTGTCCCCGATTTCCAAACATTGACCATGACCGCCTGCAATTGCGACGCGACCACGTGATATATGGATTCCTGCGGGTACAAGGTGATAAGTCCGGGCTGGGCGCGTTGCGCACCGCGCGCGGCCAAAACCGATGCGCCGTGAAAACCGAAACTGCCCGCGATAATCGCCAGGTGCCCGAATGAACCTTTGTGACCCGCAACATCCCGACGTGGCGGGAAACCGGCGAAATCACCCGGCAACGTCCAATTCAATTCACTTTGATGCGGGCAATCGGTCAAACCCACTTCTTCGGCGACTTCCAACCGCCCGACATACGGCCAGGCGCTTTGTTGGAGTAATCCGATTTTGGGCGCGCCAACGACCAGCGTGACTGCCGCTTCAATGGCCGCGCCTTCGGGCTGGCCGGTGTCCGCGTTCAAGCCGGATGGAACATCCACCGCCAGAACCGGAATTTTCGATTCATTGACGGTGGCGAGAAATTTTTTCCACCCGTCGTCCAGCGGACGGTTCAAACCAATGCCAAACAAGCCGTCAATGATTAACGCAGGACGGACTTCCGGCCGGTCTTGGGCAGGCAAGCTGCCTGCCCTACTTTGAAATTCCACCAATGCCGCATGTGGATCGGTCACCTCCAGCAAAATGATTTTCCGGTCACTGAAAAATTCCTTCGCGGCGCGGGCATCATCGCCATTGTGGCCCTTGCCGGCGAGAATCAAAATGGCGTCGCCCGGATGGCTCATCCGCAGTGCGGCTTGGGCGACTTTTTCGCCGACGCGGCGGATGACTTCGGCCTCGGTCTGACCGGTGGCCCACGCGGCCTTTTCCCATTCGCGCATCTGAGCAACACTAATAACCGGCACTGGCATATCTATTTAGATTTATGATTGGCGATTGACGATTTTTTCCCATTGCGAACGCATTGTGTAAATCGTAAATCGTAAATCCCAAATCGCAAATTGAATCGTCACCCAATCGTCACATGGTTGTCACAGATTTGAAATTGTGTGACGATGGTGATTTGAGGCAAGATGTATGGCAAAGGTGAAGCCCAAAATATTAGTGGTGGATGACGAGCCGGAAGCCGTCGAGCTTGTGGAATTCAACCTCAAGCAGGCCGGGTACGCAGTGAACACGGCGGCAGACGGCGCGGAGGCATTGAAAAAAGCGCGCACACAACCGCCGGACCTGATCGTGCTCGACATCATGCTGCCAGAAATGGACGGCTTCGAGATTTGCAAAACGCTTCGGTTGGAACCCATCACGGCCCGCGTGCCCGTCATCATGCTCACCGCCAAAGCGGCGGAAATTGACCGGGTGCTCGGCCTAGAACTCGGCGCCGACGATTACCTGACCAAGCCGTTCAGCCCGCGCGAACTTTTGCTGCGCATCAAAAAAATCCTATCCCGCGGCCAAAACGGAGAGAAGCCGCGCGACCAGATGCGCTTCGGCGATTTATTGATTGACCTGCCACGGCACATGGCGAGCTGGAAGGGCAAGACGATTGAATTGACCGCCACCGAATTCAAGCTTTTGGTCGTGCTCGCCCAGCGCGCCGGGCGCGTGCAATCGCGCGATCATTTGCTGCGCGACGTCTGGGAATACGACAGCCTCATTGACACGCGCACCGTGGACACACACATGCGCCGTCTCCGCGAAAAGCTTGGGCCGGCTGCGAAGCATCTGGACACTGTGCGCGGTGTCGGCTATCGGTTTGTGGAATGAAGGCCGAAGGCAGAAGGCAGAGTGAAGAAACTGGATTCGCGCATTTCGCCTGCTTAAAGTTAGTTTCTGCCTGCTTCATTCCGCCTTCTTCATTTTGAGCATGTGGCTGTTCCTGACCATCCTTGTCATCGCCCTTGCCCTCGGGATTCATTTCTGGTGGCGGCAAAAATTCCGGCATCAGCAGCGGCAAGGGGAAGCCGACCGCGAGGATTTTCTTCGGCGCGAACAGCAAACCACGATTGACGCCAAGGCGCAGCAACAGGTGCTTTTCAACAGCATGTTGGAAGGTCTGCTGCTGCTCGATCGCAATCGCCGGATTTACCTCGCCAACCGCGCTTTCAAAAACTTGTTTGGCCTGAAAACCGAGTTGCGCGGCAAAACCGTCATGGAAGCCTTGCGCGTGCATGAACTCGCCGCACTGGTCGAGCGGGTGGAAAGCGATGGCCAGGTCTTCGATTACGAACTGAAGCTGCCGGAACTGAGCGAGCGCTGGTTGCAGGTCAATGCCGCCGCCATTTTCAACTCCGCCGGCGAACGCGAAGGCACCATTCTTGTGTTCCACGATTTGACCCGGCTCAAGCAGCTCGAACGCACCCGCGAGGAGTTCGTCGCGAACGTCAGCCACGAATTGCGAACGCCGCTCTCGCTCATCAAAGGCTATGTCGAAACATTGCTGGACGGGGCGCGGAATAATCCGGAAGTGTCCGAACGTTTTCTCAGAATCATCGAACGCAACACGCAGCGGCTCGATTTGCTTATCCAGGATTTGCTGACAATTTCCGCGCTGGAATCGGGCCGGGTTAAATTGAATTTGCAGCCGGTGGCGTTGCATCCACTGGTTGACAAAGTCCTGGCCGATTTGAAAAAGCCCGCGGGCGCAAAAGAGGTGAATCTTATTAACGAACTTCCGGGGATCACCGTGACCGGAGATGCCAGCCGGCTCGAACAGGTTTTTGCCAATCTCGTGGACAACGCCATTAAATACGGCCACGCACAAGGCATTGTAAAGGTCGGTGGTCGGAAGACCGAGGCAAACAAAATTGAAATCTTCGTGCAGGACGATGGACCGGGCATTCCACCCGAATCACTCGACCGCGTGTTCGAGCGGTTTTATCGAGTGGACAAGGCGCGCTCACGTGAACAGGGTGGCACCGGCCTGGGCCTTTCGATTGTAAAGCACATCGTTCAAAGCCACGGCGGCGCGGTCTGGGTGAAAAGCGAACTTGGCAAAGGGGCGACGTTTTTCTTCACGCTGCCTCTCGAATCTCCAAAATCATGACGCAATAATTGGTGCAAATCTTCTTGCAATTTTTTTCCACAAAAACATCCTAACGATCCATGCCGCAAACGCCGCAGCCAACACCGCCCGATCCGGTGCCCCAACCAGGGCCAGGTACGAGGGGTCCCAATAAACGTGGAAAGGTCCGTAGCCGCAGCCAGCAAATCGCCGCAAATGGCAATTAATTTTTGCGAATAAATTGTCTTGCAATTTTGCGTGTCGAACAGGTAGAGATGCGCTGTTATGTTGCAACAGCAAAATCTTTCAAAAAAAATACGCCAGCCCGGCGGAGGAGTAAGAGGGCCTATAAAAAAATAATATCAAAAGGTCTGCCATCCCAAAGAGTGACCGATCGCGAAAAGAAGAAACCACGCGAGGAGAAAAACAACGGGGCTGGCACAAACCAATAGGCGGGCTTTGTTTAGCCGTCTGCCGATTTTGGTATTCCGTTTTCTATTGAAAACGATTCGTTTTTGTAAATTTTTCAGCTCGAGCTCGCGGAGTTCTTCTAAACTGCAATCGTTGGAGCTCAAATTTCTCGGCTCGTTAGTCGGCGGCATTACAACTCCAGTGGCAAGACAATACAATGTCAAATAGCCTGCCACGCAACTCAAATAACTTGTTACACAACCCATTACAAACGCCCAAGCCAACTTGTCATCACCAAGAAGTTTAATGGTGTAACCAAATGCTCCAGAAAGAATCAGAAGTAAAAAATTAAGTGTAGCCTGAGCCTCACTTTTTAAGGAATCCAAATTTTCTAAGTGGAATTCCATGTTTGCCTGAGCTTCGCGCTCAATATAGTCCAGACGATCCATTTCTGCGCGAGTCTGATTGTGAACGCGTAATTTTCAAGTAGAAATTTTTGAGGAAAATTCGTTTGGTTGGCTCAATCATTGCAGATAGATTTTCCGCCATGGTTCACGTTGGCATCGGTTATGACGTTCATGCGCTGGTCGCCGGACGCAAACTCATCCTCGGCGGCGTGGAGATCCCACACCCCAAAGGATTGGACGGTCATTCGGACGCCGACGCCCTCATGCACGCCATCTGCGACGCCATTCTCGGCGCGCTGGGCGAACCGGATATCGGCCATTTTTTTCCGAACTCCGACCCGCGCTGGAAGAACGCGCCCAGCAGAATTTTTCTGGAGGAAGCCGCGCGTATCATTTCGCTACGGCATGGAAAAATTGTGAACGTGGACGCCACGCTCATCGCGCAGGAACCAAAACTTTATTCACATATCGGGGAAATGAAACGGCGCATCGCCGACGCTCTCGGCGTCTCTGAGAAAAAGATTGGTATCAAAGCCACGACCAACGAAAAAATGGGGTTCGTTGGCCGCGAAGAAGGCATCGCGGCAATGGCGGTGGCGGGGGTTGATTTGCCCGAATAATTCAACCATGGATGGACACGGATTGAGAGACGCAAATTTCACGCATTATCGCGAATTGATTCTCTCAAATTTGAGCGCGCATAAATTGGCGCCAGCCCTTTTTTCTTATCTGTGTTCATCCGTGTCCATCCGTGGTTAAATTCCACATGCCCAAGGCTGAAATCAGTTGGAAGCGAACTACCGACGACGGCGTTAAGCTGCAGGTTTATGCGCAACGCGTCGGGCGCGAGTGGATTTTCTTCCAACGCGAAAAACGCTATGACCAGTGGCAGTCAGTGGCAGAACCGCCGTTGGAAGATTGGCTGGAATTGCTGGACGCCGTGCGTCGTTTTATCCCGCGCCGCCGTTACCATCCGGCTGATGAGGACCATCTGCGCCGCCGGATTCGCGAACGCTTTCCTGAAGCGGGAATTTGATTGTGTCCCGCCAGTGTCCAAAAATCAATGCGTGCAATCCAAAATGCAGCGAGCCAAGGAGACCATTACAACAATCAAACCAAGAATAATCACTATGCCTAAAGTATCGGATCCGGCTTTTTGCCTGTGATTGGTGGGAATAATGGTATTCAGCAAATGATAGATGTTGCTCCGATGAATCTTCTGTACGACAAACTTCACGCCGGTCTTTTAGCACGAATCAGGCCACCGCCGAAAAAGGCAAACTCGAACGATACCGCAGGATGCCGGCAAAATTGACTTTACCGCTGACAAGCTATCGGAGCGTCTTTACATTGCGCGCATGGCTGAAACGCCCTTGATTCTTGTCTCGCCGAGCATTGAAAAACGCGGGGTCGAGTTCCATGATCTTTCCGTCAGCCTTTCGATTAAATACGAAAACGCCGTGCTCCAAGCCGGTGGCATTCCAGTCACGGTGCCGACGACGACGGACAGCGGGGCGCTGGCTGAAATTGTGCGGCGCGTAAACGGCGTGTTGTTAACCGGGGGCGATGACATTAATCCTGATCTGTATGCCAAAAATCTGCCGCGCTCGGTCCGCAAAACGGTTGACATGACGCCGGACGGCGGCGGGCGCGATCTGCGCGAGTTGATGTTGATTGACGAAACGTTCCGCCAGTGCAAGCCCCTGCTGGCCATCTGCCGGGGGCATCAATTGTTGAATATTGCCCTTGGCGGCGGATTAATCGCCGACATCCGCCGCCAGGTGCCCGGCGCGCTCAATCATCAACGTCTGGACAAGGCGAATGAATTAGTGCATGAAGTGTCGTTGACAACCGGTTCGTTGCTTGCAAAAATCGTGAGCAAGCGGATTTTGGGCGTCAACAGCTCGCATCACCAGGCCGTTCTGCAACCGGCAGAACCGTTGATGGCTGTGGCGCGAACGCGTGATGGAATTGTGGAAGCGATGGAATTGAAATCAGATTCGCCGCGGCGGATGCCGTTTCTGTTGAGCGTGCAATTCCACCCCGAACGACTGACAGACAGGCATGCCGAACACCGGGCGATTTTTTCGCGGTTCGTCCGGGCGTGCGCGCAGAAATCCAAAACATGAAATCAAAAGTTCTCATCGTGGATGACCAGGCCGATGTGCGGGACTTGCTCCGTACGGTGCTGGAGGAAAATTACGACGTGGCCCAGGCAGCCAGCGGGGCCGCCCTGCAAAAATGTTTTCCGCAAGACCCGCCGGACGTGGTGCTGCTGGACGTGAAACTGCCGGACGCGGACGGTCTGGACCTGCTGCCGCAAGTCAAAAAACGCTGGCCCGAGACGGAAGTCATTGTGCTCACCGGTCACGGAACCATCACCATGGCCGTCGAGGCCGGACGCCGCGGCGCGTACAATTTTTTGTCGAAGCCCTTTGAGAACGAAAAACTGCTGGCCGACGTGAAATGCGCCATTGAGCGCAAGGAGCAAAACGAGGAAAACAGCACGCTGCGCCGCGCCCTCGAAACCATGAGCGGCGTGGCTTCGCCGATTTATCGCAGCTCCCTCATGCGCGAAGTTGTGCGCACCGCCGAACGCATTGCCCCGAGCGACGTGACCGTGCTCATCACCGGCGAAAGCGGCTCGGGCAAGGAAGTCATCGCCGACCTCATCCACGCCCGCAGCACGCGCAATAAAGCACGGATCATCAAAATCAATTGTGCCGCGCTCCCTCGCGAATTGATTGAGAGCGAATTGTTCGGCTCAGTCAAAGGCGCCTTCACCGGCGCGCATTCCGACCGTGAAGGCCTTTTCCGCCAGGCCGAGGGCGGTTCGTTGTTCCTCGATGAAATTTCCGAGATGCCGATTGACACCCAAAGCAAACTGCTGCGCGTGTTGCAGGACCAGGAAGTCCGGCCCGTCGGCGGCAAAACCAGTTACAAAACCAACTGCCGCATCATCGCCGCCACGAATCGCGTTCCCGAAGACGCCATCAAAGAGGGGAAATTGCGTGAAGATTTGTATTATCGCATTAGCGCCATTTCCATTCATTTGCCGCCACTGCGCGAACGGCGCGACGACATCATGCCGCTGGCCAATGCTTTTTTGAAACGGTTCGCCGCCCAGGCCAACCGCGATATTCGCGGCTTCAGCGCCGAAGCCACCGAGCGGTTTACCGCTTTCGATTGGCCGGGCAATGTCCGCCAGTTGCAAAACGAAGTCCAGCGCACCGTGTTGTTGAGCGAGGGCAATCAGGTGGAAGCCGCCGACCTTTCGATCACCAGCGTCAGGGTCGGCGCCAGTGAGGGGAACGACACAAATTTCACTCTCTTGGAAGGCGTCGAGCGCAACGCCATCATTCAGATGCTCAAGGAGACCGACGGCAACAAACTGGAAGCCGCCAAACGCCTCGGCATCGGCCGCCAGACGCTTTACAACAAGATCAAGGCCTACGGCATCGAGACGTAATTCTGTTCTGGCAGGTCGTGTTTAAAAGCTCCATGTCGCCTTGTCGCCATGCGCATTTACATTCCTTCGTTTCGCTGCTAAAACTTCCGGGTGCTCAACGACGTTGCCATCTGGAAGAACCTCAACTCGCCGCGCCGGTTGTTTCTGATTGCCGGGCCGTGCGTGATTGAAAGCGAGAAGCTCTGCCTACAGGTCGCCGCCGCGCTCAAGAAAACCTGTGACACACTCGGCATTTTCTATGTCTTCAAGGCCAGCTTCGACAAAGCCAACCGCACCTCGGCCAAATCCTTTCGTGGGATGGGGATGGAAGCCGGCCTGGAAATCCTGGCCAAAGTCCGCGCCAGGGTCGGCGTTCCGGTTTTGACCGACATCCACACGGAAACCCAGGCCACTATAGTCGGTGAGGTCGTGGATATTTTGCAGATTCCCGCGTTTCTCTGCCGCCAGACAGATTTGATTGAAGCCGCCGCCTTGACCGGCCAGATCGTGAATTTGAAAAAAGGCCAGTTCCTTTCGCCGGCGGAAATGGGGCAGGTCGTGAAGAAAGCCCGGCGCGCGGGTGCAAAAAAAATCCTGCTCACCGAACGCGGCACGACATTCGGTTACAACAATCTCGTCGCCGATATGCGCTCGATTCCAACCTTGAAGCGTTTTGGTTGCCCGGTCATTTTCGACGCGACCCATTCGGTGCAATTGCCGGGCGGCGGCGGCGACAAATCGTCGGGTCAGCGTGAATTTGCGCCCGTGCTGGCCAGCGCCGCGCTGGCCGCCGGCGCCAATGGCGTTTTCATTGAAACGCATCCCCAGCCGGAACGCGCGCTCAGTGACGGACCGAACATGATTCCACTGGCGGAAATGCCCGCGCTGCTGCGTAGTTTGCTCAAAGTTTTTAACGCGGTAGCAAGGTAACAGGTGACGAGTGACAAGTAACAGGAAAGTCGAGGGGCGAGGGGCGAAAGTCGAGCGCCAGAGAAGCTCCCGACTCTCGACCCTCAACTCTCGACTAAAAGCCGTCAGGCTCTTCCTGTGCGACGTGGACGGCGTGCTGACCGATGGCTCGGTTTTCATCGGCGGCGCAAGGGAAATCAAGCGGTTCAACATCCGCGACGGCCTCGGCCTGATTTTTTTGCGCCGGGCGGGGTTCAAAGTCGGCTGGGTTTCGGCACGGCCATCGCCGGTAACGGAAGCGCGCGCCGCCGAATTGGGGATTGATTTTCTCGTTCAGCAAGGCGATCGCCTGAGCAAAACCGGCTCGGTGGAAAAGCTGTTGCACCGGACAAAACTGAATTGGGATGCGGTTTGTTTTGTCGGCGACGACGTGGTGGATTTGGGGCCATTGACACGGGCCGGCCTGGCCGTGGCTGTGGCCGATGCGCGGCCCGAGGCAAAGGCGGCAGCACACTACGTGACGCAGGCGGTGGGTGGCCGCGGCGCGGTGCGTGAAGTGGCGGAAATGATTTTATCGGCGCAGGGGAAATGGGATGCGATTGTGGCCCGCTACCGCAAATGAACGCGCAACGATGAAAACGATAACAACCCGCGGGTCGTCCTGGAGTGCGCTGGCCGCGACGCCGCTTGCTCCGCGTTTCCCAAGCGGCGTCGCGCTTCGCTTGCCGCCGCAGTCCAAGACGCTGGCACGCCTCTCGTGCATTTTATTGGCTTGCGTCCTGTTGGGTTATTTTGACGTTGTTCGCGCGCAATCGAACGTGGTCAGCCACGCAAACGATTTTACGTCGGTCGAATATTATCCAGCGCCGAATCAGCAACAAATGAAGACGCGATTGTCCGGCGCGGAAGCGCAGCCACTGCCGGGCGGATTGCTGGCCATCAAACAACTCAAGCTCGAAATGTTCGGACCGGATGGCAAACCGGAAATCGTCGTCAACGCGCCGGAATGTGTTTACAATCAGTTGGATGGCACGGCGAGTTCCCCCGGCCGATTGGAAGTGCAGACGGGCGACGACAAAATCCGCGTCAAGGGCGAAGGTTTTTTGTGGCGGCAAAACGATTCCTTCCTCACCATCTCGAATCAGGTGCGCACCGTGATTAAAATGGAGCCGGGAAAGAAGCGATAAACCGTGAAGATATTTTGTTACATCACATTGATTGCCTTGGCCACAGCCGGGACATCGCTCGCGCAGACGAATGCAGCCGCGAACATAAGCACCAACGCGAACACGAATGCGGTCAACCAAATTCTGGCGCTGGTGACGACGAATGCTCCCGCCGCCAAACCGCAGCCTCGCGGTCCCACGCGCATTGAATCGGACAGCGTGGATTTCGATCTGACGGCGCGCGAGGCAATATATCGCGGGCACGTGCGCGTGGATGACCCGGAGATGAAATTAAGCTGCGAATGGCTGGTCGCGGATTTGCCGCAGACGGGCGGCCGCATCAACCACATTGTCGCCGAGACGAACGTGGTGATTGACGCGACGGATGACAAGGGCCAGACGATGCACGCAACGGCTGACAAGGCGGTTTACGTTTACGATGTTCGGAGCGGCGTGACAAATGAGACAGTCACGTTGACCGGTCATCCGGAATTGAGCAACGCGCAGGGCACGTCCATCGGTGATGTGATAGTCTGGGACCGCGCGAACAATCATCTCAACATCACCAATCCCAAAATTGTTTTTCGCCAAAATATCAACGGGGCCATGGCGGGCACCAATGCGCCGGTGGCGGAAACCAATTCATTGACCGGGGAAACGAATTCTCTCCCGGTTGCAACCAATCAAACGACCGCGCCAAAATGATTTGAATGGAACCGACCACGGCCCAAACCAACGGCGCACTGCTTGCCACGGAGAAACTGATGAAGGAGTATTCCGGCCGCCGGGTCGTCAATGGCGTTTCGGTGAACGTGAAGCCCGGTGAGATCGTCGGGCTGCTCGGCCCCAACGGTGCGGGCAAGACCACGACTTTCAACATGGTCGTGGGCGTCGTAAAGCCGGACGAAGGCGCGGTCAATTTTCAGGCACATGACATCACGCGGCTGCCCATGCACCAGCGCGCGCGGCTGGGCATCGGTTATCTGACGCAGGAGCCCTCGGTGTTCCGCAAACTGACGGTTGCGCAAAACATTCTGGCGATTTTAGAGACGTGCAAGCTGTCGCGCGATGAACGTGCGGTGCGGCTAAAGTACCTGCTGGAAGAACTGGATTTGACGCCGGTGGCCGGGAGCCGGGCGTACCAAATCAGCGGTGGCGAGAAACGCCGGCTGGAAATCACCCGCGCGCTGGTGACCAGTCCCAAGCTTATGCTTTTGGACGAACCGTTCAGCGGCATTGATCCAATTGCGGTCTATGAAGTGCAAAAAATCGTCCGCCGCCTGAAGGAACGCGGGCTGGGCATTTTAATCACCGACCATAATGTGCGGGAAACCTTGAAATTGATTGACCGCGGCTACATCATTCACAAAGGTCAAGTGCTGGTGGAGGGCAGTTCCGAATTTTTGACGAACGACCCGAAGGCGCGGGAGATTTATCTGGGACCGGAGTTTAATTTGTGAAATAGGATTACGATTAAGATGAGGAGCAAGATTAAGATTTAAGAAAAGCCGGCCGCGTTCCTGATCATTTCTTGCTCATTATCTTAATCGTAATCCTGCTCGACAAAAAATATGGCACACCAACCCGTCACGGTTGATCGGTTCTACAAAGAGAACGCTGACTCGTTACAGTTGCGTCTGTTGTCCGGCAAAAGCGGACTCAAGCGCGTCATCCGCGAGCCAACGGTCAATCGTCCCGGCCTGGCTTTGAGCGGGTTTACGCGTTACTTCGCCTACAAGCGCATCCAAGTTCTGGGCAATGCCGAAACGTATTATTTGCGGTCACTTTCACACACGGAACGCGAAGCGCGCTACCAGGACCTGTTCGCCTATCGCATTCCGGGAATCGTGTTCAGCCGCAACCTCCGGCCGGATGGCGAACTGCTGGCGGCGGCGGAGCAGGCCGGCGTGCCGATTTTCCATACAGCACTGGTCACGATGCGGTTCATCAACTTTGCCACCTTTGCGCTCGAAATGATGTTCGCGCCGCGCGGCACGGAGTTGGGCAGCACCGTGGATATCCTGGGCGTGGGTGTGCTCATTCGCGGGGAGAGCGGCATTGGCAAAAGCGAGGCCGTCCTGGCGCTCATCGAGCGCGGTTACAGCCTGGTAGCCGATGACGTGACGAAGGTGACGCTGCTGGATGGCCGGCAGGTGATGTGCACCAGCGCCGAGTTGACACGCGACCACATGGAAATTCGCGGCATCGGCATCATCAACGTGGCCGCGATGTTTGGTGTCAAAAGCGTGCGCAAGGAAAAAAACCTCGATCTGGTCGTCACCCTCAAAGTGTGGCAGGACGTCGGCGAGGTGGAACGGATCGGCATCGAACAGGACTCGGTCAAAGTGCTCGGCGTGGATATTCCGCATATCGTGATTCCGGTGCGGCCGGGGCGGGATCTGGCGCGGCTCATTGAGGTTGCCGCGTTCCAAACCAAATTGAAAATGTCCGGTTACAACGCCGCCGAAGACCTGAATCAGCGCCTGATTGCCCACATGGCGCCGGGCAACCCGCCGCCGCCGGCGCAAAAATAAGTGGAAATTTACCTCATTTCGTTTAGTGTAATATGAGCAAGGCGATGAGCGCGAAAAAATTGCTGGACGGGAAGTTCCTCACCAAGGAGCTCACCATTGCCAATAAGCTGGGTATTCACGCCCGGCCCGCCGCCGTCTTTGTGAAGACCGCCAATCGGTTTACGTCGGAAATTTTCGTGGAAAAGGACGGCGAAAAAATCAACGGCAAGAGCATTATGGGCTTGATGATGCTCGCCGCCGGCCCCGGCAGTAAATTGACCCTGCACGTTCGCGGCGACGACGCCCCCCAGGCCATTGAGGAATTGGAAGCACTCGTTGAGCGGAAGTTTGACGAGGAATAAAAATTGCCGACCGGCAATTTTCGGGTTTCAATAAGGGGCATGGCTTCCGCCGAAATTGACATCAAATATGTCGCGCATCTGGCGCGATTGCAACTCTCACCCGACGAAGAAAAAAAACTTGGCGCGCAGCTCGGCCACATTCTTGGCTACATCGAGAAGCTGAATGAACTAGATGTTACCAACGTCGAGCCGACCGCCCATGCCGTACCGCTGGTCAACATTACGCGCCCCGACGAAATTCGCCCGTCGCTGCCCCACGATGCCGCCCTGCGCAACGCGCCCGCCCAGGCCAACGGGCTTTTTATGGTGCCAAAGATCGTCGAATAATTTTCAACCACGGATGAACACGGATGGACACAGATTAGAGAAGAAGCCAAGGCATCTGTGTTTATCCGCGGTTAAATTTCCATGCTAAATCAACTCACCATTTCCGAATTGGCCGGCAAACTCGCCCGGCGCGAAGTTTCCGCGCGCGAGACCCTGCAAGCGTGCCTCGACCAAATCGCCCGGCTGGATGGAAAAATCCATGCGTTCATCAGCCATAATGGTGCCGATGCGCTCGCCCAGGCGGACGCGGCGGATAAATTGCTTTCCCAAGTTGGCAGCAGCGCCAGCCGCCCGTTGCTCGGCGTGCCGGTGGCGGTCAAGGACGTGCTGGCGGTCAAAGACCGGCCGCTCAATTGCGGCTCGAAAATCCTCGGCAAATTTGTTTCGCCCTACGACGCAACCGTTGTGGAAAAATTAAAAGCGGCGGGCGCGATTGTTTTTGGCCGGCTGAACATGGACGAGTTTGCCATGGGCAGTTCGACGGAAAATTCCGCGTTCGGCGTCACGCGCAATCCGTGGGACCCAACCCGTATCCCCGGCGGCTCGTCCGGCGGCTCGGCGGCAGCGGTTGCCGCAGACGAAGTTATCGCTGCGCTTGGCTCAGACACAGGCGGTTCCATCCGCCAGCCGGCGGCGTTGTGCGGCTGTGTCGGCTTGAAACCAACTTATGGCCGCGTTTCGCGCTATGGGCTAGTCGCCTTTGCCAGTTCGCTCGACCAGATTGGCCCGTTTACAAAGGACGTGCGCGACGCGGCAACGATGCTGGGTGTGATTGCAGGCCACGATCCACGCGATTCGACCAGCGTGCCACAACCGGTGCCGGATTACACCGCCGCACTGACCGGCGACATCAAAGGGCTTAAGCTCGGCTTGCCGAGGGAATACATGATCGGCGGGCTTGATCCTGAAGTGAAAGCAGCGGTGGACGCAGCGGTAAAACAATTGCAGTCGCTCGGCGCGCAAATTGTGGAGATTTCACTGCCGCACACGGATTACGCCGTGGCCACGTATTACATCATCGCCACCGCCGAAGCATCCGCCAACCTGGCTCGATTCGACGGCATTCGTTATGGCGCACGCGTGGATGGCGCGGACCCGGCGGAACTTTACGGCAAGACGCGCGGCGCCGGTTTTGGCGCCGAAGTAAAGCGTCGCATCATCCTCGGCACCTATGTTTTGAGCAGCGGTTACTACGACGCATATTATTTGCGCGCCCAAAAAGTCCGCACGCTCATCCGCAGTGATTTCTTGAAGGCGTTTGAAACCGTGGACGCCATTGTCACGCCGACGTCGCCGACGGCGGCGTTCAAAATCGGCGAGAAATCCGACGACCCGCTCCAGATGTATTTGAGCGACATTTTCACCATTTCCTGCAACCTCGCCGGCATCTGCGGCGTCAGTCTTCCGTGTGGATTTACAAAAAGCCCGAAGCTGCCGATCGGTTTGCAACTACTGGGCAAGCCGTTCGGAGAGGAAACTCTTTTAAAAATCGCCCGCGCCTACGAGCAAAGTACACCCTGGCACAAGGAGAGACCGTTGCTTTAGGTTCCCATTGTTTTGGCGCGGTTTTTTCGAGTGGATAATCAGGCTTGCCTTCCAAGTAACTTGATGGTTACTTACCGCCTGCTTATGGCCAAGGCCGCCAAAACTTCAAGCGTCCCGCTGCGCGATCCCGAGCGCACGCGCGGGCGCATTTTATCCGCCGCGCTGAAGGAATTCGCGGCAAATGGTTTCACCGGCGCGCGGGTGGACGCTATTGCGCGCCGCGCGGCCATCAACAAGCGGATGCTCTACCATTATTTCGGCAACAAGGAGCATTTGTTCCGCGAAGTTTTGCGGCTGAAAATGGCCGAGCGGCAGGCCTGGGCCGAAACATTGTCAGGCGACCCGGCGGAAAGCCTCACCTTTTGGTTTGAGGCGGCGTGCAAGGACGCGGATTGGGTTCGTTTGCTGGAGTGGGAGGCGTTGCGGGAAGCCGACCAGAGGTTGATTGATGAACAAAATCGGCGCGCGGCGACGGCGCGCGGTCTGAAGCGCATCCGGCGGCGGCAGGCCCGCGGCCAGATTTCCCACGCATTTGATCCGCGCCACGTCATGCTGACCATGCGGTCGCTGACCATGTTCCCGGCGGCCTTTCCACAATTGACCCGGCTCATCATGGGGCGGCCGGTTTCCGATCCCAGGTTTCAAAAGGAACGCGCTGCATTTTTGAAAAAATTTGCCGCGGCTTTTCAATCGCCCCAAGCACGGGTTCCGTCAAAATCAATTTTGCAAAGCAAGGCATCATGAAAAATTCCACTTTTATTCTGACGGCGCTGGCGGTCACCGCGGCCATGCTCGGTGGCTGTTCGCAAGGCGCCAGGCAGGCTGCGGGCAACGCCGGCGTGCCGGTGTTGGTGGCGCAGTCAACGACAACCAATGTGCCGGTGCAAATTGATCCGCCGCCGGTCGGCCACGTGATGGCGTACTCAACGGTGACGATTCACTCGCAAATCCAGGGGATGATCAGCGCGATTCATTTCCAGGAGGGACAGGAGGTGAAGCAGGGCGATTTGCTGTTCACGATTGACCCGCGACCGCAGCAGGCGGCATTGGCGCAGGCGCGGGCAAACCTGGCGCGTGATCAGGCGCAACTGGAAAACGCAAAGATTCAGTTTGACCGCGAACAAAAGCTGTTCGACCAAAAACTGGTCTCGCAGGACGATTACGACACCAGCAAGGCGGGCATGGATGCGTTGCAGGGCACCGTGCAAGCGGACGAGGCCGCCATCACCAACGCCCAATTGAATCTGGGTTACACCGAAATCCGGTCGCCGATTGATGGAGTGGCCGGCAGCCTACAGGCCTACACTGGCAACGTCGTTAAGGCCCCGGACGACACCCTGCTCACCATTAATCAGATTCATCCGATTTACGTCGCGTTTGCGGTGCCGGAACAATACCTGCCCGAAATCCAGGCGGAGATGCGCCAACACCCGCTGCGGGTGGCGGCAACGTTTCAAAACCTGAATGGACCCCCGCCGTTGGGCGAATTGACCTTCATCAACAACACGGTTGACGAATCCACCGGGACCATTCTGCTCAAGGCGACGTTTCCCAATGAAAACAACGCCTTATGGCCGGGACAATTTGTGAACGTGACGCTTACCCTTTCGGACCTGACCAACGCGGTGGTTGTGCCCTCGCAGGCGGTGCAAACGGGTCAGAACGGCGAATATATTTACGTGGTGAAATCCGACGAGACAGTTGAAGAACGACCGGTGACCATTGGCATCACCTATCAGGACGAAACCGTGGTGCAAAAGGGATTGAAAGCGGGCGAAACAGTAGTCACCGACGGCCAGTTGCGTCTGACCCCGGGAACGAAGGTAACCATCAAAACCCCCGAGGTGGTTGACGCCTCCACCAATTCAACCACCCATCCGAAATGAAAAGGTTGATGGCTGACTAACCATGAGCATCCCGGCCCTTTTCATCCGCCGACCGGTGATGACCACACTGGTCATGCTGGGCATTTTGTTGTTCGGCCTCATCGGTTACAGCTTGCTGCCGGTAAGCGACCTGCCGAGCGTGGACTACCCGACCATCAACGTCTCGGCCAACCTGCCCGGCGCGAGTCCTGAGACGATGGCTTCGGCCGTGGCCACGCCGCTGGAAAAACAGTTCTCCACCATCGCGGGCGTGGACTCCATGAGTTCGGTCAGCGCGCAGGGCGCCTCGCAAATCACCATTCAATTTTCGCTGGACCGCAACATTGACGCGGCGGCGCAGGATGTGCAGGCGGCCATCGCCAAAGCCGCCCGGCAGTTGCCGCCGAACATGCCCACGCCGCCAACCTACAACAAAGTCAACCCGGCGGACGCACCGGTGCTCTATCTGGCAATGTCATCGCCGACGTTGCCGCTTTCGGCCGTGGACAACTACGCCGAAAACCTGCTGGCGCAGCAAATCTCGATGGTGAACGGCGTCGCGCAGGTTTCCGTCTATGGCTCGCAACAATATGCCGTGCGCATCCAGGTGGACCCGAACAAACTGGCGGCCTACGGTCTGGGCATTGATCAGGTCGAACAGGCGGTGGCACAGGGCAACGTGGATCAGCCGACCGGTATTCTGTATGGCAAACACCAGGCGTTCACGGTGGAGGCCAATGGCCAGCTCGAGGACGCGGCGGCATTTTGTCCGATGATTGTCGCCTATCGCAACGGCAACCCGGTGCGGCTGGAACAGTTGGGCAACGTGCTTGACAGCGTGCAAAACGACAAGGTGGCGGCGTGGTACAACACTGCGGAAAGGAGCACCCGAGCCATCATCCTGGCCATTCAACGCCAGCCGGGCGCGAACACCGTGGCCGTGGTGGACAACATCAAAAAATTGCTGCCCCAGTTTCGCGAGCAGGTCCCGGCCGCGGTTCAGCTCGATGTCCTCTTTGACCGGTCCCAATCCATCCGCGAATCGGTCGCGGACGTCGAACACACGCTGTTTCTGGCCGTCTGTCTCGTGGTTTTGGTCATCTTCATTTTTCTGCGGACACTCTCGGCGACGATCATTCCGAGCCTGGCGCTGCCCATGTCCATCATCGGCACGTTCGCCGTGATGGCGTTGCTTGGCTACAGCCTGGACAACCTGTCGCTCATGTCCCTGACCTTGTGCGTCGGGTTCGTGGTGGACGACGCGATTGTCATGCTGGAGAACATTGTGCGCCACATGGAAAACGGCGAGCCGCCGATGCAGGCGGCGCTAAACGGCTCAAAGGAAATCGGCTTTACCATCGTCTCCATGACGCTGTCGCTTTCGGCGGTGTTTATCCCGGTGTTGTTCATGAGCGGCCTGCTCGGCCGGCTGCTGCACGAGTTTGCCGTGACCATCGTGTGTGCCGTGCTGGTGTCGGGCTTTGTCTCCCTGACGTTGACCCCGATGATGTGCAGCCGGTTTGTCCATACCGAGCGCAACCGCAGACACGGACGGATCTACAACCTCTTCGAACGTTTTTTCAACGGCCTGCGCGATGCTTACGACCGCACGTTGCAAGTGGTGCTGCGCCACCGCCTGATCACCCTGCTGGCGTCGCTGGTCATTCTGATCGTGACCTTGATCCTGTTTGTCGTCATTCCCAAGGGGTTTTTCCCCAGCGAGGATACCGGCCAGATTTTTGCCATTACCGAGGCGTCGCAGGACATTTCCTTTGACGCCATGAAGCAACACCAACTGGCCGCGATGAAAATTGTCCGGGGCGACCCAAATGTTGAAGAGTTCATGTCCGCCATTGGCGCGGGCGGCGCATCCTCCACTTTGAATCAGGGCCGCATGTTCATGCACTTGAAGCCGCGTTCCGAACGCAAGTTGAACGCCGACGAGGTCATCCAGGAACTCCGCCAGAAACTGGCACACGTGGTCGGCATGAACGTGTTCCTGCAAAATCCGCCGCTGATCCGTGTCGGCGGCCGATTGACCAAGGCGGTGTATCAATACAGCCTGCAAGACACCGACACGAAGGAACTCTTCCACTGGGCGCCGATTCTGACGGACCAAATGGCCAAACTCCCTGGCCTTCAGGATGTGACCAGCGACCTGCAAATCGCCAGTCCGCAGGTCAACGTGGAGATTGACCGCGACAAGGCCGCGGCACTGGGGGTGACGGTGGAACAGATTGAAAATGCCCTCAACTATGCCTACGGGGAAATGCAGGCCTCCACGATTTATTCCGACGTGGCCGAATACTGGGTGGTTTTCGAAGTCGAACCGCAATTTCAACTCGACCCCGCCGCCTTGGCGCAGCTTTACATCGCCAGTTCGATGACCAGCACCAACGGGACTCCGAATCTCGTTCCCCTCAGCGCCGTCGCCAAGCTCACCCGCAGCCTCGGCCCGGCGAGCATTGCGCACGTCGGCCAGTTGCCTGCCGTCACTGTATCCTTCAACCTCGCCCCCGGCACATCGCTTGGCACGGCGGTCTCGGAGATTCAGAGGCTCGAAAGCCAAATGCACCTGCCGGCAACCGTCACCGGCAGTTTTCAGGGCGCCGCCCAGGTTTACCAGTCATCTTTGCAGGGCCTCTTTGCCTTGCTCGTCATGGCCATTCTCATCATCTACATCATCCTGGGTATCCTCTACGAAAGCTTTATTCATCCGTTGACGATCTTGTCCGGCCTGCCGTCGGCGGGGTTTGGTGCGTTGATGACGCTGATAATTTTTAGCTGGTGCAATATGAATACGCTGCACGAATTGGCGCATCCGGCGAGCATCAAGGTTTTTTTCGGCGCCTTGGTTTCGCACGCTGAACTGAATATTTACGGATTTGTGGGCTTAATCATGCTCATCGGCATTGTGAAGAAAAATGCCATCCTGATGATTGACTTTGCCATCGACGCGCAACGCCATGGCAAAAACCCGCATGACGCGATTTACCAGGGTTGCCTGTTGCGGTTCCGGCCCATCATGATGACCACGATGGCCGCGCTCATGGCCACACTGCCCATTGCGTTAGGCCTCGGCGCCGGTGGCACCGCGCGCCAGTCCCTCGGCCTGGCGGTCGTTGGCGGATTGATGGTGTCCCAGTTGCTCACCCTCTACATCACGCCAGTGATTTACCTGTACTTGGAATCGGCCCACCAATGGTATCTGCGCAAACACGCCAAACGCGCAGCAGTTCAAGCGGGAATCAAGCCGGCGGCGGTATAAAAATCCGTGTGCATCCGTGGCCATCCGTGGTTAAGCTTTGATTAACATTATGGACTACGAAGCGGTCATCGGACTGGAGACACACGTCCAGCTTAAGACGAAATCGAAGATGTGGTGCGGTTGCGCCAATACTTTCGGCTCGCCGGCCAACACCAATGTCTGCCCGGTCTGCCTCGGCCTGCCCGGCGTGCTGCCCGTTGCCAACGAGGAGGCGCTGCGGCTCACGGTGCTCACCGGTCTGTTGCTGCGCTGCGATATTCCGGCGCGCGCCAAGTTTGACCGGAAGAATTATTTCTATCCAGACATGCCGAAGAACTATCAGATCACACAATATGACCAGCCGTCCACGACCAATGGCCTCGTCGAGTTCGAGTTCAACGGCGGCATTTCGCGTGTCCGCATCACCCGGGCGCATCTGGAGGAAGATGTGGGCAAGAGTTTTCATTTTGAACGCAACAGCGGAGTGGACTTCAACCGCGCCGGCGTGCCGCTGATGGAAATTGTGTCCGAACCGGACCTCACCAGCGCGGACATGGCCTACGAATACCTTAATGCGCTCAAGGATATTCTGGTTTATGGCGGCGTGAGCGATGCCGACATGGAAAAAGGCATGGTTCGGTGTGATGTAAACGTGAGCGTGCGACCGAAAGGCACAAAGGAACTAGGCGCGAAGATTGAAATCAAGAACATGAACAGCTTTTCCGGCGTGCGCCGCGCGCTGGAATACGAAATCCCGCGCCAGATAGAAGTGCTGAAAAAGGGTGGCAAGCTCATCCAATCCACGCGCCGCTGGGATGACGAGGCGGGCGTGACCGAGGAAATGCGCACGAAGGAACACGCGCACGATTACCGTTATTTTCCCGACCCGGATTTGATGCCGTTTGCGCCAACGGAAAAATGGCTCGCCGAAGTGAAATCGCGCGTAGTCGAACTGCCGCTGGCGCGCAAGCAGCGGTTCATGAAAGATTATGGTCTGCCGGCAACGGATGCAGAGACCTTCGAGAATGACTTGCCGCTGGGAGATTATTTTGAACCGATTGCCAAACAGTCGAAGAATCCAAAGACCGTCGCCAACTTGGTCATCAACAATCTCCGGGCGATGATGAATTTTGTCTCGTCTGTCAGTGCTCAACCGCTTGGCGAACCACAGCCGAGTTCGTGGAAAGTGAAAATGAAGAGCTTTGAAGAGCTTCTCTTTAAACCTAGTTTCATAAACGAACTCGCTGAACTCATTGATAGTGACAAAATAAGCAGCAAAATCGCGCAGCAGGTATTCACCGAAATGTTTAACACCGGCAAATCACCGATGGCTATTGTTCAGGAAAAAGGCTTGGCTCAGGTGAGCGACACCGGCACGATTGAAAAACTCTGCGACGAAGCGATTGCGGCCAATCCCGGCCCGGCGAATGATTTCAAATCCGGCAAAGCTGCCGCGCTGAATTTCCTCAAAGGCCAGGTGATGAAATTGAGCAAAGGCAAGGCGAACCCGGCGCTGGCCGGAGAAATTCTGGAAAGAAAATTAAAAAATTGAGCAACCTTCACTCGTTTATCGTATCAAAGTTTCTTTCCTGTCAACCGCTCGTAAGCTTCCAAATACTTCGCTGAGGTTTTAGCAACGACGTCGGGTGGGAGCACCGGGCCGGGTGGGGTCTTGTTCCAATCAAGCGTTTCGAGATAGTCGCGGACGAATTGTTTGTCGAAGCTTGGCTGGCCACGACCGGGCTGATACTGGTCGGCGGGCCAGAAACGGGAAGAGTCCGGCGTCATCACCTCGTCAATCAAGATCAATTTGCCGTCGCTCAGGCCAAATTCAAACTTGGTGTCGGCAATGATGATGCCGCGTTGGCGGGCGTAATCGCGTCCGGCTTTGTAAATCTTCAGACTCAAATCGCGCGCCTGGGTCGCGAGTTCGTTGCCGGCGATTTTGCACGCCTGCGCGAACGAAATGTTTTCGTCATGGCCCGCTTCGGCCTTGGTGGACGGCGTGAAAATGGGCTCAGGCAGTTCGGCGGACTCGGTCAGGCCGGCGGGCAATTGGATGCCGCAGACGGTTTGCGCTTTCTTGTATTCCTTCCAACCGGAACCGGACAAATACCCGCGCACGATGCATTCGATGGCCAATGGCTTGGCCTTTTTCACGATCATTGAGCGGCGCTGCAAATAGGCGAGTTGTGCGGGCGGCAGACCGGCTAAAGCCGGGGCTCCGAGCGGTTCGTTCGCGCGCCGCAATAGATGGTTCGGCACGAGGGACGCAAATTTCTCAAACCAAAAATGCGAAATCTGAGTGAGCACCTCGCCCTTGCGCGGGATGCCGTTGGGCATAATCACGTCGAACGCGGAGATGCGATCGCTGGCGACGAGCAGCAGGGCATCGCCGAGGTCGAAGATGTCGCGGACTTTGCCGCTGCGTAGTTTTTTGACACCGGGTAAATCGAGTTGCAGAATCGGTTCGTTTGCCATGTGTGGATTATTAAATCCCCGGTCCAAAGTTCAAAGTCATTTTTCGCGAAGTTGAAGCTTTAGCCTGTTTTGGAAGCGCAAGCTGAAGCCGGGACTCCTGCCTATGCCGCGGCGCGTTGGATGAGTTTGACCTGCAATGGGATGCTGGCTTGCGATTTGCCGTCAAGCCGGATGTCCACTGAATACAGCCCTGCCTCGGGAAACTGCATTTGCTGGATGTTCAAGACAAAATTGAGGGAAAGAAAATGCGCGTCTTCGGGCAGGGCGACCGTCACCGGCAACTCGATGGGCGGCATGATGGAACGACCGTCCGCATTGATAAAATTCAGCGCGAGTTTATGCGGGCCTTCGTCATCGGCCGCAAAGGTGGCGCGCAGGGCCACGGCACATTGCGGATGGAGGGCGGGCAATTGCTGCGCATAAATTGTGTCAAACGCGCCGAGAATGTTGAGCTTGCTGCTGCCATCCTGGGTCGCGGCGTCACAGAGAACTGCTGCTTGAACGTTCATGCCTAAATACAGACACGAATTTCACGGATTGGCACGAATTTCTTTTCGTGCTTCGAGGAACCTTTTCAACTCCGCCGCCGCCTTGCCGCCAAATCCCGGCACAGCGGCGATTTGTTCCAACGTCGCCGTCTTCAACCTTAGCACCGAGCCGAACTTTTTCAACAATGCCTGCTTGCGCTGCTCGCCCATGCCGGGAAATTCGTCCAGCACGCTTTCTGAAATCCGCTTGATGCGCAGTTGGGCGTTGTAGCTGTTCGCCACGCGATGACATTCGTCCCGAATCCTTTGGAGCAATTTCACCGCCGGATGGTTCAGCCCCAGCCGCAACGGTTTGCTTTCGCCCGGCTGGTAAATTTCCTCGAATTCCTTCGCCAGCCCAATCACGGGAATTCTTTCGAGGCCCAGTTTCTTCAACTCTTCACAAGCCGCGTTAAGTTGTCCTTTGCCGCCATCAATCAAAATCAAGTCCGGCAGATTAGGGTAGGGCGAGCTGTCCCTGGCGCGCCGTTGCGGCTCGCTCGGAGAGCGAGCCCTGCTTTCATTTAGCAGCCGCGAATAACGCCGCTTCACCACCTCCGCCATGCTGGCAAAATCGTCCTGGCCCTCCACGGTTTTGATTTTGAAACGGCGATAATTTGCGCGATCGGGCCGGCCATTTTTGAAACTGACCAGCGACGCCACGGCAAACGTGCCGCTGATGTTCGAGATATCGAAACCTTCAATCCGCTGCGGCGGTTTGCGCAAGCCGAGCACTTTTACCAGTTCAGCCAAATCGTCCTTTGGGTTGATGGAAAGCGGCAGCGTGTAAGGCACGCGCTCAAAACTCCGTTCTTTCTTCGTCGTTTCCCTCAGGTCGCGGATGAGATCGCGCAGCCCGGCCGCCTTTTCGTAATCCTGCGCCAGCGCGGCCTTCTTCATCTCAACTTCGAGTTGTTCCTTCATTTCCGTACACTGGCCTTCAAGGAAATCGCACGCGGCGCGCACTTGGTTCAGATATTGTTCGCGCGTGACGTTGCCGATGCACGGCGCGGTGCAGTGCTTCAAATGCGCGTAGAGGCAATGTTTGTAATCCGCCTCGCCCGGCGTGAAGGCGCGGCAGCCGCGCAGGTTGAACTGCCGCCGCACCAGTGCCAGCGTGTTGCGCAACGCGCCGGAATTCGAAAATGGCCCGAAATAACGCGCGCCGTCGTCTTTCCGGAACCGGGCAAAGATGAAATTTGGAATCGGATCGTTCGGATTCATCTTGAGCATTAGGAAGCGTTTGTCGTCGCGGAAGCTGACGTTGTAGCGCGGATGGAATTCCTTGATGAGCTTGCCTTCGAGCAGGAACGCCTCCGGCTCGCTGCGAACGACGTGAGAATCGAAATCACAGATCGCCTCGACCAACGCATTGAACTTTAGGTCCCAGCCCATCCGTCGCGATGGATGGAAATACTGGCTGACTCGTTTGCGCAAATCGCGCGCCTTGCCGACGTAAATGATGGTGCCGAACCGGTCCTTCATCAGGTAAATGCCCGGCTTGTGCGGTAGAGTGCCCAATTTTTTACGGATGGTTTCCGTCACTGGCATGACGGAATTTCAACGCAAAGACGCAAACGCGCAAAGAAATTCTGATCCAGCGAAAGCAGCCCGGCGCGCGCCGCGTCAATGCCGCCGCTTCAGCCTGATTAATCGCAAGAACGCGACGCCCCCGGCCAGGGAGAACAGCAAACTTGGCGACGGCTCTGGAACCGGAACAAGCTTGACCGGCGCGCTGGTGGCGCCGAGTTGCGCCCAGCTTTGGCAGGAGTTTATACCACCATTAACCCCGCAGATGTCCGCGTTAAAGCTATTAAGCTGGGTGGAAGTGACGGCCACCAAATCCATCAA